>Ga0126311_10000035_pt1 | contig 72362 bp, 65 predicted proteins | sample Plot61_FD_92539 | JGI IMG/M metagenome (GOLD analysis project Ga0126311, IMG submission 92539) | Serpentine soil microbial communities from UC McLaughlin Reserve, CA, USA - Plot61 | ecosystem: Environmental > Terrestrial > Soil > Grasslands | place: USA: UC McLaughlin Reserve, Lake County... | reverse complement strand
TTAGCCGGGAAATAAGGATGGACAAACTGACACCGAAAGCGTAAAAACCACTCGTCCCGGCCGCCTCTCTATGGCCGGTTTTCAGGTGACCACACATGGCCGCTTTTGAGGTGACCGCCGAGGAGACGAAGACAAGGTCGAGCGGCTTGCGGAGATAATCTGTCAGCCTGGCGATAAGACAGAAAGCAGAGCGGCGGCACTGCTCGTTTTGATGTCGACGCTTGAAAATTCAACACAGCCGAAAGTACTTGCGAATCACGTAAAGCACATTGCATTTACTCGCTGCGGTGAGTTGAACTGTTACGGGATGGTTGACGCACAGATTGCCGCACTCGAAAGCGAGCTGTTAACCAGCACAATTGCGGACTAACTATCGCATTCTGCCGGGTCCCCACCACCCGGCAACCATTCGGCCTCGTTCACTACGTCCATTAAGACGCCTCAATTCCTTAAACCGGAAATATGAGAACTAATTAATTTTAAATTGAGAACTCTCTAAGGACTCTCGTGCTCAGTCTGATTTAGTGTGCCTAATCGGCCCAAAGAACGTTAATGCAGGATATCTTGCATTAAAAACTTTTAAAAAATTTCTTTCAGAAGTAAGTAGCAATTCTGCACATATAGCTGAAGGCTGTCGAAGTCTTCTTGCTTGAAATCTAACCGGAGGACCTCCCACGTGAAAACAACTTATCGACGTAAACAAGGCAAAGATACTTGGCATTTCTGCTCGAATTGCCGGCATTGGCCCACCAAAGGTTACGAATCTCGCACAAACAAACCTACGACTGGTGAGTTCTGCGACCAGTGCAAGTCCAAACGTTCCAACAAAAATTGCAAGTAACGAACGCGAAGCCTGGATCATAACTTGATCGCGTCTGAGCAAAGAAGTTTCAGTCGAAGGCTGACGTGATCGCGTTTGCGCAAGGAAGTTTCCGAGAAAGTCTGACGTGATCGAATACATCTTTGACGTGATTGTCAACGAGGTTATGAAGTATTCGCCGACTGCGCGAAAGCTCGAAGCGAAAGCTGATTAGCGAATCGAACAGCCTGACGTGATCATGATCATGCAGGTCAGAATCGAACGCCAAAGAGTCAAACACGTTGCAACTTTCAACTTGCAAAGATGGATTCACGTCAAATCCAGACTGAAGCAGAGAACGCCTGAGGCGAATCGCGTTGAACTCTGCGAGGAGCTGTTGAGCTGTAGTCAAAAACTTCCTTGCTTTTCCAGAAAACATGTCAGCACACACGCAAACCTACATTGAACTCGTCCGTGCGCATCACGCGCCGGCAAATATTCGTCTCCCTGGTCCAAACCACGTAATGGAAAACTCTTCAAGGAGCAGCTATGTCCCGAATCAAACTAAACCTGCGACAGGCAATCCCGGATAAGCTTCAAACAGGTCGGCAGATTATCGCCGCAATGACAACCAATCCCAACTTTGCCAATCCACATCCGCCGCTAACCGACGTCACAGCGGCGCTCTCAACGCTCGACGAGGCGTACAAGGCACATCAAATTGCTAAGTCGGACGCCCGCGCAAAAGCCAATGTTGCGGATGATGCGGAGATTCAGTTTGATAGCCAGTTGAGAAAGCTTGCGGCATACGTTGAGAGCATAGCGGACAAAGATGAAACCATCATTGCCAGCGCCGGAATGCAGATCAAAGCAGCTCGCACGACGCCTTCCACTTTACTCGCGCCTGAAGCTTTGAGCGCGGCTGCCGGTAATCACGAAGGCGAAATCAATCTCACCTGGAGGAAAGTCGAGAATTCGAGAAGCTACATCATCCAAATCAGTCCCGATCCGCCGAGCACCGACAGTTGGGGGCACGCGGAAACAGTAACCGTTGCCAGCAAGACAATCCAAAACCTCACGAGCGGAAAGAAGTACTGGTTCCGGGTGGCCGCGATCGGGTCGCTGGGCCAAAGCGGGTGGAGTGAGCCTGCGACGCGCATTGCTCCGTAGTTTTGGTCTTCGCTACGGCGGTCCGCCTCATGACGTTTGGGCGTTATGAGGCTGTGGGGCATCACTGTTGGTGAGGGACGGTGATGCCCCATTAGACCAGCCAATTTATTAAGAGCCAGTCGCTCCCTGATCGTTTGCTGAGCCAAATTTCGTTTCCGGTACATCGAAGGGAGAAAAAGGCGGAAGAAGCCGTGAACATGCATCTCGAAGACGGCAATGGAACTGGGTCGCCGCGAGATCCGTCTTAACTAACCGCGGATCAAATCGATCCTGTGGCCGTCATGGATTAATGAGAGTCCCTTGACCTGATCGTTCTCAATGTTGAAAACAAGCTTTGCTGCAGCCATCGCAACTGGCCGGAAAGTCACCTGGTCCAATGGCCAAAGGCTCATCGGTTGCTCTCCCGCAGGCGTGGCGAACAGCCTGCCGTCCTTGACTGTAATCTCCGCTGAGATCCCGTGCTCACCTTTGTAGAAACCTGCGTACGATTCGAGCGTTTGAAGCTCGACCTGCGGTGGCGGTTGTGCGCCTGCATCAGTTAGCAACCTGATGATTGCCTCGTTTTCCTTGCTCGTTGCGAAAGCCAGCGCGACGTTGAGTGTTTCACGGTCCACGCGGCCACTGTCAATGGCTCTTTTGACACGTTCCTCATCCGATTCGTAGATGCCGCCCATCAGGATCGCAAACACGCTCTCCTCGCCGAACGTTATCCAGAAACGATTCAAGTCGCGGATGATCAGTTCGTGCATTCCGTAGAATGTGTCGTGCGGCTTTTCAACAACGTCAACGCTGTCTTTCAATCGTTCGTAAAGCTCGTCAACATTGTCGGTGTAGACGTAGAGATCTACTTCGCGCCGGCGACTATCGCTCGTTGCGCCGTCGGTGTTGAACATGACTTCCGTCGCTTCGCCAAACGATACGATGGCAAAGCTGAAGTTATCGCCAGTTTCATCCGCATATGTAGCTTTGACTGTGAAGCCGATTTTCTCGTACCAGGCGACGGTGGCGCGCACGTCCGGGACGTGAATCATCGGGACCACTTTTTTAGCCAAGGATTTCATGGATGAGTGGTAGGGTGGCCGCGTGGCCGCCCTGCCTGCAATTGAGCTGTTCGAGTTTGTTCGTTCGTTTATAACGGATTGCACTCGACCGCTGCTGTCCAGTTACAACACTCCTCAATATGCCTCTCTGGTGACCAATCTCCCGAACCCTTGACCATAAAGACGGTGGCTTGCTGAAGGCCGCAGCAGTCAACATAGCCGGTTCCGAGAATTGTCCAACACACTATGACGCTGCTTTCCCGTAAACCTACCTTGAGAAAGTTAAACGTCGGCGAGTCAGTTGCGGGCGAGGCTGTACTTGTATTTCTCACGACGTTCCAAACCAGCGGGTTGTTTGGCTCCATCACGTGCGGCAGGCCATAGAACCAGGCGGTCTCGTCATTGAATATGACGCCGTTGATTTTGGCCGTTGCCTGATTCCCGTTTAAGGTGCGGGTATCGATTTCACGTAGACGCTTTTTCTTCAATTCACACGCGTGTTGAGCCACGATGAGATTGATCTTCTGACCAGGTTGGAGAGCCTGGCTGCTGTTATCCGCGGGTTTCCCTGGTTGCTTACCATAAGCAAGCATGAACGAATCTGTCACACCCGGTAGTGTGATCTCGATCGTCAGGTATTCGATTGGTTTGTTTGAAACATTCTCGACCTGCACGAGTGGTTGACTCAACCAACTCTCCCCGGATCGATCAGTTCGAGTTGTGCGCGCGTTGATGGCCGGGGTTGTGATGTTGAGGGGTGCGGGGACGAGTTGTGGAACGCGAGCTCCTGTCCTTCTATCCCACTGCGACATTCCCTGTAGCGCTGACGCCGCAATGACAATGAGGCATCCCAATAGCAACGCTGTGTATTTCATCTTTATCTCCTTTGACAGGGCTGGATAGTCTTTTGGGAGAAGAAGTATGAGAGGAATCTGAGGATAGTTTCGCACGCGCGCGAAGTCAAGATTTTCGTTTACTCACAAACCCGTGTTATGTTTTTTCAGCAACTCACCAAACTTTACCTCAGAGGTCCAAGATGCGATTAGCGATCTTATGTGCGATAGTGCTGCTTGCAGTTTCTCAAGCAGCGCTCGGAAACCCGCTTACTTCCAGCACCTCCAAAATCACAAAGCAAACGATAGAGTTTAATGGTAAGAAGCGAGTCTACTATTTGTATGTGCCTGAGAATGTAGCGTCAAAGCCTCCTTTGATTGTGACCCTGCATGGTTCCGGTCGAGATGGTCTATCGCTGGTTGAGAAGTGGAAAGACATCGCCGACCAGGAAGGTTTCATCGTGGCTGGACCAAACGCGATGAACTCAGCAGAGTGGAATTCAAATGACGATGGCGCGGATTTTCTCCGTGAGATCGTTGAACAACTCAAAAGTAAGTATTCAATAGATCTGAAAGAGTTTTTCTCTTTGGACACTCTGCCGGAGCGGTTTATGCGTTGAATTTGTCAATGAGCCAGTCGGAATACTTTGCGGCAACGGCAGTTCATGCAGGCTCATGGCGCAGCAATGAGGAGTTAAGCTACGTACAACTGGCTAAACGCAAGATTCCGATCGCAATTTTCGTTGGTGATGTCGATCAATACTTTCCAGTTGACTCAGTGAAGAAAACGGAGGAACTGCTCACGTCGAATCAGTTTCCGGTACAAGTAACCGTAATGAAGGGACACGACCATTGGTATTACGATCTCGCGCCAGACATAAATCGCAATGCCTGGGCCTTCCTGAAACAACACTCGCTCAATGCTGAGCCAAAGTTTACTGAGTACGCAACCGCCGAACACGTTAAGCAGGCTAATGATTTCATCAATGAGCTCAATACGATCCGAACAAAGGTCAACGAGTTGTCTAAACAGTTTATAGACAAGGACCGGATTCTGAGCGGGAAGAACTTCAAGATTGACAGAGAAGCTGTCAGGGCAATTGCTAAGGAGCAGGTTGAACTAGCTACACAAGCAGGTTCGTTGGAAAGAGAAGCTGCTCAAAAGGCGGAACGATTGAGTAAGTCCGATTTCACGGCTGACCTGAAGGAATTCTTCGCACAGGTCACGAAAGTTGAACAGAAAAGGTTTGAACTATTTTATACGTATCGTCAGTCTGCCGAATTATGGATGACTGAGGATGTATTCAACACAATTGTAAGCAAGCGTAACGCGCTCATGCTTCGGATACAGCAATTGCAAAACGAAGCGGCAGAGCTTGAGCTGAAGTTAGCCGAGATGCAGCCCGGAAAGAGATGACTTGCCCGTTGTTGTTTATTGGTTTGAGAGACTTAAGTGAGTGAAAATCATCGAACGGCCTTTTCGTTCGGGTCTTCCTGGCAGTCCAAAGTGCGGTTGGCCTTAATGATGATCCACAAACGTGATAAGTCATAATATCGCGCATCGCTGAGTTTCTTTTCCAACGATCCCACTCAGCACAAGGTGAATGGCCCTTTGTTAACGAGCAACGACTCTCACAAACAACCTTATGAATAATGAAATATCCTTGTATTGGTAGGGTAGCGTAGATCCTACGGGCTTGTTTGCTGTGGAGGGTAAATTTTTCATCGTCGTGATAGTTATTGCCGCAGTCAAATCCGGCAATGAGCAAACTAAACAATTAATGCGGCAAGAGATGCTTACTTCTATGCCCGTCGAAGACTTAAGGCTAATCCGACAAACGCGTACTTGCGCCAAACGACTCTCCAACGGGCGGAAGTATTCAAATCTAACCCGCAACAAGAGCGGGGTACTATGTTTGATGAAGTTGCTCTTCCAACGATATAAATGCTGCGTGCGCCGGAGCCCCTACACTAGCGAGCAACAAGCAGGCTCAATCTCAGACACTGGAATCACATTTACAAAACTTACAGGGTTACAGACCAAAGGCTTGATCGATGAAGAAGAATACACGACTAGACGGGAGAAAAATCTGGATAAGATCTAAGGCTCGTCTGCAAAGCGGCGCCGTGTCCGTGCGGCAAGAATATCGAAATCGAAGTATGTATCGGCTGGAGGAAGAAGGTGTCTCAAATACACCCAATGAAATTTGCCGTTGATGAAACGCCCTACTGTTTCTGGAGTTTAGATCCTATCGGTCAGGATTTCGAATTCCTCAACAATGTGGATCCACGCTACTTTGAACATATTGCGGATCTTCACAGCGATTCGTTAGAGGGTGATCAAAAGCAATATGCTGCCGCCGCAATTCGAATAGCATATTCACAAGGATTAGAAACATTGTTCGCGTTTTTATGTGCAGTAGCTCAGGCGCCTGATTGTGTGATCGGTTGGTTTCTAAAATATCAGAATCGCGATCTAAACGAAGTAGTGAGGAAGATTAGTACCCGAGAGCCGATTTATACAAAGTTGCGATGTAAGATTGTGACATGGGACGTTATAGCAGAAGTTGTCTTCTCAAGCCTTAAAACGGGTGATGTTGAAAAAGACAAGGCAATCTGCGACAACTTCACTCGTCTATGGCGGCGATTCGCTTCGGACTTCTTACACAAGCATCACGCGGTTGAATACAACAGCATCAAGCACGGACTCCGGTCAAAACTTGGAGGATTCTATTTTGCTTTAGGTGCCGAAGAAACGGCTGGCGTACCGGCTTCGCCTGACAGAATGCGCGTCATCGGGAGCAGTGAATTTGGCTCATCTTTCTTTGTTGCTGAACGACTATATGACACCCGGAATTTTTCAGTAAGGTATCAATCTCTGAATTGGTTCCCCTTAAATTTTGTTTACGCACTAAAACTAATCTCAGTCTCAATCAATAACATCATCGCTTTTCTTAAAATCTTCCACGGTATACCAGCAAAAGATGTAAATTTCTCTTGGCCTAGTGATGATGCAACGTATGATGAACCTTGGACACGCTCGACGGGCATTACAAGTTTTGGATTGAATTCGCCAATCACGGAGCAAGCTATCACGCCGTTAACAAAAGATGAAATTCTGTCGGTTTACAAGGAGAATGACAGCGACAGCCAGGTTAGCGCATTGTAATACTCAGTATACTCATCTATGCCGAAAAGAGAGCACGTTAGAGCTGCGTGACCTCTTTCCGTCTGTCGTCGCTTGGGCCAAGCAAGACTCTTTGCGATTCACACCCCACCGAAACTCGAAACCGAGACAGTCGAAGATCGTCTCTCCCTGGCAATGACGGACTGAACGGGAGCACCCGTGTTTAGCTTGCGCCAGTTCCAACCCAAACTTCCGTTCTTCCAACTCGCAGTAGGCCAACGCAAACGTGACCTTAAGTTTTTAGCAGGACTTTTATGAGGCACAATTTTGTATTTGCAAAAAAACAGGGAGAAACTACCAAAATCTTTTAGTAAATCAATTATATTGATGGCGTCGATCAAACGATCGACAAGAAATCTCGTGAACTCACAGGGAAATAATTGCAATCTCATCAAACGAGATCTAGAGGAAGAGTGATGTTCGAATGTGAAACAAGTACGATGCTGCCACGTTTTCAAAGACAATGACCTACGAAATCGAGTAACAAAATGAACCGACGACTAACCTCTAATGACTGGCAAAGCGTTTTCCCTGTTATGCCGGAGGATTTTCCAGGGAAGAAGGCAGATCCAAAAGAAGAGCTTTATACAATTGACATAATTACGGCTGTATTTCTGCCCGTACCGTGGGCTGGTATTGATACTCTTGCTGAACGGATTAGGCCGGAAAAGATTCTGTTTCGAAGTGGCCGCTGGTTCGTAACTACTGATGCGATACTTTGCGCAAACAATGCATACGATATAGCGCGTCATGAATTAGACCTCGAGAATTGGATTGCTCAATTGTGTCAAAAAAGTTGGCTTTATGATCCCAGCGATCTTCTCGACGCGTATGAGTCCGCGCGAAAATTTTTCCGGCCCAGAGAGTCGGAAGAAGATCGGGAAACAATAGTGAGTTACGAAATAGACGCGGCAATACGCGAACGCCTAGAGTTTCCTTTTAAGTCATCCCGTGCATTGATGGGGCGACATGTTTATCTGCCATCGAAAATGAACGAGCAGGAACTCAACGCTTTCTGCGAATTTCTAGCAACACATTCGTATATTCCTAGGTTTAAATAAGTATGAATGGTTGCGAATAAAAGAGCGTAGCACTGAAGCGCTAGGCGGCCGCAGGGGGCCCAAGAGATACGCCGAGAACCGCAGAGAAAAGCAATTTCAGCCACTACTATATTATCCTTGCGTTTTGTGGCATGTTATCCGGCATGGAAATCAAGAGAATCAACACGCCGAACGCGCCGCAGCCCGCCGGACATTACTCGCAGGCAACTGTCTACAACGGTATGGTCTTCGTCGCGGGCCAGCTTGCGATCGATCCGGCAAGTGGTGAAAAGAAGCTCGGCTCGATCGAGGAACAGACCGAACAGGCGCTCAATAACGTAAACGCAATTCTCAGGGCCGCCGGTACCGACTGGGACCGCGTCCTCAAGATGAACATCTCACTTGCCGACATAAACCTCTGGGAAGCAGTCAATAAAACATATGCGCGAGTTCTTGGGGACAATCGCCCTGCGCGCGCTGTAATTCCATGCGGCCCGCTTCACCACGGCTTCCTGATCGAGATTGAAGCCATCGCTGCCACGGATTCGTGAGAACTATCCGCTTGTAAACCTGCAAGGTTTTCTTTAGTGTAGGCGACCATGATTACCCCCAGGGAAGACCCGAAACTCAATCTGTCCAATTTACAAATCACACACAAGCCACCCGCCGATGGCGGACGCTTGATCGTGTTAACCGCTCCGCTTACCGAAGCGATCGATCACGCCGGCTACTTCATTCAAATGGCGCTAGCCTCGTTGCCAATCTGGATGGAGGGCGTCATCAATCGCAAATATCCGAAGTGGCGCGAGGTCGAGCACAATCCCGACGGCTCCGCGCGCTACATGCCCGCGGGTGTGCGACTGGTTGAGAAATCGCTGCTGCGCGAGTATCGCAGCGACGACGTGGTCGCGTGTTTCCCTGACGACCTGCACAAGTTTATCGGACCACGCACGCGTGTTGTCGCAGTCTCGACACACAATCCACTCGGCGTCACGTTTGCGGCGGGTGTTTACACGTCGATCTTCGGCTCGTCGAAGATGCCGATCAACTCGCACTACTCGCGAATGTTGTTTGCAAAGATCAAAGCCAGCCCTTATCGCGACAACTTCAAAGTGATCGTCGGTGGCTCCGGCGGTTGGCAGATTATTCAGACAAACTCGTACGACGAGCTGAGCGTCGATTGCGTCGTCGAGGGGCGCAGTGAGTCGGCCGACACGCTCGCCCTCTTTCAAAAAGCGATTGAGGGCGAAGATCTGCCGCGCGTGGTTGAAGTCAAACATCCGATGGACCGTGAGCAGATCCTGTTCCCCGACACGCGCACCACCTTCGGCGTCGTCGAGATGACCACAGGCTGCGGGCGGCGCTGCAAGTTTTGTGTGCCCGATCTGAATCCACAGATCGATCTTCCCAAAGACAAGATCATGGACGCGGTGCGCGCGAATGTGAGACATGGCAACAAACAGATCTCGCTCGCGACGGAAGACATGTTCATCTGGGGGCAGGTACACACTGATACACCTTTCTACTTTCCGAACCGCGAAGCGCTTGTCGATCTCTATTCTGACATCGTGAACACGCCCGGCGTCGAGCAACACGTGCTAAGTCACTGCACGATCGCTCCGGCCGTTGTCGATCCTTTGCTGATCAAACAACTGTCTGACCTCCTGCTGCCTAAGAGTCCGATTCATTTTCCGCTCCTGAGTAGTCATCCGCAGAAGAAAGCGCTCGCACCGCTGATCGGACTCGAGACCGGATCGGTACGCATGGCGAAGCAGATCATGTCGAGCAAAGGTGTGCCGTTTTCGATTGAAGACTGGCCCAGTGTCGTGCTCGAAGGACTGCGCGTGCTGAACGAGAACAACTGGTTCCCAGCGATGACGTTGATCGTCGGCAATCCGGGCGAGACTGATCAAGACGTGAGGGAGACGATCGACCTCGTTTACGAAATAGAGCGTCGTGGTCTCTTTGCGTTTCTGATTCCATCAATCTTCACGCCACTGCACGACACACGCATGGAAAAAATGGAGGGTGTAACGCAAACGCGCCAGCTCACGCCATTACAGTGGCAGTTGATGATGAAGTGCTGGAAGATGAACCTGCGACCGGGCCAGTACAGTTGGTGGGGACCGATGGCGTGGCGTGTAGGCGCGATCGGAATGTGGCTGTATAAACTGCGGCGCCTTAATGGTCCAAACTTCACGTGGCCCTTGTGGATGTTCTCCGGCGCGATCTCCGAGAAGAACCTGCAACGCATGGGCAAGATCTATCGCGGCAAACCTTTGAAGGTGAAGACTCGCGCGGAGCTGATCGCCTCGCTCAAACCGAAAGACTGGCAGCACTTGCGCGCAGACAACGGCGACATTCCGATGGGATTCACGCCGCCCGTCGCGGCGCGCGCAGCCGCCACTTTGTAGCCACAAAAAGGAATCTATTTTGTGCCTTTTTGTGGCTAAAACATATGAAAGATCTACACCGTCTTCTCGATCAAAACCGCGCCTGGGCCGAGGACATCAAGGCAAACGATCCTGAGTTTTTTCAGAACCTCGCCAAGCAACAATCACCAAAATTTCTCTGGATCGGCTGCGCCGACAGCCGCGTGCCTTCCACGCAACTCGCCGGCATGAAACCCGGTGAGATGTTCGTACACCGCAACGTCGCGAACCTCGTGGTCCATACCGACTTCAACTGCCTGTCAGTGATGCAGTATGCGGTCGACGTGCTGAAGGTCGAGCACATCATCGTGTGCGGTCATGATGGCTGTGGTGGCGTGAAAGCTGCAATGAGCAATCTACAGTTCGGCCTGATCGATAACTGGCTGCGCCACGTGCAGGACGTGTTTCACGAACACGAAGAGCTACTCGCAAAAATCGATGATGAGAACGAGCGTGTCGATCGCTTGTGTGAGTTGAACGTCATCGAACAAGTGCGGAACGTCGGCCGCACGTCGATTGTTCAGAGCGCGTGGCAACGTGGGCAGGAGCTCGTCGTACACGGTTGGATCTACGGTCTGCAAGATGGGCTGCTGCGCGATCTCGGCGTCTCGCTCGATAACGTGGATGAAGGCGGATGATAAACGGATCGAGGCGTGATTTTCTGCAAGCTGCTTGTGCCGGGCTTGGCGCCACACTACTCGACCGCACCATCTCACCAGACGATCTCGAAAACACTTTCAAAGAGATTCGAAAAAACCTTTTCCAAATGATCAACGAGGAGCGTGACGTCGAGAAAGTTCCGCTCGTGGAGATGGACGATCTTGCAACCGAGGTTGCTACGAAGCATGCCGTCGATCTCGTAAGCAACGTGTTTATCGGTCACTGGGGCAGCGACGGGCTCAAGCCTTACCATCGTTATTCCGCGGCCGGCGGCACACACGCGACTGAAGAAAACGTTTCGGCTGCCGACGGCACATGGTCCAACAAGGCGAAAGACCTGAAGCAGGACAGTGCTTACCTGCACGTGCGGATGTACCAGGAAAAGCCTCCGAATGACGGGCACCGCCGCACCATCCTCGCGCCACAACACACGCACGTCGGGATTGGCCTTGCCGTGCAAGATCTACGATTGCGGCTGGTCGAGCTGTTTGTGGCGAAGTATGTTGACGTGAAGCCGATTAAGCGGGAGGCAAAACCCGGCGCCCAGCTCTCCTTTAGCGGGAAGATAGTGCGACAGGGTTACTTGTTTAATAACATCGAAGTATTTTACGAGCCTTTGCCAACCCGGCCGGAGTTGGAGTGGCTGCGGCAACCCCGATCGTATGCCTTGCCGAAGGAGTCGAGAGTGCTGAAACCGCGAGTGCAACCGCCGTTTACTTATATGGACGGGACAGTGGGAATAGTTGAAGTCTACGCGGATAAAAGTTTTCAAACGCCGGTCAGTCTGTACAAAGACAAGCCGGGGATTTACACGATCGTGGTGTGGCTCAGGACCGTTAAATCCCGAACCGCCTTTCCCGCAACCGCCGTCTGTATCAAAGCTTTATAGTTCAGAGTTCAAGCTTTAGCTTGCCAGTAAGGTCCGCGCTACGCAGAAGCAACCTAAAGGTTGAACTCTAAACGCGCGCCCTTTGACGAGCTGCCTCGAACAACAAAATACCGGCGGCAACTGAGACGTTGAGACTCTCCGTTTTTCCTCGCATCGTAATCTTCACGGTCCGATCCGCGAAAATCAGTTCTTCAGCCGTAAAGCCGGTCGACTCTGGACCGAGCATAAGCGCATTTGCCTTAGTCCAATCCAAATCCGTGTAATCCGTGTCTGCTTCTGCGTCCGAACAAAGGGTCGCGATACCGCGCTCACGACACCATTCAACAACTTCTTCATACGCCGGGCCAGTCCAGATCGGAAGCCGAAACGCCGATCCCATTGCTCCACGCAAAGACTTGGGCGAGAACGGATCGCTGGTGTTTCTCGTGGCGATCACGCCAGTTGCGCCTGCTGCCTCTGCAGTTCGCAGAATTGCGCCGACATTAACGGGATTGTTGATCTGGTGCAGCACGACGAGCAGTGAACTCGTTGCGAGACTGGCGGCCAAATGCGCCTCCGAAGCGTCAGGCCTGGCGGCAAGAACGACGATACCCTGCGGCGTCTTCGTATAAGAGATCGATTCGAGCAGTTTCTCACTAACTGATGCCGTGCGCTTTGAGACGTGCGATAGCTCAGCGATTGCCTGCGCCGCACGCTCCTTCCGCATCAACTCTTCAGAAACGATCACTGCCTCGATCGTTAAGCTCGAACGCTGCGCCTCCTCACATAAGCGCAATCCCTCGACAAAGATCAGCTCGTCGATCTTCCCATCACGAACCGATCGCGCCTGGCGGAGCAGGGAATTGTCGCGACTCGTTATATGCATCAAACCACCACTTCAGCCCAGATGGGCCAGTGATCCGAAACGTTCAACGGCCTGGCCACGCCCCAGCGCTCAATCTTAACTCCACGCACGAAGATCCAGTCGGCATGCATTTTCAAACCAACAGTGCGCCAGGTCGCAGTTCCCGTCGGAAAGGGCGTCGTGTAGCCACGCGCTTCGAGAAACTCCCGAGTCTCGATGCACTTCTGTCGCGACAACGTATTGAAATCACCAAGCACGATCGTCGGCAGCGTTGTCGCTTCCGTCTGCGTGGCAATGGCCTCGAGCTGTGCGAGTTGCCCATCAACCGCCGCGTGCGGGTCGACGTGCGCATTGCAAATCCTAACGTCCTGCGTTCCCACAGTGATCGTGGCTGCAATCGCTAAACGTGGACGCCATTGACACTCCTGCCACGGCAGATCGATCCGCGTCACGTCTCTTAACGGTAGACGACTCAACAGCGCTACGCCCGTGTCGCCACTATCGTTCAGGTCAATTGGCTCTTCAAAGTCGAGCCACCATTGACGCTTCACCGGCTTCACACCGCGCGGAATTCCGGCGGCTTCGTGGGCCCAGTGCATGCCGAGCTCTGCGGCCAGCTCTTCAGCAACGTGATGACCGCCGGTCCGCTTCGTTCGCATGTCAGCTTCCTGCAAAGCGAGCACGTCGACGCGTGGTAACAGTTTGCCTTCGGTGAATGCGTGTGCGGCGGCGGAGATCTTACGTCTGACGTGTTCCGGTCGTCCCGTCAAACTCATCAATCCCATTTTGCGACGAAGCCCGCCCGAGATCAGGTAAGGACCGCGCGCGTAACGGATGTTGTATGATGTGATGACGAGTTTCTGCATGTTAGGAATATACGATGATAGTTATATCAGTTGTTGACGACATGTTCTTTGCGTCGAAGATTCGCGCGGTCGCGGAAGCGGTAGGTAAGGAGATAAGTTTTCCGCGGAGCCAGGAGGCTGTAGTTTCGAAGGCACGCGAGACGAAGCCGGGGTTAATAGTTGTGGATTTGCACAATCAACGCATCGATCCGGTTGCGTTGGCCCGGGAATTAAAAGGTGACGAAGAACTTCAAACGATTAAACTGCTCGGGTTCTTTTCGCATGTTCAGACCGAGCTGCAACGCAACGCTCTCGCAGCCGGATTCGATCAAGTTATTCCCAGATCAGTGTTCGCTCGCGATCTTCCGGAAATATTAGCCACGGATTACACGGATAAACACGGCAAGAAATAAATCCGTGTTCATCCGTGAAAATCCGTGGCTAAAACTACCCAACGGATACGGGCTCGATTACTTCGTGAATTGAGCGCACCTCGCTGACCAACTGTTCGTATTGGTCGAGCGTCAGTGCCTGAGCGCCGTCGGAGAGCGCGTGCTCGGGCTGATCGTGAACTTCGACAATCAGACCATCCGCGCCAACAGCGACGCCGGCACGCGCCAGCGGCGTTACCATGAAATTTTTGCCGGTCCCGTGTGATGGATCGACCAGCACGGGAAGATGGGAGATGCGACGCACTGCCGGAATCGCCGCGAGGTCCAGAGTGTTTCGTGTGTGCTGCGCAAAGGTGCGAATGCCGCGCTCGCAAAGAACGACCTGGTAGTTGCCCTCGGCCATGATGTACTCCGCTGCGAGCAGCCACTCGTCGAGCGTCGCCGACAGCCCACGCTTGAGCAGTACCGGTAATTTCGCTTTGCCGGCTCGTCGCAGCAGCGTGAAGTTTTGCATGTTGCGTGCGCCGATCTGGATAATGTCGCCGTAACGCTCCACGAGATCTACGCCTGCTTCGTCGAGTGCTTCGGTAACGATCTTGAGCCCGTACGTTTCGCGGACTTCCGCGAGTATTCGTAAACCTTCTTCGCCGAGTCCCTGAAAAGCATAAGGTGAAGTGCGCGGCTTGTACGCGCCGCCGCGGAAGAAACGTGCGCCACTGCGTCTGACTGCTTCGGCGATCGCGAACGCCTGGGTGCGACTTTCAATCGCACATGGACCAGCGATGATCGCGAGCTCGTCGCCGCCGATCGTCGCATCACCCACACGCACGACCGTCTTTTCCGGTCGCAGGTCGAGTGTGATTAATTTGTAAGGCTTACTGACGCGAATAGCTTCGGCGACACCGGTGAGGTTTTCGAAGTGAGATGGATCGACCGCGCCCTGGTTGCCGGTGACGCCGATGGCGGTGCGAGTGGCGCCCGGCATGGGATGGCCCTTGAAACCGAGTGCCTCGATCACGCTCAGGACAGCATCGATTTGACTGTCAGTCGCGTCAGATTTCATTACGATTAACATGGTGTTTATACTCCAGTTTTACATCTGTTCGGGTACGGTGATCCCCAGTATTCCCAGCGCCGCAGTTAGTTGAGTTCTGATCAACTTTGTCACCGCGATTAGCACACCTCTTCGCACTTCATCCTGCTCAGTAATGATCCGGTGATCGTGATAGAAACGGCTAAACTGTCGGGCAAGCGAGAAAGTGTACTTGGCAAGATTAGCAGGCTCCGCGGAATTGCGACACTGCCCAACGATTTCTTCGAGCTGTTGTGACAACATCACCAGCGACCAGATCTCCGTGCCGCTTTCACCTGACAACACCTCCGCAACTCTTCCTTGCAAAGCGCTGTCACTAGCTATCTGACTTATTAACGCATCGGCAGCCGCGACAGTTTCGTCCGGAAGCTTGCGGAAAATCGAGTTCGTGCGCACCGCCGCATACTGGCAGTACGGTCCCGTCTCACCTTCAAACGAGAGGGCCTCTTTGAAATCAAAAGCGATGACGGTGTTACGCGTGAATTTCAACAGAAAATACCGTAGCGCCGCGACCGCGACTTCATGCGCCGTCGATTTCTTTTCCGCTTCCGAAAGCTCCGGATTTCTTTTCTCGACTTCGACGAGCGCGCCCGCTTCGAGCTGATTGATCAGATCGTCAGCCTTGACGCCAAGACCTTTGCGCCCGCTCATCTCGATGTAAGGCCGCGCGCGGTCGTCTTCGCTCAGCTCGATGCCGAGCTCCTCGCAGGCCGCAGGTGACAACGCGACCATCTCGTAACTGAAGTGGACGCTCGCGTCTGCGCCGATTTCAGGCACGACCGCAGCGACGCCGCGCGCCACGATCTCCTGTGGATAGGACTGGCGCGAATCGATCACGTTGTACACCGTAATGCCGCCTCCGAACGGCGGAGGATTTGTCTCGGCAGCTTCCGGCTCGGTTTGCGTGGACCAGAGGACGTGCCCGTCGTCGTAGTTTCGAAAGACGTGGTAATGAAAATCCAGACCGAGCCTTCCCAGTTTCCAGAGTTGATAAGCTATGTCTTTGCCGGTGTACGTTACGGTGCCGTTTGAACGGACGATGATCTTGTCTGACTCGTGCTCGTCTGTGCCGGTGTGTGACTCAAACGGCATCACCCAGCAGCCTGCGTGACGGCCTTCGCTTTCGTAGCGGATCACGCCGGCGCTCTTCATCAGCTCGAAGGCGCGCTCCCAGAAGTGCAGGTGCAGAATGTCTGACTCACGCGCGAGCAGATCGTAACGAATTCCGAGACGCTCCATCGTGTCGATGATGCACTCGACATTGCGTGTGGCAACGTAATCGGCGAGCACTGCGATCGGGTGGTTGCCGCCTTCTTCGAGCGCGTGCAGCACTTCGTTGCGCAGTTTCACTTTGTCGGGATTCATGTCGCCGGCGGGGTTGCCGTCGCGATAAAAGAGACCGACTCGCGTGTAGAGATCCCAACAGTAATAATCAAACCGATAATCTTTGGTAAGTGAGGCATCGAGCGCTTTGATCTGATCGAGGTCCATCTTCTCGAGATGTAGAAACCCAACGACAACATCAGCGACCTGCACACCCGTATTGTCGATATAGTTTTGGACTTCCACGCAGTCGCCCGCGGCCTGCAGGATGCGCACGAACGTGTCGCCCAGCACGGCGTTACGCACGTGACCGATGTGCGCCGCCTTGTTTGGGTTGATGCTCGTGTGCTCGACCATCTTCTTTGGTCGATCGATGTCCTGCGTGTCGTGCGCTGGCGTTGGACCAGCAAACAGGGCCAGCAGCTTCGCGCGATCGTAGAAGACGTTAATGTAACCCGCGCCTGCGATCTCGACGCGCGAAACTTCTTCGCTGTCTTCGAGTTGAGACTTGAGTTTCTCGGCGATGGCGCGGGGGGTTTGTTTTTCGCCCGTGGCCTGTTTGATAAGTTTCGCCAGCTCGAATGAAACAGGGAAGGCGAGATCGCCAAGCTCCGGACGCGGCGGAACTTCGGCAGCCAGTTGTTGCACCTCGACGCCGAAAAGCTCACGCGCCGCGCTGCGGATGCGCTCTTTAAGTTTTTGCTGTAGGTCTAACATGCGACAAAAGGCGAGAGTATATTTTATTCGCCGCAAAAAAGCACAAAAGGCCCAAATGAAGTGGTTCAGTTTGAAATACGCCGAAGGCGTTCGCTAATTTCAGCCCAGGGTTCGAGCGAAGTGAGAACCCTGGGAGTTTGTAGCCGAACGATGAATTGAAACCCTGTAAGGGTTCGCCAACTGCCTAATCCCTTCAGGGTTTACCGCCTATATTTGAATTGATACCCAGGGTTCGAGCGCAGCGAGAACCCTGGGAGTTTGTAGCCGAACGATGAATTGAAACCCTGTAAGGGTTCGCCAACTGCCTAACCCCTTCAGGGTTTACCGCCTATATTTGAATTGATACCCCAGGGTTCGAGCGAAGCGAGAACCCTGGGAGTTTGTAGCCGAACGATGAATTGAAACCCTGTAAGGGTTCGCCAACTGCCTAACCCTTTCAGGGTTTACGCCTATATTTGAATTGATACCCCAGGGTTCTCGCTGCGCTCGAACCCTGGGCTGAAATTAGCGAACGCCTTCGGCGTATTTTTCAAACTGAACCAGTACCCTCAAATGACGTTCTGTGTTTTTGTGCCTTTTTGTGGCTAAAGATCGATCTGCTACCATCGCGGGAATGCAGATCTCCGAAGAATTGCGGCGGCGCTTCGCTGAAGCGCAACGCGTGCTCGTCTTGACGGGGGCAGGTGTCTCCGCCGAATCGGGCGTGCCGACGTTTCGCGGAGGCGGAAATACAGCCGTTTGGAAGGGAATGCGCTTCGACGTTATCTCGTCTGCAGAGATGGTCGAGCGCGATCTGCCCGCGGTCTGGGAGTGGTTCGATTATCGTCGCAATTTCATGGACGCAATCCTGCCCAACCCGGCGCATTACGAGATCGCACGCTGGCAGGAACGATTTCCGGCGCTCACACTCGCAACGCAAAACATCGACGGCCTGCACCAAAAAGCGGGCTCGCGTGACGTGATCGAGCTGCACGGAAACATCTGGCGCGCACGCTGCACCGCTTGCCGCTCGTCTTACGATATGTCACAAGGGCCACGTCCGGATGCGTGTCATGAGTGTGGTGATCGATTGCGCCCGGACGTGGTCCTGTTCGGAGAGATGTTGCCGCCGGGCGCGTTTGAATTTGCGTCGGAACGGGCAGCGGAGTGTGATCTCTGTTTTGTAATCGGCACGTCGGCCCTCGTCTATCCGGCGGCCGGTCTGCCGGAGATCGCGAAAACCGCGGGCGCGTACGTTTGTGAAGTGAACCCGGAGCGCACACCGCTTTCGGATCTCTGCGACGAAGTGTTGATGGGCAAAGCGGGCGATGTTTTGCCATTGATTGGAAGATGAAGACTCTTTATTTTGACTGTTTCGCCGGCGCCAGCGGCGACATGATACTCGGCGCCGCGGTGGCCGCGGGCGTTGATCCAAACTTCCTGCGCGAGCAACTGTCGCTGCTTCCAGTCAAAGGCTTCAGCATCGACTTCGAGACAGTTAACCGCTCCGGTCTGAGTGCGACGTACGCGCGCGTCGAGACCACGCACGAACACAGCCACAGATCTCTCGCGGATATAAAGCAGATTATCCACGGATCAGAGTTATCGAGTGCGGTGAAGGAACGCGCGGTGCAGATCTTCACGCGGCTGGCAGAAGCGGAGGCGCGTGTTCATAACGAGCCGGTAGATCACGTTCACTTTCACGAGGTCGGCGCACTCGATGCGATCGTCGACGTGGTCGGCGCTGCAATCTGTTTCGACGCTCTGAAGATTGAGCGCTTCGTCAGCTCACCGCTGCACGTCGGCAGCGGCATGGTCAAGATGGCGCACGGCCACTTTCCGATCCCGCCGCCGGCAGTTACTGAGTTGTTGCAAGGCGTTCCGTTTTATGCAAGCGAGATCAAGGGCGAGCTGCTGACACCAACGGGCGCGGCAATCATCACGACTGTTTGCAGTGAATATGGTCCGATCCCGTCGCTGAAGACTGACGCTATCGGCTACGGCGCCGGGACACGTGAGTATCCAGACTTTCCCAACGTCCTGCGCGTGTTGGTTGGCGAGACTGGCGCACGTGAGGCAACTGACGAGCGCTTGTGGATGCTAGAAACAAACCTCGACGACGCGTCGCCGCAGATCATCGGTCACGTCATGGACCGCGTGCTCGAGCTCGGCGCGCTCGACTGTTTCTTCACGCCCGTCCAGATGAAGAAAAATCGTCCCGGCGTGCTGCTGTCAGTGCTCTGTGGGCGCGATGAGAAAGAAGCGTTGATGAAGTTGTTGTTTACCGAGACGACGACGCTCGGTGTGCGCAGTTATGAAGTCGCGAGGCGCGCGTTGCCGCGCAGTGTCGTGCGAGTGGAAACGCAGTATGGACCGATCGATGTTAAAGTAGCGCACCTGGACGGGCGCGTCGTAAATGAGATGCCGGAGTTTGAGCAGTGCCGGGAGGCGGCGACAAAAGCAAACGTGCCTTTGAAGCTCGTGGAAGAGGCTGCTCGATTTGCATTAGCGAAAATTCGACACGGATAAACACGGATTGAGAACGGATATGGCTGTTGATTTGGACCGCATCGCACAGGGTGTGCGCTTAATTTTGGAAGGAATCGGGGAAGATCCGGAGCGCGCGGGTTTGAAGGAGACTCCGCAGCGCGTCGCCGACATGTATGCGGAGCTGACGTCGGGCATGCACGAGGATCCGTCGCAGCACGTGATACCACTGCCGGGTGACAAGCACGACGAGATGGTGATCGTGAAAGACATCAGCATCGCTTCGTTGTGCGAGCATCACCTCGCGCCGTTTGTGGGCCGCTGCCATATCGCCTACATTCCGAAGGGTGGCCGGATTCTCGGGATCTCGAAGCTGGCGCGGCTCGCAGAGACTTTTTCGCGACGCTTGCAACTGCAGGAGCGATTGACTACCGACATCGCAAACACGTTGTTCGAAGGTCTCAAGCCACTCGGCGTCATGGTCGTGATCGAAGCTGAGCACACGTGCATGACCTTGCGCGGCGTGCGAAAGGCTGACGCGAAGACGGTGACTTCCGCGGTGCTCGGCGGTTTTCGTTCCGACCCGCGCACACGCGCCGAAGCCATGTCTCTTATCAAGGGAAAAGACTAAAACACAAAACCATTTGATGAACACTTTCTACGTCACTACACCGATTTACTACGCCAACAGTCTGCCGCATCTCGGTCATCTCTACACGATGATCGTGGGCGACACGATCGCGCGTGCGAAGCGTCAGCGCGGTATCGAAACTTACTTTCTGACCGGCACCGACGAACACGGCATCAACATCGAGCGCGCCGCACAGAAGGCCGGACGCACGCCGAAAGAGCAGGCCGATTACGTTGTCAGTTATTACAAGAAGATGACGAGCGAGTTTGGTCTCGACACCGCCCACGGCGGCTACGACATCTTCATGCGCACCACCGAGCCGTTTCATTACCAGGGCGTCAGCGAGCTCTGGCGTCGCATTGCGAAGGCAAAGACGCCCAAAGGCAGAGACGCGATTTACAAGGGCCATTACGAAGGCTGGTTCTGTGCTGCGTGCGCTGAGTACAAGACTGAAGACGAGTATCAGAAGCCGAAGAACGAAGGCGATCCGCCGACTTGCCTCATTCACGACACGCCGCTCGATCGAGTCTCGGAAGAGAGTTATTTCTTTCGACTCTCCGATTATGACGAGGCGCTCTTGTCAGTGCTCGAGGAACGGCCTGATTTCGTGAGACCTGATTACAGACGAAACGAAGTGGCCAGCTTTGTGCGTGGCGGGCTTCAGGATCTGTCAGTCAGCCGTCTCAAGACTTCGGTGAGCTGGGGCGTGCCTGTGCCCGATGATCCGGCGCACACGATGTACGTGTGGTTCGACGCGCTCACGAATTACATTACCGCAGTCGGTTTCGGTAATGAAGAGCGACAGAAAGCAGTCGGGTTTGAGAAGTTCTGGCCGGCGCTGCATCTCGTCGGGAAAGACATCCTGCGTTTTCATGCGGTCTACTGGCCGGCATTTCTACTTGCGGCGGGCATCGAGCTGCCGCGCGCAATCGTGGCCCACGGCATGTGGCTCGATCCGAACGGTCGCAAGATGTCGAAGACGCTCGGCAATACGATCGAGCTCGACGTTCTGCAAAAGCACTTTTCGATCGACGCGATTCGTTACTTCTGTCTGCGTGAGATGGTCTTTGGACAGGATGGTCGTTTTGGTTATGAAGGGCTGATCGATCGCGCCAACAGCGATCTGGCGAGTGGTTGGGGCAATCTTTCGAGCCGCACGCTCACGATGATTGCGCGTTACTGCGACTCGCGTATTCCGTCAGGCTTGATTCCGGAAGACAAGCTTTTGCTGGCGAAGCGCACCGGTGTCGATACTGATGAGACGACTGTCGCCGGATTCATCGAACACGCGCGCGATCAGTTTGTGCATCACTTCGACAATCTTACGTTCAGTAAAGCGCTCGAGACGGCGTGGTCGGTCGTGGCGCGCGTCGACAAGATGATCACTGACGCGAAGCCCTGGGATCTCGCGAAGGATGAGAATCAGAAGCAGACGCTCGGAGTCGTGTTGTATCGCGCGGCGGAGTCGTTGCGCTGGTTGAGTGTGTTGCTCTATCCGGTGATGCCGGAAGCGAGCGCTGCGATCTGGAAGCAGTTAGGGCTTGACGGTTCGCCTGCGCAGATCCATCCAACGCAGCTCAAATGGGGTGATCTTAAGCAAGGCGCTCAGATTGGCGAAGTGCAACCCGTTTTCCCGCGCATGGACAAAGCAAAGATCATGTCAGAGATCAATTCAGCCACGGTCCCAACAGAACCGAGCGCGGTAGCGCCGGGTCCGTCTGAACCGAGCGCTCCGGTGGTACACGCAACTCAAGCCGACGCAGTAGGTGTGACAAGCTTCATCGAAATCGACGACTTCGCGAAAGTCGATCTGCGCGTGGGCCAGGTTCTTTCCGCCGACCGTATTCCAAAAGCCGACAAGCTTTTGCTGATGAAAGTCGATATTGGCGAAGAGCAACCGCGACAGATACTCGCAGGCATCGCGCAATACTACGAACCGGAGAAACTGATCGGTCGGAAAGTCGTGATCGTTGCGAACCTCAAGCCGCGCAAGCTGCGGGGTTTAGAATCGCAGGGAATGGTCGTTGCGGCGTCTTATGGTGAAGAAGGCCGACCTGTGATCGCCACATTCACTGAAGACGTTCCAAACGGCGCACGCTTAAAATGAGCCGCAAAAAGGCACAAAAACACAAAAGTTCTTTTCTGTGCTTTTTGTGCTTCTTTGTGGCAAAAATAAATGTTCATCGACTCGCACGCGCATATTGATGGTCAGGAATTCGACGCTGATCGTGAAGAGGTTATTGTACGCGCCCACGCAGCGGGCGTTTCGTTGATTCTCAATGTCGGCACCGGTGATCCGCACAGTGGCGCCTTCGAACGCGCAGTTGAATTAGGAAAAACTCACGAATCCATTTACACAGCGATCGGCACGCATCCTCACGATGCTCGCCTCTACGACGATGCCGCGGAAGAGAAGATCAAGAACCTCATTAACAACGAACACGTGATCGCGTGGGGTGAGATCGGTCTCGACTTCCATTACGACAACTCACCACGCGACGTACAGGTCGATGTGTTCAAGCGCCAGCTTCGCGCGGCGCGTGAATGCGATCTGCCGGTAGTGATCCACACGCGCGAAGCTGAAGCGGAGACAATCGAGATCCTGCAAAGTGAATACAAAGATGCCCAGCGCCGTGGCGTGTTTCATTGCTTCAGCGGCAGCATGGAGCTTGCACAACGCGCGATCGAGATCGGTTTCATGATCTCCTTCTCAGGCATCGTCACTTTCAAGAAGGCTGATGAATTACGCGCCGTCGCGAAGCTTGCTCCACTCGATCGTTTGCTGATCGAAACCGACTGTCCGTACCTCACTCCGATCCCCTACCGCGGCAAACGAAACGAGCCTGCTTACGTTGTTGAAGTCGCACGCTGCCTCGCCGGACTACATAATGTCAGCCTTGCAGAGATGGCCCGCATCACGAGTGAGAACTTCAACAGGTTCTTCGGATTATAAGGTACTTTGTCCTGTTTTAAGCTCTTGTGGCAAGTTTCACATGCTGCCACTTTGATGTTATTCTCACTTGCAAATGGCGCAGCAGAACTCCTTCGACATCGTCTCTCAGGTCGATTCAGCCGAGATCGCAAACGCTCTCAATCAAACTATCAAAGAGGTGCGCCAGCGTTTCGACTTCAAGGGGAGCTCGGCCAATGTCGTACACGAGAAAAACGAGCTCGTGCTCACCGCCGAAGACGAAACCAGGCTGCGCAACATGAACGACATCCTGCAGCAGAAACTCGTCCGTCGAGGCGTGCCGTTGAAAGCATTCAGCTACGGCAACATCGAACCGGCCGCAGGTGGCACAGTGCGACAGCGTGCAACGATCCAGGAAGGTATCCCGCAGGAGAAAGCCAAAGAGGTCGTCAAGTTCATCAAGGACAGTAAAGCAAAGGTTCAGGCTTCCATTCAGGGTGACATCGTGCGCGTGTCCGGCCGTGATCGCGACACGCTTCAGGACATTATCGCCAAGCTGAAGGATAAAGACTTCGGCATTCACATGCAGTTTACGAACTATCGCTCAAACTGAATGACAACGTCAGCCAACACCATCGCGCTCGACGAAGAGGCAAGGATTTCAGCGCGTCGCATCTTCAGCGTCATCGCAAACGAGTTGATGCAAGTCGAGCTTGAGTTTGAACGTCAGGCGCGTTCCAACGTGCAGGTGATCGACTATCTCGGCGAGTACCTGCGCGCCTCGGGTGGGAAACGCGTGCGACCCGCGCTCACGATCCTTTCCAACTATGCTGTCGGTGGCGACGGCTCGCGTTACAACTCGATCCGCATGGCAACGGTGATGGAGTTCCTGCACACTGCCACGTTGGTCCATGACGACATCATCGACAAGGCGGACACACGCCGGAAACGGCCAACCGTCAACGCGCTTTATGGAAACGAGACCGCCGTGCTCATGGGCGACTGGCTTTACATGTCAGCATTCGAGACCAGTCTCGCTGAACGATCGTTAGCGGTGCTCGATATTCTGACCAGCGTCACGCGCAAGATGACTGAGGGAGAGATTTTGCAGCTAACGTTACTGGGCGAAACTGAGGTGTCGGAAGCGCAGTACTTCGATGTGTTGAAGCGCAAGACGGCGTATCTGTTCAGTGCGAGTTGTGAGATCGGCGCGATACTCGGTGGTGCGAGTGAAAAGCAACAGACGGCACTGCGCGATTACGGGCTATACCTCGGCATGGCGTTTCAGTTGATCGACGACCTGCTCGATTTCACGTCGAGTGAGGAGGTCTTAGGTAAAGCCGCGGGCGCGGACCTGCTCGGCGGGAAAGTCACTTTGCCGTTGATCTACTTGCGCGACACGGAGCCAAACGCGCGCAAGATGGTCCAGACCGTGCTGCGTGAAGGGAAGTACAGCAGCGTCAAGCCACAGGAACTGCTTGACGCGATCGTGCGCAGCGGCGCCCTGGAACAGGCGCAGGCGCGGGCGCATCAATACGCGGAAGAAGCGTGCGCCGCCCTCGACATCCTCCCGGAATCGGAATATGCCGATTCTCTAAAATCGCTTCCTACTTACATTCTCGACAGGGATCGATAAATTTTAGCCACGGATTACACGGATCTGTGGCAAAATCTCCGCCGATGAGCGAGAACCTGCTCTCACGTCTGGAACAGAGCCTGCGACAGTCGCGCGCGGCGAGGATGCATTTGGCGGCACGCCTCCGCGAGCTCGAGGCCGAGGCTGATAGCGTCCGCGCGGAGCTCTCCGAGATGGATACGCTCGCGAGCCAGACGGAGGCCGCGATTTATCGTCTCCTTTCGTCTGTGTTGGCATCGGGAAACATCAATCTGGGATTGCCATCAGACGCTGAGCTGGAAGCGGCCATGCGCCAATCGCAGCCGCAGTCACCTTTGCGCTCACAAATCCCGGTTGAGCGTCGCCCACAGATCCCGACAGTCCGAAACAATGTGGAAGTTCTCAGCGACCGCTTCATGGACCGCACGATCCCGCAAGCCGTGACACTCCTGCTTCGCGAAGAAGGTAGGCCATTGCACGTCAACGAGCTCTACAACCGCCTCCTCGAAGGCGGCTTCAAGTTCACTGGTCAAAACCCGACCATCAGCGTTGCCGTATCCCTCAATCGCAACACCCGTTTTCGCAAAGTCGCCCCCGGCACCTTCGACCTCGTCATGCGCGACGCCTCCAAGGCTTCCTGAGCAAGGACAGTCAGCATTATTTCTTCTTAAATAGATTCTCGCGGTGGTATTGGAGATAAAGTTTGTGTTCGGGAGAAATTTTTCGCAGGCGTAGCCTTTTATGAATGCCAAGTAACTTTCGATCTGTGGAGCTCAGTTGAGCAGATAATTGACACCGGCCTTCATCATCGAAAGTGATCAATCCGTGATCGAAAGCAACATCAAGATTAGGACTCAAAAGCAACCCGTTATAAGGATCGAGGCGTTCTCTGTTATCAGACAACTTCCAGGGCTTGATATGTGAGGCACGGAGAAAATTGAGGTCGCCACACGAAGTCACGGCGCAGCAGTTCCAAAACTCTACTACCTTTTCTCGGAAGACTCCTTGTCCGCGCCTCGCCTGGACGAGTGTGAGCTTCTCTGTTGCCGTCAAATCATTCCCCCCAGATTCGGCATCGAGTTCACTCATCTCACTGGCATACACCATTTGCTGTAATCGCATTCTCTGAACTGGATCGTTAACCCAATCTACAGGCACGGGCAACCGTGGCCATCCTCCAGAAATGCACCAGACGACACCCTGAGCGTCCAATCGGTCGCGTAGTTCTACGCCATAGTCCTTTGACGATTTTATGATGGCATCAAGAAAGACAAGTGCCTGTTGATATCTCTCGGCGGCCGTTTGCTTTCGAGTGAAGCCGGGCCAACCCGCTAACTTCATTGCACTATTGAAGGAGTCCGTCTTGACTGGAGGTAACTCAAAAGGAGAGAGCGTCATGAGCAACGTCGAGGTGACCGCCAGTTGACCACCTGTCTGAGTTATGCCAATGAGTCTGAGAACATGGCAGAATGACGCAAATCGCTGCTCTTTATTGGTGTCCTCCCAAAGGTTCTCCAAACGCTTCCCAATCTCCTCTGGACTCGACTTCATCCATTTCAGAATTCGATCTTGATCACGCCAGTCAATAATGTTGTCATCCTTACTCGTAAGCGCGCTGCGAAAGAGACGAAGCGCCTCACTCAGATGAGATTTTAATCGCTGTTGGCTTTCCAGAAACCTATTGGCAAGACGAATCTTATATAGACGTTCATAGTCATCGAACTTCTCGTGGTATCTGTAGAATGAAGCCTGGCGGAAGAATTCATCTAGTTGTGGACTAGTTGGAATCATGGCATGAGTAGCTTCAGAGGCTCTGCGACTCGCGACAATTCCTGATACGGTAGTTTGTGCAACCAAGGAATGGGCCTCTCCGGCCATTTTTTCTAATCAACTGACCACCGCATCCGACTCGCGGACACGGCTTCGAACTATCGGACGACGAAGTTGAATACGCACGACGTCCAACCGGTGAGCGTCTCGCGGTTCGCCGCGATCGATTCGGATCGATCTTTGTTCCACAATCGTCACATTCGAAGTAGATTCCGTAACGACCGTTCTTCCACGTCATTGGTTCGCCACAATCAGGACACTCCGGATTTTCAGGCTCACAAATATTTTTTTGCTGCTTTCGTGCAGTTGGGCTTGTTACATAGCCGCCCAGACGGGCACATGCCGCGGGGCTTCGAAGTCGCAACATGCTCTCGGTTGTATCTCGTTGGGACAATATATTCAGCGAACCGTGCCACAGTATCTCATCGTCGATGATTGCGATCTTTTCGTGAATTCTTGCCCGGTAATCTACGGGTATACCTAATTCACGAATATGCTTGACGGTGTCAGGCAAGCCATCATCGAGCACGCCACCCTGATCTCCAGGAGGGCGCGTCACTAAACGCACGCGGACGCCTCTGCTGATCGCAAATCTAAGTAGGTCCATCCACCTGTTCGTGCCACGCTTCGTAAGAAACGGAGAAAAGATCAGGATTGAACTTCTTGCGTTCTTTAGATCTTCGGTGAACCGCGGATAAAAAGTGCCCTCGGTTAGGAATTGCGCGTCCGCATTTGACAAATCAACTTCGGGAGAAGGGCTTACATGAAAAATGCCTTCAGCCCAATCTTCCTGTCGCAGGTTTAGGACGTCGGTGGCGTTTATTGGTTCGCCGTGTTCTTCGAAATAGTCGAGTAGACGCTGGAGCTTTCCGTCCTGGGGTGCGTTGTCTCTTAGAAAATCGAAATGCGCCACTAGAATTATCCGGTGGCGTGCTCTGCTGATAGCAACATTCAACAATCGTGCACCGTCTTCATTGGCGTCTCTCGCTTTCATGAAGCGACTGAGACGAGTTGAGACGGAGTCTGTCAGATCAATTATGATCGAGTCTCTTTCATTGCCTTGAAACCTGTGGGCGGTTGCTGCCAGCTCAGAGCCACGTTCGGTGAGACTGTCATTTAGCAGCGCTTGCATCAGGCTGGTCTGCGCAGAGAAAGGAGAAATTATTCCCAGCTTACAAGCCCCGGCTGGGCCAATGAGCTCTTCATCTAAAGAAACGGTGAGATTCCGTACAAGGAGCGCGTGCAAAAGATTGTATCGAGAATAACCGCCCAGTTTGAAAGCCGACCAGGGGTTTAGTTCCGTGGTGTTAACGAATAGAAGCCGGCTATCTCCCAAAGGAAAGTATTTTGCGTCCGAGCCTATTCCTTTAGGCGTCTCTAAAGGGCGATCGCTATAGAAGAGGGCATTCACGCAATCACAGATATCCCGATGCATCCGGTACTGCACGCTTAAAACCGCCAGGTGCTTTGGTGCTGCATGCCCTTTCACCTCACGTGGGATGTTTGTTTTTTCAAATGCATCCTTCTTCAACCACTCGCTAACCAACGGATCATCCGAAGCAACAATCGGCGCCAGTTGTCGGAAATCTCCCGCGACCACAACTGCCTTACTGGCCAGTCCTGCTGCGAAAAACGTCATGGGAAGCATCAACATTGAAGCTTCATCGACGATTACGACATCAAATACCCTGGTTACTTGTCCTTTGAGATATGTGCGGTAAACCGTCGTGGCGAGTATCCGGCAGTTGTTCAATACCTGCTGGCGCAGTGCGGCGAGTTGATCTTCAATCGCTCTTAGCTTCGTCTTTATCTGAGCAATCGATGTTTCGATAGTGGTTAATTGAGATTTAGCTTGTGCCTCAGAATAGCCGGTCACTGCTGCTTTTGTTGCTATTAGATCCCGATGCAGTCGTTCCAACTCGACACTCTGTTCGTCGAGCTGTCTTGAAGTAGCGGCTAAGGCGCTTTCCACATTCTTATTGGCTCTTGTTAGCGCATGTATCTCAGCTTCAAGGCGCTCAGGATTGAGGCGAGTTAGAAACCTTCTGAGGGAGCCAAACTCACGAGCGCGTTCGAGATTGACTTCAAGTTTATTTAACTCTATGCGCCCTGTTCGCAGTTTGTCCTGCAATTCCTGACGATGACTCTGTTTGGACCGGGAGGCATGTTCGCGTTGCTGGATCTCAGAGTTCAGACGCTTTAATTCTTCAAACCGCTCGAGTGCTTCTTTGAAGGGCTCCGCCTCAAGGTGCTTTGTCGCGAGCTCGTTCTGGAGCGCCTGTTTTTGAGCGTCCAGGTCTTTGCTGAGTCGTTCGACAATCTTGTCGACATTGACGCGCTCGCCGTATCGCTCTTCGAGCTCTTTACCTAATGGGCCATGACGTAGTACGGCCCCTTCATGAAATTCTGGTTCTGTTTCAAGACGTTGTGCGATCCGTTGAAGCGCTGTATCAACTGCCACGTTCGTGTTCGAGACGATTAACACAGAATGTCCGGCGCGGTAGTGCGATTCGACGACGTGTGCCAGTGTGGTCGTTTTTCCTGTGCCAGGCGGGCCCCAGATAAAACACGTGTTGCTCCCGAAGGCGAGGCGAACGGCATTCATTTGTATTTCGTTTAGGGCGCAGTCACTAAATACCTGTGGCGCAGGCTCTTTGATGCCGCACTCAGGAAGTGCGACCCCTATGACTGAAGCGGCAAGCTGATGATTGAAATGAGCAGTTCCTTTTTCAACTTCTTCCAGTTTCTCGCGCAACATCTCAACCAGGAATGAATCGTCTGTAATGAGTCTTACAAGCGCGATCTTTGGTCCGAGGTCAATTTCAAGGGCCACGATTACTGATCCCTTGGCCACGGAAACAATGTTTCCGTCAACCTCAACGCGATCACAGATCACACGAACGGGAATATCGTCACGCAGGTTCTTGACGTCTTCTTGAAGCGAAAAGCGGTAAAGAACTTTATTTTCGGCAGTGCCTATCTTCTCGCCGCCGCGCAACTCAATTTGAGTCGAGCTCCCGCGCTTCTTAATTTTGGCGATTTCGAGGCGAAGTGCCTCGATCATATTGACCAGATGTGCTGCCATTATTTGAGTAGGTTGTGACCAGCAACGAAGGGTTTGAGTATTAGAGGTGCTGGCCGCTACGTCAGAGACATTCTAGCGAAACTGCAGACGGAAAAACAGACAATTTATCGCAAGGATCGCGGATAACCGATAGAATATCTCGCGATGCGCGCAATCGTTCTTTCTGCCGGCTACGGCACACGCCTTTGGCCACTCACGGAAGATCGCACCAAACCCGCCATACCGATCCTGGGGAAGCCGCTTGTCGGTTATGTAGCCGAATATCTCGCGGGCTATGGCATCGATGAGATCGTGGTCAACCTGCATCATCGTCCTGAGTCTGTGCGACGCGCGCTCGGCGATGGCAGTCGCTTCGGTGTGAAGCTTCATTATGTTGAAGAGCCGGTGATACTCGGCACGAGTGGCGCACTCGACAACACCCGCTCATTCTTCGAGCACGACACGTTTGTCGTCGTCAACGGAAAGATCATCACTGACATTGATCTGAGTGCCGCGATTGAGACACATCGCAAGGCCAACGCCATTGCGACACTCGTTCTTCTGCCCAACACCCGGCGCGAGCGCTTCAGTGTTGTTGAGATTGAAGCCGGAAGAATCAAGGGGTTTGGTGGCATGCCAGTCGCGGATGGTGGCGGTGAAGCGCCATTGATGTTCACCGGCATCCACATACTCGAGCCACGTATCTTCGAACACGTACCGCGCGGTGTCTTTTCAGATTCGGTGGTCCACGTTTACCCGCAGGCGATGGCGAAGGGCGAGATCGTGGCCGCGCATGTCGCGTCGGGGAAGTGGCGCGAGCTCTCGACGTTGAAGCGATACCTGGAGATCAGTGTTGAGTTATTAAAAGAAGCAGGGAAGAACTTCGTTGCGGGTGCGACTTCTACGATCGTATCGTCAGCGACAGTTATCGACTCCGTACTTTGGGACAACGTTCAAATCGGCGCGGGTGCGCGTGTTAATCGAGCCGTGCTGGCTGACAACGTGAAGATCGGCGCTGATGAAGTGATCGAGAACGCGGTCGTAGTTCCAAGAACGCTAGTTGAAGGCAAAAAGCCCCCGGAAAAGGCGCTTACCGGACAATTTCAAGGTGAAAGCTTTATCGTCCCACTGTGATACAATCGCGCGGTTTATGCTACGGCAAATAAACAGAACCGAGCGCGGTAGCGCCGGGTCAATCTCAACACAGGTCGTTGATTGGTAAAATTGACCCGGCGCTACCGCGCTCGGTTCTGTGCAATCCATCTACATAATGAGTGCTCCAAAACCGGTGATTTCCAACCTATTTGAATCCTCCGCGTCAGATCGACTTGCGAGGTTCATCACTGAGCAGGGAATCGCGAGTTCGGAAGTCATCCCGCTTACGCCGGACGCATCGACCCGAAACTATTTTCGAATGCGCTGGAAAAAGGGCACGGCCGTGGCCGCGGTTTACCCCGAGCCGTTCGATCCCGAATTCCATCCTTATCTCGACGTCACACGTCTCTTCCTCGACTGCGACATTCCGGTGCCGGAGATCTACGCAGTCGACGGCAACGCAGGCATCATCGTGCAGGAGGATCTCGGCGATCGGCAGCTATTTCACATTTACGACGAGGAGTCGGAAGAGCTCTGCGACGAGTACAAGGAAAAGGCCATCGCGCTGATCGCGAAAATTCAGAACGCTACGGCTCACGCCTACGAGACACAGTCGATCGCGAGTCGTCTGGCGTTTGACGAAGCAAAACTTTCCTGGGAGCTCGACTTCTTCTTCGATCACTACTTCGGCAGCCTGCGCGGTGAGACTTTGCGCCACGCAGAAGTCGCCGAGCTGAAAGCGGAGCTGAACGACATCTCCGCCGAGCTTGCAGCCGCGCCGCGCGTGCTTTGTCATCGCGACTATCACGCGTCGAACCTGATGATCGACAACAAGAAGCATCTCAGGGTTGTAGATCACCAGGACGCGCGCATGGGTCCGGCCAGCTATGATCTCGTGTCGTTTCTGCTGGACCGCCAACCGTGCCTGCCGTCGCTCGCCGAGTTGCGCGCGTATCGACTGTTCTTTCTCGAACAGCGTCGTTTGCTGGGTCTCGGCGCGATCGACCCCGACGATTTCGCGCTCGAATTTAGACTGATGACGATTCAGCGCGGCTTGAAAGCTACTGGGACCTTTTCTTACCAGACAGCAGTCTGCGGCAGAGGCGCGGTCTACCAGCACTTCATTCAACCCACACTCGAAATCGTTTTGCAGGCCGCTGAATGGCTTGAAAGATTCCCCACACTACGCCGGATGTTAAAGGAACGTATCAACTGATTTACACGCTTCGGTTTCTCAATGACAACTCAATTACACGAAATCGGTTCCGATAACCACACCTACATCAACCAGCTTTCAAACCACGTCGGTGCTGAAGTAATCCTTAAAGGATGGCTTTATAACCTGCGCTCGAGCGGCAAGATCGCCTTCCCGCAACTGCGCGACGGCACGGGTGTGGTCCAGGGCGTCGTTGTGAAAAGCGCGATCTCGCCGGAGCTGTGGGAACAGATAAAGGGACTCGGCCAGGAATCGGCGCTCGTAATTAAAGGCACCGTACGCGCCGACAGCCGTGCACCCGGTGGCTACGAGATCGATGTCACCGATGCTGAGGTGCTGCAGGAGGTCCACGATTATCCGATCACGCCGAAAGAGCACGGCACGGAATTTCTGATGGACCACAGACACCTGTGGCTGCGCTCGCGACGCCAGCATGCGGTGCTGAAAGTTCGTCACACGGTGGTTAAGGCTGTGCGGGATTTTCTCGACAACGACGGCTTTACGCTTATGGATTCGCCGATCTTCACACCGGCAGCGTGTGAAGGAACGACGACGCTCTTCGAAGTCGATTACTTCGATGGTGAAAAGGCATATCTTACGCAGTCCGGTCAGCTCTACAACGAAGCGACAGCGGCTGCTTTCGGGAAAGTTTACTGTTTCGGTCCGACGTTCAGGGCAGAGAAATCAAAGACGCGCAGGCACCTGACCGAGTTCTGGATGGTCGAGCCTGAGATGGCGTACGCGACGCTCGATGATGTGATGAGTTTGTCGGAGCGGATGCTTTCGTATATTGCGTCGCGCGTGCTTGAGACTAGAAGTGAGGAGTTGAAAGTGCTTGAGCGCGACATGTCGAAACTCGAAGCGATCGTGCCGCCGTTTCCGCGTGTTCATTACGATGAGGCGGTCAGGATCCTGCACGAGGGATTCGAGAAGGGCGCGATGGAGGCGAAATTTGAATGGGGTGGTGACTTTGGATCACCTGATGAGACGTACATTTCGAGTCAGTTTGATAAGCCGGTAATGGTGCATCACTATCCGGCTGAGGTGAAAGCGTTTTATATGGCGCGAGATCCTGAAAGACCTGAGCTCGCGCTGGGTGTCGACGTGCTGGCGCCCGAAGGTTATGGCGAGGTGATTGGCGGTGGTGAGCGTGCGACGTCGCTCGAATTTTTGAAAGAGCAGATCGCGTTGCACCAATTGCCGCAGGAAGCGTTTGAGTGGTATCTCGACTTGCGGCGGTATGGCAGCGTGCCGCATGGTGGGTTTGGGATGGGGATTGAGCGTTGTACGGCGTGGATGTGTGGTATCGAGCACATTCGCGAGACAATACCGTTTCCGAGGATGTTGTATCGCATCCGGCCGTAAAGAAATTTAAGTTCAGAGTTCAGCCTTTAGGCTGCTGGTATTTGGCGGACAAGCTAAAGCTTGAACTCTAAACAACGGATTGGGAGTTTGAGTTATGACTTGTCCGAAGTGTGGTGCGCAGTTACTTGAAGGGTCGACGTTCTGTGGGGCGTGTGGACAAAGGTTGACGCCTGCGCAAACGCAGCCGATCGGGCGCGGGATTCAGATCGATGAAGATTCGCGCGGTCGTGGGCGTGGTTACGACTATGAAGTTTTACATCAACCGTCGTTCTCGCTCGCGGTGCTTCGCCTGCAGGCGGAACAGTCGATTCAGGCTGAATCAGGCGCGATGGTGTCGATGTCGGCTAATGTAGAACTTGAATCACAGATGAAGGGTGGACTATTCGGCGCGATTAAACGCGCGGCTGGTGGTGAGTCGGCGTTCATCTCGACATTCACTGCGCGTGGTGGACCAGGTGAAGTCACGCTCGCGCCCGGCGCACCCGGCGACGTCGCTGCCATTGAGCTCACCGGCCAGCCATTTTTCGTGCAATCAAGTTCATATCTCGCGGGTGATGCGAGTCTTACCGTTGATACGAAATGGGGCGGCGCCAAATCATTCTTCGCGGGTGAGGGATTGTTTGTGTTGATGGTACAGGGACAGGGACTGCTGCTTGTCTCTTCGTTCGGCGCGATTCATCGCAAACGATTACAACCGGGTGAGCGATACGTAGTTGATACCGGACATCTTGTGGCGTGGGAAGGGACGACACAGTACACCTTGCGCAAAGCGGCGGCGGGATTCTTCCGCAGCATGATGAGTGGCGAAGGCATCGTCGCGGAGTTCACGGGGCCGGGCGAGTTATTGATTCAGACGCGAAACCTGGCGGCGCTCGCCGGATTGTTGAAGCCCTTCTTCCCGAGCCAGGGTAGTGGCAGTGGTGGATTCAACCTCAATTTAGGTGGCTGATGTCCACGGAAGCAAAAAGATCTTTAAGCCTTCTTGGCGTGCCGCTTGGTTACGGCGCGAGCATGGCCGGTGTCGATATTGGACCAGCCGCGCTGCGCGTCGCGCGTATAACTCAGCGCATCGCACGTCTCGGGTATTCAGTTCACGATCTCGGCGACATGCGTCTCGAACGACCTCAGACACTGCCTGAAGCCGACGAGAAGCTCAAATACGTCCGTGAGATCAGCAACGCCTGCGAAGAGTTAGCTGTTGGAGTTGAAGAAATACTTAAAGCCGGGCAACTGCCACTCATCCTCGGCGGCGATCATTCAATCGCTATCGGATCATTCGCCGGCGCAGCCTCTTACTACAAAAAACAAAACGAGACGCTCGGCCTGATCTGGTTCGACGCACACGCCGACATGAACACGCCTGATTCCACGCCTTCAGGCAACATTCACGGCATGCCTCTCGCTGTGCTGCTCGGCTACGGCACGCCGGAGCTCACGAATATCGCGGGTTTCGCACCAAAACTCGATCCGCAACTGTGTGCTCACGTCGGTGCGCGTGATATCGATTCCGGCGAAAGAGAACTGATCAAGAAGCTCGGCATGCGCTTCTTCACGATGCGCGAGATTGACGAGCGCGGCATGAAAGACGTCATGGACGAAGCGATCAAGATCGCATCGCGCGGCACGGCTGGATATGCAGTCACGTTTGATGTTGATGTTCTCGATCCCGGCGACGCGCCCGGCTCAGGCACACTCGTGCGCGGCGGACTGACGTATCGTGAAGCGCATCTCGGCATGGAGAAGATCGCTGAAGCAGGCGGCATGCGCTCACTTGAGATCGTAGAGATCAACACCGCGCTCGACGTAAACAACAAGACTGCTGAGCTCGGTGTCGAGTTGATTCTTTCCGCGTTAGGCAAGACAATTCTTTAAAAGGCTGGAATAAGAAGAGTGCCCAAAAAGCTTCGCGTCGGAGTGATCTTCGGCGGACGTTCAGGTGAACACGAGGTTTCGATCAGATCGGCGCGGGCGATCGTCGAAGCGATCGATCGAAAGAAGTTTGACGTAGTTCCGATTGCCATCAGCAAAGAAGGGAAGTGGCTCGCCCCAGCGCACTCGGCCCAACTCCTTCCCGACTCAGTTCACTCGTTGTTACCTTCGAAAACCCATACGGCTACAGCAGACATCGCACTGCTCGGCGATCCGTCGCACAAAGGTCTGATCTCACTCGAAGGCGAAGTTGCGGGAGAGAAGCTCGACGTTGTCTTCCCCGCGCTGCATGGACCATTCGGTGAGGACGGCACTGTTCAAGGATTACTTGAGATGGCAGATGTGCCTTATGTCGGTTGCGGCGTGCTCGCGTCGGCGTGCGGTATGGACAAGGTGACGATGAAGTCGCTGTTTGTGCAAGCGGGGCTGCCGATCTGCAAGCATGTGTGGTTTCTGAGATCTCAGTGGCGCAGCGATCCAGCTAAAGTAATACATAAGGTGACAAGTGAGATTGGTCTGCCGTGTTTTGTTAAGCCGGCGAATCTCGGATCGTCTGTTGGGGTCTCGCGCGCAACGGATAAGAAATCGTTGAGTAACGCGATCGATCTGGCGGCTGAGTACGATCGGAAGATCATCGTTGAGGAAGAGCTTGTCGCGCGTGAGATCGAGTGTGCGGTGCTTGGGAATGATGAGCCGAAGGCGAGCCTGCCGGGTGAGTATGTGGTTTATGACGAGGCGGCGCGATTTCTCGACTACACGGAGAAGTATTCGAATACGGGGAACGTCAGTTTTGTTGTGCCGGCGCCGTTATCGAAGTCCATGACGACAAAGATACAGCGGATGGCGATACGCGCGTTTCAGTCCATTGATGGCGCAGGACTGGCGCGAGTCGATTTCTTCCTTACGAGGGATGGCGGGGAGCTCGTGATCAATGAGTTGAATACGATGCCCGGGCTGACTGAGGTATCAGGTTATCCGAAGATGTGGGACGCCTCTGGCCTCCCGTTTCCGAAATTACTTGAAGTATTAATTGAGCTCGCCTTTGAGCGGCACCGGGAGAAAGCGCTCACCAAAACGTCACGTTAACGCCGAAGGCGTTGGCTAATTTCAGCCCGCGGTTGGAGCGCCAGCGACAACCCTGGGTACAGGTTAAAAATATTATTTAACCCTGAAAGGGTTCGGCGGTGGGCGAACCCTTTCAGGGTTGAATTGTATTTTATCTATCGATCCCAGGGTTGTCCGCTGCGCTTCTAACCCTGGGCTTAAATTAGCCAACGCCTTCGGCGTATCACTTAGGTGCTCGATAGCCTTTCCGCGTCCGGACTGTGAGGTCGTCTCGTATCACTTTAACTTCGAGCGCGCGCCACTTCCCATCACGCTTCGTGTTCGCCGGTCGGTAAGAGATCGTGTACTGGTGTCCGAGCTCGTCAGCAATTCCTGTAAACGCATCACGCAACTCTGGTCCACCGGGCGTCGTGATGAATCTGCCGCCAGTCTTCTCCGCAAAACCTTTCAATGAAAGCGCACTCTGCCTGCCGGTCGTTCCCCCTACTTCCAAACTCGACATGTCAACTGCGTAAATGCTTGCGCCGACAGCCAGCGCACTCTCAACTGCCTTATCACCCGACGCTTTACTGAAGGTGTCCATTCCATCCGACAACACAACAATCGCTTTGCGCACCTCGGTACGATCGGCAAGCGTCTTAGACGCCTCAACAATCGCATCGTTTAGCGTGGTCATGCCCTTCGCGCGAATCGCATAAGCCGTCGGCGCGAGATCGCGTCCACCAGAAAACTCCTGCACACGCTCAACCTTCGAATCAAATCGATAAACCGCCGCGACGTCTTCCGGTCGCAGCCCATCGAGAAACCTGATCGCCGCCGAGCGCGCCAGTGAGAATCTTGCTTCCATGCTGCCCGAGCTATCCAGCAACACCACCGCCGCATACGGCGACTCCTGGACCGAGAAGCTCGCAATCATGTTTTGCTTCACTTCAACGCCATCTTCAAAAACCTTGAAGTCAGACGCTTTCAATCCCTTGACGTAGTGTCCTGCTTTATCAGTAATAGTGACGTTCAGCACTACAAGCTCGGTGTTGGTGCGGATCACGTCATCGTCCTGAGCGACAACAACGACGACGTTGATGCACAAGAACGCGAGTAGGAAGAGAATTGTCCTGAACATTAGTTATGGCTGTGGATGAACGAAACCTCGAGCTAACCGAATCAGCTCAAGTAAAACATTAGCGTTATTGATTACCGATGCTGATACAACACGACGAGGCGTGTTCTGCACGTCTTTAGATAAAGTCTCACTGGCTTCAGAGATCTGCTTGATCGCAGAGGCGAGATCGGTTGGATGAGGACTGATGGTTATCTCCTCATCGTCGCCGCCTGCTTCACTGCGTACCTTCTTCGTGAGCTTTTCAAGGCGCTCGATCTTCTTAACGCAGTCGCGATCGAGAGTCGAGTTATCTTTGAAATCCTTGAGTTGCTTGCCGATGTCGCTGATCTCTTTTGCGCGATCAAGGTTTTGCTGGTGTTCCTTTTCAGCGATCTTGATCTCGCGTTTCGCGCGTATCTCCTCTTCGAAAGTCGTGAGGGGAGTATCGTCAGGATTCTTGAATATCCCATCGAGTGGGCGTGGCGGCGGAGTCGGCGAAGGCTGCGGAGGCGGAGACTTAACCTGAGAGAAGGCGACGCTCGCACAGAACACGATCGCTGCAAGCGTGCATGTCGCAACTGAAACTTTCCTCATTCGACTCTCAGAGTTCACCTTAACAATCGGCACGCCGACTCCTAAACAAAAACTTCAATCGTTAATTTGGGAGACTACGGAACGCGAACGGGGTTATCGGGTGAGTTAATAAACTCGCCTGGCTTCCCGGCGCGCTTGACCACGATCGTCTTCGGCTCGAGTCGTTCCGGGGTTCGCTTCTTTCCCTGTGATGAGCTGTAAGCAATTAAAGATGACTGCGGATCAGCCTTCAAACCAGCAAGGCGAATCGAAGCGTACTCCTGAGCTGACACTTTCAACGAATAAGAGCCTTCCTGTTCAGGTTGTAGCTGAGCCGGCGTCACGCGCAGCAAATTTTCTTCGACACCGCTGTCTTTGCGTCTGCGCAGCTCAATCATGACTGAAAGATTGCTCAAATCCTGCTTTGAAACGTTCTTCACGACACCGCCAATCGTCGTCATTCCTTTTTCTAAGGTCGGCTCATCGACTACAACATGGGCCAACGGCGGACCCTTTGGACCAGTTTCTACAACCGGCGGGGGCGTGTTTTCAGCTAGAATTTTGTCCGCGTGATACTTGCGGATGTAGCCGTAGCCGACAAGGAGAACTGCGCCTATGCCTACCGCACAAACAATCGCGAGCAGTTTTCGTTTATTCGAATCCCGCTCGCGCGCGATTGCGTCTTCAGGGTGAAAGGGGTCGTTAATCATTTATCTCTAGCTTACGTAAAACCTTAACTTCACGGTTGCGGATTGCGTCCCGGAGGCGCCGCACCAGTCACTGCCAGTATCAGTCCTTCAAGAAATTGATCTTCAGCAAGACCGCTGCTGCGCAACGTGGTCCACTCCGCGCCGGTGGCTCCATCACTGCGACCTTCAACCTTTGCGTTAACTGCAATGTTCGCGGTTGAGCCATCGATCGGTTGAACTTCAACGGTCAAGGTGTAGCGGCCACGCGTCCATCCTCTCGCACTCGATGTAGGGACGTCTGCATACCTGCTCAGATCAGCTTCAGCAATCACGGCGCCCTTCGTGAACGTGAAAGGCTGGCTGACGATGATGCCATCTGCGAGCCTCGATGCAGATTCATCAAGGACGAGCTTGCGATCGCGCATCAGATCCTGAATGGCCGTGATGATCACATCGCGACGTCCACTGAGACGATACGGATTCGGAATCGGTGGTGCTTCGGTAGTCTTTCCACTGCCGAAGTCGATCCCGCGACCAGCGCCGACGTCGGTCTTGTTACCGTTGTTAGCCGGCGTGCGTTCCGAGCCCCCGTCTCGGACGCGCTCGCTTTGCTTGTCGACACCCTTTGCAGCCTGTGCGAATGCTGGAACTGAACAGGCAATCAATACCAGTAGACCAGTTATTATGCGCAACATCGCCATAACCCTTTGCTTTGACTGACAATGAACTTCATAGGGGAACCGTGAACCTGAGAATAGATTAACGGTCGATCAAAGACAAGCTACAGTTTGAGAGTGTAGAAATAAGGAATCTGTTGCCTTTAGTGGCCACAAAAAGGCACAAAAGCACAAAAGATAAACCCATTCAATTCAAATCTTCCTTTTGTGCTTTTTGTGCTTTTTTGTGGCTACTGACCGCCTTCGCGTTTGTCGCGCTCGCGTTCCCAACGGCGCAGGGCCTGAACACCTCTCTCAAACTCCGCTCCGTTGTTGTAGAAGTTGTGAGCGCCGTCGTCACGATCGGGATTACGCACGTAATAGAGATAGTCAGACGTAGCGGGATTCAGCGCCGCCTTGAGCGAGCTCTCACCAGGTGAGGCGACTGGTCCTGGCGGCAGTCCTGCATAGATGCGAGTGTTGTAAGGTGAGCGTCGCTCGATGTCGCTGCGATAGACGCGGCCGTCGTAACGCCACTTGCCCTCGAGTTTCGACGCGTAGATCACGCTCGAATCTACGGCGAGAGGAATGTCTTTCTTCAGACGGTTGTAAATAACAGACGCCACGAGCGGACGCTCTTCCGCGAGTTTCGCTTCAGTCTCGATGATCGAAGCAGTCGTGACGATCTGCCTTGGAGTGAAGGAAAGACTGAGTGCGCGCTGAGTCCAGTCAGGCTTCCAGAGGCCTCGAAATCGCTTCACCATCATCTCCACCAGCTCGGCGGCTGTCGTCTCAGGCGAAAACTCATACGTATCGGGGAACAGATAACCTTCGAGATTCCTGGCTTCCGGATCGATATCGCTGATGAGGCTCACGTCATTCATTAACTCTAAAGCCTGAGCATCATTCGCCAGCCTGAACTCTGGCACTTGCACCATTGCGCGTGCGATGTCCCAACGTGTCCAGCCTTCGATGATCGTTATGCGATTGAGTCGTCGTTCGCCCTGCTGAAGTCTGGCCAGGATCGAGAGTGGCGAAATAGGCGATGGGAAGTCGTATTCGCCGGCCCTCAACGTGGAGCCTTTGCCTGTGGCCTTCAAGTAGAGCTTTAACGGCCACTCGTGTTTGATGACTCCTTCGGTGGCGAGTTTGTGGACTATGGCGCTCGGAGAAGTACCTTTAGGGATGTCAATGTACTGTCCGGTTTTGCCGTGGGCGATGGGTTTGTGCAGGTCGGAGTAGGCCCAGGCGCCGAGTCCGGCGACAGCCAGAATTCCAACCACGATTATCAACAGTATGAGCCGCTTCATGTTTGGTTAAACGAGGGTCTTAGTTATCTGGATCGAGGCGAATTCGTTTTTGATCCGTGACCAGAAAGTCGCGCAGGATCGTTGCCGCCGCTTCGCCGTCGATGAGTGCCGGGATCTCTTCGGGCTTGACACCCTCCGCTATTAAATTCTCCATCGCCGCGCGGGAAGTCAAGCGCTCATCCTGTAGATAGACCGGCTGCTGGACCGATTTAGAGAGGTTCAGGGCTATCCGGCGGACGTTTTTCGCAGCGTCGCCTTCACTTCCGTCCATACTTAACGGCAAACCAACTACTATCGTTTTCGCGTCATAACGGTCCAGCAGGTGTCGCACGTCCTGAAGCAGTTTTTTCCAGTTTGAGCGCTTGAGTGGCGGGAGACGTTTGGTCGTAATAAGTCGCTCGTCTGAAATGGCGGCGCCGACGAGCTTCTCGCCGAGATCGAGGGCGAGCACCGGGCCAGTCAGATGTTCTGCTGGTTTCACTTGATTGAATATTCTATCCACAGATGACGCAGATTCTCTAATCAATCTGTGTAATCTGTGGATAGAGTTTAGCTTGCACCCTGTAAATACGGCCTGTATCATACGGGCCGGAGCTCTAAACGTAATCGATGAGGTAGTTAAATGTCATTTCGCACCAAGTTTATTCTGACTCTGCTGTCTGCAACGCTGACTCTCTACACGGCGGTTGGCGGCTGGATTTCCACCCGCGCACAACAACCGGCAAACGATCCAAATGCTCAGTTGCGAATTTTTGAGAGTGTGCTACAGCACATTCAGAACGATTACGTCGATGAGCCAAACATGGATAAGGTTCGCGCAGGCGCCTTGCGCGGTCTCGCCTATGGACTCGATCCTTATTCAACCTATCTGACGCCCGACCAGGTCAAAGAATACAACGCAGGGAGCAAAGACAGCGTAGCCGGCATCGGCGCCGAGCTGTCGCAAGTCGCTTCGTATCTCTACGTGATCGCGCCGATGAAAGGCTCGGCCGCAGACCAGGCCGGAGTCAAAGCGGGCGACATTATCGAATACATCGACAACAAAGCCACGCGCGACATTTCGCTTTACGACGCCAAACAGATTCTGAACGGCACTGCCGGCACGGAAGTAAAACTGCGTGTTTTGCGTGCGAATTCCAGCCCGCTCACGCTTAGCGTGAAGCGCGGAGCAGCCCACGCTTCGGCCGCAGAAAGCCGTACGGAAGCAGGCCGCGTCGGCATTCTCCGCATCAACAGTTTTGCTGACGGCGAATCCACTGAAGTCAAAAACCGCCTGCAGGATCTTATCAAACAAGGCGCACAGAAGATCGTAATCGACATGCGCGACACGGCGGGTGGCTCATTAAATGAAGCCGTGACCGTGGCGAATCTCTTCATCAAAGACGGCGTACTCGCTCAGACGATCGGTCGTGAAGGAAAGGCGTTGAAGACGTTCACGGCAGATCCGAAAGTGCAGTTGTTCAACGGACCGATCGTGGCTCTGATCGATAACGGCACTGCGGGAGCCGCTGAGGTCGTGGCTTCGGCTATCACGGAACGAAACCGCGGTCAGATCGTCGGTGAGAAGAGTTTTGGTGCGGGAACGGAACAGCAACTATTTACACTGCGCGGTGGCGATGGCCTGCTGCTGACGACAGTGAAATGGGCGAGCGCGAATGGCAAGACGTTCCTCGGTGAAGATCGGGCGCATTCCGGGGTCACTCCGAGTGTTGAAGTGAAGGGTCAGGAAGTAACTGACGCAGTCGATCCCGATGAGTTGACCGGCAACGACGATGACGCAATCACAAAACCGGAGCAGGGAAATGAGAAACCAAATACCGCACCCGCTCCGACTACCAAACCAGCGGCCGCTGAAGATCTTCAGATGAAGAAAGCGCTCGAGCTTTTGAAAGATAAAGCAGTCCAGCGCGCCGCTTAACGAGTAAATCTTAACCACAGATTACACGGATGAATCCGGATTAAATCCGCGTTCATCCGTGTTTCGTTTTACACCGATATCGAATACGTTAGTTCCATATCGGGTATTCGAACCTTGGCTTTATCTTGCGAATTTCTTGCAGCAGACATTTTTTCGTCCGTGATTGCTAGAATTACGCGCACTCTCCCGTATTACCCCATTCTCCCGACATTGAGGAATAGTGCTTGCAGAATTCCCGGCAGCTTGGGAAGTACTCGACCTTTAGCAAGAACTAGCAAGGAGAAGCAGAGCGATGATTATGACTAACAAATTACTTCCAGTGGCCTTGATCGCCGCCCTCGTCGGTGGCTCTGTCGGCGCACTGGTGATGCACAAGAGTCAGCCGGCCTCGGCTGAAACCACAACCGCAGCAGCGCCGAACACCACGACCACCGCAGCTCCGACTGCTGAACAGGTTTCGGACAATGAAATGGTTCCCAACGAGTTCAACACCGCTGGTGAGCAGACTGCTTATAAGACCGGATTTGCAGACGGCTTCGCCGCAGCGGCAGAGACTCGTCAGGGCGCGGCAACAAGTTCTGCCCGGCGTAGCACATCGCGAGTCGTTTATCGGAACAGTGGCAGCAGAGCTTCGTCCAACCGCGTGTACTACAACTACGAGCCCCGTAAGCGTAGTTTCTGGGACAAGCACCGCGATAAGCTGACCGTGGCGATCGGTGCTGGTGCTGGTGCGGCCGTTGGCGGCTTGATCGGTGGCAAGAAGGGCGCTGCGATTGGTGCTCTGTCAGGCGGCGGCGGCTCGGCCTTGTGGACGTACAAGCTGCGCAACCGCAACCGGAACTACTAATTCGTTACTTAGAGGTCCCGGCAGTGAGGAAAGCTAAACTTGCTATCGCTCTAAGTACTCTCATTGTTGCAACAGTTGTATGGGCGGTTCCTGGTACCGGAATCGCCCATCAACGTGTTCAGCAATCGAGAGCCGCCGACATCATGGCGCCGGTTCGCCTGAAGGACGAACGCGAGCGCGGGTTGTTGGCGCAGGGCTGGATAAACGGCGCGGGCCCGTTCGTGTTCGTGATCGACACGGGCGCGGGCGTTTCGCTCATCAGTCGTAACGTGGCCGCGCAGACCCGACTTGCAGTGACGAAGTCCCGCCGCACTCTCGTCGGCGGTCTCAGCACTTCGCCGATTGCGTCAAACGAGGAGACACGAATTGCAGGTCTCGCGCTCGGTCAGCGTAACAACAACGTGCGGGGGAGTTTTACGGCAGCAGTCGTAGCGAACCTGCCTGGCTCGATAGATGGAATTCTCGATCCCACGGACGTCTTCCGGCCTTACGGCTATTCAGTTGATATTCCGAATCGCGAGTTGCGAGTGTTTGATACATCAGCGCAGCGCTTGCGCGTGACTGACGTGCCGAAGGGTGGCGCGGTCGTGCGTTGGGTCGGAACTGATCGGCCCTTTGTCAGACTCAGCGATGGGCGACTCGCGTTGATCGATACAGGATCGACTCTCGGATTCGCACTGAATGAACCAGGACGAGTAGCCGGATCGAATCACAGCATCACTCACGATCTTGGTGGTGGAACAATTCAGTCGCATCGAGTGGCGCCACAGACGGTGAGCATTGGCACGCTCGTTCTGAATAAAGTGCCGACGGATATGCTAACGGGAGTCGCACCAGGCACACCCATCATCCTCGGCCGCGGCGCGCTCTTCCCCTTCAAGATCACCTTCGATCCCGCCTCGAGACTAATTGCTTTCGAACCAACAGAAGAGTAGCCACAAAAGGCACAAAGAGTCACAAAAGAAGAAAGTTCAGAGTTCAAGCTTTAGCTTGCTCGCCTACAGCCCGAGACTGCAGCCTAAAGGCTGAACTCTAAACTTCTTATTTGTGCTTTGTGCCTTGTTTGTGGCCTAAAGAGGAATGTTGCCGTGCTTGCGTGGAGGGTTAGTGTCGCGTTTGTTTTCCAATAGCGAGAGGGCGCGGATGAGTTTTGGGCGTGTGTGCGCGGGCTCGATAACTTCGTCGACGAAGCCGCGCTCAGCAGCAATGTACGGATTGGCGAACTTGTCCTGCAACTCAGCGATCTTCGAGCTACGCACCGCGTCTTTGTCCTGCGCCTCGTTGAGATCGCGGCGGTAGAGAATTCCGACCGCGCCTTCAGCTCCCATCACCGCGATCTCCGCGGATGGCCATGCGAAGTTAACGTCAGTGCGAATGTGCTTCGAGGCCATGACGCAATAGGCGCCACCGTACGCTTTGCGCGTAATGACAGTGACTTTCGGCACCGTCGCCTCAGCAAATGCGTAAAGAAGCTTCGCACCGTGCGTGATGATGCCGCCGTGCTCCTGCGACACGCCCGGCAGAAATCCCGGCACATCCTCAAACGTGATCAAGGGAATGTTGAAGCAATCGCAGAAGCGAACGAAACGCGCGCCTTTAACTGACGCGGCGATATCGAGCACGCCCGCGAGAAACGCCGGCTGGTTTGCGACGATGCCGACCGCCCGTCCGCCCAAACGCGCGAAGCCGACGCACATGTTCGGCGCAAACATCTGGTGAACCTCAAAAAAATAACCGTCATCAACAACGTGGTTGATGATATCGCGAATGTCGTAAGGTTGGTTTGAAGCCGCGGGAACGATGTTGTTCAGTTTCGGCTCCACTCGATCAATGGGATCGGTTGCGTCGAGACGCGGCGCATCTTCAAGATTGTTGGAAGGAATAAACGAGAACAGCTCGCGTACGATCCGCAGCGCGTGCTCGTCGGAATCGGCAGCAAAATGCGCGACACCCGAAACGCTGTTGTGAGTAACAGCGCCACCTAACGCTTCCTTGGTGACCTCTTCGTGCGTCACGGTCTTGATCACGTCGGGTCCGGTGATGAACATATAGGCCGTGTCTTTAACCATGATGTTGAAATCAGTGATCGCGGGACTGTAGACAGCGCCGCCTGCGCACGGTCCCATGATGCAACTGATCTGCGGCACCACACCGCTCGCAAGCGTGTTGCGCAGAAAAATATCTGCATAACCGCCAAGACTGACAACCCCTTCCTGAATACGCGCGCCGCCCGAATCGTTCAGACCGATGATCGGCGCGCCGACCTTCATCGCGAGGTCCATCACCTTGCAGATCTTTTCCGCGTGAGTCTCTGAAAGGGAACCACCAAACACAGTGAAGTCCTGCGCGAACACAAAGACGCTGCGGCCATCGATCAAGCCGTGACCCGTGACAACACCATCACCGGGATAAAGCTGCTTGTCGAGTCCGAAGTCTCTCGAGCGGTGGACCACGAGCTTGTCAAACTCTTCAAACGAGCCTTCGTCGAGCAGGAATTCGATTCGCTCGCGCGCAGTCATCTTTCCGGCTTCGTGCTGCTTCTCGACCCGAGCAACGCCCCCGCCCTGCTCGGCCTGAAGGCTCCGCTCGCGTAGTGTTTCCAACTTCGATTTGGTCTGTTTTGGTTGTTGTTTTGAGGCCATATTATTCGTTGAAGGGAAACGCCCTCGATTCGATAAGTCCGGTCAGATCGTCCACCGCGCGGCGCGCATTTGCCTGAACCTTCTCGGGGTAAGCATAGCGCCTGGCGTTCTCTTCAAAATCGTCAACGTCGAGAATCTTGTAAGTGAGGTCCGGGGCGACCAACACATCAATATCGAGATCGATGTAGCTCAACACGTGTCCATCGAAGCTCGGCGGCTGATTCACGTTGCAGTAGTAGTTCTTCAGCCCGTAATCGGGATCGCTGAAACGAAAGACGTTGTACCAGCGATCCAGCCAGTAGTACTCCGTGCTGATCGTTCCCGACGAGATCGTCCCGAGTAGGTCGTGTTCGATCTCGTTTTCGAAAACGGCGTCGAGGACCAGCAACGGCCCTTCGATCTTAGCTATGCGTGCGGGCCAGCGTCGATGCTCTAGACCGTCGTACTTGAGCACGCTCACGAGAACGTCACTTTCTCCCACTTTTGGCCCAGTCTGCCAGAAACTGCGCTTGTCCTTTTTCCGTCAGCGGGTGATTGAACAGTTGGTCGATCACCTTGAGCGGCATCGTCGCGATGTCTGCGCCCATGCGCGCCGCTTCTATCACATGAACCGGATGCCGGAGACTCGCCGCCAGTACCTCCGTCTTCCAGGTGTAGTTCCGGTAAATCTCAACGATGCTTTCCAGCAGCAGCAAACCGTTCTCACCGATGTCATCGAGACGGCCGAGAAACGGGCTGATGAACGCCGCGCCTGCCTTGGCGGCGAGTATCGCCTGCGCCGGCGAGAAACAGAGCGTGACGTTTACTTTAATGTCCTCGTCGGTCAGTTGGCGTGTCGCTTTCAGACCGTCTTTCGTCAACGGGCATTTGATGACGACGTTTGGAGCGATCTTCGCATACTCGCGTCCTTCGCGAAGCATGCCTTCTTTGTCCTGGCTCGTCACTTCCGCTGAGACGGGCCCCTGCACGATCTCACAGATGGCGGCGATGTGTTGTTTAAAATCGACGCCGGTTTCCTTCGCGATCAAAGAAGGATTGGTGGTCACTCCGTCGGCGAACCCTAACTCTGCCGCTTCGCGAATCTCATTGAGATTTGCGGTATCAAGAAAAAATTTCATAACAAGACTCCTATCTAGTGCTGGGCGCTCATAACATTCAAACAGAACTGAGCGCGGTAGCGCCGGGTCTGATGCCAACAGGGCGTCCCAATTTAACTTTGACCCGGTGCTACCGCACTCGGTTCTGTAATATACCGATGCCGCCCACTTCAACTTCCACGACATCTCCGGGCTTCATGCGCGAGACGCCCGCAGGCGTTCCGGTCGCGATCAAGTCTCCGGGATACAGTGTCATGATCTCAGAGATGTACCTTATAAGAAAGGCGACAGGAAATGCCATGTCAGCCGTGTTGCCTTTTTGTTTTACTTCACCGTTGAGGCGGGTCTGGACTTCTGCCTTCGCGGGATCTAAATCCGTCTCAATCCAGGGTCCGACGGGACAGAACGTGTCGAAAGATTTGCCGCGCGTGAACTGCACGTCTTTACGCTGAAGATCGCGTGCGGTGACGTCGTTCACGCACGTGTAACCAAGGACATAACTCAACGGATCTTCAGCGCTCGGAATGTTGTGCGCAACACGTCCGATCACGACGCCGAGCTCGCCTTCGTGCTCGACTTGCTGTGACGCGCCGGGCAACACAATTTCTTCACCCGACGAGATGATTGCCGACGGCGCCTTCAGGAACAGCAGCGGCTCGTCCGGCATTTTATTGCCCAGCTCCGCGGCGTGTTCGCTGTAGTTTCGCCCAACGCAGACGATCTTTGAAGGACGGATTGCTTCCAGTAATTTCATTCTTACGGCGCTTTCTCCGAACCGACTTCAGACGGTGGGCTGGCGTTCCCCGCATTGTCGACAGCAACGATGTAATAGTAGTAAGTCTTGCCTGACTCAACCCGATCGTCCTGGTATGTCGTGCGTGTCAGCAGCGACTGGTTCAGCTTCGTCCAATTCTGTTTCGGCAGATCCGGATCGGTTGAACGATAAATGTTGTAACCGTCGATGTCTGTCTCTTTATTTGCCGCAAAGAAAATTGCCAGTCGAGCTGACGACGGCTCAGGCGCAGCAACGCTTGGACGCTCAGGCGCAGCCGGCGGGAAGACATCACGCGGCGCGACTGACACATCGTTCGAGTTAAGACTCTCGACCTGCGCCCCGCCCGTTCCGAGTGACACGGCACGGACGATGTAGCGATAGTTGTTGCCGAACTGGAAAGTCTTGTCAGCGTACGTCGTGCCTGATATCAGTTCTGAATTCAGCGGCTGATTACCTGAATCGGTTTGCGACTCGTCTGTGCGATAGACGTTGTAGCCGAGAAGATTTACAGGCGTCGAGTTGTCGATGTTTGCTGCGGGCGCTTGCCACGTGAGCGTGATTGAACCTTCGAGCACTTTGACTTCGCCAGAGAGTGCCGGTGCTTTCGCGATGCGTACGGCCGGCTCGATGGACAGGAAGTTAGAGAAGGCCGCGCGCTGGCCCGAGGCATTAACGTAACGAATCGCGTAACGCAGGCGAGTGGGCTGACCAGCGAGCTCGAGTGCGTCGCGATAAGTGATCGTGTCGCCCACAGTCTGAATCTGTTCGAGAGTTACTGAGCCGACGAGTGTCGCACGCGCCGAGAACTCGTCTTCGGTTAACGCGAGTGGTGCGCCGGGTTTCTCAGCAAGACGATAAACGTCGATGCGGCGAATGCTTTGCACACTACTGTCAGGTGCATTTCGTCGCGGGGCGGGCCAACTGAGTATCACCTCGTTGCCTTGTTGCGCGCCGGAGAGCAGCTCGGTGCGCTGCTGCACGCGCTCGACGGGAGGCAGCGGAGGACGGCGCTTTCCGCAGCCTCCAAAAACTATTGACGCAATTAGAAAAGCACAAAGACCCAGAGCTTTGCTGAGGTTCATTCGTTTTGTGTGCCTGCTGTGCTTCTAGAGAATATAACGACTGAGATCCTGATCCTTAACAGTCTCCGCAAGCATTCCCGAGACGTACGCGGCGTCGATCCTTTGGTGCTTCGGATCCAGATCGGGCCCTTCGAAACTGATCTCCTCCAGCAGTTTCTCCATGATGGTTTGCAGACGACGCGCGCCGATGTTTTCCGTCTGCTGATTCACCTGCGCGGCGTAGTTGGCAATCGAATCGATGGCATCAGCAGTGAACTCGATCGTCACGCCTTCAGTCTCCATCATCGCCTGGTACTGCTTGATCAACGCATTGCGTGGCTCAGTCAGGATCCGTTTGAAGTCGTCGATGGTGAGCGATTCAAGCTCGACACGAATCGGAAAACGACCTTGCAGCTCAGGAATCAGGTCCGACGGTTTCGAAACGTGAAACGCACCGGCCGCGATGAAGAGAATGTGATCGGTGCGCACCATGCCGTAACGAGTGTTCACGGTCGTGCCTTCAACGATCGGAAGAATGTCGCGTTGTACGCCTTCACGCGAAACGTCTGGACCATGTCCCGATTCACGCCCGGCAATCTTGTCGATCTCGTCGAGAAAGATGATGCCCGAATTCTCAACACGCTCGATCGCCGCGCGCGCCACCTGGTCCATGTCGATGAGACGCTCTTCCTCTTCCTGCATCAGGTACTCCATCGCCTCATCGACGCGCATTTTGCGTCGCTTCGTGCGACCCTGGAAGAGGTTGCCGAGCATGTCTTTCATGTTGATGCCCATCTCTTCGACGCCCTGTGGCCCAGCAAGCTCGATCACGGGAAAATTTTTCTCCCTGACTTCGAGCTCCACGAGACGATTGTCGAGGTTGCCGCTGCGCAGCTGCGTGCGCAGCTTCTCGCGTGTTTTTTGAAACTGCTCGTCACGCGCGGGAGTATCGAGCTCGGTTGACTGTTCGTCACTCGTGTCAGCATCAAAATCGTAAAAACTGGAAGCGGATCGAGGCGGCGGAAGCAACAAGTCGAGAATGCGCTCTTCGACGTTCAGCTCCGCCTTCTCGGCGATCTCTTCACTCTTGTCCTGACGCGTCATCTCGATCGAGATCTCGGTGAGATCGCGGATCATGCTCTCGACGTCGCGTCCGACATATCCGACTTCAGTAAACTTCGACGCTTCGACTTTCAGGAACGGTGAGTTGGACATGCGCGCGAGACGGCGCGCGATCTCTGTTTTACCCACACCGGTCGAGCCGATCATGATGATGTTCTTCGGCATCACGTCGACGGCCATTTCCGGTGGCAATTTCTGGCGTCGCACACGATTGCGCAGGGCAATGGCGACTGACCGTTTCGCGTTGCGCTGACCGACGACGTGCTTATCGAGCTCAGTCACGATCTGACGAGGCGACATCTCGTCAAGCCGCGCCTCTTCATCAACTTCTCCAGCCAAGTAAATAACCATGCTTAAAATAGCCACAAAAAGGCACAAAAATCACAAAAAAGACTTTTGTGCTGTAGGTGTGCCAATTACAGCTCCTCCACGATGATGTTTTGATTAGAATAAATGCAAATCTCACCCGCAATGCGCAGCGCCTCCACGGCAATCTCACGCGCCGACATATCGGTATGCTTGATCAGCGCACGCGCCGCAGCCAGTGCATATGAACCGCCGGAACCGATCGCCAGCACTCCTTCATCGGGTGCGATCACGTCGCCGTTTCCCGACAAAAGAAAAGAAGTCTTCTTATCGGCAACGACTAACAGCGCCTCGAGATGTCGCAACATCTTGTCAGTGCGCCACTCTTTGCTGAGCTCGATGGCGGCGCGTTCGAGATTCCCGTGATACTGCTCCAGCTTGCTCTCGAATCGCGTCAAAAGGGCAAACGCATCGCCCGTCGCGCCGGCGAAACCCGCGATAATCTGATCGTTATAAAGCCGACGCACCTTCCGCGCGCTGGCTTTCATAACAGTCTCGCCCATCGTCACCTGCCCGTCTCCTGCAAGCGCTACGTTTGCGCCTTTCCTGACGAGCAGCACTGTTGTGCTACGGACCCGATTTTTTTCCTTGTGCATTTTCTTTAACGAGACTATAGGAACTCGTTTCAATGTAAGTCAAGGACGCCTTCCGGCGCGGTAGTCACGCAGTTTTAAGTGAATGGGTTATGATAGCGGAGGAGGGAAGCGCTCCTGACGGAATGATACAAACACGACCACGCATCGGCATCACGATGCGCATTGAACAGACAACCAATCGTTTCTATCTCGGACGCGATTACGGAGAGGCTGTCGAGGCCGCCGGCGGTCTTCCGATACACATCAGCCTGATCCCAAAAGCAGAGTACATTGACTCCGTCGTCGCGCAGCTCGACGGCATACTGCTTCCCGGAAGCGACTCCGACGTCGATCCTCTGCGCTACGGTCAGCAGCCTCATCCACAGCTCGGTACAGTCCAGACTATCAAAGATGAGACTGATCTGCTGGTCATCGCTGCTGCCGAACGAAGACGATTACCGATATTCGCGATCTGTTTCGGTATGCAGGTGTTGAATGTGTCGCGCGGTGGCACGTTGATCCAGGACATCAACTCACAGGTACCCGATGCGGTCAAACACGAGCAGGGCGCCCCACGCGATCGTCCTTCACATCGCATCAGGCTCAGTGAGAACACGCGGCTTTCAAACATCGGCGGCGCGGTTGATGCACTCGTCAATAGCCATCATCACCAGGCAATTGAATCGATCGGGGCCAATCTCGCGGCAACAGCATGGGCCACCGACGGTGTAGTTGAAGCACTCGAAGACCCGCGGCCGGATCAGTTTATCGTCGCGGTTCAATGGCACCCGGAGATTGGCTGGCAAAATGATCTATTCTCGCAACGTCTGTTCAGGGCGTTTGTGAGCGAAGCAGCTAACGCTCGCGAAGCGGATCTCGCTTCAGTCTCCACACCTGCATGAATCTTCTCGACAACGACGTACTCGGACTGGCGGAGCGCGTGGCCATTGTCACTGGCGGATCGCGGGGCATCGGGAATGCCGTTGTCGAACTCCTCGCCTTCTGCGGTACTCATGTCGTCGTGAATTATGTCAGTGACGAAAATGCCGCACATGCGACCGTAAACCTTGCGGAATCACTCGGCGTAAAAGCTATGGCGATTCAGGCTGACGTTTCGCAGCTCGACGAGGCTGAGATGTTAGTTGAGGAAACGGTTGAAGAGTTCGGGCGCGTAGATCTCCTGATTTGTAATGCAGGTATTTGGGAAGGCGCGGGTGTGGAGTCGATTTCGGAAGAGCTTTGGGACCGGACGCTGGATGTCAATCTCAAGGGTACGTGGTCGGTATGTCGCGCTGCAGTGCCGCTGATGAAGAAGCAGAGGTTTGGGCGAATCGTGGTTGTGAGCTCGACGGCAGGGCAGCGAGGCGAAGCTAACGTTTCGAACTACGCCGCATCAAAAGGCGGACAGATCGCTTTCATGAAATCACTCGCGCCTGAGTTGGGGTCGTTTGGAATCACGGTGAACTCTGTCGCGCCCGGTTGGGTCAAGACGGAGATGACGGCGGATGTATTTGCTGACCCGGCGCAGCGTAAGTCGATCAATAAAGATATTCCATTAGGTAGAGCGGCGACGCCGGAAGAGATTGCGGGACCGATCGTGTTTTTGTGCAGTAAGTGGGCAAGTCACATTACGGGTGAGGTATTGAACGTTAACGGTGGATCCGTGTTATGCGGCTAGGAGATCTAATGTATGACTTTAACTCTGGAACAAGCGCAATCAGAGCACGGGCGGCCACAGAGTGCCGCTCCTACAGTTGATCGTGAGCACGTCAAACACCACGTTGAGCTGGGACTTGAGAAATTACTTCAAGATGGTTATCGCGCTCTTACGAATCAGCGTGTGGGGTTGATTTGCAATCAGGCGTCGGTCGATCACGGTTTTTGTCACGCTGCGGACTTACTGCACGAGCATGATGGAATTCAATTGAAAGCGTTGTTCGGTCCGCAACACGGAATTCGCGGCGACGTTCAGGACAACATGATCGAGACAGGGCACAGTATCGATCGCAAGACAGGCCTGCCGGTTCATTCGCTTTACAGTGAAACGAGAGAGCCTACTGATGCAATGCTGCAGGACGTGGACGTGCTTGTGTTCGATATGCAGGACGTCGGCTGCCGCATCTACACGTTCGTCTACACCCTTGCCAACTGCATGCGCGCAGCACGGCGTTTAGGAAAGAAAGTGATCGTTTGCGATCGACCGAATCCCATCAACGGCGCGAGCATCGCTGGAAATATTCTCGAACCGGAATACGCATCATTCGTTGGCCAGTTTGCCCTCCCGACTCGTCATGGCATGACTGCCGGCGAGCTCGGGCGAATGTTCAATGAGTATTTCGGCATCGGCTGCGATCTCGAAGTGATTTCGATGGATGGGTGGCAGCGAGAGTTCTGGCACGACCAAACTGACGCACCCTGGGTATTGCCTTCGCCAAACATGCCGACCCTCGACTCAGCGACAGTGTTTCCCGGCACAGTACATTTCGAAGGCACGCAGGTTTCGGAAGGAAGAGGAACAACGAAACCATTTGAGCTGATCGGCGCGCCCTATATCGATCCCGATGATTACGCAGATCGACTCAATGGACTCGGCCTGCCGGGAGTGTACTTCCGAAGCTGCGTGTTTCAACCGACATTTCAGAAGCATGCAGGTGTTAGCTGCGGTGGCGTCCAGATCCACGTGCTCGATCGCGACTCGTTTGAACCGTGGCTCGCGGGAATTGCGATGGTGAAGTTCGCGCACGACATGTACCCGGATCAGTTTCGCTGGAAAGTTCCGCCGTACGAATATGTCTATGACAAGAACCCGTTCGACGTGATCAGCGGAACAGCGAAGATCCGAGAAGCGTTTGAGCAGGGAATCACGCTCGACGAGATCAATGAAGCAACAAGAGAACCTCTCGCGAAGTTTAAAGAATTACGTGAGCAGTACCTTTTGTATCGATAGAAAGTTAACGTGAGATATCAGAGGTCGTCACGCCGACCGCTAATGTGAATTGTTAGGCAGCAGCGGGAGCAAGCCCCTGTTCCTGACTTGTTCGCTTTCAAGAGACTCAGGGAACGAACAAGTCAGAGGAATGAACAAGTCAGGAAGAGGGCTTGCCCCCGCTCCCGGTACTTTGCACGAAGTTTCTTCTTGAGGTAAAACCTTAATCATTAACTGGGTGTTTGGAGGGTTGATTGGTTAAAACTGAACGCATGCAGGTCGACGAGGTGGAGCCCGCACCTGGCTCCGCGTGGCTCACAGGAGCGGCAGCCTGGTTTATTCCCGGTCTCGGTCATCTCCTGCAGAAAAGATGGTGGCGCGCAGCCCTGATGGGTGGCGCTGTTTGGCTGTGCTTCTTCGTCGGCATCGGAATGGGCGGGCACCTGTTCGACCTCGCGGCTGAAGGGTCATCGGCCCTGCTGCAAGTGCCGCCGATGATTGCGAACCTCGGCACTGGCGCCCTTTATCTCGTCTCATGGCTGTTCGACTACGGCTTCAAAGACGATCCAGCCCAGGCCGCACGCGCAACTTACGAATACGGCAACACTTTCCTGCTGATCGCCGGGCTGCTTAATTACCTGACGATGCTCGACGCTTTCGATATCGCCGCCGGGAGGAAACCTTGAGACATTTCCTCGTAATGACATTGTTTGCGGCACTTGCTTCAGTCGTGTTTGGAGCAATGGCGAAAGATACGAATCAAGAGCGCATGCTCTATGGTTTGAAAGTGTTCGCGGAGTTCATGGTGATCGGTCTGGTGTTGGGTTGGATCCTGTATTTCATTCCGTGATCCTTACCGATGGCTTTATTTGAAACCGAGGCCCTGATCCTACGCAGTTACAATCTGGCAGAGGCTGACAAGATTGTCGTTTGCCTGAGCCGCTCCGCGGGATTGATCAGAGGAGTCGCTAAGGGTTGCCGGAAACTCAGGAATCGTTTTGGCGCCGCGCTCGAACCTTTCACACTCATTAACCTCACTTACTACGAAAAAGAAAACCAGGAGCTCGTATCGTTCCGGCAGGTCGAGATCTTAAAGTCACACTTTAACCTTTCGACCAATGCTCCGATACTCACGGGCTTTGCTTACATGGGCGACCTGCTCATTGATTTTTCACCACCACATCAGGCAAACGACAATCTCTTTCGGATGGCGCTCGCGTGTTTGGAAGCGGCAGCGGAGACGCCGGCAGATATCGATGCGGTGTTGAGATACTTTGAAGTCTGGTTGTTGAAGCTTGAGGGATTCCTACCGGATCTGCGTGCGTGTGCGAATTGTCAGAATAAGTTTGAAGATGAAACGATCTATCTTGGGCCGGATTTGTCTCTGCGATGTTTGCAGTGTAGTAATGGTCGCGGTCGGGTGATTCAAAAGGAACTTCGAACGCAGTTGCGGACAGTGGAGAAGTTGGCGCCGGCGAAGTTTGCTGAAGAGGCGAGAGAGATATCGAAGGATACAAAGAGAGAGATGGCTGAGTTGACGTTTCACATTCTTGGGAGAGTGCTTGAGCGAATGCCACGCGCCCGGCCGGTGAGTTAGTCGCTCAACTACCACCTGACGGTTTACTTTTAATGAAGAGCTTTAGCCTCAGAAAGTTTCTGCTCCCTCGATACATCGTCGGAGCGATCGCCCCGTATATCCTCATCTCGCTGTTGATGCTCACGGCCCTCCTGCTCGCGCAACAGGCCGCTCGTCTGGCTGAGGTCGTGATGTATGCTGACCTGCCGTTTTCGTTGCTCGGTAGCATCGGCGCCGCATTGCTGCCGGGCGTGCTCGTCTTCTCGATTCCGCTAGCGACGCTCGCCGGCATCATTGTCGGCTTCTCACGCATGGGCAGCGACAGCGAAATAGTCGCAATGCGAGCTGCAGGTGTCGGCTCATGGACCATGATCTGGCCCGCACTGCTGATCGGTCTCGTGTTCACCGGCGCGACGACTTACCTTCACCTTAAAGAAGCACCTGAAGCCGCGCGAGATCTCGAACGAATCGCGTTGCAGGGAGTGCTCGCAAAACTTGAGTCACCAGTCGAGCCGCGCACCTTCAACACCTTACCTCGGTACGTAATCTATGTGCGCGATGGCAATAAGGAGCTGGGCACGTGGGGACGTGTTTTTATCTTCGGCCAGGAATCCGATCAATCAACAAAGATCTATACGGCGCGCACGGGACGAATCGATTCGTCAGGCGATCGATCAGAGTTGGTGTTGACTGACGTGCTGGCGACAACGTTTCCTTCGGCGACCGCCGCTGCAGGACAACCGGATCCGCCCACTCCGAGCCCGGTCCCTGGTGGTGATGGTAAGTCTTACGTCGTCGAGCGTTATGAGCAGCTAAGGTTCTCCATCAACACTGGTCGTGCTGAGGTCGTGCAGCGCTTAAACGAACGCGACACGAACGCCGACGCAATGGATTGGAGCGATTTGCGCGAGCGTGTCGCGTCCGGCACAGTTGATGAACAAAAAGAAGCTGTAAGGATCCTCAACCGGAGGGCGGCGCTTTCACTGGCGCCCCTGGTCTTTTCTTTGTTAGGCGCGATTCTGGGCCTGCGGGTTCGACGCGGCGGTAAGAGCGTGGGCGTGCTGCTGACTATCATCGTCGTCATTTTTTATTACCTGCTGTCGCTGCTGGGTGAGTCTTTTGCGCGCGCGGGTACGGTGTCACCTTATGTTGGACCATGGCTCGCGACGATCTTCATTCTCGCTTTGATCCTCCTGTTCCTGTTCGTTAAGCGAATACCATTTCTATCTTCCGTCTCGATCCTGTCGCGAGGACCGAAAGGATCGGCACGGGCAACGAAAGCCGTGAAAGCAAAGCATCTCGGCCTGTCCCCGTTGGGTTTTCCGAACCTCATGGACGCGACGCTCTTCCGCTCACTGGCGCTCAGTTTTCTCGTGTGCTTTGTCGCGCTCGCCGCGATCTTCAACATCTTCACGCTGTTTGAGCTCTGGCGATTCATTGCAAAAACCAATGCCGGCGCCGGACTCGTCGCGAGATATCTTCTGTTTTTACTACCGCTGATCACAGTCGAGCTCTTTCCTGCGACGATGTTGATCTCGGTGCTCGTCACTTACGCATTGCTCGCGAGAAGACACGAAGCGATCGCGTGGTGGGCGTCCGGGCAGAGCGTCTATCGTTTGATGTTACCGGGCTTTTTCTTTGCGCTCGCAGTCGCACTCGGATCGTGGCTGGTCCAGGAGTATGTAATGCCTGGAACTAATCTGAAGCAGGACGCGTTGCGCGCCAGAATCCGCGGTGACCAGGCCCGCGCAATGACCCGCACCGGCCGCCAGTGGCTGGCGTCGCCGGACACGCGTCGTTTTTATTCATACGAGTTTGCTGAAGATGGCAGCCTGATCGAGCCAACGGTTTACGAGCTCGATCCGGAAGCGGTCCATCTCGCGCGCGTCGTCAATGGCAAGAGTGGCGCGTGGTCAGATTCGACTCATCTCAAGCTGAGAGAGGCGGAGACGCTTACGTTGAAAGATCTCGAGGTCCAACGTACGACTGAGAACGAAACTACTTTTGCCGGAGTTGAGTCGCCGGCAGTATTTAAGCCGACGATCGACAAACCTTCACAACTCAGCTCACGTGATTTGAAAGGTTATCTCAACGCAGCGAAGCAACGTGGCATGGACGTATCAACGCTGGCTGTCGCGTTGCAGAGAAAATACGCGGGTCCATTCGGAATCCTCATCATGGCTTTGATCGGCATGCCGCTGGCGGTGTCGTTTGGAAGAAAGGGAACCGTGATCGCGCTGTGTGCCGCAGTGGTTGTGGGCGTTTCGTACTGGGCGGTGGGCGGCGGATTTCAGCAACTCGGCAATCACGGTTTGCTGCGACCATCCGTCGCGGGCTGGTCGCCACTAGTGATCTTTACTGCAGCCGGCACCTACTTCCTGTCCCGAGTCAGAACTTAGGCCACAAAAAAGCACAAAAGGCACAAAAAACAACTTATGTGTCTTTTGTGCCTTTTCGTGGCTAAAACTGATTTGGTGCCTAGGTGCCTGTTTCCCAGCTTGAGATGTACTCGAGTTGTTCGGCAGTCAGCGTATCGATCGAAATTCCGAGCGCGCGGAGCTTGAGGGCCGCGATTTCAGTATCGACTTCCACCGGCAACAGGTGAACGCCTGGCCCCAACTTGCCTTTATTCTTCACCAGATACTCGACTGAAAGCGCCTGGTTTGCGAAGCTCATGTCCATCACGCTGGCCGGGTGTCCCTCGGCTGCCGCGAGATTGATCAGACGACCTTCGCCGAGCACGATGACCCGGCGGCCACTCGATTGAAGCTTGTACTCCTCGACAAACGGACGCAGCGTCGCAGGGTCTGCGGACATCTCGCGCAATGCAACGAGATTGAGCTCGAGATCAAAGTGTCCACTGTTGCAAACAATCGCGCCATCTTTCATGCGTGAGAAATGTTCCCCGTCGATCACGTGACGATTTCCGGTCACGGTCACGAAGATATCACCAATGGACGATGCTTCTGCGATCGGCATGACGCGGAATCCATCCATCACCGCTTCGACTGCTTTGATCGGATCGATTTCGGTAACGACGACGTTTGCACCCATGCCGCGTGCGCGCAGGGCGACGCCCTTGCCGCACCAGCCATAACCAACAACGACGAGCGTGCGACCCGCAAGCAGGATGTTCGTAGCGCGAATGATGCCGTCGAGTGTTGACTGGCCTGTGCCGTAACGATTATCGAAGAAGTGCTTCGTCTGCGCGTTGTTCACAGCGATGGCAGGGAAGGGCAACACGCCCGCAGTTTCCATTGCCTTGAGACGCTGAATGCCGGTGGTGGTCTCTTCCGTCGAGCCGATAAGTTCCTTGATCTGGCCGGCGCGTTCTTTTAAGAGCGTGGCGACAACGTCGGAGCCATCGTCGATGATTATGTCCGGATGTGAATCGAGTGCGGTCCTGACGTGACGATTGTAAGTCTCGGTCGACTCCCCTTTGATCGCATAAACAGGAATGCCCCAGTCATTGACGAGCGCTGCCGCCACGTCATCCTGAGTTGAAAGCGGATTCGAAGCGATCAGAATTGATTCAGCGCCGCCGGCTTGCAGCGCACGCGCGAGGTTTGCCGTCTCGGTAGTAATGTGGGCACAGGCCACGAGCTTAACGCCGCTCAGCGGTTTCTCTTCCGCAAACCGCTCGCGGATGAGACGAAGAACGGGCATCTCACGCTCGGCCCATTCGATGCGCTGCCTGCCATTACTCGACAGGCCGATATCTTTCACGTCGAATTCGACGGATGGTGCAGAACTCATATTTGCAGATTCCTCATGATGAAAATGTACCCGGCGCTACCGCGCTCGGTTCTGTTATATACCCGCGCTGGCGCGCAAGGCTTCGGCCTTGTCGGTCTTCTCCCAGGTGAAACCGTCTTCATGGCGACCGAAATGACCGTATGCAGCCGTGGCCTTATAAACAGGACGGCGCAGATTGAGTGACTCGATGATGCCGCGTGGCGTCAATTCGAAGTTGTCTCGCACGAGCTTCGCCAAAGCACCTTCACTAACTCGACCGGTGCCCTCAGTATTGACGTACACCGAAACGGGATCGGCGACGCCGATCGCATAGGCGAGTTGGACCATGCAACGTTCGGCGAGTCCGGCGGCTACGATGTTCTTGGCGATGTAGCGCGCCATGTAAGCAGCGGAACGATCCACTTTCGTCGGATCCTTTCCGGAGAAAGCGCCGCCGCCATGAGGCGCGTAGCCTCCGTACGTATCAACGATGATCTTGCGACCGGTGACACCAGCGTCACCCTTCGGGCCTCCCGTGACAAACCGGCCCGTCGGGTTGATGTGATACTTCGTGTTTTTGTCGAGCAACTCAGACGACACGGTGTGCTCGATGACGTGTTTCTGAATTTCCGAGCGCAGTTGCTCGTTCGTGACGTCGTCCGCGTGCTGCGAAGAGATGACAACAGCGTCGACGCGGAAAGGTCTGCCGTCACGGTATTCAACTGTTACCTGTGATTTTCCGTCCGGACGAAGATACGGCAGCTCACCTGACTTGCGCACTTCCGAAAGACGACGGACGAGCTGGTGGGCCAACTGAATCGGCAGCGGCATCAACTCAGGCGTTTCGTTACACGCAAAACCAAACATCAGTCCCTGGTCGCCCGCGCCACCAGTATCAACTCCCATCGCGATGTCAGGTGATTGCCGATCGAGTGCCGATAAGACGGCGCAAGTGTCGCAATCAAATCCATAGCTTGAATGGGTGTAGCCGATTTCGCGGATCGTCTCGCGGGCGATCTTGGAATAATCGAGCACCGCTTCAGTCGTGATCTCGCCGGCGACAACTACGAGACCCGTGGTCACGAGTGTTTCACAAGCCACACGCGCCTTGGGGTCGGCAGTCAGTGCCGCGTCAAGTACCGCATCAGAGATTTGGTCGGAGATTTTATCGGGATGGCCTTCAGTGACGGACTCAGAGGTGAATAGAAAACCGGATTCGCTACTCAAAACAGCTCCTTTTGTATGTACACAGTCTCGAATTTTGCACAGAAAAAGACCGCGTACTTTAGCAGTCAGCGTTTTAGGGTGTCAAGGCCACCTTATCCACAGATTACACAGATGTACAAATGAATCTGCGTAATCTGTGGATAAAGGCGACCACAAATCCACAACTGACATCTAAGTAAACGATTAAGTGTTACGCCGCCGGTAAGGCCGACACTGCCTTTTCCCTCGACCGGTGGCCTCCATAGGTTATGCAACACTCACAATTAGCTCCTCTCGAAGTAACCCACGCGTTATTAGACCGTGCCCTGGCAGCGCAGTTCACGTTTGACGAAGACACAGCGCTGGTTGCCGTTCAGCACATGCTCGAGCAGACGGTGGATCTATTTGAGACCATCGCTGCAATGGGCGTGAGGCGCCAGAACATCTTCGCACTTGGCAAGGTCTACTCCAACAGTTCTGTAGTGATCCAGACATTACGTAACAGAGGCGTCACGGTCGTCGAGTCGATCATGCCTGAGCCCGGAGAGTTTGATCACTACTTTGAACGAGACTGTAGAAGGCTCTGGCAAGTCGTTGCTGAGGTGCTCGCGAGACGTCGCATTAAACGCATCCTCGTTCTGGATGACGGCGGTTTCTGCATTACCACCGTACCGCCTGAGCTGTTGAGCCGTTATTCAATGTGCGGCGTCGAGCAAACTTCTCTCGGCATGTTTCTGTTCGAAGAAAAGCCGCCGCCGTTTGCAGTGATCTCATGGGCCAGGACAGCAGTGAAACTGGAAATCGGTGGTCCGATCTTCTCTCAATGCCTGATCGACAGGCTGACCACCGGACTCCGTGAGCGCTGGGTTTTTCAACGTGAACAACTCGGCTTAATCGGTCTCGGAAGTATCGGCCGCGCGATGGCGAGCCTGGCTGCGCGCGAAGGGAAGCGAGTCTTCTTTTACGATCCTCGCACGGATTTGCACATCTGCCCTACGCTGCGCCGGCATATAACCCGGCTGGAGTCGCTCGAAGAGTTGATGATGCGCTGCGACTGCGTGATCGGCTGTTCCGGTCGTAATCCTTTCAGGAACAATTGGCCACTCAATCACAAACCCGGCATACGACTACTCAGCGGCTCGGGTGGCGACCAGGAGTTTGGTCCAATAATTAACTATCTAAAAACAAAACCGGACTTTCACGTCGACGAAAACACTTGGGATGTAACATCGCAAATGGGGCCGTGTGGTCCTATTCAGATAGCGTATTTTGGATACCCTTACAACTTTGTCTCTCGTGCTCCTGAGGCAGTGCCGACACGCATCGTGCAACTCGAAACCGGCGGGTTACTAGCAGCATTGATCCAGGCCGGCATGTATCTCAAGTTGTGTGAAGAAGGCGTGGCGTGCAACCGCGGCATACATCGAGTGTCGCCCGAAGCGCAGAGCTTCGTTTTTAAGGAATGGCGGAGGGCCATGAGGGCCTTGAAGATCGATATCGTGGGAATCTTTGGTTACGATCCAGTCATGCTAAACGCGGCGCAGCACGAAGCGTGGTTTGCGAAGAACTCCGAACCGCATCCAGGCTATCACGACTTGTCGCTTACAACAGTGGAAGAGGAAATGAACCAGCTTTTTTGTTCGGGGTGTAACCGGCCGCGTCTGCGTCGAGCGGCAGGCTGAAACGCACCTCAGTTCCCCCCGCAGGAGCTGACTCGATCTCGACTCTTCCCCCTGCGGCGTGCGCACGTTCCTGCATGCTTATGAGTCCGAGAGTCGCCACCCGCGGCGCTCGTTTGCGCAGTCGTTCTACATCAAAGCCTGCGCCGTCGTCTTTCACGGTGAGAAGTAATACCTCGCGATTCCTTGCAAGTCGCAACACGACCTGGGTCGCTTTTGCGTGCCGGACCACATTGGTTAACGCTTCCTGCGCGATGCGAAAACAGGCTGTCTCAAACTCGCGTGAGAAACGTTCATTCTCATCCGGCAGATCGATCACAATGTCGACAGTCAGGCCAGTGCGTTTGGTATAACGATCGACATACCAGCGAAGAGCCGTCGTCAGGCCCAGGTCATCGAGGATCGGCGGTCGCAATTCAACTGAAAGATCGCGCACTAATCGCAGTGCCTCGTCAACTGCTTCAATATTGTCTTTAACATAAGAACCAGCTTCCGATCCCTGGCAGACGACCTGTTGCACTGCGTGAAGGTTCATCTTGACCACGGTGAGGATCTGGCCGATCTGGTCGTGCAATTCGCGCGCGATTCGCCGTCTTTCTTCTTCCTGCGCCTGGATCAGTTGGCGCGAAAACATTTGCAGGGCGTCCTGAGCCAGTTTGCGTTCGGTGATATCGCGCGCCATGCCTTGCACGCCGATCAGCGTTCCGTTCTCGTAGATGGCGCGGCTACTGACCTCAATCGGCACGCGCCGTCCATCTTTTGCGATGACATCGACTTCATAAGTCATCTCACCCTGCTGGGCCAGTTTTTCCCAGAAACTATCACGCACATACCGGACGTGCTCGGGCGCGACAAACTCCTTGAAGTTATGGCCGACTATCTCCTCACGCGAGTAGCCGGAAAGGGTTTCGGCCGCGCGATTGATACTGAGATAAGTACCTTCGAGATCGTGAACGTAGATGGCGTCCTTCGCATTCTCAAACAACTCACGATAACGCTCTTCACTCTCACGCAGTGCGGTCTCGGCGCGTTTTCGTTCCGCGATTCGTTCTTCCAGCTCGGCCACGTAACGCTGGCTCTGCTCAAATAATTGCGCGTTCCGGATCGCGGTGGCAGCGTGTGCGGCGAGGGTTTCTGCCAGCCTTGCATGCTCTGGCTTGAAAAAGTCAGGTTCAGCTTTGTCGACCGAATACAAACCGATGACTTTGCCCGAGGTTACGAGAGGCACACCCATCCAGTTACGCACGTGGTCGGCGCCGATACGAACTTCCCATCCAGGTTCGTCTGACGTATCAGGGACGATAAGACTTTGTTTCGTAGTATAGATGCGTTGCAGCAGCGGGTTTTTATGTCCGTCTAAAATGATCGAGCGCGTGTCCTGGATGTTCTGATAACCTTCGTAACGTCTGAGTGCGCTGACGACGAATCGCCACTCAGTGTCACACAACATCACATTCGCGCTGTCGTAGGGAACTAACCTGACGAGGTAATCGAGCAGGGTTTCAAGCACTCTCTCGAGACTAAGGTTCTGCGTCAACGCGATGTTGGCGTCTCTGAGGATTTCAGTCTCCTGGCGTATGGCGTGCTCACGCGCCAGTAGTCCGGCCAAATCAGGTGTTTCAGTATTCATGACGAACGGACTCGTGCAACGTTCTGGTGCTAGTGTCGTCGTGGTGATTTTCTCACGTTAGTGACCACAGAGTCACAGAGCACTCAGAAATTTTCACAGAGCCTACAGGGAGGAAGTGAGGCTTGGAAACCAAGCTAAAATGTCACACTAGCAACCCCGGTATGTAGCTTGAAAGGGTTACTCGCAGCAGAGCTGTTTACCGGAGCGATCGACCGCGTTGATAATAAATGTGTTATTGCCCTGAAAGAGAAGCTGAAGATTATCAGATCTTTAGCACCCTGACTATTATTATTCTGACGTAAGTTCATTGAATTTTCGTGACAGCAAGAATCGCCAATTGAGGCATTATGGACCGTGCTTAGCACATCGTTTCATCACGTTTGCCGGCGTTTACTCGCGGCCGGTTTTCTTGTTCAGCTCTTTGATCAAATTTTTGATCTGCTCGGTCTCTTTCGAAGCAGGCGAGACTTTGAGATACAACTCCAACTGCTTTACGGCTTCCACGTTCTCACCTTTTTCAACATAAATACCTGCAAGGTAGCGATGGGCCAGCTTTACATCGTCACCGCCAATCTCGATCGCGCGTTTTAGATCCTGCGCCGCATCGTCCAAACGATTCAATCCAATCAACGCGCGGGCACGATAAAGATGGGCCGCCCCTGACGCTTCGTTTTTCGCCAGCGCCGCCGAAAACTGCGTTTCTGCTTCAGCATGCTTATTTAAGCTGAACAGAGAAATCCCCGCGTTGAGATGAAGAATAAAACTATCCGGCGTGATCTTCAGCGCATTTGTGAACGCCTCAAAAGCTGCCTGGTAACTACCAAGCTTTAGATACTGAACACCCAAACCATTCAGCGCCGCAACAAAACCAGGATGAATCGCGAGTGCGCCCTTGAGCTGCTCGATGGCCTTGTCTCGATGACCATCCTTAACCGATTCCAATGCTTTGCTGTAGAGGTCAACAGCAGCCTTCGGTGCATCGTTAGCCGAGATCACGCCCTTCGTAATCGGCTGGTTGGATTTCAAGCGCAAGTGAATTTGAAGACTGTAGATCTGCCCCATGCGGCTCATTGTGCCGATGGTGCCGGTGTCCGGGATATTCACTACCTCTGTGGCCGTCTCGTACGCGTCACCAGCATCAACTCTCACAGCGAAGCGTCCCCCGCCGAGTTGGCGAAAGACAAACGAGCCGTTACCATTCGACGTCGTAGAGGTTTCACCTCTGCTGGTCATGAGCCACACCATAACCGGATGATCCAGTCGTTGACCGTTTGGTGTGATTATGTCGCCCTGGATGGTGTTCCGACTGTTTGTATCCGATTGTGCGAAAGCATCGAAGCCGGTAATTACGATCAGTAGTGCAGACAGAATAAGAGGACGTCGCAGGCGCCGGAACCAGACTCGAACTTTCATGATGGATTCCCCTCAGACAGGTAGATGCAGTTAAAAAGTCTACCGTGAATCCGCAAGAGTGTCGAGGTTACGAAAATCCCAGTAATGGTCAGTTGAAATACGCCGAAGGCGTTGGCTAATTTCAGCCCAGGTCCGAGCGAAGCGAGAACCCTGGGGTGTCAATTTAAAGATAGGCGTAACCCTGTAAGGGTTCGCCTTTAAGACAAACCCTTTTCAGGGTTTCGTCGCATTTGGGATTCATACCCAGGGTCCGAGCGAAGCGAGAACCCTGGGTGTCAAATTTAAAGATAGGCGTAACCCTGTAAGGGTTTGTCTTAAAGGCGAACCCTTACAGGGTTTTGTCGCATTTGGGATTCATACCCAGGGTTCTCGCTTCGCTCGAATCCTGGGCTGAAATTAGCCAACGCCTTCGGCGTATTTTTCAGTTTTAGAAGGTGAACTTCAGACCAAACTGAATAAGCCTGGGATCCTCGGTCGTCGTAATACGACCGAAGTTAGCGGACCCGATACTTCCATTCGGATTACCGAAGTTCGCATGGTTGAAGATATTGAAAAACTCCGATCGGAATTCAAGGACCTTGTTTTCGCCAATCTTCGTGCGCTTCAACAAGGTAACGTCGAAGTTGATGTCGCCTGGTCCATGGAACACGTTACGACCGAAATTACCGAACCGTCCCGCACCTCCTGCTAACGACGCTGCGGAGCCGATTCTACGGAAGAACGGATTGTTGGCCGCTGTACCAGTGCCGCCACCTAATCCGCTGAACGCATGGTTGGCTAATCCCCCAACCGGCCCCCCGAGATTCGTGTTTGTATTACGAGGATCGAAGAATTCGACCTCGCCGCCCACGAAGTCCGGTCGATCACTTCCCGCACCGGAGAGCGAACGATCGGTGGGTTCGGTGATGTTGAACGGTGATCCCGTTTGCAACACAGTCACACCACTGATCTGCCAGCCACCCAAAACCTTACCCGCAAATCCGGTCTGGCTCTTATAGAATGGGAGCTCGTAGATGTAGCTCAACACGTTGCGATGGCGAATGTCCTGCTCGCAGTTTCCGCGATCCGCGCGCGGATCGTTGAAACGAGTGTTGGACCGCAATCCCGAAGAGTTGTCAATGCAGTGACTCCAGGTGTAAGCGTTCTGGAAATAAAAGCCATCCGAGAAGCGCTTCGAAACAGTCACCTGAAGACTGTTGTAGTTGGAGTTCGCTGACGTTTCCTGGTCTGTAATGTTGCTGAAAACAGCACCAAAAAAGTCATCAGCCTGCGGATGACCTTGATTGAAAATGCGCCGCTGATCCGTGTCACTGGCGTTATTGGCAAAGCCCGCACGTACGCTGGCCGGATTGATCTCCCTGCGGGTAAGCAGGTTGATGCCCATGGTTCCGACGTATCCGACTTCAAGCAGGTAATTCTTCGCAAACTCCCACTGAATGTTCATGTTGTACTGATGAGAGTAAGGAGTCTTGAAGTCCGGATCGTTGATAGTCATGCTAATCGTGCCGAGCTGCGCGAAGTTGAAAGCATCACCTGGCTGCGCCGGCGTAAACGGGAATAGCTGCGGTATCGCCGCAGAACAGACATCGCCGAAGTCCGGGTTCGTCAACGGATTGTCGATGGTTGTGCAAATCGTGAACGGCTGAATAGCAAAAGGCGGCGCGGTCAGGAATTGCAGTGTGGTCTCAGAGATCACCGTGTCGTAATACAACCCATAGCCGGCTCGCAGGCTCAACTTTGCGTTGCCGAGAACATCCCACGCAAATCCGACTCTTGGACCAAAGTTGTTTTTGTCAGTCTGGTAGGTGGATCTGGTGATCCCAGCGTCACCCGGAAATACGATGCCGAGCGGAGCCGTTGGGAACACAGTTGATTGTTGGCCGGCACGGAATGTATTAACTCGGTCCTGGCTGTCTACCAGCGGCTTATCCAGCTCGTATCTCACACCAAGATTGAGTGTGAGGTTAGGTCTGATCTTCCAATCATCCTGGATATACGCGTTGTAGGACTGCGTTTCGTAGCGCGGTCTGCCGGCGCTATTCTGCACGTACTGAATTGGTAGACCGAAGGCGAAATCGCTCAACGCACATGCAGGCGGTGGATCGTTTGGGTGTGCCGGATCACGTGGACACAGCACATCGATTCCCTCACCAATTCCAAAAATGGCGCCCATGTCTCCAGTGAAGGCATAGAAGCCACTGTTAATAAAATCGAAGGTCTGGTTTTGGAAATAGTTTCGGTACTCACCACCAAACTTGAAGTGGTGGTTGCCGCGGTTGTGCGAAATATTATCCACAAACTGGAACGTGTTATCGTCGCGACCCTGCGGTCCCTGAATGGTATTTCCCCAGTTCGACAAGCCCGTGATGTTAATGCTGGGCGGACCGGCGGCAGCGGGATCGTCAGGGACAATGCCTTCAATACCAAGATCGGCCGGCGAGGTATGATTCACGGGCAGAACGCTGAGAGTGTCGCGCTGGTGCCAGGAAAAACGAAACTCATTGACCGTTGCCGGGCTAAAGGTATGAAAGTCGCTCGCGATCAGGTTCGTAAAACGCTGCTGACCAGTGGTACCGAAGCCGGGAATGGTCGAGCCACCAAAGGCGTACGGATCGGCAAACGTCTGATCCTCGTTGAAGAACGTGACGAACATGCTGTTCGAATCAGAGAAACGATGGTCACCGCGAATTGAAAACTGATTGCGATCGAGACTATTTCCTGCTGACGAGAACAGTGTAGTGCCCGAGTTGGCCGCTGGAATCAAGGCCAGCAGGGCTTTTGCTTCCGGTGTACCGATCGCATTGATGATGTTTCTTTGCGCTTGACTCGGTACTGTTGCCTGCTGCGATACGCCCTGGCGGCGCCTGAAGCCCAGATAGCTGAAGAAAAAGAAGGTGCGATCTTTGCCGTTGATTATCGTTGGACCACCTTCGCCGAAATGCGGCAAATGTAATGGACCACCGATCGTGCCGCCGAATTCATTAACGTTGAACTGCGGCTTGCGCTGTCCCACAAAAGTTGCGGGCGCGTTATTGAAGAACGGCGTCGCGTTTAGCGCACGGTTACGGAAGAATTCGAACAGGTTTCCGTGGTACTCGTTCGTGCCTCCTTTTGAGATTAGCGTCACGATCGCTCCGGAGTTACGACCATAGTCGGCCGAGTAAGTGTTGGTCAGGATGCGAAACTCCTGCAACGCGTCAGGGCTGAAGCCGTTGACCGCGTCAGGAACGTTGATAGCGAGGTCATTGCTGTCGCCACCATCGAGCAGGAAGTTGTTTGATTGGGCACGTTGGCCATTAACAGAGAAGGGGCCTACCTGGCCGGCCGGCATCACACCGGCCTGTAATGGCGCTAGCTGGAGCGGGTTGCGTCCGCCCGCGCCTGCGAGTATCGGTAGATCGTTAAGGGTCCGGTTGTCGACCGTCCTTCCGACAACGGAAGTTTCAGTGTTGACTGCTGCAGGCGCTTCACTGACAGTGACGACTTCAGACACTTGCCCGACTTCGAGTTTCATGTCGAGGGTTAATGAGTCATTGACGCTGAGAGCAATCTCTTGCGTTAGCGATTTCTTGAAGCCGGCTGCTTCCACAGAGATCGTGTACCTGCCCACCGGTAATTGATCGAATCGATAGAATCCGTTGGTGGCAGAGGTGGTCTCGCGAGTGAAGTTAGTGGCTGGATTCTGAGCCTTCACATTTGCACCCGCGACGACGGCTCCAGACTGGTCCTGGACCGTGCCGCTGATGGTGCCCGTGTTCTGGGCTAGCGCCACCGACGTAAAGACGAAGAGCGCGCTACACGAGAGCACGAGATGAATAAAATTCTTCTTCATAGCTCCTCCGATTGATACAGTTGAAGGGTTGAAACGAAAAACGTTGAAGCTTGGAGTTGGGGGAGAGGCTCCAGGCGCGTGCAGTAAATGTTGCAAGTTTTATGCAGCAATAAAGTTTCTTAGTAAAACGCAGTGTTTGAGAAATGAGCAGCTTTCGCGACGAACGAAATCTCGGAGTAAATCCATTTATAGGGACGAATCTGTTCGGTTTTTCGGCTGTTCGATCTATAAAGTTGTACGTTCGTGGTTGACAGGCATGATAGATTCCTCGCTCCCGCAGGTATCTCGTGGGATCCCCGGCACTCGATTCAATCCTGCTTCAGTTCAAAAACGGAGGAGACATGATCAAGGTTGAGTCGAATACCCATGCTAGCTTGTGCTGTTTGTGTTAGCCGTAAGTGCGATTGTCGTCGCCGGAGGAACCTCCATTCAGACGGCTAAACCGTGTGAAGGGAAGTGCTTCCTGATTCGACGATGAAGTTGAGCTTCAGCGATCCGAATGTTTCGGTCGGCATGCTCGACCAGGGCCGTGTGAGACTGTCTTCGTCATCTAAAGTCACTGCTAAAGTCACGGCAAAAGACGGAGAGGTCGTTGCGACTGGCAATCAGCGAAATGAATTTACAGTTGATACACACTGCGGCAACACGTTCGTGTCGGTGGCGAAAGGGAAGGTGGAGCTCCGCGCTGGCAGTACCGTGAAACAGATCGCAGCAGGGAATCAGGATACTGCCGGTCAGGCACGACCCGGCTGCACCCCGGCTCCTTAAAATGGGATTCAGAATTCATTGACATCCTCAAGCGTGGCGGTGTATATGCTTGCCACGCTTTACTAAACAAACGACCGTGGGTCCTCTGGCTCACATTTTGGACTCGAGCCGACCCGAGCAAGGAGATTTTTCCGGATGAAGAGAAGGCATTTTCGAACTATGGTCTGGACGGCAGTGGCTGCGCTCACTCTGTTGAGCTTGACTGCGGGCGCGGGCGCTGTTCAGGGCGACAAGAAGATCAGGTTATTGGATGACTGTGAGCCCACAACCTTTAACGCGGTGCTTGGCGATGGTACTTGCGTAGGGAATGGTCACACGACGTTTGATGAGTTCATCGCCGAGCTCGCAGCCACCCAGGATGCTCACAAATGGCGCAACCAGCCAAGCAACATGAATTTGAATGCTGGACGCGACACATTAATTGAGAACCGCGGCGGCGAGACGCACACGTTTACTCCTGTAGCTGAGTTTGGAGGCGGATTTATTCCCGACCTCAACGGCATTTCCGGTAATCCGGTTCCGGCGCCGGAATGCCTGAACTTTGGAGCGATCGTTTTCATTCCGGCTGGTGCTGCTGTAGCTGGACCGACGGCCGGCTCCGAGCTTTCAGTAGGCACACACAAGTTTCAGTGCTGCATTCATCCGTGGATGCGTACTGTGATCGACGTCGCTGCACCGGGAGCGAACTCTGGTCCGGCTGCTCCGGCTGCTGCGAAACACGATCATCACTGATTAGCCTTTTCTTTAACACGAGAGACGTGCAGCTCAACACTGTACGTCTCTCAGCTTAAAACTCGTTCATAAAGAGCTTGTTGAAGAGATATAACGCCTGGCGCCTGCGAAGACAGCAACTCTCAGTGAATACGCTCATCGGAATTTTTATGGGGTACAACTTGTGGGACGAACACGAAAACAAATTTAAAGATGCCCAACTCAACCGCATTAATCCTCTTTGATGGGCCACGCACGACCCCGACCAAAACGATTAGCCGAAAAGCTGCTTAAGATCCGCCAGGCGCTTGGTGTCTCTCAAAGCGTGATGGTCTACCGTCTCGGGGTGGAACTGGCGGCGAACAACATCTCGAAATATGAAAATGATCAAAACGAGCCACCCACCGACGTCATCCTCGCCTACGCTCGCCTCGCCTGTGTCCCCCTCGAGCAACTCGTCGACGACGAGCTTGAAGTAATGCTTAACCACATCTGACTCAAGATCTAAGATTTGATCGTCGTGATCGTTGCGCGAACGTGCGCGATTTCCACCGTGATCGGCACGCCACGACTAAGCACTAACCACCAAGACTTCGCCTAATACAATCCCTCATGCAGGCGAAATGCCCGGCCTCGCCTAGAAGCGGACAATTCGTCAGACACCCCTCATAGTACATACCGTGCAAAACGGATCGTCTGTTGGATCGGCGTGAACTGTTTTGCGCGTCACGTCAGCCGACGTGAGGAGTAAAGTACCTACCAAAGTCATCAGGATCGTCTGTATAAGGGCTGGTGAGTGCTAGTAACACTTGCCAGCCCGTTTCATTTGAGGCCGACCACTATAGAGACATGTTTCATCGATGCAAGAAGCAAAATGACGGCAATCTAATAATTCGTTGACTCTCTGCGCTGACCGGAGTAGCCTTCACCCACTCACGAGGTTTTGTCGGCGAGGCTTCTCGTCGGTCTCACATAACTTCACTGATCTCATACGACGATGACCAACTAGGGAACGGCTTACCCGTCGCGCTACTAGCGCAATGCGTCCCCGTTTGGAGGTAAACAAAAATGTTACGACAGAAGATGCTTAGACTTTTCGTCAGGCTCGTGATCCTGACGACTTTGGTAAGTGCTTTATTCTTCACGTCAAGTGACATAACGCGCAACACGGCCCGCGCCCACGCGTTGTCTTGCCCGATCTGTGACGAGTCGTATACAAGTTGTGTAGCGAGTTGTCCTCCGATTGGCCAGCCTGGACGTGTCGGCTGCATCGCAGAGTGCAAAGAAGAGTACTGCTGGTGCCTAGAGTACTATTGCCCATGAAGGCAATGTCGATAATGATGCCCCTTTGAGGGACCAAAAGGCCGATCCAGTGTCGGCCTTTTGGTTTGTGGGCATTCTTTCATCTGTGCAAGCCCCACAAGCGCCTGAAGGTGTCGGTCCACGAGTTGGGGATTGAGACTAATTTTGAGGCCGGAATGCAGCTCGCGTCAGCAGAAACGCGGTAGCGCCTTGTTCTTTATACTTTCTCAAATTGGTGGTATAAATCCCTCACCATGCAGAATGCAACTCACAATATTGAGGTGGTATTTGAGGCGGCACTCCTTTTCGCCGGACTCCTTTATCTGGCCTGCTGGATGGGTGGACGCAAACTCACGAACCGCCAACTCCTTTTTCTCTTCGTTATTGGTTTCGCGGGATTTCT
>Ga0126311_10000034_pt1 | contig 72637 bp, 63 predicted proteins | sample Plot61_FD_92539 | JGI IMG/M metagenome (GOLD analysis project Ga0126311, IMG submission 92539) | Serpentine soil microbial communities from UC McLaughlin Reserve, CA, USA - Plot61 | ecosystem: Environmental > Terrestrial > Soil > Grasslands | place: USA: UC McLaughlin Reserve, Lake County... | reverse complement strand
CGCTTCCTTCTATGTTGGGGTTCTTGAGCCACTGGCCTCGATATCTGGCGGACAATATCTTGTGCAACCGGGGCGCAAGCATACAACAACTTGTCAGAAAATACTACCGAATCTATTTTTAAAACGTGACACGAAGTGCGTCAGCTTGCCTGTCGATCCACGCCTGCCAACTCCGGTTCGTATCTCCGCTGCCTGAGTGCGATGCGCGAGCAGCGCGAGACCAGCAGCGGCGGTCCATGCCGGACTCTGAATGTCTTCAACCAACCCACCAAAACGATCACGCTCCGGATAACCAATGCGCACCGGCGCATCGAAGACCTGTTCTGCGATCTCAGTCATGCCGTGCAGTAACGCACCACCGCCGGTCAACACGACGCCGCTCGAGAGTTGCCGTTCCCAACCCGCGTCTTTGATCTCATCAGCGACGTGCATCAACACTTCTTCAGCACGCGGCTGAAGGATGTCGCAAAGGATCTGACGCGAGAGTTGTCGTGGTGGACGTCCACCGACAGACGGCACGTCGACGAGCTCACCGCGTTCCATGTCACTCAAAGAGCTGCTGCACGCGCAGCCGACTGTGCGCTTGATCTTCTCGGCTTCCGGTATCGGCGTGCGGAGACCGAAAGCAATGTCGTTCGTGAAGTGCGAGCCGCCGAGTGGGAAAACTGCCGTGTGCTGAACAGCGCCACGCTGGTAAATGATTAGGCCCGTTGTCTCCGCGCCTACGTCGACGAGCGCAGCTCCAAACTCTTTGTCGTCTTCAGTTAGCGACGCCTCGGCGGCTGCGAGCTGTTCCAGCACCATGTCTGCGACGACGAGGCCGGCGCGGTTCACGGCGTTGATTGCGTTCTGGCGCGCTGTCACCGGACTCGTCACGATGTGTACCTTTACTGCGAGACGTGCGCCGATCATGCCGACTGGATCATTGATGCCATCCTGATCGTCGACGATGAACTCCTGCGGCAGTCGATCGACGATCTCGCGTCCCGCCGGAAGTTGAATCGCGCAGGCTGAATCGATCGCGCGTCGTACGTCTTCAGCGACGATCTCGCGGTCGCGACCGGAGACCGCAACGATCGCCTGGCCGTTGAAGCCGAGTATGTGTGAGCCGGCGAGATTGATCGTGACCTCTTCGGCTTCGAGTCCACTCATGCGCTCGGCGTCTTCAACTGCTTTCTTGATCGCATCGACAGCTGCGTCGGGATTGACGATCACGCCTTTGCGCAAACCGCGCGCTTCTGCTTCTCCGATGCCGACGACTTCGAGCAATCCACCTTCACCAGGTTCGCCGGCGATACACGTCACCTTACTTGTCCCGATGTCGAGACCGATTGTGTGCTGTGTTCGCTTAGCCATGTCGGGGCTCTAGTTGTTAGGACGACCCGGCGCTACCGCGCTCGGTTCTGTCAGTTGATTGCCGGTTACTAACCCAACGATCGCTCTTTTACCCTGTGTGAGATCGATGTAGCTGATCAGTGGTCCGCGTGCGGTCTGACGTTGAGCATCGAGAACGCTCAACGCTTTACTGAGCCGCGCACTCTGCTCCTGCGATCCGAGTCGAACTTCGATTTGCGAATCATCGCCCGCAAGCTGCACGCGCACGTCGCGCAGATCGAGCAGGTTGACTTCGCTCACACGTTCTGAAATTCCCTGAGCGCTCCAGTCGCGTTGCAACTCGAGAAACTTTCGTACGCGGTCGCGGTTCTCAGTACGTGCAGTGTTGGACTCTTCTTCGTTCCAACCGCGCAGGAAGAACGCTGGCATCTGATCGGTCGGCGACATCTCACCGAGAGAAACCGCATCGTCATCGACCCAGATGAACCGTCCGGCAGTCGTGCGTACAACAGCTTTCGGCTCACGCTCCGTAATTCGAATGCGGATGCCGTCAGGAAGAACACGCGTGACGACGGCAGTGCGCACCCACGGCAAACGTTCCAGATGGCCACGGAGCTGTTGCAGATCGGCTTGCCAAACGCCAGTCTCGCTAACTTCGCGGCGCACGACACTCTTAATATCGTCAACCGAAGCGCGTGCCGCGCCGCGAGTTTCGATCTCTCGCACCTGAAAGAAGCTTGCCGACGCGGCCGCACGGTATCCGACAAACGCGATCAGCGCGATGATGGCAATCACGCCGATCCGGAGCGCCAGCGGCACGTAAGCCAACAGCGAGCGCAGCCGCGCGGTAACGTTTTCATTCGAGCCGCGCTTCGCCGGACGCTGACCCACACCCGACCTACTCTTGCCGACGCCGCTACGATTACCAACCTTCTGCGCCACGATCGATTCTCTCATCGCTCACTCCTTTCTATCCGCAGATTCCACAGATTCCACAGATGATTTTTCTGTGTAATCTGTGGATGGATTCGCTTGCCACAGCTCTACCTCATATTCCAACTCGATCCCCTGCTCGCGTCGCACACGCTCACGAATCTCTTCCGCGAGCGCAAGCGCATCCTCCGCACGCGCGTCCTCGCCTTCAGTGACAATGAAGTTCGCGTGTACAGGCGACACAACTGCACTTCCGCGTCGCTGTCCTTTCATTCCCATCTCATCGATGATCTTGCCCGTGCCGATCGTGCTTGCCGGTGGGTTCTTGAAGAAACAACCAGCGGAACGTGAGCCATGCGGCTGAGTCGCGAGTCGACGACTCTTCGCCTCGTCCATCCGCGCCTTAATCTTCTCGGGATCGTCAGGCTGCAAACGGAGCGTCGCTCCCAGCAACAACTCGCCTTCGCGAAATGAAGTGCGACGATAGTTCCACTCGATACTGTCGCCGGGAATCTCAACCACCTTGCCTTCGCGAGCGACGCGCACTTTCTCGGTTACGGTTCCGATCTCATGGCCGTACGCGCCTGCGTTCATCCAGAGCGCGCCACCAACCGTGCCGGGAATGCCGCCGAGTCCCTCGATGCCGGAGAGTCCGGCGCGCGAAACATCGATGCAGAGTCGCGGCAGCGAGTAACCCGCGCTCACTGAAACGAGCTCGCCATCGATGTGGACTTCGCCTTTCATATTGCTCAGATTGAGAACGATGTAATGATGATCGGCATCATCAGCGAGCACGTTGCTACCGGAGCCGAGCGGTCGCCAACCGATGCCCGCTTTATCAAGTTCAAAAACGATCGCACTTGCCTGCTCTTCCGTATCCGGTGTGATGACCCAATCGATCGCGCCGCCCACACGCAAACTCGTCAACTCCGCAAAACGTTTCCCGCGTTCCGCACGCACACCCAACCGCGCCGCCAATTCTTCTACGACGCGATCACGTTCCAATCCGTATTTATCCGTTAGATCCGTGGCCAATTGTTTTTTCTTTCAACAACCCAAGCAGTTGATCAGCAACCCGATTCACTGTGCCGGCGCCGAGCGTCAACACGAGATCGCCCGGCTGCACGTGCTCGCGCATAATCGTCGCGGCGTTATCGAGCGCGCCGATGTAGTTCACATCCTTGTGTCCGAAACGCTTGATAGCCGCGGTTAGCGCTTCTGCGGTTACACCCTCGATCGGATCCTCACTCGCCGCGTAAATGTCTGTGATGAACAGCACGTCAGCGTTATTGAAGGAGCGCGCAAACTCCTGCATCAGATCGTGCGTTCGTGAGTAACGATGCGGCTGAAACAACACGACGATGCGCCGTCCGCCTGAACCGAGCTTTGCGGCAGCGAGCGTGGCCCTGATCTCCGTCGGGTGATGACCGTAATCGTCAATGACGAGCACGTCATCAACTTCGCCCTTCGCCTGGAACCTGCGACCAGCGCCTGTGAACTGGTGCAGCCCCTCGACGATCTTTTCGAACGACACTTCCAACTCGAACCCGACCGCGATCGCAGCGAGCGCGTTGTAGACATTGTGTACGCCCGGGACGCGCAGGATCATCTCGCCCATCACGTCCGTTCCACGCCAGACGATGAACGACGATCCGAAGTTGCTGTCGTATCTGATGCCGTGAGCCGACACATCGGCCTGTGCGCTCAAGCCGTACGTCATGCGCCTGCGTTCGAGCAAAGGAATGATCGCCTGCACGTTTGGATCGTCAAGACACAAAACTGACGAACCATAAAACGGTACCTTGTTGACAAAGTTCGCAAAGCAGGCGCGCACGTCGTCCATGTCGTGGTAGTAGTCCATGTGCTCGCGATCGATGTTGGTGACAACGGCGATCGTCGGCGTCAACATCAGAAATGAGCGATCGCTCTCGTCCGCTTCCACCACCATCAAATCGCTTGTGCCAAGGTGAGCATTCGATCCGAACGCACCCACGACGCCACCGACGACCATCGTCGGGTCGAGCCCGGCGTGGCCCAGGACTGTCGCGACCATCGAGGTCGTGGTCGTCTTTCCGTGCGAACCCGCGACCGCGACGGTGTGCGGTTTGAGTCGCATCAACTCCGCGAGCATCTCGGCGCGTGGGATCACAGGGATCGAGCGGCGGTTCGCTTCGATGATCTCGGGATTGTCGTCGCGCACGGCAGTTGATCTAACGACGACGTGCGGGTGTCCGACATTCTCAGCCGCGTGACCTTCAAAAATCTCGACACCCATCTGTTGCAGGCGATCGGTGACGTTCGAGCGTTTCAGATCGGAGCCCGAGACGCGAAAGCCGAGATTGACGAGCACCTCGGCGATGCCGGACATGCCGATGCCGCCAATGCCTACGAAATGGACGTGTTGAATTCGACGAAACATTTTTTAGCTACAAAAAGGCACAAAAAGCACAAAGAAAACTATTTAATCAATTCTTCGATCATGTCTACAGCGGCAGCAGCCGCGTCACCGTGGGCCAGCTTTCGACTGGCGTGTTCCATTCGATCCAGTTCTTCTGGCGTTTGCACGAGTTTCGCGAGCTCCGTTGCTAATCGTTCTCCACTTAAATCCTGCTGCAAGATCATTCGCGCGGCGCCGGCGGACTGTAATGCCTCGGCGTTCTTGCGCTGGTGATCGTCAGCGGCTAACGGAAAAGGGATCATGATCGACGCTTTACCTGCGGCCATCAGCTCCGCGGTTGTCGTTGCGCCGGCGCGGCAAAGAACGAGATCGGCTTCCGCGAAATCAGCCATCATGTTGTCAATGTAACTGCGAACCTCGCCACGTTCGCTCCAGCTCGCGGCCGCGTATGCCGCCTTCACCTTTTCAAAATCCGCCGGCCCTGTCTGGTGCTTGATCCGAAGCTCCACCGGCAGTTCTTTCAACTTCGGCAGCGCCGCGACCATCGCCTCATTGATTGCACGCGCGCCCTGCGAGCCACCAAAGACCAGGAGGGAAAACTTTCCCGGCTCGCGTTGCTTCGGTGGTATTTCAAAAAACTCGCGCCGCACCGGATTGCCGGTGACTTTCGCCTTACCACGAAAGTATGGCAGTGCTTGTTCGAACGAGACCGCCGCACGATCGACAAAGCGAGCAAGCACGCGGTTGGTCCAACCCGGCAGCGCGTTCGACTCCATCACGAGCGTGGGACGATTCGTCAGCGCCGCCGTCAGCACAACCGGCCCGCTCACGTACCCGCCTGCGCCGACAACTACATCCGGTTGGAACTGTCGCATCAGCTTGCGCGCCGAATTAAAACTCCGCGGCAGCAACGCGACGCCTTTCAGACGCGCACCGAGACTTACGTTTTTCAACCCGGCACTTTCAATGAGCGATAACTCAAAACCAGCTTGCGGCACCAAACGAGTCTCTAACCCTCTTGCAGTACCAACGAAATGGACACTCGAGCTCGCATCGCGCCGCATGATCTCCTGGGCCACCGCGATTCCCGGATAGATGTGTCCGCCAGTGCCACCGGCAGCAATCATTACTCGCATTTCAATGATCAAAAGCCGTCGCGTTCAACTGCTTTCGCTCGCGCAGCTTCGTCGTCGCTGTCTCAAACAAGCCGACATCGAGTGATCCGCTGGCGTGTTGCGAAACGTTGAGCAGGATCCCAACCGCAGCGAGTGTCGGCACTAGCGACGATCCACCATACGAAATGAACGGCAACGGAATTCCCTTTGTCGGTACGAGCGAGAGCACGACACTAATATTAAAGAGCGCCTGTGTCACGATGCTGGTCACGATTCCGAGACTCAGCAACATCCCGAACCGATCCGGCGCCAGCAACGCCGTGCGCACGCCGCGCCAGAGAAAAAGCGCAAACACTAAAACGACCGCGATTGCGCCGACTAAGCCAAGCTCTTCGCCCACAACTGCGAAAATAAAATCGGAATGGGCGAACGGCAGAAACAGCATCTTCTGTTTGCCCTGTGCGAAGCCCAGGCCGTTCGTTCCGCCAGAGCCAATTGCGATCAGCGATTGCACAACCTGAAAACCGCCACCCTGCTGGTCCGCCCATGGATCGAGAAAAGTCATTAGACGTTTTAGTCGCCACGGCACGAGGATCAACAAGCCCGCAGCAACGACTAATGCGGGCGCGGCAGCGAGGGCGAGATGACGCACACGCGCACCGGCCGTGAAAATCACAACCGTGAAGATCAGCACGAGCATCATCGCAGTGCCGAAGTCCGGTTCGACCACGACGAGCGCCGCCAGCCAGCCAGTTACGAAGCCGCACGGAACAAACGTCCGCCAGAAGTCTCCTTCTTCTCCCGCGCGCTTCTCGAGGAAGTACGCGAGAAAAATGATGAGGGAGAGTTTTGACACCTCGCTGGGCTGAAGCGAGACGCCCGGAAGTTTTATCCAGCGATGCGCGCCGTTCACGCTGCTAAACCCAAACACCGAAATGAGACCGACGGTGCAGATAATCAACAGCGCGTAGACAATCCGGCGATTCTTTAGCTGTTGATAGTTGAACTGCATCGCGAGCAGCATCACGACGAAGCCAATCGCGACCCAAACACCCTGCTTGAGCACGTAGTGAAACTGGTTGCCGTTCTGCTTTTGCGCCAACACCGCCGACGCGCTGTAGACCATCACAACGCCGAACAGCGCGAGGCCGACCGTCGCCGCGAAGAGCCATTTATCTGGTGCTAGTTTCCGAGCCATAAGCGATCCGTCCACAGATTACGCGGATTCTGTGTAATCTGTGGATAACACTACTTCCTTAAAAACCTTTCCCCTATGTTCGAAACTTTCAAACATATCGAAGCTCGCACATGCCGGCGCGAGCAGAACCACGTCACCTTTTTCAGCAGCCGCGTACGAACGGGCGACCGCGTCTTTCATGTTCGAGGCGCGCTCGAATGGCGCGCTCGTTCCTAGCTCGTTCGCGATCGTCTCCGCATCCTCGCCAATCAATACGAGCTTTCTCACCTTCGCGCGAACCAACGGCTCTAGCGGTGCGTACGGCGCTTTCTTCCCTTTTCCACCGAGAATCAGCACAACCTTTCCCGCCTCGTGCGCAAATGCTTCAAGCGCTTTTAACGTCGCATCAACGCTCGTCGCTTTTGAGTCGTTGTAAAATTTCACGCCGTCGATCTCAGTTACAAATTCCAGCCGATGCTCGACCGGATCAAATCGCTTTGCCGTCCCATTCATAGATTGGCTCGACGCGCCCGCCGCGATTCCTGCTGCCATCGCGGCCGCAACATTCTCGACGTTGTGCATTCCACGCAGCTTCATCTCGTCAACTTTCAACAACACTTGCCCTCGATAAATCAGCTCACGCCCGCGCAGGAAAATTCCATTCTCAACTTCCTTCCTGACACTGAACTGCATCACTGTAGCGCGCAAGCCACTCGCCCATGATGAAACCGTCGGATCGTCTGCATTGAGCACCGCCGTATCTGCCGCAGTCTGGTTCATAAAGATCCGGTGCTTCGCGGCTGCGTAATCGTTGAAAGTCTCGTAACGATCCATGTGATTCGGCGTCACGTTCAGCACAACCGCAATCGACGGACGAAACGTCTTGATCGTCTCGAGCTGAAAACTCGAAAGCTCCGCGACCGTCCAGCCATCATCGCGCGAAGTCTCAATCATCGAGATCAGCGCTTTACCGATGTTGCCGCCGACCTGTACCGTCAAACCCGCATCGCGCAGCAGCTCACCGATGAGCGACGTCGTTGTTGTCTTGCCGTTACTGCCGGTGATGGCAACGACGCGACCTTTCAAATATCGATATGCAAGCTCGACTTCACCGATAACTTCCGCGCCCGCTCGCTCGGCGTAACGAATCGGAATGATCGTCGCCGGAACACCCGGACTAACGACTACGAGATCGAGTTGATCGAGTAGCCAACTCGGCGGCTCACCCGGCAACAAACCCACGCCCAACTCTTTCAACGCCAGGGCTTCAGGCGTCCACTTCTCGATCGGCTTCTGGTCGGTGAGCGCTACAACCGCGCGCTGGCCCACAAGGAACTTAGCTGCAGCAATTCCACTGCGCGCTGCGCCAACGATCAAAACTTTCTTGCCACTAAGAATCACAAAAGACACAAAACCCGTTAACGCAATTTCAAAGTCGACAGACTCAGCAAGGCGAATAAGATCGCTAGTATCAAGAACCGGAAGACGATCTTTGACTCCTTCCAGTCCTGCATCTCGAAGTGATGGTGCAACGGCGTCATCTTGAATAAACGTCGCCCGGTGCCCGTCGTGCGTCTCGTCATCTTGAACACGCCCACCTGCAACATCACTGACATCGCCTCGATCACAAACACGCCGCCGACCATCAGCAACATGAACTCCTGCTTGGTCAGCACCGCCACCGTTCCCATCGCGCCGCCAATCGCGAGACTGCCGACGTCGCCCATGAACACCTGCGCGGGCGGCGCGTTGTACCAGAGAAACCCGAGACTCGCGCCCGCCATCGCACCGCAAAAGACCGTCAGCTCTGCTGCTTCCGGCCGGTGTGTCAATTCAAGATATCCAGCCCAGCGCGCGTCGCTGCTCAGGTAAGTAAAGCCCGTCAACGCGCTCATCGCGATAAACGTGACGCTGATCGCGAGTCCATCCAAACCGTCTGTCAGGTTCACCGCGTTCGACGATCCGAGCAGCACCACGACGATCAGGACCAGGTATATATAAGGACCGACAAAACTCTTGTTCGGATCAGCCGTCCATTTCAAAAACGGGATACTCAGGTTCCACGAATAACCTGTTCCGCCAATCAACTTCGTCGCCGTGAAGAGCACCGCCCAAAGACCGACTGCAATCAGCAACTGCGCGAGCAACTTCTGACGGCCGGTGAGACCGAGACTGCGCTGCTTCGCCATCTTCGCGTAGTCGTCGATGAAACCGATCGCGGCGAAGAGCAGGGTCGCGATCATCGCGGTCCACGCGTAAACGCTGGAAAGTTTCGACCACAGTAAGGTCGAGATTAAAACTGAGCCTACGATCAGCACGCCGCCCATCGTCGGTGTGCCGCGTTTGACCTGGTGCGCCTGCGGGCCTTCTTCGCGAATCTGCTGGCCCACCTTCCATTCTTTCAATGCTTCAATGAGCTTGCCGCCGAAGAACAGCGAGATCAGCAGCGCCGTGATCGTTGCGTAAGCAGTGCGAAACGTGACGTACTGAAATACGTTGAGCGCCTTTACGAGATACCAATCCTTATCCTTGAAGTGGCCGTAAATGAGTTCGTAAAGGAAGTAGTAGATCATGTCGAATACAGTTCAGAGTTCAAGCTTTAGCTTGTTGTCCGAAAGAGCAGCCTAAAGGCTGAACTCTAAACTCGCGCCCAACTCACCCTTCATCTGCTCCTGCCAACGGAAAACGCTCACGCAACGCCTTCACCACTTTATCTGTCGCCACACCTCTCGATCCCTTGATCAAGATCAGATCGCCCTCTTTCACTTCTTTGATCAACTCTTCGGCGACTTCATCCGACGAATCGAAAAACCTTGTCGCCACGAGTCCCGCCTCGCTCGCACCCGCAACGATCTCTTTCCCTAATCCACGAACTCCCCAAAGCACATCGATGCCGCTGCCAGCGATCTCCCTGCCAACATCCCTGTGCAACGACACCTCGTCAGGGCCGAGCTCGAGCATCTCTCCCGCGATCACAACCAGTCGCTTACGCCCGCGACCACCTTCCGCCATCGTCCGCACCATATTCAGCAACGAGCGCGGGTTTGAGTTGTATGAATCGTCAATCACCGTGAACCCCGCCGCAAAATCAAAAACCTCGCCACGCATCTTCGGCGGCTGCGCTGTCTTCAATGCCACCGCGATCTCTTCCGGCGGTATCGAGAACGCCGTTCCAACTGCCGACGCTGCGAGCGCGTTGCTCAAATTGTGACGACCACTCATGTGAAGCAATGCATGCGCTTCACCCAAAGGCGTCCGCAAACGAAACTCAATCTTTCCAAGCGAGCGCGTATCGATCTCACTCGCGGAAATGTCAGCCACGTTGTCGATGCCAAACGTGAACGTGCGGCCGCTGTGATTGTCGCGCATCTTCATCACGAGCGCATCGTCGGCATTGAGAATCGCGGTGCCTTCCGGTTTCAGTCCTTCGATCAATTCCGCCTTGGCAGCCGCGATGTTTTCGATCGTGCCGAGGTATTCGAGATGAACCGGCGCGACCATCAACTCAACAGCCACATCGGGAGGCGTGATCTTGCAAAGCCTTTGAATCTCGTGTGTCGGTGACGACATTCCCATCTCAAGCACCGCAAGATCAAACTGATCCGGTGAACGATCCTCGCTAACCATGCGCAACACTGACAAAGGTAATCCGAGCCCGTTGTTGTAATTCCTCTCGCTCTTCAACACGCGATGACCAGCACTTTTCAATACATGTGCAGTCAACTCTTTCGCCGTCGTCTTTCCGGCGCTGCCAGTGATCGCAACAACGGGTTTCCCCCAGTTCGTGTAGACACGGTGTGCAAGCAGTTGCAACGCCGCGATCGCATCGTCAACCAGCAGCAAACGATCCTTCACGCTCTCAAGATAAGCGTCGCCTCTCACGCGATCGGTGCGAGCGACCGCCGCAATCGCACCACGCTCAAACGCGTCACCGATAAAACGATGCGCATCGACAAACTCACCATTAAAACCGGCGCGGGCGTAGTCCTGTTGCGAGAGCGCAAAGAAGAGCTCGCCCGCGCCTACCGAACGCGAGTCGATGGAATAATCTTTTATCTTTTTGTCAAACATCTCGGCGCTGATGCTCTCTGCATTCGCGCCCATCAAAGCTGCTGCCTCGCCAACCTTCACGTGATTACGGCCTCTCCCTTTTTCTCCTGCGAGGACGTGTCAGCCGAGTCGAGCAAGCATTCAACGAGCTTCGAAAGCGAGCTCTGACTCATCGAGACATTTGCCAAAACCTCGGCAAAGCTTCCAACACGACCCGCGGCAGGACGCACGTCACCGCTCGACCCAAATTTTGGGGGATGATCTTGTGTCCGGAGGGATGAACGCTGGCTGCGTAGTCGTCGTCTGCAGTCAGCAATGCCGTAGTGTACGTCATCTTCGAGAGTTTCTTCATCTGTCGGGTTTAACAACTTACTGCGACCTCCCAAAATCAACGTAAATAAGCTGGCCTGTGCTTACCTCTGTGCCCGCTGACGGACTCTGTTTAAAAACTTTTCCTTCGCCGCGCGCTTCGACCTGCAATCCGAGCTGCGCACACGTTCGAGCAACATCACGCACGCTGCGGCCGCGCAGGTCGGGCATCAGTATCGCCTTGCGCGTCGAAGCAGCGTAGACAACTTCTCCGCTTCGTCCGCCGTTGCTGTCCACGGTTGGCATTGTGGCTTTCCGCTGCTCTTCAGACTGCGCCTGCTCTTCGCGGATCTTCTCGATGCGCTCGGGATTTTCGTTAATCTGCTGCGCGATCAAATCCGGCGCTGACTTCGTCTCGATGTCGGGTTCGATACCGAGTGCCGGCAGCACTTGTTCGGCAACGGCACGAAACACCGGTGCCGCGACGTCGCCGCCGTGATATGCGCCAGCGGGCTCATCGATCACGACGATGATTACGACCTGCGGATTACTCACGGGGGCGAAACCAACAAACGAGCCGACAAACTTCGTCGCAGAGTAGGTTTTTGTTTTTGGATCGATCTTTTGTGCAGTGCCGGTCTTGCCTGCGGCTGAGTAGCCGTCGAGCTGCGCTTTCTTCGCAGTTCCGTTCAAGGTCACGCCTTCGAGCATTCCTCTTAACGCGATCGCGGTCTCGGCACTGATCACGCGCCGTTGTTCCGGTTGCGCACGGTAGACAACGTTGCCGCCGGCATCACGCACTTCACGAATCAAATGCGGCGCGATTCGCAGGCCGTCGTTTGCGAGTGCTCCGAATGCTGCAACCATCTGCACAGGCGTCACACCGACTTCCTGCCCGATTGCGATCGAGCCGATCGACGAAGGCTGCCAGCGCTCGACTTTGCGCAGAATGCCGTTAGTCTCGCCAGGCAATTCGATTCCGGTCTTTGCGCCGAAGCCAAAACGACGCATGTATTCGTACATCGTCGGATCACCGACTCTGATCCCGAGCTTGATTGCCGCGACGTTGCTCGACTTCGCGAGCGCTTCGGGGATCGTCAACGAGCCAAACGGATGATGATCGTGGACCACACGTCCGGCAACAGTGATCGCGCCCATCTGACAGTCGATTCGTTCATCAACTCTCGCCAGCCCCTTCTCCAATGCCGCAGAGAAAGCGACGACTTTGAACGTCGAACCCGGTTCGTAGATGTTTTGCAGCGCCCAGTTTGATCTCGTTTCCAGCTTGGCTTCCGAGACCTTGTTTGGATCGAAGGTCGGCGCATTTGCGAGCGCAAGGATCTCGCCGCTGCGTGGATCGAGCACGATCACGCTGCCGGATTTCGCGCGTGATTGCGACACCGCAGCTTGCAGTGCCTGTTCGGCCTGGTACTGAATCGTCTGGTCGATCGTCAGGACAACTGTCTGACCGGGTTTCGCAGCGATCTCGTAACCTTCGTACGGCTTGCCGTTGGCGTCTTTTTCGAGAAAGAGCTGGCCGGGCTCGCCCGAGATCTTCGCGTTGTAAAACTGTTCGACACCGCCGAGACCTTTACCATCGAGACCGACGTAACCGAGCACGTGTGCTGCGAGTGATCCGTTCGGGTAGTAACGCTTCGGCTCGAGTTGCGTCTGCACGCCGGGAAGATTTAGCGCGACGACTTTGTTCGCGAGATCGGCATCGAGGCGACGCGCGATCCACACGAACCGTTTCTTCTCGTCGTATGCTTTGCGAAAGTCAGCGGCGAGATCGGACTGCTTCAGATTGAGTGGCTTACCGAGTTGTTGGGCGAGTTGCTGCGCGTTGCGATCGAGAGTCGCGGTGTCGAGACCATCCGGATCGATAAACAACGAGACTGTCTGCACGCTGCGAGCGAGCTGGCGCTCCTGGCGATCGAGCAGCTCGCCGCGCTGTGGCATTGTTTCGATTTCATTCTGCTGTTGTTGGCGCGCGCGATTCGCGAGAACGTCGTATTGCGAGAACTGTAGATAGACCAGTCGCGCGCAAACGACGAGCATCCAAAAACCAATAAAAGCCGCGACGAAAAGTGCGCGGCCTGGCGAGACATCAGGTCTGGATTTTGATCGGGCAACGAGGCGTGCCAACATCACCTACTTGTATCCCCCTAACCAGTAGCGTGATGAGGACGCTAATTTTTAGCCACGGATTACACGGATTTTCACGGACCGTATTTATCCGTGTTCATCTGTGGCTATTTCCAATCTGTCCGGGCCGCGCGGGTTTCAATCCGAGGCGGCGTGCGGCGGGCTCGAGTTTGTCCGGCGCCATGGCCCGTTCCTTTTCGAGCGAGAGACGCTGATTCTCGTCGAGCAGTCGCTTGCGCTCACTGCGCAGGCTCTCGTTTTGATAACCATACTGCACGGCGGCGAAGTGCTGTTTTGCAGCGAAGACGAAACCGGCAGCGAGAACAACACCACAGAACAACAACAGGCCCAGACGCGAGAGCGCGGTGACGTCTCGCGTGCGACGAATCTTTGCGTTGAGTTGATGCTCAGGAAATCGTTTCATAAGACTTATCCGCAGATTTCACAGATTACACAGGGCAAAACTACATCTGTGTAATCTGTGGATAAAGTTTTCGAGCCGCGCGAAGCTTGGCGCTGCGTGCGCGTGGGTTCTCGTCAATCTCGCGATCGCCCGGCGCCACGGGCCGCCGCGTCAGCACTTCCACAACCTTCCGCGCGCCGCACGAACAAACCGGTAGGCGCGGCGGACATTCGCAATGCCCCGAAAGCTTTCTCAGCTCGCGTTTGAGGATCCGATCCTCGAGCGAGTGAAAACTAATACCGGCAAACCTGCCGTCTGCAATTAAAAGATCGACTGCTGACTCTACAAACTCTCCCAGCCCTTCGAGCTCGTGATTGACGGCGATCCGCAAAGCCTGAAACGTGCGAGTCGCCGGATGAATCTGCTGTCGCTTGTGCCCACCGGCTGCGTGTCGCACAAGGTCTGCTAACTCCGTGGTGGTCGTTATCGGCTGCCCTTGTTCGCGACGCTCGACGATGCGACGGGCGATGCGTCGTGAGTGTCGTTCTTCGCCGTATTCGAAAATGATTCTGGCAATTTCCGATTCGGGAAGTTCCTGTAGAAGATCGGCGGCGGTGGCTCCGCTCGTCGGGTCCATCCGCATATCTAACGGAGCGTCAAAACGAAAACTAAACCCACGCTCAGGCGAATCAAACTGCAATGAAGAGACGCCAAGATCGACAAGAATGCCGTTCGGATCGCGCTCGTTTGCCTGTTGGAGGATCGAGCTAATGGCGCGAAAGTTGGCTTGAAAAGCATGGAATCGATCTCCGAAAGGCGCTAATCGTTGTCGCGTATAGGCGAGTGCCGCGGGGTCGAGATCCATTCCGATGACGCGAGTGCCGGGCGAGGATTTCAAAATTGCTTCACTGTGTCCGCCGAGGCCAACCGTGCAATCTACAAAGAGACCTCCTCGCTCAGGAGCGAGGAACTTCATTGTCTCTTCCAGCAGCACGGGGCGATGGGGCGCGCCTCTGCCCCCCAAAGGCGCAGCCATCACCACCGCCCCGTGATCTCGTTCAAAGATCCGTTAATGTCAAATTCCAAGTCTCGCAATCGCAGCCTCGTCTTCCTCCGTGTATGGATCGGCGAGCATGCGAGCTTTGAACTTGTCGAGCTCCCAAACTTCCAAATAAGTCAGGTAGCCAAGCACCGCCACGTCGCCTAAAACTTCCGCACTCTTACGTAGCAATGGATGTATCAACAGGCGGCCCTGGCCGTCTATCGTGGCTTGCTGACCAAAATAATTCGTTCTATCAAGGAACCTTCTGCGCGCCGGATCCATCGACGGCAACAACGAAAGCCTCTGCTCGATCGATTCCCACTCCGGCAAGGGGTAAATGCGAACGTACTCGCCGGTGAGGCTCGTGATATAAAAGTCTTTGCCGTGCTTCTCTTCGATCAGGCGCCGAAATTCAGTCGGAACTTTGAGGCGCCCCTTAATATCGATTCGCGCCGTGTAGTTTCCCCGCAGCATAATTTCTGACCTGACGAGAGAGCATTGGTGGGTGGCCTAAAGGAAAAGCGTTACTGATGATCGGTGTTGCTACAAGGCTGGACCCACTTCCGACCACTTTTGACCACCCAGGCCGGATACTACGCCGCACACCACGGTGTGTCAATAGGTTAGCTCGCCGAGATGATCGCCTTCTGTCTGCCTGTGATGCACAGAACCGAGCGCGATAGCGCCGGGTCAAACTCTATAAGAGCACTCTTATTGACCTCTGACCCGGCGCTACCGCGCTCGGTTCTGCTATATTGGCCCACCACAAAATGACATCGATTCTCCTGTTTGGGTTGCTGGCGGCGGGCGCCAATGTGCTCGGTGGGCTCGTCCTGGTTAAATCAGGCGCGCACCGCTATGGCGAACGCTTCCTTAAATACCTCGTCGCGCTCGGGGCCGGCTTCATGCTAGCCGCCATCTTCATCGAAATTCTCCCGGAAACTGTCGGAATCTGGACGAGCGCAGCGCCACAACACCCTGCGCCGGAAGCAGTCGCAGGCGCGATGACACTGCTGCTCGCCGGCTATCTGTCGATACAGTTTTTCGAGCACACGCTCGCTCCGCACTTCCATTTCGGCGCGGAAACACACCCGGAATCGTTTCTGCGGCCTTCATCTGCGTACACCGCTGTCGGTGGCCTTTGTATTCACACGTTCTTCGACGGTGTCTCGATTGCATCCGCTTTTCTGGTCAACTTCAAAGTCGGGATCCTCGTGTTTATCGCGATTCTGCTCCACAAAATGCCCGAAGGTTTTACTGTGGCATCGATCATGCTTGCCACTGGACGGTCGACTCAGAAGGCTTTGATTGCGACCGCGGCGGTCGGCGCCGCGACTCTGGCAGGTGTGATCGGCGTCGCTTTGCTCCAGGAACGGGTGAGCAACGCGGTTGGTTATGCGTTACCGTTTTCTGCCGGCGTGACTCTCTATGTAGCCGCCAGCGACCTGATCCCCGAAGTGAACTATAAAGAAGAAAGAAACCCCACGGTGTCGATTGTCGTTTTTGGAGGAGTTGCCTTCTTCTATTTACTGCATCGTTTGATAGAGGGTTAGCACTGACGAGATTTCGCCATTGCACGCGCGCTTGAAAAAACTACTTTTTGCCTCGGCCAGTTTCGGCCTTCTGCTCCTGGTCTTTTCGCTCCCGGCGGTTGCCGTAAGCGCCCAGACCACGCCTACGTCGCCTGTTCCACTGCCGGTTCCCTTCACTCCGATCGTCGACAACGCTCACGTTATCGATAGCGATACACGACAACGTCTCGAACAGATCTATCGCGATCTAAAAGAGCGCGGGAATATCGAATACTCCGTGTTGACGGTCGATACGACAGGTGACCGGGACATCTACGATTTTTCACTCGCAGTCGCGCGCGGCTGGGGCATTGGCGCGAAAGACAGCGAAAAGGCCGGTCTACTCCTCGTCGTCGCGATTCAGGACCGGAAGTACTTCACGCAAGTGAGCCGTCACCTCGAAGGTGATCTGCCGGACGGGCTCGTGGGCCAGATTCAACGACAACGACTCGTGCCGCAATTCAGGCAACAAAACTACAGCAGAGGCATTCGTGACACGATCGAAGCTTATGTCGCGACGCTCGCAGAAAAACGTGGCTTCAGTGTTGAAGGTATCGGTGAGAACCAGGCCGTCGAGATCGAAGAGCAACCACAGCAAAGAGCTCCGCAAGCCACTTTCAGCACAGTGTGCTGCGGCATACTCGTGATCATTTTCATTTTGATTCTGCTCTCGTCAGCGTCAAGAAGAAGAGGTGGTTTCGGAGGAGGTGGTGGTTGTTTGCAGGCGCTGCTGTGGGGAAGCTTGTTCAGTAATCTGGGTGGCGGTCGACGCAGCGGCTGGGGCGGCGGAGGATTTGGTGGTGGTGGAGGCTTTGGCGGCGGCGGTGGTGGATTTGGTGGAGGCTTTGGCGGCGGCGGCGACTTTGGTGGCGGAGGCTCGGGTGGCAGTTGGTAAAAAAGCCACGGATTAACACTGAATTGTCTTATCCGTGTGAATCCGTGAAAATCTGTGGCCCATAAATAAATTATGGTTAAAACTATCGTACAGGAAGCTCTCAACGGACTCGTCGAGGATCTGCGCGCAACGCACGGAGCAAACCTCGCGTCGGTCGTGCTCTACGGCTCTGCCGCTGCGGGCGATAACATCGAGCTACGCTCCGACTACAACATCCTGATCGCACTGAACCGCATCACGCCGGAAGATCTGCGCCAGGCGCAGGCGCCGATGCGTGAGTGGCAACGGTTGGGCCATCCACTGCCCGTCTATTTTACTGTCGAAGAGCTCTCGGATGCCGCCGACGTTTTTCCGATCGAGTTTCACCAGATGGCAAACGCGCGCGTGGTTCTATTCGGCCTCGATCCTTTTGAGTTTGTAAAACTCTCGGATGCAAACCTGCGCCACCAGGCGGAGTACGAGCTCAGAAGCAAGTTGATTCAGTTACGTCGCCTTTATATCCCCGCCTCAATTTCAGTCGAGAAGTTGTGCGCTTTGATGAGCGACAGCCTCGCGAGCTTCGCATCGCTCTTCCGCGCTGTGTTGATGTTGCACGGTGAAGAAGCGCCGGTCTTGAAACCCGATGTGGTGCGCGCAACGGCGAGACTGTTGCAACTCGACCCGGCACCCTTTGAACGAATCTTTGAGTTTCGCGCAAACGATCGTCTTTCCTCGTCAGAAAAAGAAGCCAATGATCTTTTTGGAGCTTACCTGTTTCAGATTGAGCAGGTAGTTGAATCAGTTGACCAGCTTGGAACGGCAACACAGTAACTTAACAAATGGGAGATTTGAGATGAAGACGCGAAGATTAGTAATGCTTGTCGGCCTTGTGCTGATTGCTTTTGCGGCAAGTGGTTGTGGCTACAACACGTTGACGACGAAGCAACAGGACGTGAAGGCGAAATGGGCCAACGTTGAGACACAGCTACAACGACGTGGCGACCTTTTAAATAATCTTGCCGAGTCAGCAAAGATGGCGGGCATTCAGGAGCAGGAAGTATTCGGCCAGATTGCCGCTGCTCGTTCGCGGCTGCTCAATGCCCAGAACCAGGCTCCGCAAGGTGAAGGCGGCGACAAATCACCGGAACAAAAACAAGCGGTTATCGACGCGGCGAACAGTTTCGGCGGCACGATCGGGCGTTTACTGGTGCTTCAGGAAGCGTATCCGAATCTGAAATCTAATGAAAACTTTTTGAAGTTACAGGATGAGGTTGCGGGCACTGAGAACCGCGTGGCCACTGCACGCACCGACTACAACACGAGTGTGCAGGACTACAACACCACGCGCGCGCGTTTCCCGACGGTGATTTCAGCGAAGCTTTTCGGATTCAAGGAGGAGCCGTTCTTCAAGGCTGACGAAGCGGCGAAGCAGGTACCGCAGATTAACGCCAATTCACTGCGGCAGAATAAATAGCCACGGATAACACGGATTAAATCCGGATTTCTATCCGTGTAATCCGTGGTTAAAAACCCCTTGAGCTACACATCGCGCAGTGGTCACAGGGCTTACCACCAGGTTCCATGCTGCACTGCTTTTCGGTTTGGAAGAAGTCGACGAGCTCCGATACCGTCGCTTCTTCCACACCGAAGCGTTCCATACTCGGATGACTCCACGGTGAATGCATATGCGGAACGCTAACCTTAGATTCAATCTGGACCAACCGATCCTGGAGCTCATTTAGAGTCGCGCGCATCGCTGCCAACTCTGAACTGATATCACTGCTCTGAGGCGCAGTCGCGCCCGACGCCACGCGCCGCGCGATCCGCTCCGCCATCAATCTTGCCTGATCTTCCATCTACGTTAAGAGATCGATCCGATCCACAACTCCCACGATCGCTGAATCAATCGCCGCGCCCGCCTGCCCTGTCGCTGCAGTCGAGGCGCTCCATCCTTCCTGAACGATCAGCACCGTATCACCAACACCCGAATCAACCGAATCAAGCGCCAGCACCGAATAACTCGTATCCTCACCTTCCGGCGTGATCTGCTGGCACAACATCACGCGCGCACTATCGTAACGCCTGTTCTTTTGCGTCGCGACGATGTTTCCAACCACGCGTGCGAGAATCATCTGGTTACGTGCTGCTCCGAATCGACAATGCCGATGATCGTGCAATCAGTCGGCGTGTCTTCTCGTTTGAACGGGAAACTCGCTTCCTTGCCGCGACACCAGAACACCAGCTCTCCGACGCCCGCGCCGATCGCGTCGACTGCCACCATCGGCTTGCCTGACGGTTCGAGGTTCCTATCGACAGTCTGCACGATCAACAGCTTTCGTCCTTTGAGCGAATCGTTCTTCACTGTTGCCACGACTGTGCCGATCACGCGCGCGAGTTGCATCTTTAATTCTGGATCACGTCAACGGTATCAATCACGCCAACAATAGCCGCGTCGACCGGAACATCTTTCATCCCCTGGGCCAGGCGCGCACTCGATCCGGCAACAACGAGAACACGCTCGTGAAATCCGGCGCCCACTGTGTCAACTGCAACCACGTAGCCGGTGGTGTCGCTGCCGTCTACATTGATCGGTCTCACGATCAGCAACTTCTTTCCGGTCAATCGTTCGTCTTTTTGCGTGGCGACAATAGTCCCGAGGATGCGAGCAATAATCATGCTGGTTAGCGATCGAGACCGATCGGAAGAGTCTCGTCGACACTGCCATGCGGACGCGGAATTACGTGTACGCTGACGAGCTCGCCCACGCGTCGCGCGGCGGCGGCGCCTGCGTCGGTCGCGGCTTTCACGGCGGCCACATCGCCACGCACGATCGCAGTCACAAAGCCCGCGCCGATCTTTTCGTAACCGACGAGCGTGACGTTAGCGGCCTTCACCATCGCGTCGGCGGCTTCAATCATCGCGACGAGGCCTTTTGTTTCAACCATTCCGAGTGCTTCTTGCATTCAGATGCTCCTAATAGAAGTTTTTAACCACGGCTTATTTACCATTAACTGCCTGACTTAACAATTCAACCAGCTCTTCGCGCGTGAGTGAAATCTTTGTATCCCCGTTTTCCGAAGGATTTAGATAACCGCAAGCCTGTCCGCGCGCTGACTCGCCGAGATAGCCCGCCTTCTCGCGGACGTTGATCAACTTCTCGATCGCATCGGCGGGCAGATTTTTCGAGCCGCCGAGCATGCGCGAAAGGATCGCGATCTTCGCCGTGTGTTCCAACGTTTCGAGACGGTCCCACGCCTGCCAGAGATCCGCGCCGTAAGCGACGGCGCCATGATTCGCCATCAAGAGCGCGTTGTGATGTTGCACGAAAGGCTGCATCTCGCGGGTGAGCTCTTCGGTTGAGGGGGTTCCGTAAGCAGCAAGCGGCACACAGCCGAGCGTCAGGATCACTTCCGAAAGAATCGGCTGATCGATTGCGAGACCCGCGACTGCGAACGCCGTCCCGTGTGGCGGATGCGCGTGGCAAACAGCCTTCACGTCCGGACGCTCGCGGTAGATCAAAAGATGCATCGCGAGCTCGCTCGACGCTTTGCGATCGTTGAGTGCTCTGCCTTCGAGATCCGTGATCGCGATCAGATCTTCCGTCATGCGTCCCTTGCAGGTCATCGTCGGCGTCGCGAGAATGCGCCCGTCGTCCAACCGCACGCTGACGTTACCGTCAGACGAGACGACATAGCTCCGCTCGTACATCAGGTGGCAAACCCGGATCAGATCGCGTTTGAGTGTCTGCTCATCCATGAAATGTCGCTTTTGCGCTTTTGCGTCTTTGCGTGAGACGCACCACCGGAAGGCTGAGATAGAAAATACGACAATGATTCCAACGACGTCGTCAGATCAACTGTTTTGACTTTCACGCCGCGTCGCGCGGTCAACGAAGCCGGCGCGAAGTTCAGCACGGCTTTAATACCTGCCGACATGATCTGGTTCAGAACTCTTTGCGCGGCTTTCGCAGGTACAGCAATCACCACCACATCGATCGCTTCCGCGCGAATGATGTTCGAGATCTGGTCAACATCATGTACGAGCAGCTTCGCGTCGCCAATCCTGCGACCGATTTTTTGTCGATCGTTATCAAACAGCGCGACGACCGTGAAGTTTGACTTGTCGAAGCCGTTGTAGTTTGCGAGTGCGGTGCCCAAACGGCCCGCGCCCACGATGCCGACGCGATGTGGCGTGTCGAGACCGAGTATCTTCGTGATGTGCTCGCGCAGATCGTCGACGTAGTAACCAACACCGCGCACGCCAAACTCGCCAAAGTAACCGAGATCTTTTCTGATCTGGGCGGAGTTGAGATTGAACTGCTCGGCCAGCGCCTGCGACGAGATGGACTTGATTCCGGCAGAGTGAAGCGCATTGAGGCAACGAAGGTAAACACTCAAGCGGCTCGTTGTCAGTTCTGATATTTTCTCGGACTTCATGCGCGCAATCAGTATAGTACGAGCGCGACCTATTACAGAACCGAGCGCGGTAGCGCCGGGTCAAACTCAATAAAGAGCGCTCTTATTGGACGTCGACCCGGCGCTACCGCGCTCGGTTCTGTTACAATCCCGCCCGCATGATTGCGCATCTCAGCGGCACACTGCTCTCGAAACAAGCAACTTCCGTGATCGTCGACGTCGGCGGCGTGGGTTATGAAGTCAACATCCCACTCTCGACTTTCTACGATCTTGACGACCTCGGCTCCACCGTTCAGCTTCGCATCTACACGCACGTCCGCGAAGAGGCAATTCAGCTTTACGGTTTCAAAACGGCGCGCGAGCGTGAGCTGTTTCTGAAGGTCATTTCCGTGAGCGGCATCGGCCCCAAGCTCGGCATCACACTGCTTTCCGGCATGAGCGCCGATGAGATGATCGCGTCGATCAGGACCAACAATCTCGCGCGACTCACACTGATCCCCGGCGTCGGACGCAAAACTGCTGAGCGTCTGATCGTGGAGTTGCGTGAGAAGGTCGCCGAGCTGTCGTCTGCTCAACTCGAAGAAGAGCTCGGCGCGAAACCGGAAGCTACCGCGTTAACCCAAGACACAGCTCGCGCCGACGCGCTCTCAGCGTTGCTCAATCTCGGCTACCAACGCTCGGCAGCGGAAAAAGCCATCGATGCCGCACTCGGCGAAGGCGGCGACGTCACCGTCGAGTCAATCCTTCGACGCGGTCTGAAGAAACTCGCAAGGGTTTGAAATCAACATGCCTCCTGAGTCAATATCAGCGCGCGTGAAAGACGGTCTTCCCAGCGACGAGGATCGGCAATTCGATCTCACTCTGCGCCCGACTCGTATCGACGAATACATCGGCCAGCGTCAGGTCAAGGAGAACCTGCGCGTCTACATGAAAGCCGCGCGCAATCGTCGCGAAGCGCTGGACCACGTGCTGCTCACCGGCCCTCCGGGTTTAGGCAAGACCACGCTCGCAAACATCATCGCTAACGAAATGAGCGCTGAGTTGCGCTCGACCGCCGGTCCTGCGATCGAAAAAGCAGGCGACATCGCCGCCCTGCTGACAAATCTGCAGGAAGGCGACGTCCTTTTTATCGATGAGATCCATCGCCTGCTGCCGGCGCTCGAAGAAAAACTTTACCCGGCGATGGAGGATTACCAGCTCGACCTGTTGATCGGCCAGGGCGCTGCCGCACGCTCAATCAAACTCGAGCTGCCGAAGTTTACGCTCATCGGCGCCACGACCCGAGCCGGTCTGCTCACCGCGCCGCTGCGTGGTCGTTTCGGCATCGTCTTTCATCTCGACTTCTACCCGCACGAAGATCTCGAAGTGATCTGCAAGCGCTCGGCTGAGATTCTCGGCGTCGAGATCGACAACGAAGGCGCGCGTGAGATCTCCCGACGCTCACGCGGCACGCCACGTATCGTCAATCGACTGCTGCGTCGTGTGCGTGATTATGCTCAAGTCGACTACGACGGCCGCATCAATAAAGAAGTCGCAAACGATGCGTTGAATCGGATGGAAGTCGACACGTACGGGCTGGATGAGATGGATCGGAAGTTACTGTTGACCATCATCGAGAAGTTCAGCGGTGGACCAGTCGGACTGGGCACGATTTCAGCGTCGATTCACGAAGAGAAAGATTCAATCGAGGAGATCATCGAACCGTATTTGATACAGATTGGATTTCTGGATCGGACGCCGCGCGGGCGAATGGCGACGCCGCTCGCTTACGAACATTTTGGTATTAAGACCCCTGGCTCAAGAATACCCAGCCTGTTCGACCCCCGCTAAAATGGTTTTGAGCCACGGAATCTGTGGCTAAAGTTTAATAATGAAGCGCTGGCTTTCATTTACACGTCATTCATTCGGTGTTCGAAACCGCTCGCCGTGGACCTCGATGCTGGGCCACTCGCTGCACCAGTTTCACGAGAACGATCTCTTCACGTCTGCGGCAGCGATGAGTTACTTCGGACTCATGGCGCTCTTCCCCGCCCTCCTCTTGATGTTCGCACTCAGCAACAAACTCGCTGCGGGCAGTCAGCTACTGACTCACGCCGTCGATGTTTATCCTGGTTCGAGCAAGTTCCTGCGTGACACGATCCAGGCATTCTCTGATATCGGAGTGGGTGCGATCGCCACCTGTATCGTGCTCGTCTTTTGGGCAGGCTCGTGGGTCTTTGCCGTAATCGAACGCGCACTCAATCGCATCTGGGGAGCAACGTCGCGAACGTTTCTGCACGGACGCGCACTTACGATCGGCATGGTCGGACTCGTTGGACTACTGCTGGCGAGCTCAGTTCTAGTGACGTCGATTCTGGTCGCACTTCGTGAAATGACAGGCAGGTTCTCGCCGCGACAAATCGAGCGCTACACGTTGCTCGCATCAGTCGGCAGCGCGTTCTGGCAAGTGTTGTTTGCAACCTTGAGTTACCTCGTAACGGTGGCTCTCTTCGTCCTCGTATATCGCTTTATGCCGAAAGCGGAAGTGACTTTGCGGGACACTCTGCCGGGCGCGTTTCTCGCCGGACTGCTGTGGGAAATCGCGAAGTACATCTTCGCGCTGAGCCTTCATTACTTTCACTACGATCAGGTCTATGGATCTGTCGGCGCTGTCGTCGCTGTTCTCACGTGGAGCTACGTTTCGAGTTTGATCTTGATGTTTGGCGCCCAGCTCACAGCGGTGTTCCATTACGAGCATCCCTCAGCCACGGATTAACACGGATGCAAATCGCGGATTTTGATTATGAGCTGCCTGTTGAGCTGATCGCGCAGACGCCGCTGGAAGAGCGTGATGCGTCGAGGATGCTCGTGGTCGATCGAGAGGCGGAGACGTGGGTTGATACGGGATTTAAAGAGTTCACGAAGTATCTGCGGCCGAACGATGTCGTGGTTGTGAACAACTCGCGTGTGATTCCCGCGCGCCTGCTCGGGCGTCGGGAGGAGTCAGGCGGGCAGGTTGAGATCTTCCTGGTACGGGAGATCGAGCCGGAGATTTGGGAAGCGCTCGTGCGTCCCGGCGGCCGTCTGAAAAAAGGCGCGCGTGCGGTCTTCGGTGACGGAAAGTTGATTGCCGAGCTACTCGACGGACCCGGACCAGAGCTGCGTCACGTGCGTTTTCATTCTGAAGGTCCATTTCACGACGTACTAGCGCAGATCGGATCGACGCCGCTGCCGCCATACATCAAGCGCCCTGCCGGTGTTTCAAGCGAGGATCGAGAACGATATCAAACGGTCTACTCAAAACAGCGTGGCGCGATTGCAGCGCCGACAGCCGGTCTGCATTTCACACCGGAAGTGCTCGCGGAAGTTGCGAAGATAGCCTCACTCGCGGAAGTCACGCTGCACGTCGGTTATGGAACGTTCGAGCCCGTTCGTGTTGATGATGTGGACCAGCACTCAGTCAGCAGCGAACACTACGAGATTTCCGAAGCCGCAGCACAAAAGATCAACGAGGCACGGAGGGTTATTGTTGTCGGCACCACGACGATGCGCGCGCTCGAATCATCTGCAAACGAGCGCGGCGAGGTTGTCGCCGGTCCGGGCGTGGCGAGTCTGACAATCAAACCCGGCTACCAGTTTCGAGTCGCGGATGCACTGCTTACCAACTTTCACCTGCCGCGCTCGTCGCTGCTGATTCTCGTCAGCGCCTTCGCAGGCCGCGACCTTGTCCTCCGCGCGTACCGCCACGCCGTCGCCGCGCGCTACCGCTTTTACAGTTACGGCGATTGCATGTTAATCCTCGACAGCGACTAATTGATCCTTATTGTTCCTGCGTTACTGAATTGTCCATGCGCTTTTACCTTCACGATACATGTCCCCGTCCTGAGGTTGTCAGGAAGTCTGAAGGTCACTTGCGTGAAGGGTAAATAAGGAACCTGCCGCACGGCCTCCGCCATCACATCGTGACTTTGGTTGCTACTATCGATCAGATTGACCACGACCGATGAAGGAGTTTCTCCCGGCAGCAGTTGCAGGTTCGCCACAAAGATCATCACCCGAGTGTTTCGATCCGGTGGCTTGTGGAAGTCAAACGGACTAACAACCGCGAAGGGGTCTCGCAAAAATATCGCTGCCTCTAACCCCGCTGCCTGGTCCACTGCCGGACCAGACGCATCAATCAGCAACTGAATTGGAGAATCGGGTCCTGGGCCAACCTTGACGAGAAAACCATTCGTGGCGCCTCCGGCACTACTCGACTGAAAAGCGCCCGTCGTCGTGGGAAAATTAGACGAGCTGGTAGTTCCGGTCACGTATGTGTTAGCACCAGCATCGACGGCAACACCAAAAGCTTCTTCAGTTTGACCGCCACCGATAAAAGAGGAGTAAGCCGCGCCCGAGCCATCCTGGTTTAGTCGCGACAGGAAGGCATCCCTGCCACCACTGAGCAAAGCCTGAATCGCATCTCCAGTAACAGGGAAATTAACTGAAGTCGTCGTGCCACTCAGAATGGCTTTTTCACCAAAGCCCAGGGCAATAGCGGCGCTCGTATCAATACCGTTACCTCCCAGATAAGTGGAATAGATGAGGGCTGCTCCGGTTGCGTTGAGCTTAGTAACGAAGACATCACTCTCACCGCCGGCGTTTACCGGTTGCATACTGCCTACCGTGGTCGGAAAGTTCACCGAATCTGTGAGACCGTTGACGTAGGCGTTGCCATTGGCGTCAAGAGCAATGCCGAGACCGGCATCAATGCCACTGCCTCCCAGAAGCGTGGCGTAGCTCGACGCTGAACCGGAATTATTCAGTTTCACCACAAAGGCGTCGCTATTCCCGGCAGGTAAAGTTCGGAAAGCTCCCGTTGTGGTGGGGAAATTGGTTGAATCCGTGAGGCCGGTAACAACAGGACTATCAGTTGCGGCATCGAGTGCGATACCGAAACCGATGTCCGTACCACCACCACCGAGGTAGGTGGAGAAAATCGCTGCGCGACCAGCGGGATCCAGCCTCGTGACGAAAGCATCTGTAGCACCGGCGAGACTGGATTGCATGGCTCCTGGTGTAACGACGTAATTACTTGAAGCAGTGACGCCCGTAACGTTGGCGTTACCGCCAGAATCAATCACGATTCCAAAGCCCTCGTCATTGCCTGTTCCTCCGAGGAAGGTGGAGTATGAAAGTGCTGAACCGGCAGGATTGAGTTTGGCCACAAAAGCATCGGTGCCGCCGCTCTTGATGGTCTGCTTAGCCGATGCGGTTGTCGGATAATTTGTCGAGGCGGTCGTGCCGGTGACGAATACATCTCCTTGGGGGTCAATCGCGATGCCATACCCACAATCGTCAAAAGAGCCGCCGATGTAAGTCGAGTAGACAACCCCGATACCGTTGGGATTCACCTTCGTTACAAAAACATCTTTTCCGCCGCCGCTGGCAGACTGAAACACACCGGGTGTTGCCGGGAAATTGAGCGAGTTAGTTGTACCGACGATATAAGCATTGCCTTGGAAATCGGTTGCTACTGCTGTGCCTTCTTCGATACCTCCTCCGCCCAGGTAAGTCCCAAAAACCAAAGCCGGATCGATCACAAGGGATCTGCTCTTGTCGTAGCTACCAAGTCGAAATCCGATCTGATTCTTGTTCTGGATTACATAGCTCCCGGCTACGTAGTGGCGTTTGTCGTCAAGAGATTGATAGACCAGCGGCTTTGGTTGAACAATTTTGCCGCCGTTGATATCGAACACAAGGTTGCCGTCGCGATCGACTTTGAGCGCGTCAGTGCCGGCGTATTTGATTTTGATCACGTTGGGATCTGCACCTGGAGCGATGACGATGTCGTACTTCAAATGAGCAGCATCGCCGTAATAGACCACGTCGATCCCTCGGTACACCTGGTTGAATCTTGCTTTCGCATAGTGAGGTATGTTCGTTCGAAAGTCTTTTGGGTCGCTGCCGATAAGATAGTTTGTTCTTTCTTTGAGCTGGTCTTCTCCAATCGCCTGGGCCTGGTTGCTGGAGCCGATGAATTGCAGGCTCAGGCTTTGATTGCCAAGCGAGACGGTGGCTTCGGTGGCGCTTAGTGAAACAGCAAAAGAATGTCCGCGGACGAGGAATCGGGTTTGTGGTGGCACCTGGCCAAGATTCTCTTCAAAGGACAAAGGACGTTGCGGTGAAGGCTTCAGTAAGTTTGCACTTATGATTTTGTCGTAGCGCGTTTGTGGCTTCTGAGCGAATGCAATATTGAAACAGTTGAGCAGGATCGCGGTAACGCAAAGCCCAAATCTCATCCGATCGAGGACGTAATGTAATTTCATGAGGCTCCTCCCCCGATTACTGGTCAACCTTGATTCGGTTGTTTGAGGCCGTGATGTAAGTGGTGGTCTGCTTGCCGCCATACACTGCGGTGACCTCGATGCTTTTAATACGTTCGCCATTGATCATCATACCGAGCGCCGCGACGTCAATAGTTCCTGAGGCTTGAATGACGCTGATACCGTCGGGCACTGTTACGGTTGCGTTAGCAGTCGACGAGGCCAGCGTGCCGGTGAGCGCCGTGCTCTGTGTGTTGATGCGCGCTCCGGTTTCGGGTGTCAGAGTTACCTGCAACGTTGTTCCCAATGGGATGTTTGAAGCCGCGAGAGCAACACTCGCGGGATTGCTTTGATTGGCAGGTAGAATGATGTCAGGCGCACCTTGTAATGACCCGTTCGGTTGATTTGGAGGCGCAATGCCCGCGACGGAGACGATGCGAATGCTCGGCGCGTTGGCGGGAATGACCACTCCCGGCGTTGACATCGTGACTCGCGGTGTTGGCGTGCCGAAATTAACTGAAAACAAGTTCAATGAAGTCAGATCAAAAGCCTCCAGCCGCACAAAGCCACCACCGCCATGTGCTCCGGTAGAACTCCCACCTCCGCTCGCACCAATTCGCAAAGTCCCTATGATTCTGTTGGCAACCAGCCTTACTGCACCGCCCGAACCGCCGGCCCCTCCCACGAGAGAACCCATTCCGCTACCGCCGTTAGCATCGATTCTGAAGATTCCTGTGTCAGGCGCCGAAAAGTCAATGGTGCCCGAGCTGGCGATCAGAAGTGCTCCGCCTCCACCGCCACCACCTCCGCCAGTTACGCTTCCCGCGACCGCGCCGCGGCCTCCCTCCCCACCACCCCCCGAGCCACCAATTAACGGAATGAGAGTGGGTAGCCCATACTTGGGACCACCATCTCCGACGACAGCATTACTGAGTGAGCTATTGCCGGGAAGACCGGGAGTCGCAAAGCCTCCTCCGCCCCCCACACCGAACACGCCAGCGGTATTCGAAATCGGGCCACCCGCACCACCGCCTGGCCCGTCGCCACCGACACCGGCAGAAGACAGAGTAGGCACTCCACCGGGGCCTCCGGTACCGCCGCTAAAACCTCCTGGTCCACCTGCCCCGCCCAATCCCACTGTGCCCACAGCACCCGATATGTCAATCGCGCCCGAAATCGTAACGTTGCCGCTGGCGAGAATCGTGACCGGCGTGTTCCGCGCGTTGCGCGAAAAACGAATCGTTACCCCCGAGGGAATGTTGATGGTCGTAAAGTTAAAGACGCCACTTTCCGGCAGAATTAAAGTCTGACTCTCAGTCGGATTGAAAGCGCCGTCTACACCAGTCGATCCACTAACAAAGCTTCCCTGTGCATAGCCGGTGATACTGAAAACGATCAACCAGAACAATGCGGTTGCGAGTCTTTGCGTGAATGGGAGTCGATTGAAAATTAGTTGAGACATAGTTTCTCCTGGTCATTCTTCAAGGCGCAGTGATTTGGATCGTGTTGACGTTGACGTCGCTTCTCAACGAGTGCGCCGTGGGAGTTGTAAGGACGATGATCTTGCGTCCTATAGTCGTGAAGGCATTGATGGATAGTTTTACTGTTAATGAAGTTCCATTTCCGTTGACGTTTATGTTCGACGCGGTAACGCCAGCGGTTGCGAACCAATTTAACTCAAAGAGTTGTACGTCGTTCGTGCCGTTCAGGTTGAAGCCAGTGATCGTGATAGTGACTTCGCTTCCCCGTGTGATCGTGCCCGGTGAGATTGTTGAGATGATCGGTCCTTTTGTGAGCATCACGCCGGGACTGAAGGCTCCGCCATTGGAAATCCCAGCGCCTTTACCGACCGCCACCCCGCGACTGAAAACCGTGGCGTTCGTCAATCCCTCTCCTTTGCCAATCGAAACTCCGGGACCAAAAACAAACGGAGTTGAAAACGCTTTGCCTTTACCAATCGAGACACCGGGGCCAAACACGAACGGAGTCGTAAACGTCTCACCTTTTCCTATTGAGACACCTTGCGAGATGGTGAAGTGGAAGTCGGAGAGACTTCGTACGTGTACGGTCGCTGTGCCTTCCAGTGCAGGAAACGCAACGCTGACTGCGCGAACCGTGACGTTGAAAGTCGCAGGCGGATCGGGTGGCGCGGTGTACAGTCCGGTTTCATCGATACGTCCCAATGTGTCGTTGCCGCCCTCGACACCATTTATGCTCCAGATAACCGACTGATCGTCGCCGGGCACGATTACTGTCGCGTTGAATTGCACCGATTCACCATCGATCGCCGTGACTTCTTTCGGACTAACAATCACACCCTGGACCACGAACGGAACTGCTGTTGTGACCGTGCCACGTGCGGTATTGATCGTGACCACGCCAGTGACTGCGCCGTCGGGCACGATGGCGGTGATCGTGTTGTTCGTAAAACCAACCAACTGCCCCGCCACACCACCACCAAATGTGACTGTCGACACACCGGCCCCAAAGCCAACACCGTAAAAGCTCACCTGCGTTCCGGGCGGACCGGATCTCGGCGCGAAAGTGATTAACTCGAGCGCGTCAGCAGCAAGACGCCTGATGGCGGTGAAGTTTCCGGCAGCGTCGTAGTCGTAAACGGCAGCCTCACCATTAGGGGCGATCACCGCACGCAATCGTCCATCGTCGTCATAGATGTAGCGAGACGTCTGAGTTTGTGCGGCTGCGAAAACGGAAAGGCTGAGCAGCACAAGCCACGACGCGAAGAGACGGACGCGGGTTGATGATGAGCTTCTCCCGAACCGCTTCAAGAGCTTTCCTTTCGAACGAAACTTAATCGATCGGCGCAGCGCGTTTGCCAATCAACACAGGCCTTGCAGTCGAGCTGCGGTCGTGCGTGTGCAGCGGGATCCGTTCGTCAGCCCACTGCGGGTTGAGTGCAAAAAATCGCGCGCCGACACTGGCGGCCAGAGGATCGTCGCGCCATTGTTGAAACAGTGCGCTAGCGCGCTCCGCATCAGTCGAGCGCCCGGCGCTGGCGTAGAGCGAAGCGAGATATTGATATGCGCCGAAGTCAGTCGGATCGATATCGATGACTGCCTCAAACGCAGCCGTGGCACGGTCCATCTTTCCTAAAGCGTAGAGCGTTGCGCCCAGCTCGCGTTGGACCAGCCGGTCCCGCGGAAACTCGCGCGCGAGTGGGATTAATTCATCAGCGGCCGCCTTGTGCTGGCCCTGCCCGCGCAGGACGATCGCGTGATAAAAGCGGGCGCGCGGCAACCCCGGATTCAACTTGAGCGCCGCGTCGATCAGTGCTGCTGCTTTCTGTAGCTGATTGCGTTCCGGGCCATAGCGTTCGGTGCGCAACTCGGCCACTGCGGCGCTGATGAGATAGTCAGGATTATTCGGCTCAATCTCGTGCGCCCTGCGGAATGCCTCGGACGCCGGACCATACTGCGATTGTTCCAGCAGACCGATACCGTAATCGTTCCAGCGACGCGCATCAGCCGCAGTGTCTGTCATCACGAGTGCTGCTGTTTCCGCTTGAGACGACAATTCGGTTTGCGCTTCGGCCATTTGCACGACCGGAAGTGTCAGCGACGTGTTGCGTTGGGCCAGGACGTAGCTCGTGTACTCCTGCGTGAGGCGGCGATACTTCACACGCGCTTCGAGTTTCAGCCCAGACGCATTCTCGGGCATGCGGAAACGAAAACGCGCGATATCGGAACGTCCGGCTGGAAGCGCGGTGTTGTATGAGACGGCAGTCGTCAACCAGATCTGATGTCGTGTGATGGGGCGCGAGTCTGCATCGAGCAGGATAGCTTTGTAAGTATGGGCGCTCTCGTCAAGAAACAGATCGGGCTTGATGAAACCGCTGTGAAAGATGGTTCTGTTGCTATCGTCTGTAACTTTGAACTCAACCCAGATCTCGTAAAGGTCGCGCACCTCAGGTGCGAACGAGTGACCGATGTGGCGACTGCTTACCACCACTTGGGCAGTGATGGCTTCGCCTGGTTGGGCCGGGAGGCTGTTAACGGCTTTTGGTTGTAGTTGCGTGACGAGCTTTCCAGTGGTCTCGTTTCTGGCGGTGAAGATATCCACGTTGACCAGATCGTGCTCAAGGAACTCGATCGTCTTCTTTACCTGTTCGTGTTGACCGTAGAAGAGTGGCGCGGCGGTGTTTGCGCCGAGCCAACGGTGTGAAGCGATGACGCCCTGCTTCGACGCTCGATCATTGTTGCTCTCGACTTTCGGCATGTGACAGGCGCGGCAATCCATACGCTTATCGCGTCGATAAAATGGCGTGGCAGATTCCATCGACATACCTGACTGCTGCCATTCGTCGTAAGCAGAGAAGCCGCGAATGTGCTTGTAGCCGTTGAGCGATGGCGGTGCGTCGACCTTGTGGCACGTCGAGCAGAACTCGGGCGTTCTCAGCAGGGGGCGCATCACGGCGCGCTTGTGCTTCGGAATATTGGCGAGAATGTCTGCATCGGAGAAGTTACCGTAGATTGGTGTGCCGTCTTCTTCCGCTAATAGGGCTGGACGCCTGATCGTATAACTGCCAGTCCCATCGAGCCGCGCTTCGACGATCGAATGACATACAGAGCACGTCACTCCTTCGTCGTCCATCTCGGTGAACGGAGCTTTTTGTTTTGGTGCTTTGCTGTCGAGGGCACCTGAGAACAACGCGACTGGCGTATGACACGACTCGCAATGCCGCGTGAATTCGATGCCGCGTGTTTTTAAGAGAATATCCGCACTTTCGCGATAGAACGGCTCACGCGCCGCATTCCGGTGCAATGACTCCGACCACGCCGCATGTGTATCCTGATGACATTTCTGACAACGCGATGCGGGGAAGAATTGATCGACTGGAATGAGCTGACCATCGACGGTGCGCGAGTTCGAGGGAGCGAATCCTTCGGGTCGCGGTGGCGTAGTCCCAGCTCTTTGCGAGGCTGGTAATCCGAACGCAACTGCCAAAAACATCATCATCAGGTGTGACGATTTCATAAGACCTCTTGAATGATGGAACTATTGAATGATTGACGCCGAACTTTCACTACATCTATCGGTCTGGGCGTAGGCACATTTTTCCTGATAGCTCTTTCCTCAATCGTTCATACTCCCGTCGCACCTCCTCGGCCCAGTCCTGGCAGTTGTACTGAGGTTGTCCGAATCCGCCTAACAATGAATAAGGTTTTGGCACGACATTTTTCACCGCTTGCCTCATGATCGAGTCATCGAAATTACCTGGCTGACGGCGGTATCCCGTTGGGTTCGGTTCCGATTTGAGACTTCCTCCATTCTTATAAGTAAATCCGATATTAGAAGGGACTTTTTCATCTTCGAAAAATAGCTGCTCATGAGATATCTCGGTATTGGATTCATCATCCAAGGGATTTGAGGAAAAGGGTCCTAGCCAAGGTAAAATACTCACCGGCCGCTTAGCGAAATATGCGAGTCCTTTCGGATCTGAAAACGAAATTGGATTTAGATTTCCATATGCATATAGGTTCTCTCCGCCTCCGAACCCTGCTGGATCTTCAGTCACAAATCGGCCTGTACTCGAGTCGTACCATCGTGCTCGGTAGTAGAACAATTTCAATTGTGAATCGTGTTCTCTTCCAGTAAACGTGTATCGAGTTAAATTGCTGCCTGAGTTCTCACCAATTGCTTCATACTGCAAACGGTTTACAACAACGCCCGTTTCATCGACGAGTGCGGTGGTGCTACCAAGATGATCCTCCAAGAAATACAGGCGCGCAGTTGTATTAGTTGTTTGACTGAGTTTGTTGTCGATTCCTGGGCCGTTTAGATAAACAACCATGCTGCCGTCATTTCCTTTGTCGAATACAACGTCTTCGCCTTCGTAAAGAAAGCTCGTGGTGATTCCGTTCGTTGTTTTACTAGATCGTCGGCCCAATGCATCGTAGTTGTAGCTTGTGTCCTGATTGAGCAATTTCGCCTTTATCAATCGACCGCGTGCGTCCCAGGTGAAGTTGGAGATTGTGGGCGCGTCGGTGCGCGTGATGGTTTGCCCTTCGTTGTCGAAGGCATAACTGGCCGTGCCGAACTGCAGGATGCGATTTGCCGCATCGGCTGAGGCGGCAGTTTTCGGAGCGGGAAGTAGCGTGGCGGAGGCAAGCGAGTCTATGGTTTCGATCTCGTCGTCGGAGTTGTAGGTGTACTGAAAGTCTTCGAGCGCCTGGTTCAGACCATTTGTGTGCGTTAGTCGTGACAGACGCAGGACGTTGTCGTAAGCGTACGTGGTCCGCACGTTGTTCGGACGTTGCAGTGAGGTAACTCGCGATAGTGTGTCGTAGCCGTAAGTGAATATCTCAGTGGCCTGTTTGATAGTCGCAAGACGTCCGGCAGGATCGTAGGTGTAACTAACCGGCGGCCGGTCTGCCGCCGTCATCGAGTCGCGCTGATTTGCCTTGTTGTAGCTGTAAGAAACAACGCCTTGAGGCGTGGTCTCGGAGAGCAGACGATCGGCATCGTCGTAGTCCCAAACGATGCTGCCAGACTGCGTGTCGTCAATGCGCGTCAGGCGATACGCAACGTCGTAGCCGTAATCGACCGTCGCATCCGCATATTTGATCTTAGTCGGGCGGTTGAGTGGATCGTAGATATAAGCGGTGTGGCGACCGAGACGATCGATTCGCTCGATCACATTGTCTGCCGCATCGTAATTGTAAGTCGTCAACTGGCCCAACGGATCGCGCTGTGAGATGAGCCGGTATAGCTCGTCGTAGGTGAACGTCGTGACGTTTCCACGCGGATCAGTCAACGTAACCAGATTACCGTTGTTGTCGTATTCGTAGCGCGTGACGAAGCCGAGTGGCGTAGTCATGGATTCCAGCAGGCCGCGCGAATCGTAAGCGTAGCGCGTGGTGCGGCCTGATGGTGACACACGGGCACTCAACTGGTTCTCGCGATCGTAAAACCAGCGCATCACGCGCCCGAGTGGATCGGTAGTCGAGATCAGACGATTCTTATTGTCGTAAGCGCTGGTCCAACGTTGATTGAGCGCATTGACAAACTTGATCAGGTTGTCGTTTGAGTCATACTCGAGTGTGGTCACCGCACCCGCCGTATCAGTCATCGAGGTGACGCGATCGAGCGAGTCGTAAACGAAGGTAGCGCGGCGCCCGAGCGGATCGACTACGGCAGTCAAACGTCCAACGCCGTCGTACTCAAAAGTGCTGCGATTACTGAGCGCATCTTTGACGGCGGTCATGTTACCCTGCGCGTCATATTCCATCGTGCGGGTGTGACCGAGTGGATCCGTGATGCCCGTCAACTGGCCAAAACCATCGTACTCATAACCAGTGGTGCGACCGAGCGCGTCGGTTCGCAAAGTCATGTTGCCGCGCGCATCGTATCCAAAGGTGGTGACGTGCCCCAGTTCGTCAGTCATCTTCGTCAACTTGTTAAAGACCGCGTCATACTCCATCAACTTCACGCCGCCCAGGCGATCCGTCGACTTCGTAATGTTGCCGCGTTCGTCGTATTCATATTGCTCCTCGGTACAACCGCAGGGACCGGTTACAGACGCGGCGAGGTTATTACCCATATCGCGCTCGATATGATTTTTCTGACCGAGCGCATCGGTGTATTCGCTGACGTAGCCGGCAACATTGAAGCGTTTGGTCTGAACACGGTTCAGCGGATCGGTGATCGTGATGCCCGTGATGGCATTGCCGGACAGAGTGTAGGCGTAGCGCTCGACGCCGGTGTCCGCAAACTTTTCTTCGATGACTCGCCCGGCGCTGTCGTAATCGATCTGCTTGATGGTGTTGCCGCGTTTGTCCTGGACCGCGATGAGCTGGGCCGGAAAGCCATTGCCGTAACTGTATGTGGTGACATTCTGAAATGGATCTTTGACCTGGCTCAACGATCCTGCCGGCGTGTATGTGTACTCCCAGTCACGTCCCAGCGGATCGGTAACATGAGTGATGCGGCCACTACCGTCGTAAGTGAAGTTGAGCGATCGGCCCACCGCATCGGTGACGCTGGTCAGATTATTTCCCGTGTAAGTCAGCGTTACCGTGTTGTTGTTGGTATCGGTCGTCGACGTTAGCCGGCCGCTCGAATTGAAACTCATCGAGCTGCCGTCGCGCCGGCGATATACAAGGCTACCGCTACTCAAACGACGCACCTCGTCGCCTAACTGGCCCGTAGTCAATCTCGAAGTGAAGACGGAAACCCCGCGCACCGCAGTGAGCGCCGAGTTAAAGCTGAACAAACGTCCAGTGATTTGCTCGGCCAGTTTCACTCGACCCGTTCCACCCAATGAGAACGGCCCAGTCAACGTGATGTCCCAGTTGTGTGTCGTGCCGCGACCGAACGGACAACTCGTGCAGGAGATGCCGAGGTCAGACGTATAAGTACGCGTCAACTCCAACAACCCACGCGCACCACCAAATGAGATGTCAGTGGTCTTTTCGATCTTTATGCCAGTGGTGAGGTCGACTGTGTGCTTGCTTCTGGAACATCCACCAGGATTACAACTCTTGCCGCCTCCATCCCCGCCATCGCAATCCTGTGGATCTGCGGGATTACCATCGGGAGAGATATTCGGAAAATGCCAGGAGAAATCAGGCAGACCAAACGGCCTCCCCGTTGCTGGATTCGTCTCCGGAACAATGCGAAGACCGTCAGCGCTGACGCGGCCGAAGCCATATCGTTTCCAGATCACAGCGTTGTGATCGAAGTAGTAGAGCTCTATTCGTGTGTTCGGGTCGGCCCCCGCCAGGTTTGGATAGGTCACAGGGATCGCCATGTTCCCGCTCGGAACAGCACCGCCCGGCTGGCTGGTGTAGACCATGTTAGTCGCGAGATTCGCAGGCAGCGGCGCCGGCACGCGGTCGGGCTCGACTGGCGAAATAGAAACGCGCGTCACTGGTGTGCCGTCGAGGTTGCGCAGGTTCGCTCCGGCGGGAACCGTCATTGCCAAATCAGGTAAACGCGGATTGTCGACTACGGTCGTTTGATTCGGAACGATGACTTTTTCGAATTGCGTGTCGATCGCAGGCAGATAGAACGTGAAAGGAACTGTGTTGACCTGGCCCGCAATGACGTTAGCGGGCTCCACGATCACTGGATAGGTTTTATTGGGCGCGCTCGCCGTACGCCCGTCAACCATCACCGGACGATTTTGTCCTTCAGTCACCCCCGTCAGTAGAAACACTCCTGCCGAATCGGTAGTAGCTGAGTGCCCATCAAGAGAGGCCGTTGCGCCGATGATTGGGTCTTTTTCGTTGGAAAGGACCACGCCCGTCAGGGCTGTTTGCCCGGCGGCGATAACGTTGAGTGTGGCTGGAAATGTACGCTGAACATCGTGACCGTCAATCGATGCTGTAGCACTTACAGTGAAGGTGTACGTGCCCGGATTCAGGTTCACGTTTGCGAGATTTAGGGCGAGGCTAGAATCGGCCCCAGCCGTAACCTGATCGGGCTCAAAGTCGAAGGTGACTCCGGCTGGTAAACCCGTGACACCTAAACGAGCAAGCTGTGAAAAGTTGGCTTGCGAACTCGAAATCGCCACGATTTGCGTGGCCGTTCCGCGTTGGATAGCGCTGACAGTGCCCGGCGCGACAGTGAGTTGGAAGTCTTGTGAAGCCAGCACCGTAAAAGGCGTCGCTGTTTGCGCCATACCGTTGACCGTCGTCAGTTGGATGAAGCCGGTTTGAGCGCCATTCGGGACGGTCGTGCTTACTTCTGTTGCAATGGCAGAAACGACTTGTGCTGCTTGCCGGCTGTTGTTGGCACCGGCGAAGGTGACCGTAGGATTGTTGTTTCCCGATTTAAGCGACGTGCCGGTAAGGGTCACGATTGTGCCGGGCGATCCTTGTTTTGGATTGAAATCGCTGAGCGCGGGTGGCGTTGCAGGATTACCGCGAGTAGCTGTGATTGTAATGATCAGATGCGAGCCCGGCCTGCCGAAGAAGTTGCCGTCAATCGTGTTACTGGTGTCGAGTTGGGCGGGCTTTGTGACTGAGGCGACGCCAAGGTTCAGTTGGCTGGTGTCTGCCACGACTAAACTATTTAGTCGCACAGTCGCACTCAATACTCGGCTGCTTCCGTCCAGACCTCCGTTTAGAATTTGTATATTGAACGGAGCAACTGCGTCGGCGGGCAAGGCGAACTGTTCAGAGAACTTGGTGAGTGGACCAGTGCGATCAAACTGCCTTGGGCCAAATACTACAATCGTTTCTGTGCTGTGAGGCGCTTTGGAAACGCCGGGATTCGCCTTCGCACTGAGTGGCACGAAGACAATCGACTGTAAGCACAGCGCCAGGATTAACGAAAAAGCGACAAGACTCGGTTTTCGAAAAGTTATTTGTCGCATGATGGCCCTCAAGCCCATAACTGAATTCCTCAATTGCTGTAACTACCGTTGCAAATCAGCCGTTGTTACGCGACGTCCCGAGCTCGTGATATAGATCACTTCCGAGCGCCCGCCGAAGATAGTCGCAACTTCAACCTTCTCTACTTTTTCGCCGTTGATGAAGATCGGTTTGCCGTAAGCAATAAGCACCTCGAGCGTGACAGTTGCACGAATCACGCATAGGCCACCGTTCGGTAAGGTCAGGTTTACAGTTGCGGTTGATGATCCGGTCGATCCGCTCAAAGTACCGGCTATCGTCGTAGAGCTTCCGTTGTCAGGAGTGAGCTTGACCTGCACCGCAGTGCCGGACGGTAAGTTTGTGGCGTTCACAACTACCTGAACAGGATTAGGTACTGAGGTAGGCACGATGATATCCGGCGGAGCACCAAACGAGGCTCGACGATCAGTTGGAGCCGCAACACCACCTACCGAAGCGATTGATAGTGTCGGAGGGTTCGGCAGAGTTACCGGATTCGGTTGGCCCAAGGTCTGCTCGTTCGTAGAGCAACGAGGAACGTATTGACTCAGGTCGAAGCCTTCGACGCGAATAATCCCAGTGGCTCCTGCGGGAACATTGAAGTTGGCGGGAAGACTGCGAACATCAAGACACGGACTACCTGAAACTGTATTTGCGACAATCCGGATTGCGCCTCCGGATCCACTTCCGCCCGTAAAGTCCGCGAAGCCCGGGCCACCGGCTCCGCCTTTCGCCATGATCCCTCTGCTGGCGTCACTATTATCCGGAAAGGAAATGCTGGTGGAGCTCGCAACCAGAATCGCACCGCCGCCTCCACCACCGCCGCCGCCGACATTATTGGATCCGACAAACGAGCTGCCACCACCACCGCCGGATCCTCCGATCAAAGGCAGCAGCGTTCTACTACCGTAACGTGAGCCACCCTGGCCGACGACTCCATCGCCGCTCTTTAGAATTCCATTTGCGCCGGCACCGAAGAATCCACCGCCGCCGCCAGAACTATTACCCGTAGTCCCTCCGGTGCCTCCACCTCCTCCACCTGGACCATCGCCGGCACTGCCGTTGATCGAGTCGAGCGGCGTGCCGCCATTTCCACCTCTAAAACCGCCGGGACCTCCCTCGCCGCCGAATCTTCCATTTCTGTCTGCACCGTCGATAAAAATGCGTCCGGCGATAACGACATTACCGCTTGCGAGAATTGTTACCGGGGTGTTCTTCGCATTCTTTGTGAAACGTATTTCGACACCCTGAGGAATGTTTACTGTCGTGAAGTTGAAGACACCACTCGGAGGGATCTGCAAAGTAGTACTAGTAACCGGATTGAAAGCGCCATCAGCTCCAGTTGAGCCGCTGCTGAACTGCGCCTGCGCGGGCCAGGCCGCCGAAAAAAGTAAGAGCAGAAGCACCGGTCGTAGCGATTGGTTTGTGAGATTGGTCCATTCCATTTTATTTTCCTTGCCGGCCTGTCAGTTGATTTGCAATAGGTTCGAGCCGGCGTCATTGCGCAAAGTGGATCCTAGAGGAGTCGTGACAGCCACCACATAACTTCCGATAGAGGCATTACCTGCGACGGTGATAGTCGCTGTCAGCGAAGTGCCGTCACTGTTGACGATGATGTTGGAAATCGTGATTCCGCTTGCGGGAGTACCGTTGGCCCGATTGAAGACACTGACGCTGGCAGCGCCATTCAAAGCCAGTCCCTGAATAGTCAAAGTTGTAGTTGCACCGCGCGCTATTGAGGCCGGCGCCAGCGACAAGAGTACTGGTCCTCGTGTAACCGAAACTGCGTCGTTGCTGAATGTTGGTGGATTGTTTGGAGGCGTACCGTAACGAACTGAAAGCGCATCGTTGATGAATGCTGGTGGAATGTTTGGAGGAGTGCCATAGCGCACCGAAACAGCATTGTTGACGAACGCCGGCGGATTGTTGGGCGGCACTCCGTAACGTACTGAAAGACCATCTGACCGGAACTGGAACCCCGTGCCGAAGGGCACTACTATCACAATCGCTTCATCGAAGAGCTCCACATCATCCAGACTGGTTGCGCGCACGATGAATTGCGCGGCGTTCGCGCCCGACAGATTCGGAGCAGAGTAAAAACCAGCGCCGCTGATCGTGCCGGTGCTCTGATTGCCACCGGCTACTCCGTTGACGCTCCACACGACCTCACTCGTCGGTGTACCACTGATCGATAAACCGAACTGCACAGTTTCCAGTGCAGCAATAGTGATCGCGTCCGGCAACACGCGCACCCCTCTGACTACAAAATGGTTCGTTGAGGTAACGGTTCCACGAGGCGTCACGACTGTAATCGGCCCGGTAGTTGCGCCTTCCGGAACAATAGCCACAACGGTTACAAGGTTTGTGCTGATGATGTTTGCAGGTGTGCCGTTGAAAGAAACAGCACTCACACCTTGATTAAAACCGGTCCCATAAATAGTCACTTGCACTCCGACTGGACCATGAGCGGGAGTAAAGGTGAGGATGGCCAGATCGTTTGGGCCAAGTCTTCTGATCGCAGTAAAGTTTCCTGCCGCGTCGTATTCGTAGACGCTGGCTTCACCGGCTGGTGAAATCACGGCGATCAAACGCCCATCTTCGTCATAAGCGTAGGTAGTCGTGCCGCCCTGTTGCGCATTGAGATCTGTCGTTGCGAACAACGAGGTAATGAGGATGAGTGTAATGAATAGACGAAGCACTTCTTTGCGCCTGAGAGCTAACGCACAAACTTCGTTACTGTGACCAATTAATTGGACGAGGAATCGATTAGAGCTAGCTGGCGAGTGCGAGAAGAATCAGGGTTGAGGCCAGCCTATGTGTCTAATTTAAAGCGGCGACACTATAGTTCACCTGTTGCGGCGGGGTCAATATGAATCCTGTAGGCATTCTGAAAAAGTCGATGATAAACTAGGGGCGGTTGTCGTCTCTCCCAAATCTTCAAGAACGTTATGGCAGTACTAAAGAAATTTCGCTCCCGCTGGTGGTCGCCGTCGGATGTTGAATTCGATAGCGAGAAGAAAGAGAAGACACCGACACCTTCGTGGGGCACGAGCTACGACCTCCGTCCACTCACCATCTCGCAACTGGATGAGGTCTGGCGACTCGATCAGCGCTGCTTCGTCGATGGAGAGGCCTACAGTCGGGAAACGTTCGACTACCTTCTCACCGCGCCCGAATCAGTATCGTATCGAGCTGTGACACCCGGCGGCGTGATGGCGGGATTCGTGATCGGACTCGTCGAGCCGGATCACACCGGGCACGTGACGACTGTCGGCGTCGCGCCCGAGCACCGGCGACGCAACCTCGCAAAGAGATTGATGTGGCAGGTCGAAGATGGGTTTCGAAAGCGGAATGTGAGACTGGTGCGACTCGAAGTTCGGACACTGAACGTCGCCGCACAGAAACTCTACGAAGGTCTCGGCTATTCGATCACGCAGAAGCTGCCCAAATACTATTCGAATGGCGGCGACGGGTTGTTGATGCTTAAGAGCCTCGAATAAGTATTCACGCAAAGACGCAAAGAAACGCAAAGGCGCAAAAGAAGATCAGCTTCTACTTTGCGCCTTTGCGTTTCTTTGCGTCTGTGCGTGAAAACCTAAGTTAGCCCTTTCGAAGCTCAGTCAGCACTTGCTTCGCGACCGCCTTCAACGTATCAAACACGCCCTGACCAGTCGACGCCACCGCCTCAATTACAGGCTCACCTTTTTTCTGTAACTCAGTCGCCAAATCTTCCACGGGTACGATGTTCCCGAGGTCGCGCTTGTTCAACTGCAAGACGTAAGGGATCTTCACCAAATCGTAGCCCTGCGTTTGTAAATTCTCTTCCAGGTTGTAAAGCGACTCGATATTGGCATCCATTCGCTCTTCCTGCGAATCGGCCACGAACACCACTCCATCCACGCCTTTCAAAATCAACTTGCGCGACGCGTCGTAAAACACCTGACCCGGCACGGTGTACAGGTGAAAGCGCGTCTTGAAGCCGCGAACCGTCCCCAGCTCGAGCGGCATGAAATCAAAGAACAAGGTGCGATCAGTCTCTGTCGCGAGACTGATCAGCTTGCCGCGCGCCTGGGGCGCGGTCGAATCAAAGATGTACTGCAAATTTGTCGTCTTACCACACAAACCTGGGCCGTAGTAAACGATCTTGCAGTTGATTTCTCTCGAAGCGTAATTGATGAAGGTCATAGCGTGCCGTTAGCTGAAAAGACTGTCGATGTCCTCGTCCGTAATCCCGGCGAAGGGCGAATCGAGGGGGTCGTAGTCTGCGGAAGTAATTTCTTCAAACATCTTCGCCAGTTGATGAGAAACCTGCTTACTGCGGAGTTTCACTAGTCCGAGACTGGAGCGCTCGTCGAAGACGACGACGAGCAGGAGCCTGCCGACCACGGAGATATGGATGCTCTCTTTTTCGCCTTCGTGGGAGAGCGTTGGGAATTCCTTTTCTCCGATCAGTTGAGCCATGCCACCGGTCGCCGCGACATTACCGGCAGCGAGCGACGCGAGACTGGTTGTGTCAAGATTTCCCACTTCACCCTGGGATGCGATCTCCTGACCGTCCTTATCTACGAGAAAGACCACCTTGGCTGAGGCGTCCATTCGCAATCGCGCCAGGACAGCCTTTATCTGGTGGTATTGCTGTTCACGCAATAGGATTGGTTCTGCCATTGTGCGACTCTTAATTGAAGGCCGGGGCGGGATGTTTCCTGGCGAGCTAAACGTGAAACGCCTGTTCCGCGGATTGCAAGTTTGTGAAACTAAAAGAGGTTACTTATTCGGTTGGGGCAGTTTGCCGAGGTGGATTAAGCCTCCCATAAGCCGAAAAGACTTTAACATAGCCAACTGTGACCATCAACATTTTTCTTTGTTGAAACCTATGTCGGAGAAGCGAACCGATTTTCGGTTGTTAAAGCACCCGCAAATACTTGTCTCCGTTGATTTAGAGGCGGGGCCTATGGTAAGCTGCGGTCCAATTTACGGCTGCTCGCTTCAAGGTGAGCAGCCTTTTGAGAATCCGCCATGAGTAGCAGTCTCACAAAAGGGTTGAGACGGTCAACATCGCGTTCAAAAGCTAAACCAGCCGCGAAAAGCGCGAAGCGCGCTGTGAAAGCGAAGTCACCTTCCAAACCCAAAGCCACTAGAGCCGCCGCCGCCAAATCGTCGGCGCGATCAGCCGCTAAGGTGCGCCCGGCCAAGAAGACTGCTGCGAAGTCCAAGCCCACAGCAAAAACCAAGAAGACGGCGCCGAAGCCTGTGGCTCGCAAAGCCGCTGCCGCTAAGAAGGTTGTCTCAAGGGTCAAATTGACGCAGAAGCAAGCTGCGGTTCGAGCAGTTCGGCTTACGCCGGCTCCGCCCCCACCGCCAAGACCGCCGACACAGGATGAGTCGGCAGCACTCGTTGCGTTCGAACGCGCGCACAAAGAGTTTGCTCGCGGCCGGTTTGCTGAGGCGCGGAACCAGTTTCGAATTCTCGTAGACAAATACTCGCAGGTAGCGGAAGTCGCCGCGCGCGCGCGGACGTATCTCGCGATTGCGGAGTCGCGCCTGCGAACTGAGAGCATTCTCCCACGTGATGCCGACTCGCTCTACGATCGCGGCGTCATCGAGCTCAATCGAGGTGAGTATGTGGCAGCGCAGGAGATGTTCGAAAGAGCACTCAAGCGTGAGCCCGAAGCGGCGCATATTCACTATGGACTCGCAGCCACTCGCGCTCGACTCGGTTCGATCGACCTCGCTTTGGAATCACTCCAGCGAGCCCTCGACCTGCAACCGAACCTGCGCGTGCGGGCACAACACGATCACGACCTGAACCCACTTCGAAACGACCCCGATTTCGATCGGCTGATCTTTAGCAACCCCTCTAATTGATGTTTGTTTATCCACAGATTACACAGATCCTATAAATTGATCTGTGTAATCTGTGGGTGGCTCTGACCCGGCGCTACCGCGCTCGGTTCTGTTATTATCTCGCGTTGGACATCTCTTCCGAGGCATTCATTTGCAACAAACAATTCCCACAGGCGGTCAGAAGCTCGTAGCCATTGGCGGCGGCACTGGTCTCTCGTGTTTGCTCGGCGGTCTGAAGTCACTCGTCGGAAACACCGATGATGAGATATGGATCGAGAGTCTCGCCGCGATCGTCACTGTCTCCGACGACGGCGGCAGCTCCGGACGCCTCCGCGATGAGTTGCAAATGCTGCCGCCCGGTGACATCCGCAACTGCATGATCGCGCTCTCGGAAGACTCCAAACTGATGTCTCGTCTTTTCAGTTATCGCTTTCGCGGCGACGGCGAGCTCGGCGGTCACAGTTTCGGCAATCTCTTCCTCGCGGCGCTGACTGAAGTAACAGGAGATTTCAATGAGGCCATTCGCGTCTCCTCCGAGATTCTCGCGAGCAAAGGCCACATCTATCCGGCCACGATTAGCGACGTCAGGCTTGCAGCCGAGCTCGAAGACGGATCTGTGGTGCGCGGCGAGACTCAAATTTCCGCTTCCAAGCTTCCGATTCGCCGTTTGCGAGTCGAGCCGGAACGTTGTCTTCCCTTGCCCGAAGCCCTCAAAGCAATTCGCGCCGCCGACATCATCACCGTTGGACCGGGCTCGCTTTATACGAGCATCCTGCCGAACCTGCTCGTGAGCCAAGTAGCACGTGTGATCGGCCAATCGCAGGCGACGAAGATCTTCATCAACAACCTGATGACTCAGCCCGGCGAAACCGACGGCTACAGCGCGCGCGAGCACATGGAGACGATCAAGAAGTACGCGCCTGAGATTCATTTCGATTATGTGGTCGTGAACAACCGTCGCATCAGCGCCGAGCAGGCCGAGCGCTACGCCGCTGAAGGCGCGTATCAAATCGGCATCGACGACCCGATTGACGACGCGCTCGACCAAACCACTGAGATCGTCCGCGCTGATCTGCTGTATGATGGCGAGAAGGTCCGGCACAATTCGGATCGGCTTGCCCACGTCGTGCTCGACTGCCGCAAGCAAGCACTCGCCCCGGTCGTTGCCTAAATCTTCCGAGAAATGTCCACTAACAACACATCGTCCAGACCACTGAACGTTTTGATCATGGCTGCCGGTCTCGGCACCAGAATGAAATCGCAACGCGCGAAGGTGTTGCACGAGTTGGGCGGCGCACCGTTGATCGCGTACGTCGTCAGGGCCGCGCAGGCGCTTGAGCCGCGCTCGATCATCACGATCGTGGGACACCAGGCTGAAGAAGTTGAGCGTGCGGTTTTGGCGGAAGCCGGCGAGCTCGCGAGCTTCGTCTTTCAGGAGAAACAACGCGGCACCGGCGACGCAGTTGAGTCAGCGCGTCGCGTGCTCGAAGACTCTGATTCGCTCGTGCTCGTGTTGTCAGGCGACGTGCCGATGATCCGTGTCGAGACGTTGCAGAAACTGATCGAGCAGCACAAGAACACCGGCGCGGCCTGTTCGATTCTCAGTGTTCGTCTCGAGAACCCGACTGGCTACGGGCGCATCATTCGCGACGAGCATAGCGCGTTTCGAAAGATCGTCGAGCAGCGCGACGCGACTGAAGAAGAGCGCCAGGTGAAAGAGATAAACTCCGGCATCTACTGTTTTGAAGCGAAAGCGCTGTTCGATGCGTTGCGAAAAGTCGAGCCGAAGAACGATCAGGGCGAGTACTATCTGACTGACGTCGCCGAGATCATTCTCGCGAGCCGCGGCACGGTGAGTGTTTATCTAATCAGCGATCCGCGCGAAGTCTCAGGAATCAACAGCCGCGCCGAGCTGGCGGAGTTTGAGAACCTCATCCGGCGCTCGGCAATTCGGCGGCTGATGATCGAAAGTGGCGTGACTTTCATCGATCCGTCACACGCCTACATCAGTGCCGAAGCGCAGATCGGACGCGACACGATCATCCATCCGAACGTCACCATCGAGGGCAAGACTGTGATTGGTGAAGGCTGCGTGATTCGCGCCGGAGCCCGCATCACCAATTCGTGTCTCGGTGACAATGTGACCGTGAAGGATCACTCGGTGATCGCCGATTCGCAGATCGAGTCAAACTGTTCTGTCGGACCGTTTGCGCACCTGCGGATGAACGCATTGCTCGAAGAGAAAGCGACGGTCGGGAACTTCGTCGAGGTCAAGAAGTCGCGACTAAAACGCGGCACGAAAGCGATGCATCTTACGTATCTCGGCGACGCGACGATCGGTGAGCGAACAAACATCGGCGCGGGAACAGTCACTTGTAACTACGACGGTGTGAACAAGCACGAAACGATCATCGAAGACGACGTCAAAATCGGTTCCGACACGATGCTCGTTGCCCCCGTTCGCGTCGGCGCCCGCTCAGTGACCGGAGCCGGCTCAGTGGTGACAAAAGACGTCCCACCCGATTCGTTAGTAGCGGGAGTGCCCGCTGAGGTAAAGAAGAAGCTTAAATGAATCCACAGATCACACAGATTTCGCTGAATGAATCTGTGTGATCTGCGAATCTGCGGAAAAGGAAACTTATGTGTGGAATTGTTGGTTACGTAGGCAACAAGCAGGTGGTGCCGCTCATCATCGATGGGCTGCGTAAGCTCGAATATCGCGGTTACGACTCAGCCGGTATCGCCGTCGTCAACGAAGATCACGACCTCGAGATCCGTCGCGCCGAGGGTAAACTGCGCAATCTCGAAGAGACGATCCGCCTGAGTCCACTCGACGGCACGTACGGCATCGGCCACACGCGCTGGGCCACGCACGGCCGTCCCACCGAAGAGAACGCACATCCACACCGCGACTGCACCGGACGCGTCGTCGTCGTTCACAACGGCATCATCGAAAACTATCTCCAGCTCAAAGAGCGACTGCGCAAATCCGATCACCACTTCGTCACCGAAACCGACACGGAGATCATGGCCCATCTGATCGAGGAATATCTCAAGACGGATTCCTCTTTCGAACGGGCCGTGCGCTCCGCCGTAGCTGAGCTGCGCGGAATCTTTGCGCTCTCGATCATCAACGCCGACGAGCCTGACACGATCATCGCCGTGCGCCAGGGTCCTCCGGTCGTGATCGGTCTCGGTGATCGCGAATTCTTCGTCGCTTCCGACATTCCACCGATTCTGCAACACACACGCGACGTCTTCTTTCTCGGCGACGGTGAGATCGCGGTTATCAATCGCGATGCCGTGCGCGTTACAGACTTTGAAGGCAATTCGGTGCAGCCGTCGATTCAGCGGATCACGTGGGATCCGATCATGGCGGAGAAGGGCGGCTTCAAGCATTTCATGCTCAAGGAGATTTACGAGCAGCCGCGCTCCGTCCGCGACACGGTGCAGGGACGCATCTCGCTCGACAGCGGACAGGTGTTTCTCGACGAGATGAGCAATATCACCGAAGCCGATTTCCACCGTTTCACTTCGATCAAGATCGCAGCGTGTGGCACGTCGTGGCATGCAGGACTCGCGGGCAAGTACATGATCGAGCAGCTTGCGCGCGTGCCGGTCGACGTCGATTACGCGTCCGAGTTTCGTTATCGCAGTCCGGTGATGGATGAGAACACGTTGTTGCTCGTGATCTCGCAATCAGGCGAGACGGCCGACACGATTGCGGCGTTGCGCGAAGCGAAAGAGCTCGGCGCGAAGGTGCTCGCGATCTGCAACGTTCAGGGTTCGATGATCGTGCGCGAAGCCGACGGCACGATTCTCACGCATGCTGGTCCCGAGATTGGGGTCGCTTCGACGAAGGCTTTTACCGCTCAGATGATCGCGCTCTATCTGCTTGGTTTGTATCTGGGAAACCTGCGCGGTGTGCTTTCAGTTGACGAAGCACGTTTTCATGCGCAGGAGCTGGCGGAGCTGCCGGTGAAGCTCGAACACCTGCTCAACGATTCAGACGGCATCGAGGAGCTCTCAAAAGAGTTCTTCCGCTCGACTGATTTTCTCTATCTAGGTCGTGGGATCAACTTTCCCGTCGCACTCGAAGGCGCGCTGAAGTTGAAAGAGATCTCTTACATTCACGCGGAGGGTTATCCGGCGGGTGAGATGAAGCATGGTCCAAACGCGCTCATTGACGAGCGGCTGCCGGTGCTCTTCATTAACACGCGTGAAGAAGGCAATCGCGCATCAGAGCTGCGCTACGAAAAGACTCATTCGAATATCGTGGAAGTGAAAGCGCGCGAGGGTATCGTGATCTCGGTGTTGACTGAAGGCGATTCGATCTCGTCGGTGGTTTCAGATCACGTGATCGAGATACCGGCTGCGAGCGATCTGCTGTCGCCCATACTGTCGATTATTCCCCTGCAGTTATTGGCGTATCACATCGCGGTGCGTCGCGGGTGTGACGTCGATCAGCCACGAAACCTCGCCAAGTCTGTGACTGTCGAATAGTTTTAGCCACAGATTAACGCGGATTAAAAACGCGGATCTGTGGCGTCCCCTCAGGGGCAAACGGCGGCGGCACTACATCCCCCAAGAGTGCCTTGCTATTCACGCCGTCTGCCCCCCGCCTCCTCTAACGCGGAATCGGATGATGAAAAGGGCCGCCCGCGTTCGTGGTCCAGAAGTTTTTTCTTACGATCCAAGCCCCAGCGATAGCCACCGAGACTCTGATCTTCGCGCACTACGCGATGACACGGGATCACGAGTGCGACTGGATTTGTCGCGCACGCGCGGCCGACGGCGCGCACCGCGCCAGGCTTGCCAAGTGATTTGGCGACATCTCCGTATGAAACTGTTTGGCCGTAAGGAATTGCGCGCAGCTTTTCCCAAACCTGGCGCTGAAACGCCGTGGCCCTGATGTCGAGTGGCAGATCGAGTCGCGGCTCGTTCTTATCGAGGTGATTCAGGATCTTCTCGACTGTCTCGCGCAAGGCTGAATCTTCGCGGGTGATCTGCGCGTGTGGAAATTCTTCGCGCAGGGCTTTTTCGAGCTCTGCATCATCGTCACTCATACTCACTGCACACACACCACGCTCAGTGACGGCAACGAGCAAACGTCCCATCGTTGAATCGACAATCGTGTAACTGATGTTCACGCCGCGTCCGCCGCGGCTGTAGGTTGCAGGCGTCATACCGAGCTCTTCCGACGCGTATTCGTAAAGACGGCTGCTGGAGTTGAAGCCTGATTCGTAGAGTGAGCTCGTCACCGATTCTCCTTTGCGCACGAGCGCTTTGAAGTTGCCGAACTTGCGCGCCGCGACATACTGGCGCGGGCTGATGCCCATCACGCGCTTGAATGTGCGTTGCAGATGGAAGACGCTCACGCCGGCGTGCGACGCGAGCTCAGCGAGTTTCGGTGTGTCGTTTTCAGTCTCGTCGAGGAGACGGCAGACGCGTTGCACAAGCTCGATCTGCGGATCCAGGACACGTGCGCGTTTTGGTTGGCAGCGAAGGCACGCGCGAAAGCCCGCTTGCTCCGCGGCTTCGGGCAAGTCGAAGAACCGGACGCGTTCGCGATGTGCGCGACGCGAAGGGCACGATGGACGGCAGTAAACTCCAGTCGAGCTGACTGCGAATACGAATTGCCCGTCGAAGCCCGCGTCTTTCGCGACGACTGCCTGCCATAGTTGATCGTTATTTAGCATGTAGGGATTTTAGATCCTACAATATCCTGAATCTATCTGGTTCTTGCGGTCAAATCCATCCAGAATAGAACAAGTCAGGAAGAGGGGCTTGCCCCCGCCGTTGCTTGAGTTGGAAGAGCGGGGGCAAGCCACTTCCTGACTTGTTCTATTCTGATTGTTGCTAATTTTTACTCGCATTTTGTAAGCCTCACTTGATGTGCTTAAATGCACGCACGCGTGGATTCGGATTTCCTGTCACAACTAAATGAACAACAACGCGAGGCTGTGCTTGCTACCGAAGGACCGCTCCTAATCCTTGCAGGCGCGGGCTCCGGCAAGACGCGCGTCATCGCGCATCGCATCGCTTATCTCATCGCCGAGAAAAAAGTTCCGAGCTGGAATATCGTCGCGGTCACGTTCACAAACAAGGCCGCTGATGAGATGCGCCAGCGCGTGCAGCGACTGCTGCACACGCAGGAACGCAGCGACTTACCACTCGTCTCGACGTTTCACAGTCTCTGCGTGCGCATCCTGCGACAGGACATCGAAAAGCTCAACGACAAGTACACACGTCGCTTCACGATTTACGATCAGGACGACTCGATTCGTTTGATCAAGCAGGCGATCCGGGATCTCGGTTACGACGAAAAGTACCTGGCGCCACGCGCGACACAGTCAGCCATCAGCTCGGCCAAGAATCGCGGCGAAGATCCGACTGCATTTGCCGCGCGTGCCGAGTATCAGGACGAGCGCCGCGCCATCATGGCGAAGGTTTACGAGATGTACGAGGCGCGCCTGCACGGCAACAACGCGCTCGATTTCGACGATCTGCTGATCAAAACCGTGCGACTGCTGCGCGACGTCGATGACATCAGAGAAAAGTACAACAACAAATTTCGCTACATACTCGTCGACGAATACCAGGACACCAACTCGCTCCAGTTTGCGCTCATCAGCCTGATCACGCAGAAGTCGCAGAACATAGCGGTTGTCGGCGACGAAGATCAGTCGATCTACAAGTGGCGCGGTGCGGACATCAGCAATATCCTCAACTTCGAGAAGCATTTTCCGAAGACGAAAACCATTCGCCTCGAACAAAACTATCGCTCGACGCAAACAATTCTCGACGTCGCGGGCGCGGTGGTGAAGAACAATCTCGAACGCAAAGGCAAGAACCTCTGGACTTCAAATCCGCGTGGCGGTCGCGTCGGTTATTACCAGGCATTCGATGCTGAAGCGGAAGCGCGTTGGGTGGCCCAGAAGATCGTCGAGCATCGTCGCGAAGAGCGCGACATTCGCGCCGCCGTGCTCTATCGCACCAACTCGCAATCGCGTGTGTTTGAAGAAGCGATGCGACGCACGGGCTTGCAGTACAACATCATCGGCGGCTTCTCGTTTTACGAGCGCATGGAAGTGCGCGACATCATCGCGTACCTGAAACTCGCGCTCAATCCAAACGACTCGATCGCGCTCGGACGCGTGATCAATAGCCCGCCACGTGGCATCGGTAAAACGACGCTCGACGAGCTCGAACGTCGCGCGAAGGATTACGAGTTGTCGTGGTGGGAAACAATCAGCAACATGATCGAGCAACCGGGAAGTCTCGGCTCGCGAGCGGTCAGCGCGCTAAAGAATTTCCGCAGCATCGTTACCAAACTCGCAAAGCTCGCGGAGACGCCGGATGAGTCGAGTAAAGAACCTGTGTCTGACATCGTGCGTGCTGCGATTCTTGAAACTGGTTACGAACTCGCCCTGCGTGGCGAGCGCACGGATGAAGCCGAAGGTCGTTTGGAGAACTTGCAGGAGCTCGTCAACGCCGCGGTCGATTACGACGAGCTGGGAATCGAAGGGCTGCGCGAGTTTATTGACCACTCTGCACTCGTTTCCGATCAGGACGATTACAAACGCGACGCGCCAGTCACGTTAATGACTGTACACGCTGCGAAGGGGCTCGAATTTCCGGTCGTGTTTGTCGTTGGTCTCGAGGAAGGACTGTTTCCACATTCCCGTGCGGCCAGTGATCGAGCGGAATTGGAAGAAGAGCGGCGGCTCGCGTACGTTGCGATGACGCGTGCTGAGCGTTACCTCTACGTGACGCATGCGATGAAGCGTCGTGTTTACGGTGAAGAGCTTGCTTCCGAGCCGTCGATGTTTTTGAACGAGATGCCGGAGGATCTGCTCGAAGATATGAGTCTCGGTAAGTCGTGGCTTTCGTTCAAGGGTGGCTCGCAGCAGATCGATTACGAACAGGGCGAGTACAAGAAAGAGCGGAAGAAATATACGGGCAAGACTTACGACAGTGTCGATTCGATCGCGGATTTTTTCAAGCAGCGCAATAAGCAGATGGGCCAAACCGCGGGTAGCCTTCCGAATATCTCGCATAAACCCGTGAAACCAGTGGCAGCTTCATCTTCAAATGAAATCACGCCAGGTTCCTACGTGAAGCATTCGAAGTACGGGCGCGGGCTTGTGTTGAGACGTGAAGGCGCTGGAGAGTCTGCAAAGTTGACGGTGAGCTTCCCGGGTTACGGGCAGAAGAAACTAGTCGAGAAATACGCTGGGCTGGAAAAGGTTTAATCCACAGCTTACACAGATAAGTTCTGTGTAAGCTATGGATTGTTTTCAATTCTAGCTGGCGGTCAGCTCGGAAACGATTTCACTCGCACCGAAGACTTTCTTCAACACTTCAAGCATTCCTCTTGAGTCAACCGAGATAGCTCGATTCACTGATGGGTCGTACATGAAGTCGCCGACCAGCGATTGTATGTTGCCGTCGAAGATCAGCCCCACCAGCTCGCCGTTCTGGTTGATCGTCGGTGAGCCTGAGTTTCCGCCGATGATGTCGTTCGTCGACACGAAGTTGAACGGCGTGTTGAGATTCATCGCGCTCTTCTTCGCCACCCAACGCTCCGGCAGGTTATATGGAAACTCGTGCTTGAACTTGTCAGAGCGAGCGAACAGACCACCGAGCGTCGTGAACGGCGGAACCTTTTGGCCGTTCTCCATGTAGCCTTCGATAGCGCCGTAAGAAAGTCGCAGCGTGAACGTCGCATCGGGATAGAGCTTCGTTCCCTCAGTCTCGAAAAGTGCGCGTGCGATCTTCGCGTAGTTGGCACGCTCGACACCCGTTAATTCACTCTCGTAACGCTTACGAACTTCGCGCGCTTTCGCATCGATCATTCGTGCGACAACGATCATCGGATCAGTCGAAGCGTCGATCGCGGCTTTGCCACCGGCGGCTAGCTCTTTACGAACTGCCACATCGCCGAGCTTCGTGCCGGTGATCATCTCGTCGGCGCGCCCTGCCGGAGACTTGCCTGCGAGCACTTGTTTCACGAGAGGGTTGTCTTCGCCCAGCAACTCGACCATGAAACCGAGCGAGTCACCGAGTTTCAACTCCTCGAAGTCATTGTGAATCGGAGCCGGCGAGTAGAGCTGGAGCTCGAGTGACGCACGACGCGCATCCGTGTACTCAAGCAAACGCTCGGCATTCGGCTTCTGGTTTTCCTCAGCGAGCCGTACCAGAGCGCGCGCAAAACCAAAATACGTCGAATTGAAACCGCCCATCTGTTCGAAGATGCGACGCTCTTTGATATAGCTCGGGTAGTTCTGATGCGCTTTCGCGATCGCATCCCACGCCTCGCCATACGTCTTCTGCCGTTCGGGATTCTCAGCGATCGCCTTACGCAGCGCCTGCTCCTCTTTTTGCTTTCGCGCCATCAACGCCGGATCTTTGAGTCCCTTCAACTGCCCGCGATAAACCTTCAAACTGTTCTGCACACTGTTCAACTCGTTCTGACCCTGGCGCGTCTGCTCTTCACCCAGCGCCATGTATCTCTTCAACATCGCCTCACGTCGCTCCAACAAGCGCAGAATGATCGGGATGCTGGTCTCGCGCAGCTCTTCCAGGTGCGCGACTGTGTCGAGACGCGAAGTCGAACCGGGATTGCCAGTCACGAAAACGAGATTGCCTTCCTTGACGCCGGTGGTGGACCACTTGAAGTAGTTCTCCGGTTTTACTGGCTGCCCGTTTTCGTAAACACGCACCAGGGCCATGTCGATGTTGAAGCGTGGGAAGTTAAAGTTGTCAGGATCGCCGCCGAAGAACGCAGCCTGAAACTCAGGCACGAACACGAGACGAACGTCAGTGTACTTCTTGTAACGATAGAGATTGTATTGTCCGCCCTGGTAAAGCGTGACGACGTCAGATCGCAGCCCGGTGGCTTTCGTCGACTCCGCTTCGATCGCGGCAATCTCCGCGCGTCTGGCTGCAAACGCCTGGGCGTCAGTCGCGCCCTCCTTCACCGCGCCATTCACGCGCGACGAGACGTCTTCGATACTTTGCAGCATGTTCAACTCAAGACTCGGCGCCTTGATCTCTTCGGCGCGTGTGCGAGCGACGAATCCTTCTTTGGCGAGGTCCTTCTCCGGCGTGCTGACTTCGCCCACGATGTCTTCAACGATGTGATAGTTCGTCAGGACCAGACCGTTCGGCGACACGAACGAGCCCGAGCCGCCGTTGTTGAAGCGCACGGAAGCGAGTCGAACTTTGTTCAACCATTCGTCGGTAACTTCAAATCCGTATTTTTTCTTGATTTCTGCGCGCGGCACGTTGTTGAACGGCCACATGCCTTCGTCGGCCAGCGCAGTGATATGCAGTGTTTGTAAGCCAAATAGCGCCAGCAGGAGCGCAGAAAACAGTCGTCTTAATCTCATTTCAATCCTCAAAAAAACAGTTTATGGGCAGAGACAACACAGATTACACCGACGGGGAGGGATCTGTGAAATTGTGTGATGCGCCGGTAGTGGCCCAGGTTCGCACAACGCTCCCGCGCCTCACTTACTCGCGCTCGCCACGGTCGCGCAAACGGATGTATTCGTCGAGTGGGAGATCGGCGTAGCCACGCTCTTTCATGCGTTTGATGTAAGCAGCGCTGACGCCATGATCCTTCAGCCGCACTAATTGTTCGACGCTCGCGTTGGAATAGCCGGCGTCTCTGATCTCCTTGATGAAGGACGCTGTGACGCCGTGATCCCTCATACGTCGCAGGTCTTCCAGCGGCAGACGGTCGTAGCCGAGGTTCTTCAACTCAGACACGAATTCTCCCGTCACGCCGTGATCTCTCAGCGTGACCCACTGCTCGAGCGGAGCGCGCTCGTAGCCGGCAGTCATAAATTCATTGATGAAGTTTGCGGTGACGCCGTGATCTCTGGTTCTGACGAGATCCTCGGGAGACATATTGTTATAGCCAAGGGCGGCGAGCTCCTTGATGAAGCTCAGAGTCACGCCGTGATCTTTCATGCGCACGACGAGATCCGTGCTCTTGACAGTGTAACCGAGCGATTTCAGACCCTGGAGGTATTCGACACGCACGCCGTGATGCGCCATGCGCACGAGCTGTTGGACGGTCGTGGTGTCGTAATCCTGGGCTTTCAACTCGTTGATGAAGGCGAGACCCGTATCAGTCATCGCGAGTGCGAGAAGCTCTTCGTCGTTTGCTCTACCGAAGCCGAGCCGGCCGAGTTCGGAGTTGAAAGAGCTATTGGGCGTAAAGGTGAAGTGGCCGGAGCCGTTTCCTTGTCTGAACCAGCCTTCGAAGTCGAAGATGCCAGCGTCGCGCTTGAGTTGGAAGCGGACGTTGTTGCCGGTTTGCGACAAGAGCTGTTCGCGCGTGAGTCCCGTAAGCTGGTCGAGCGTGACTTTAAATCCGCTGTCGTTATAGCTGAAGCCGGTGTCGCGTGTGCGCCGGTAGCGCATCGTGAGCTGCAGCTTGTTTTCGGTTGTTGAGTACTCGATGAGCCATTGGCTGCTGGTGATGTCTTGCGGGTTTGAGTAGGTGACTTCGGAAGCGGGATAACACGCCCAAAGCAGCAACAAAACGCCGAGCATACCAGTGATCGAGATTATTCTCGCGCGTAAGGATTTCATTGTGTCCTCCGGATGTGGATCTCGCTGGAGTGCGCTGACCACTCAACGCCCTCCAGAATTTCCTAAGAAAGAAAGCAGACTACCACCTTGCTTGTGAGGTAAACACCACCCGGTATTGATTTGTGACTAATGATTAGAGCGCTTGTTTGGCTGCTCGCCAGACATTGGCGCGGGTTTGTTACTGGCTTCGCTGCCGCACTGACGGCAAAGGTAGCTATCCTGTTTCTGTGCGGCTGGAACCAGCCAAAGGCAGCCACACGAATCACATAAAATCGTCGATCCAAGCAGCCACTCGTTGAATCGTATCTGTTTTTCTACCCTCATCGTCCCCCCTGATCGTTTGCCGGGATTTTCAAGCGCTACGGTTTCTAAACTACAAACGATGCGATAGTTTCAATAAATTGTCGCAGCTTCGTCGCGGTTGGGAGGACAACGAAGCAAAAACAAAGAACAAGTCAGGAAGAGGGGCTTGCCCCCGCCGCTGCTTGGATGGACGAGCGGGCAAGCCCCTCTTCCTGACTTGTTCTTTTCAACTGCGCCCGTAAAATCCATGGCCATGCGGCTTAGTCAATTTTCAAGGATGTTGCTTGCCGAGTGGCGCAAGCTCAAGCTCCCGACTTCGGGTGAGACTGTTGTGGTCGCTGTGTCCGGTGGCGCCGACTCGACCGCCCTGCTGCTCGCGATCGAGGAGCTCAGAACAAATAACAAACTCCACGCCGGCGTCTGCGTCGCACATCTCGATCACCGCCTCCGAAAATCCAGCAGCAAAGACGCGAAATGGGTGGCAGACCTGTCAGCGAAACTGGAGTTCAAAAGCGTGATCGGCCGCACCAAAGTGCTCGACGACGCGGGCGAAACCAATAACAACCTCGAACAAGCAGCCCGCGACGCACGCTACGCCTTTCTCGAACGAACGGCCAAAAGAGTCTCTGCAAGCTACGTCCTGACCGGTCACACCATGGACGATCAGGCCGAAACCGTCTTGCTGCGATTGATGCGCGGCAGCGCCAGCCTCGGCCTAGGCGGCATGGAATCACTCCGTCCACTCGCGAAAAACAGCTCGATCAAACTCGTTCGACCACTGCTCTGGGCGCGGCGCGCAGAAACCGAAGACTATTGCCGTCTCCGAAGAATCCAGTTTCTGTCTGACGAAATGAACGACGATTTGACTTTTGCCCGTGTGAAAGTGCGGAAGCAGCTACTGCCCCTGATGCAGTCGTTCAACAACCGGATCGTGGAAGCAATCTCGCGCACGGCCACGCACCTGCGCGATGACGGCGCCGTACTTGGCAGCGATTCTGATGCACTGTTACAGCGCGCGGCGGTGTCTAATGAGCAGAGTAGTGAAACCAAAGGTCCGGCATTGGACGTAAAGGTGCTGGCCGATGCGCCGCCGGCATTACGGCGCAGGGCGCTTAGGCAATGGCTTTCAAACGCGCGTGGCAGTACGCGAAGACTGGAAATGGTTCACCTTTTGGCCGTTGAAAAGCTTTTGGAGGGGAATGCGAGCGGTCGCGTGGCCGAGTTGCCGGGTGGCGGGAAGGTCAGACGCAGACGAAACCGGCTGGAATTTGAGACCGAAAACCATTGACAGTCAGTTTTGACAGGATTTACAAGATTATTCGGTATTTACATTGGGGAACCTTCGAGGCGTATTTGCATCAAAGGGAACAGTTATTTTTACTTGAAGTTGTTTCGGAATAAAGCCGAAGCTGGGCAGCGACAAATGACGCCCTGATAAGGTATTATCGGGGGTCGGAGGCGTTAATGAATTTGAGTTCTACGGCAAGACAGATCGTATTTTGGCTCCTGATTATCGCGGGGGCCGTACTGTTGTATAAGCTCGTCAATCCACGAGGCAGCAGTTATCAAACAGTGGATTTGACCAAGCTGGATCAGATGATCCAGAGCGGCAACCTTAAACAGATCACGGTCAAACAGAGTGAGACCGTAGCAATCGACGTTAATAATCAGGAATATCGAATAGCTTTATCAAACGAACCTGGAAAGAACGATCTCCTTAAATCAGCGCGCGAAATCGTGAACGGCAAGCCGCGCGTGGCAAAGGTTGAGGAAGAATCGAGCGCGAGCTTTATCTGGCCCATGCTCATCACATGGGCGCCCCTACTGTTCATCATCGCGATCTGGATCTTCATGCTGCGACAGATGCAATCAGGTGGCAACAAGGCATTGTCGTTTGGCAAGTCGCGCGCGAAGCTCCTCAACAATCAGCAGAAGCGTGTGACGTTCAAGGACGTCGCTGGTGTTGAAGAAGCGAAGGAAGAGCTGCAGGAGATCATCGAGTTTCTCAAGGAGCCGCAGAAGTTTCAGAAACTCGGCGGACGCATTCCCAAGGGCGTTTTGATGATGGGACCGCCGGGAACCGGTAAGACGTTGTTGGCCCGCGCGATTGCGGGTGAAGCAAATGTTCCGTTCTTCTCGATCTCCGGTTCCGACTTCGTTGAGATGTTTGTTGGCGTCGGTGCCTCGCGTGTGCGCGACCTGTTTGAACAGGGCAAGAAGAATGCACCGTGCATCATCTTCATCGATGAGATCGACGCAGTGGGCCGGCATCGTGGCGCAGGCCTCGGCGGCGGTCACGATGAACGCGAACAAACGTTGAACCAGTTGCTGGTCGAGATGGATGGCTTCGAGTCGAACGACGGTGTAATTCTGATCGCATCGACGAACCGTCCTGACGTCTTGGATCCGGCCTTGCTGCGACCGGGGCGATTTGATAGACGGGTCGTGGTGTCTAGACCCGACGTTCGTGGACGTGAAGGTATCTTGAAAGTTCACACACGCAAGATTCCACTCGGTGAAGATGTTGATATCTCCGTGATCGCGCGTGGTACACCGGGATTTACGGGCGCGGATCTCGCCAATCTTGTTAACGAAGCGGCCTTGAACGCTGCTCGTTACAATAAGAAGCTCGTTGCGATGGGCGACTTCGAGTTGGCAAAAGACAAGGTGTTGATGGGTGCTGAGCGCAAGAGCATGGTGATCTCGAACGAAGAGAAGCGCGTCACTGCATATCACGAAGCGGGTCATACGCTCGTTGGTCTGAAAGTGCCGAATGCGGATCCCGTTCACAAAGTCACCATCATTCCGCGCGGCATGGCCCTTGGCGTGACGCAACAGCTTCCCGAAGGCGACCGGCACAACTACAGCCAGGAATACCTGCTGGGCCAGGTCGCGATCCTGATGGGTGGACGCATCGCCGAAGAGACTTTCCTCGGTAGCATCACCACGGGAGCTTCAAACGACATCGAGCGTGCGACTGAGCTTGCGCGCGCGATGGTTTGCGAGTATGGCATGTCTGAGATGGGTCCGCTGACCTTCGGTAAGAAGGAAGAGCAGATCTTCCTCGGACGCGAGATTGCGCAGCATCGTGATTTCTCGGAAGACACCGCGATCAAGATCGATCAAGAGGTGAAGAAGATCGTCACCGCGCAGTATGAGCGCGCGAAGGCCATCATCGAAGAGAATCGCGAAACCATGATTCGTTTGGCTGAGTGCTTGTTGGAGCGCGAGTCGTTGGACGGTGTTGAGATTCGAAGGATTGTCGCGGGCCTGCCGCTCGATGAGAATCCGTCAGTCGATTCCGGCAACGACGAAGACCGGCCGCAGTTGAAGGAGCCGACCGCGAAACCGCTCAAGCCGATTCTGCCACCGATAACCGGCGGCAACCCGCAGCCTGCCTAAAATCCATCCACAGATTACACAGATACATTTAATCTGTGTAATCTGTGGATAAAATGACTTCCTGGCAAATCAAAGATCGAGCAATGCCCATCGGTGAGCGAACACTCATCATGGGCATTCTTAATGTCACCCCCGATAGTTTCAGCGACGGCGGACAGTTCGTTTCAGTTGATGCGGCGCTCGCGCACGCCGAGCAGATGATCTCTGAGGGTGCCGACATCATCGATGTCGGCGGTGAGTCAACTCGGCCTGGTGGTGAGCCGGTTTCTATTGATGAAGAGATTGCGCGCGTCGTTTCCGTTATCGAAGCTTTAGCCCGCCGCACCAACATACCAATTTCAGTCGACACGACCAAATCCGAAGTCGCACGCGTGGCTTTGGACGCAGGCGCCGCGATCGTCAACGATATCTCCGCGCTTCGCTTCGACTTCTACATCGCTGACGCAGTGGCGCGCAGCAGTGCCGGCCTCGTTCTGATGCACTCACGCGGCACACCCGCAACGATGCACCGCCTACCGCCCGTCGCCGACATCATGCACGAAGTCACGCACAGCCTGCGCGCGAGTATCAACATGGCCGAGCGACGCGGCGTCAAGCGCGAATCGATCGTGATCGATCCGGGCATCGGCTTCGGCAAGTCACAGGAACAAAACCTCGAACTCCTCGCCAAGCTGGACCAGCTAATCGCTGCCTTCCCCGACTACCCGTTACTGATCGGCACCTCTCGAAAATCCTTCATCGGCCGCCTCCTCGCCGACGAAAGCGGCACGCCCGCCCCCGCAGAAGATCGCCTGCACGGCACCATGGCCACCATCACCACCGCCATCCTCCACGGCGCCCACATCATCCGCGTGCATGACGTCAAAGCCGCAGCGGAAACAATCCGCGTCGCGGAAGCGATCCGTGAAAATCCGCGGCCGATATGAGAGAATCCTCCACCGATGACCAAAGCCCTTCGTACTTCCCTCTTCATCCTGATGCTCTTCTTCATCTCCGGTTTTGCAGAGTGCTATAAGCCGGTTACTAAGAATCAGCTTCCTGCTCGATTCAAGACCATCGGTGTGCCGGCGTTTCAGATGGAAAGCCAGGCGCTGCGCTATAAGGTCGAGTCGCGGTTTACGGATGCGGTGATGCGGGAGCTCGTGCATCGCGGGCGTGGGCTGCGCGTGCAGGGACAACGCGAGGGTGCTGACGCAGTAATCGAAGGCGTTATCAAGAAATTCTATTTCGGCGGCGTGCTGCTCGACGACAAAGGACGCGCTCGAATTTATGAAGTGACGATCGAGGCCGCAGTTACCGTACGTGACCAACAAGAGAATCGTGTTCTCTACGACAATCAGAACTTCGTCTTTCGCGGCGAGTATGAATTCGCGAGCGACCCGCGCACGTTCTTCAACGAAGAAGATCCGGCGATCTTGCGCATGTCGCGCAGCTTCGCCGAGAGCATCGTCTCCACACTCATCAACGCAGTCGATATCGACAAGAAATGAAAACGCTGACGCGCACCGAGCTTGAGAGATCTTTACGTGAAGGACTGCGACCGCTGTACCTGCTGCTCGGTCCTGAGATTTATCTGCGTCGAGTGGCGGCGCAAACGATCACGGATCTGGCGCTGAGCCACACGATGCTGCGCGAGTTCAACGAGTCGTCGTTTAGCCTAATCACTGACGCGGTGCAGTCTGCAATCGCTGCGGCAGAGCAGTTGCCGATGATGTCAGAGACGCGCGTCGTGCGCGTTCGCGATTTTGCGAAGCTGCGCGAGGCTGAGGAGGAGATCCTGATTCGTTATCTCAACAACCCGTCGCCTTCGACGGTCATGATCTTCACCGCCGACGAGCTCGACAAGCGTAAAAAATCGAGCAAGGTGCTGCTGGATACTTGTACTGTCGTCGAGTTCGCACCCCTGAAGGATGCTGACGCAAAAGCGTGGGCCAAGTCGCGGCTCAAGGAGTTGCAGGTGGCGGCTGACGATCAGGTGTTGAGCGGGATCATCAGCCTCGTGGGAAGTGACGTTCAGACGCTCTCCAACGAGATCGAGAAACTCGCGTCAGCCGCTGCAAACACAGGACGCATCACGCCCGATCTTGTCGGTGAACTGATCGGCCGCTCACGCGAATTATCAAACTTTGAGCTCGGCGATCATCTGCTGGCAGGCAATCGCAAAAAGGCGCTCGAAACACTTCATCGACTGCTCGAAGACGGCGCCGAACCGGTGATGCTCGTCGGACTGATCGCGGGTAATTATCACCGGCTCGCTCTCGGTAAACACTTGCTGTCGCGTGGCGGTCGTGAAGAAGTATTCCGTAACATCAACCTTCCGCCCTTTAAACGCGATTCGTATATTTCAACTCTCCAGCGCAGCACCGCTGCCAAGATCGCGCGCGGCATTCAACTCACCGCCGCCACCGATCTCGCAATAAAAACCTCTCAAGCCACTCCCCGCCTGCAATTAGAAATGCTCGTCTGCGAACTTGCGTCTTAATCCGTCTTCAATCCGCGAAAATCCGTAGCTAAAACAGCATTACACTTCTCAACCAACGAAACCTCTGACCGCATCTGACTCAACTTCTCCACGATCTTATCGATATAAAACACCGTGATCGTCTCGCTATATTTGCTTGTATCCCCCTCGTAATGATTCAAAAACCTCAACAAGCCCGCGCGCATGCGATCGAGCGCCTCGTCTCGGTCCATGGTGTGCAAGTACCAGACGGCCACCGCGAGATGCTGCGAGTGATGGAAATCATCCGCACCGGTTTCACATGTCTCAAACCCGCGCACGATGTTCTCGATCTCGTCTTCTGACTGGTACTGGTTCATCACGTTCTCCTTTCCCAATAAAAAACCGAGGCGGACCGAAATATCGATCCGCCCCGGTAAATCGTTAATTGCGACTAAGTTACGTCTACTACTTTTGGGACGCCTGGTTCGCCCGAACCGTCAGTCGCGATTTGTAGCGCGCCGCTGCGTTCTTGTGCATGACGCCTTTTTGCACAGACTTGTCGATCACTGAAATGACCTCAGGAAGCACATTCTGCACGTCCTCGCTCTTACCCGAGTCGAGTGCCTCACGGAGCTTTTTGATATACGTCCTGACCTTCGATCTGTGGCCACGATTAATACCGCGCCTTTTCTCACTCTGTCGGACGCGTTTCTCTGCTGATTTATGATTCGGCATTCACTTTCTCCAAACCGCGCTGGGCGCACTTGGCCCTTTAGGCGCAAGCGAGGGATTGTAAGTATCGAACCACCGCCTGTCAAGCAGCCCCAGCAGCACTGGTTCAGTTTGAAATACGCCGTAGGCGTTGGCTAATTTTAGCCCAAGGTTAGAGCGCAGCGACAACCTTGGGTTAAGAATCTAAAAGACTCGCTAACCCTGAAAGGGTTTGTCTTGAATGCTAACCTTTCAGGGTTAGAACATCTCTGATGGGACAGTCCGAGGGTTCTCGCAAGCTCTGGGATCAGGCAACCACAAAACGTAATAACCCTGCAAGGGTTCGCCAATCGCCGAACCCTTGCAGGGTTGTGTGCCTTTGGAACAATTGGTCCCAGGGTTCTCGCAAGCTCGAACCCTGGGCTGAAATTAGCCAACGCCTTCGGCGTATTTTGCCAACGCCTTCGGCGTACTTCAAAGTGAACCAGGAGGCCAGGGTAGCGCCTTATCGCTGTTCTGACTTCTTCACAGTTGGGGGCGCGGTTGGGACTTTTACCGCCTGCTCGCCGTTCGTGGTGCCCAGTTGTGCGAGTAGGTCCGGCACGTTCAGTCCTAACGCCTGCAACTGTTGCAGGAGCGCATAGATCATCGTTGGACCGGTCTGTGCAAAACGGTTTAGACCGGAGCCGCCTCCGGTTCCTTCGCCGCCATGATCGATCATTATTACCTTTTCGATGTTTCCCAACGGGTCGGAAACGGCCCTCAGCGCGGGCGCGGTCGCCTCGATGATGGCGGGTAGTTTCTCCAGTATTGTCTGCAGTCGAGCCGCGTCATTGAACTCGCGCCAGGCGGCGGCTTTTTCTTTGATTGCCACGGCTTCCGCTAATCCCTGAGCCTCGACAGCTTTCGCATGCGCCAATCCCTGTGCCTCAATCTTCTCTGCTTCTGCCAATCCGAGGGCCCGAATTTTTTCGGCTTCAGCACGACCTTCGGCCTCGATTGCCGACGCGCGCCCCGCTCCTTCCCGCTGTAGCTTCTGGCTCTCGGCTTCCGCTGTCGCGATCAATGACTGCTTTCGCCCTTCGGCTTCGAGAATTGCGGCTTCCTGTTGACCCTGAGCCAGCAGCACGGAAGCCCGGCGTTCCGCTTCCGCTTTCTTGATAACAGTAGCTTCCAACTCCTTTTCTCGTCGCAACACCTCCTGCTCTTGAACCGCAATCTGCTCCTGAGTACGAATCTTTTCAACACGAACTTCCTGCGCAATAACTTCTTGCCGCGCCTTCGCTTCAGCCAGTGGCCCAGATTGCTCCGCAGTTGCTTGCTCACGTTTGATCTCAGCTTGAAATTGCGCCCGTTTTACTTCGGTCTCTCTGGTTGAAGCGGCGATATCGGCTTCTGACGCAAGCCGAACTTTTTCACCTTCCTGCATTGCCAAAGCCGCTTTGATCTTGGAATCACGTAGTGCTTCGGCCTTGCCGATCTCAGCATCGCGCTGTACCTCCGCCGTTCGCTTCTTACCGAGCGCGTCGAGATAACCCTCTTCGTCGGAAATCTCCTGGATCGTCAAGGCATCGAGACCGATTCCCATCTTTTCAAGATCGCCGGCGGCCTCAGTCGTTAACTTCTGCGCAAAGCTCTGCCTGTCGTTATTAATCTCCTCGACGGTGAGCGTTCCGAGAATCGCGCGCAAGTGACCTTCGAGAGTTTGAAAAACGAGTTTATGGAACTCGTCGGTGTTCATACCGAGAAAGCGTTCGGCGGCAGCGCGTAGCGAGTCGTCATCACCTTTTATCTTCACGTTGGCTACTGCTTTTACCGACACCGGAACTCCCTGCACGGTGTAGGCTCGCGAGGTGGCCAGCGGCACGGTGAGTACATTCAGATTGAGGTACTCGACCTTTTCGAGAAAGGGAAAGATTAACGTGGCGCCGCCCCTTACGAGTCGATAGCCAACGACGGCGCCGTCAGGGAGTTTTCGAGTGCGTCCGGAAATAACGGCAGCCTGGTTCGGTGAAACCTTAATGTAGTTTCGGCTGAGTAGCATTAACGCGATCAGAAAGCCGAGCACTACCACTAAAATCACAACTGGGATGAGTAAATTCTGGAAATCGAGCATCGCTGTTTACCTCAACTAGCGTTGGGAGAATGTTGAAGATTCGTACGGACTGACGATGAGTGAATCTCCGGCGACTTCATCGACGCGAACAGTTGCACCGGCTTTTATCTCGCGGTTGTCGCGGGCGCGCGCGAGCTTTTCAACCCGCTCTTCACCGATGCGGCAACTCACCTGGCCGAGGCTTCCGGGCGTAATCGCAACAACAACCTGAGCCGAGCGTCCTATTAATTGTGCCGTGGTCACGGAGCTGGAAGACTGCTGCTTGATGAGAAAACGTCCAAATAGTGAGACCAGACCACCAAATAAAATGCCCCCACCCAATCCCAGGAGCGAACTGGCGACGATGGAAAGTCCTATTTGAATTCCAATAGCGCCGAAACCTCCGAAGGCCGTTACAAATACGCTGATGACGCGGCTGTCGAGTGCGGCGTGGCCGTCGGCGCCGTCGACTCCAAGATCAAGGCCTACGCTGTCGAAAATGTCTCCAACGACGAGGGAAATGAGAAGAAAGACAAAGCCGAGCGCAGCAATGCCAAGAAAAACCATCAAAGGGGTAATGTTTGAAAGAAATTCAGGCACCGGAATACTCCTTCGAGTTTTGCATTGAGTCTGAGAGCGGCCTCGATAGCGGAGAAGTAATTAAACTCGGGATAAGACTACCATTCGGCGAGAATAAGTTGAAATAAATTCGTACGAAATGCCCGCTCACGTGCAGCCGTATTGACACTCGAACAACGCCTGTAGTAGCGTCCAATTTGAATCTATGCACATTTACTTTATTGCTCACCACACCCCCCGACCTATCCCATCGGTCCTGCTGCGCGAAGGAGAAAGTTAAGAGAGTTTGAAGAAGATTGAGTTGCCGCCTCGGGGTTTGGAGACGCTGTTTGGTGTTCACGACCAGAACATCAAATATCTCGAGTCTCTGCTTGACGTAAGAATTGATGCTCGCGGTCAGGATGTCTCCATCGATGGCGACCCGGCCGACGTCGAGACCGCCCAACGTATCCTCGAAGACTTTTCCGACCTCTTCAAGGAAGGAAAACAATTCACTGACAAAGAGCTACGCGAAGCCTTTGCGCAGATCGCCGAAGACCGCGCTTTCAGCCTGCGCGACTACTTCACCAAAACGCGTTTCAATCCGGCGGGCAAGAAACAGGTCGCGCCCAAGTCAGTCAACCAGCGCAAGTACATTCAAGCCATCCAGGACAACGATGTCGTGTTTGGTATCGGCGTCGCGGGTACAGGCAAGACGTATCTGGCCGTGGCGATGGCAGTCCAGGCGCTGATGCAGAAACAGGTAAACCGGATCGTGCTCGCGCGTCCGGCGGTCGAAGCTGGTGAGAAACTCGGTTTCCTTCCAGGCGACCTGCAGGACAAAGTCGATCCGTACCTGCGCCCACTTTACGACGCGCTCTTTGACCTCATCGACTACGAGCGTGTCACGCGACTACTCGAAAAGCGCGTGATCGAAGTGGCGCCGCTCGCGTTCATGCGTGGCCGTACGTTGTCAGACGCGTTCATTATCCTCGACGAAGCGCAGAACACGACGAGCGAGCAGATGAAGATGTTTCTCACGCGCATCGGTTTCGGATCGAAGGCCGTGATCACCGGCGACGTAACGCAGGTCGATTTGCCGACCGGCAAACGCAGTGGCCTGATCGAAGCAGAACGAATCCTCTCAAAGCTGGAAGGCATTGAGTTCGTTTACTTCACCGACAAAGACGTCGTGCGCCACAAGCTCGTGCAGATGATCATTCGCGCCTACGAAGAGCAAACACGGAAGCCACAGATATAGCGATGGTCGAGGTTGTCAATCGCCAGCGACGCTTGAAACTCGACACTGAAGCGTGGTCCAATTTCGCGGCCAGGGCGCTTGACGCAATCGGAAAGAGCGAATCCTCAGCTACGATCGCTTTTGTTTCAGACAAACGGATTCTGGCGCTTAACCGTCAGTTTCGTGGAGTTAATAAAGCGACGGACGTATTGTCGTTTCCTGCGGAGGAAGAATTTAGTTTGGGCGATGTGGCGGTGTCAGTTGATACGGCAGCGGTGCAAGCGAAAGACAATGGATTGACACTTGAGGACGAGATCGCGCAATTGATACTTCATGGACTCCTGCATCTTTGCGGGTACGATCATGAGATTGATAATGGCGAGATGAATCGACTGGAGCTAAAACTAAGGAGGAGGTTAGGCATTTAGACAGTCGGTTGACAAGATGACAGGATTGCAAGATTTACATGATGAGTATCTTGTTCATCTTGTAAATCATTGAAATCCTGTCCATACTATTTTCCCATTGATGGAACTTGAAATAGGGCTTGCGCTCTTACTGCTGATAGTGCTCTCTTTGCTGGCCACGATTGATATGGCCTTCGCCCAGTTGAGCGACGTGGGTCTACGCCGCCTCATGGGCGAAAACGGAGACAAGCCCGAACAACCATCCAAACCGTTTCTCCGCCTGGCACTGGAACATCGCCCGCGTTTCAGCTTCGCGCTCGCGGCGATGATCCAGATACTGCTCGTCGTCGTCGCTGTTCTAATAACGTCAATATCGCTAAGTCTTTTCCCCGATCCGCGACTCGTGCTCGTCGGCCTGTTCGCGGGATTGATACTCGCCGGTATCTTTCGTCAACTGATTCCACTATTCATCTCGACGCGAAACCCGGAAGGCACGCTACTCTTCCTGCTGCCGATCGTCCGACCGTTCTTTCCGATCATGACGTTCATCGCCGATCCTTTTCAGCGTCTCTTCGATCGCTCGCGTCGCAAGGACCAAGTGACCGAAACCGGTGAGGAAGAGGAAGAAGACGACGATAGCGGCGACCTGCAGGCATTGATCGACGTCGGTGAAGCAGAAGGCATTCTTGAAGAAGAAGAAGGCGAGCTCATTCATTCAATCATCGAGTTTGGCGACACCCGTGTGAATGAAGTGATGACGCCGCGGCCCGACATCGTCGCCATTCCGGAAAGCGCGACGGTGCGTGAAGCACGCGATATTATTCTCGAATCGAAATACTCGCGACTGCCCGTCTATCGCGAACAGATCGACAACGTTGAAGGTATGATCTACGTGCGCGATCTGCTGCAGTGCTGGGCTGACGGGCGCGAAGATGAGTGCATTAAGTCGCTCGTGCGCACGGTGTATTTCATTCCGGAAACGAAGCCGGTGGCCGAGCTGCTCGAAGAGATGCAAAAGGCGCACGCGCAGCTCGCGATGGTGATTGATGAGTATGGCGGTGTTTGTGGACTAGTCACTGTCGAAGACATTCTCGAAGAGATCGTCGGCGAGATTGAAGACGAAGACATCGCCGGCGAAGAACTGGAAGAAATTGTTGAAGGCCAGAACGGTAGTTATGAAGTGCTGGCCTCGACTGAGATCGGGAAGATCGAACGGCTCTTCGACATGGAGATAGAAGATGACGATTTCACTACCATCGCCGGGCTCGTGATCAACGAGTCAGGAACAGTTCCCGCGGCCGGCGAGCGACTGATGATGCGCGGCCTGGAAGTTGAAGTCCTCGAAGCGGACGAGCGACGCATTCTGCGACTGCGTGTGCGGAAGGCACCGGAAGAAGATGTGTCAGAACTGGACCAGAAAGAATCGCAGAAGGCACAAACGCCTTAACAGAAGAACAAATGGGTAAACACAAAAGCAAATTCCTTCGCGGCAAACGAATCGATCCAGCGCCAATTCAGAGAAACATAGCCGTTGCGGATTTAATCGACGAGGCTTTTCTCGCCTACAACGCCGCGCGTCTGCGTGAGGCATGCCAGCTCTACACGGCGAAGATGCTGGAGCCGGAGGTCACGGTCGCAGTCTCTCTAACCGGAGCGCTTACGCCCGCCGGACTCGGCATTTCCGCCCTCATTCCGCTGATTAAAGCGGGGTTTATCGATTGGATCATCTCGACCGGCGCCAACCTCTATCACGACACACACTTCGGCATCGGTCTCGCCATGCACCAAGGCAACGCGCAGACGTCTGACGTGGTCCTGAGAGAAGAAGAAGTGGTTCGCATCTACGACATCTTCTTCGATTACTCAGTGCTGCTCGATACCGACGCGTTCTTTCGCAAGATAATCGAAGGACCGGAGTTTCAGCGTTCGATGTCGACCGCCGAGTTTCACTATTTGTGCGGGCGTTATGTTCACGAGCGCGAGCAGAAACTCGGCATCAGGGAGAAGTCACTGCTCGGCGTCGCTTACGAGTATGCAGTGCCGATTTACACGTCATCCCCGGGCGACTCGTCGATCGGAATGAACGTCGCTGCGAAAGCGCTGCAAGGCAACAAGCTCGCATTCGATCCGTCGCTCGATGTGAATGAGACCGCGGCGATCGTGTTGGCCGCGAAACGCGGTGAAGTGAAATCAAGCGGGAAGAAAGTGAAAGGCCGCTCAGGAGTTTTCATACTCGGTGGTGGATCACCAAAAAATTTCCTCTTGCAAACTGAGCCGCAGATCCAGGAAGTGCTCGGCATTGATGAACGTGGTCACGATTATTTTCTGCAAGTGACTGACGCGAGACCTGACACGGGTGGATTATCGGGAGCAACTCCTGGTGAAGCAGTGTCGTGGGGCAAGGTCGATCCCGATCGACTTCCTGATGCAGTTGTTTGTTATGTCGACTCTACAGTAGCGCTTCCGCTCATTACGGCTTATGCTCTTACGCGTCACGAGCCACGCGAGCCGAAACGTCTCTATGAAAAGCGTGAGCAGTTTATGAGTTTGCTGTTGTCGGAATACAACAAGTCCAAGCGACGATAGGAGAACCAGGGATCATGGGAGCAGTTCCGACCGCTAAGCCAAAAATTTATTACGACTGCACTGATTGCCCGGCGTTTTGCTGTTCGGCCTATGACCGGGTTCAGGTAACGCCACGTGATATTCGCCGGTTGGCGAAGCACTTTGGCGTGACTGAGGAAGTGGCGCGGGTCCGGTACACAAAGTTGTGGGAAAAGGAAAGAGTGTTGCGCCGCAAGCGCGACGCGCTCTTTGGCGAGGCGTGTCAGTTCATCAATCCGGAAACGCGCGGTTGCGGGATCTATCACGCGCGGCCGGCAGTGTGCAGAGAGTATCCGACTACAAAGCGCTGCGCTTACTACGACCTGTATAAGTTCGAGCTCGAGCAACAAGATGATCCAGACACACTGCCGCTCGTGAAGCTCACATTCAAGAAATGGAAGAAATAGGGCGAAGTGGAAGACTTTTTATCAAGGTTTATCGGGAAGAGGATCGACGTCTACTGCGGCGGCGCGTCGAGCGTGCGTGGTGAAGTGTTGAAAGTGGAAACCGGCGTGCTGCACCTGCGCGATGACGAAGGTAAAAACTGCTACGTCGCGGTCAACAAGATCATCGCAGTCTGGGAAGCCCGCGACGACACCCATAAAGCAGGCTTCATCCCTCCTCCAAACAATAAGTAGCCACAAGTTAAAAGAACAACTTAGCAAAGAACAAGTCAGGAAGAGGGGCTTGCCCCCGCTGTTTATTACCCAAGCAGCGGCGGGGGCAAGCCCCTCTTCCTGACTTGTTCTTTTTTACGTGACTTGTGCCTTTTTGTGGCTACTTTTGTGCAATCTGCAGGTTTAGTGGCACGCGACGGAAGCCGTCGATGCGCTTCAACCAGTAATCATTAAACTCTGAATAGATAACACCGTGACGGCGTGAGGCGTGATAGAAGCCATGCTCGTCAGCAACAACGCCGACGTGTGCCAGACCACTGAAGAACACGAGCGTTCCAAACTTGAACTGCTCATCTACCGGCGCGGGCTCAAAGCGCGCAAACAGGTTACGGGCGCTCGCTCGCTCGAAGCTGATGCCAGTGGCCTGGTAAATGGCCCAGACAAATCCCGAGCAATCGAAGCGATTTGGACCAGTCGCGCCCCAGCGATACGGCGAGCCGAGTCGCTGGTCGATTGCAGACATCAGTTGCGATTCATATTTAAGAAACCCGGTGCTCGACGGCGCCGGCGCAGACGAAAGGTCGATAGTTGGCTTTGGTTTAGCTTCCCAGGCTGGTTTTGAGTCGGAGACTGCGATTGCAACCATCGCGAAATCATCGGGCGAGCAGGAGACTTCATTTACGTCGCCGCTCGGAACTGTCACTCGTGGACGAGTTTGGGCGAATGCTGAGACGGACAGAATTACGAGGGCCAAACCGGCAAACAAAGCACGAGGGAACAGTTTTTTAAACACCATAGACAGGGAACTACCTTTTCTCAGTAATTTTAATTTTGATATTGCTGCGTGAGGAGGGCACCGCTAAAAGCCTTGGGCATCTTAGCGGCTGGGCCAGAGTGGTTCAAGCGGCAATGTGACTGTTTCGTGACGGAACGGCTTGCGTATCAAGAGTTTGCACTGAAAGAAGTCACGATTTCTTTGCGAGTGCGGTCAATCTGAAAGATTTGTAGCCGTGCGGTTACAAATCACGCAAGTTTCAGAGTTCAGCCTTTAGGCTGCAGTCTCGGACTGTAAGCCAGCAAGTTAAAGCTTGAACTCTGAACTCTCTCTTTGTCTCTGTGAGTTTTGAAGCTTCAAGAATAAATTGATCGTGAAAAGCAGAGTTATAGCTATTGTCATGGGGCACACCACTCCCAACAATCTAAAAAATCGATTCGTTATGTATGAGCTATTTAAAGTGACAATAACTGTGAGGTTCCGATGTTTAGCCGGCGTTTCCGTTGCGCGCGCTGGCGTAGTTCATGCCGACGGTGATGATCTTCTGCAATAACTGATCGTAAGGGATACCGGAATGCTCAGCCGAATCAGCAAAGTCCTCGTGGTGGGCGATCTGCGGGTTCGGATTAGCTTCCAACAGGTAGAACTGCCCTTCCTCAGTCATCCGATAGTCCAGCCGCGCATAGCCGCTGAGGAATAGATAACGATAGATTCGCTTTGATAACCGTTCGAGCGTCTTGTGTTGCTCGGGTGTGAGATCAGCAGCTCTCGTCGCCACGCCAACTCTCTGCTGGTACGCAGGATCCCACTTCACTTTCAACGTCGCGATATTCTCAGCGCCTTCCGGCAGCTTCTCCATCACGAGCTCCCAGGGCGTATACGTCTGAATGTTCTGATTGCCGATCACGCTGACATAGATCTCACGGCCCTTGATGTACTGCTCCGCGATCGCGGCAGTCTTATTCTGACGATGAATAAACTCCACGCGCTGAGTCAGCTTCTCGTCGTCATGCACAATCGACGCCTGCGCTATACCAACCGAGCCTTCTTCACTGATCGACTTAACCAGGAGCGGAAACTTCAAGCGCTTCGGGCGTCGCACTTTTCGATTCATCGGAAACACGGCGAAGTTCGGCACGAGCAGACGATGATAAGAAAGGATCATCTTCGTTAGCGCCTTGTCGTGGGCCAGCGTCATGCCGCGTGGATTACATCCAGTGTATGCCTGCTTCATCAGCTCGAGATAACTGACCACGTGCTGATCGTAAAGTGGATAACCATGAAACTCTTCGAGCAAATTGAAAGCGATGTGAGGCTTGTGTTCCAGCAACGCATTGCCGATCACGTTGAGCTGGTTGTAGAGACCGACCGGATAGACGTCGTGACCCATCTTCTTCAACGTCGAGATCACGTCGAACTCAGTTCTGACTTCGGCTTTTTCTTTGTCGGAAAGACCGTCCAACGAATCAGGAGGCACGAGGTCTTCGTGGACGAGCACTATGATGCGCAGTTTACGTCGCGGCTCAAAGGTCATACGGCTATGCGATGATAACCTGAATGGAGCACGTTCATTACTTGCACAGTCAGCACTATCATGACACGTCGGCGCGTTTCGCGGAAGGGGG
>Ga0126311_10000033_pt1 | contig 73152 bp, 80 predicted proteins | sample Plot61_FD_92539 | JGI IMG/M metagenome (GOLD analysis project Ga0126311, IMG submission 92539) | Serpentine soil microbial communities from UC McLaughlin Reserve, CA, USA - Plot61 | ecosystem: Environmental > Terrestrial > Soil > Grasslands | place: USA: UC McLaughlin Reserve, Lake County... | reverse complement strand
GGATGAGCACGCAGGCAGCGGAGACGGAGGCGATCCGGCGCTCGGTCACCGTCGACTGCTCGATCGAGCACGCGTTCGCGACGTTCACCGAACGGATCCACGACTGGTGGCCGCTCGGGACGCATTCGATCGACCAGTACGAGACGGGCACGCCCGCCGAGACGGTCGTCTTCCAGGGAGGCGCGGGCGGCCAGGTCTACGAGCGGACGAAGAAGGGCGAGGAGCTGAAATGGGCCGACGTCGTCGCGTACGACCCGCCTCGCCGCTTCGTGCTCGCCTGGAACCCGAGCCGCGAGCAGGACGAGCCGCAGACGGAAATCGAGGTCACCTTCACCGACGAAGCCGGGAAGACCCGGGTCGACCTCGAGCACCGCGGCTGGGAGCGGCTCGGCGATCGGGCGGACGAGGCGCGGCAGGGCTACAGCCAGGGCTGGCAATCCGTCCTCGCGGGTTACGCCGACACGGTCGGCTCGAGCTAGGGCGAGGCGACTGCGAAGCCGAACGGCTCTCGCTCTTCGGCCTTGCGCAGCGTGATGCGCGCGACCGCGGCGACCGGGACGATCCATTCCTGGTCGCCGTTGTCGTCGCCGTGCGGAACGAGCGTCACGAACCCGAGCCCGGGCTCGGCCTCGAGCGAGCGCAGCAGCGCCGTCGAACCGTCGCGCAGCTCGAGCTCGACCACGGGCGGTGCTCCCGTCCGGTCTGCGAATGCCGCGATCCGAACCTGGATCCGGGCGACGAGGTCGTCCAGGGAGCCGGACGCGCCGGGGAGCCAGAGGTCGGACACCTAGAAGAGGGCGCCGTCGTTGGCAGCGGCACCGACGTGCGCTCGGCCGAGCTTGGTGACCACGCGCCCGCGCGGGGTTCGCTGCAGGAACCCGAGCTGCAGCAGGTACGGCTCGTACACGTCTTCGATCGTGTCGGGCTCCTCGCCTAGCGCGACCGCGAGCGTCGACAGCCCAACGGGGCCTCCTTCGAACTTCTCCACGACCGCCCGCAGCAGGGCGCGGTCGGTGCGCTCGAGTCCACGCTCGTCGACCTCCAGCAGAGCGAGCGCCTCGCGGGCGATCTCGGTCGTGATCGCTCCCTGATGGCGCACCTCGGCGACGTCGCGCACCCGCCGCAGGATCCGGTTCGCGATCCGGGGCGTGCCGCGCGAGCGGCACGAGATCTCTTCGGCGGCCTCCTCTGCGATCTCGACGTCGAGGATCTGCGCCGAGCGGCGGACGATGCGCGCGAGCTCCGGCGGCTCGTAATGCTCGAGCCGGAAGGTCATGCCGAAGCGGTCGCGCAGCGGCGTGGTCAGCAGACCCGTCCGCGTGGTCGCCCCGATCATGGTGAACGGCGGCAGGTCGAGCGTGAGTGTCCGCGCTGCCGGTCCCTGGCCGACGATGATGTCGAGCCGGAAGTCCTCGAGTGCCGGGTAAAGGATCTCCTCGACCGCGCGGTTCAGCCGGTGGATCTCGTCGATGAAGAGGATGTCGCGCTCGCCGAGGCCGGTCAGGATCGCGGCGACGTCACCCTTGCGTTCGAGTGCGGGCCCCGCAGCGGAACGGAGGCCGACTCCGAGCTCCTCGCGGACGATGAAGGCGAGGCTCGTCTTGCCGAGGCCGGGCGGGCCGATCAGCAGCAGGTGGTCGAGCGCCTCGCCGCGCGAACGCGTCGCTTCGAGCGCGATTGCAAGCTGCTCCTTGACCCGCTCCTGTCCGACGAACTCGTCGAGGCTCCGTGGCCGTAGCGACCGCTCGAGCTCGTCGTCCTCGACCTGGACGGCGGGAGCCAGGAACTGCGTCTCGGTCACGCCGCCCTCAGGGCCTGGCGCAGTCGCTCTTCGGGCGACAGGCTCGGGTCGGTCGCGGCCAGGGCTTCCTCGGCCTCCGTCGCCGACCAGCCGAGCTCGACGAGCGCCTCGCGCGCGACGGCATGAGGCTTGCCCGCAATCGGCGTCGGCTCGTCCATCGTGCCGAGCTTTTCCTTCAGCTCCAGGACGACGCGCTGCGCGGTCTTCTTGCCGATCCCGGGAATGGCCTCGAAGCGCGCCGTGTCGTCGAGAGCGATCGCGCGGCGCAGATCGCCCGGTGAGGAGCCCGAGACGATCGCCAGCGCGACCTTCGGCCCCACCCCCGAGACCGCAAGCAGGTGCTCGAAGAGCTCGCGCTCGGCCGGCTCGGCAAAGCCGTAGAGCTGCAGCGTGTCCTCGCGTACGTGCAGGTACGTCTCGAGCGACACCTCTTCCCCGCCCTCGGCCAGTCGCGCCGCCGTCGGCGTCACGGCCAGTGCGTAGCCGACGCCGCCGACGTCGAGCACGATCCGCTCGCCGGCGCGCGCGACGGCAGTTCCCCGCAAGCGCGAGATCATCACCGAGAGGTTAGGCGCGGGTGCGGACGTTCCTGCGCGGGCTAGCTTGCCCGCGCCCGCAGCAGCGGCGGCGCGAGCGCGTGGCAGATCGCGACCGCCAGGGCGTCGGCGGCGTGGTGCGGTGTCGGCGCCTTCTTCAGCCCGAGGATCGCCGCGACCATTCGCTGCACCTGGGCCTTCTCGGCTCGGCCGTACCCGCAAACGGCCTGCTTCACGCGCGACGGCGGGTACTCAGCGCACTCGATGCCGGACGACGCGGCAGCGACGAGCACGGCGCCGCGGGCCTGTCCGACGGAGAGCGCGGTACGGGCGTCGGCGCCGACGAACGACTCCTCGAGCACGACCGCATCCGGCCCGTACTCCTCGATCAGCTCCGCGACGCCGTCGAAGATCGTCTTCAGCCGCAGCTCGGGCCGCTGGCGCGCGGAGGTCTGCCACCACCCGAAGTCGACCGCCTTGAGGCGGCTTCCTTTTTCGCGGACGATGCCGAACCCGCACGCTGCCGTCCCTGGATCGATGCCGAGAACCTTCACGTCGCCACCTTACGCACGCCGTCGGACACTCCTGCCGTACGCTCGCGCCATGGCGAGGATCGTCGTCGAGCCGGCTGCCGAGGAGACGCACCGGCTGCTCGCCGGGTGGCGCTATCCCCCGCCGTACGACTTCTACGACGGGGACGTCGATCCGGTGCTGAACCCGGAGCGGTTCTTCGGCGCTCACGATGCTGACGGCGAGCTCATCGGCTTCTACTACGTCGAGCCGAAGCCGCCCGACCTCGACTACGGCCTCGGCCTGCGGCCCGACCTCGTGGGGCAGGGGCTCGGCCTGGAGTTCTTCCTCCGCGGCCTCACGTTCGCGCGCGAGCGCTACCGGCCGCGGCGCGTGTACCTGCACGTCGCGGCGTTCAACGAGCGCGCGCGGCGCGTCTACGAGCGCGCCGACTTCGTCGTCGTCTCGCGCCACGTGCGGAGCTTCGAGCGCTTCGGCGAGGTGCCGTTCCTGACCATGGCGGAGGCATGAAGGTCGGCGTGCAGCTCCCGGACGTGGAGCGCGAGGTGCGCTGGCCGGAGCTGCTCGCGATCGCGCGAGCGGCTGAGGCCTGCGGCTACGACTCGGTCTGGCTAGGCGATCACATGCTCTACCGCGGCGACGGCCGGCCGGAGCGCGGCCCGTGGGACGCGTGGGCGGCGCTCGCGGCGGTCGCGGCCTCCACCGAGCGGGTCCGCCTCGGCCCGCTCGTCGCCGCGACCGCGTTCCACCCGCCGGGCCTGCGCGCATCGCCCCGACGATCGCCGAGATCTCCGGCGGACGGTTCGTGCTCGGCCTGGGCACGGGTGGAACGCGACGGAGTTCGAGGCGTTCGGCATCCCGTTCGACCACAAGGTCGCCCGTTTCGAGGAGGCGTTCGAGATCACCCGGCGGCTGCTGGCCGGCGAGCGCGTCACGTTCGGGGGCCGCTACCACGCGGTCGAGGACGCCGTGCTCGGGCCGCCGGCCGCGCACGACGTACCGCTCCTCGTCGGCACGAGCGGGCCGCGCGTGATGGCCGCGGCCGCACCGCACGTCGAGTGGTGGAACTGCTGGTACTCCTGGTACGGCAACACGGTCGAAGGCTTCGCGGAGCTCAGCGCGCGCTTCGACGGCACGTTCCGGCGCAGCGCCTGCGTGCTCGTCACCGTCGGAGGCGGCCGGGGCGAGCGACCGGTCGGCGAGGACGCGCCGCCCGTCGCGCTCGTCGACCTCCGGCGTCAGCTCGACGAGCTCGCGGCGGCCGGTGCCGAGGAGGCGATCCTCGTGCTCGACTCGATCGACGAAGCGTCCGTGACCGAGGCCGCACACGCGCTCGGGCTGGACTGAGAAGTCAGAAGGCGGGGCTGCGGCGCCGGGGGCGCGCGAGCAGCGATGGAACGATCGGCAGGACGCGCCTGCCGCGGCCTCCGCCGCCGAGCAGGGCGAGACCGATCAGGAGCTCCGCCATGATCTCGGCGAGAGCCGCCTCACGTCCGAGCGAAAGGTAGAGCAGCAACGCGAGCACCGCCCCGTCGTTACCGGCTGCGCGGCGGATAAACGGCGGAAGCGCACGCTCCTAGGTCGCGACCGCCTCCATCACCCTCTCCGGGATGTCGAAGTTCGCATAGACCTCCTGGACGTCGTCGTTCTCCTCGAGCGTGTCCATCAGGCGCAAGGTCTTCTTCGCCGCGCTCTCGTCGTCGAGGCTGACGGTCGTCTTCGGCACCATCGTCAGCTCGGCGGAGTCGACCGTCAGGCCGGCGGCTTCGATCGCCTCGCGCACGGTGGTCAGAGACTCCGGCGCCGAGGTGACGCGGAAGCTCGTCCCGTCGCGCTCGACATCGTCGGCGCCGCCCTCGGCCGCGGCCAGCGTCAGCTCGTCCTCGTCGGCGCCCTCGGCCTCCACGAGGATCAGCCCGCGCCGCTCGAAGAGCCACGCGACGGCGCCCGAGCCGCCGAGGTTGCCGTCGTGCTTCGCGAAGGCGGCGCGGACGTCGGCAGCGGTGCGGTTGCGATTGTCGGTGAGCGCCTCGACGATCACGGCGACGCCGTTCGGGCCGTAGCCTTCGTAGACCACCTGCTCGAACGCGTCGGCGTCGGCGTCGGCGCCTGAGCCGCGGGCGATCGCCCGGTCGATGTTGTCCTTGGGCATCGAGTAGGAGCGGGCCTTCTCGATCGCGTTCGCGAGCGCGAGGTTCGCAGCTGGGTCCGCCCCACCCTCGCGCGCCGCAACGATCAGCGCACGCGAAAGCTTCGAGAAGAGCTGGCCGCGCTTCTTGTCCGCGGCTCCCTTCTTGTGCTTGATCGAGCTCCACTTGCTATGCCCGGACATTCGCCTCCTCTCGCACGAGCTGGAGGAACCGCTCGTGCACCCGGGTGTCGTCGGTCAACTCGGGGTGGAACGAGGCGACGAGGACGCGCCCCTCGCGCAGCAGCACCGGCTCGCCGTCGAGCTCGCCCAGCACCTCCACGTCGGGACCCGTCGCCGCCACGCGCGGGGCGCGGATGAAGACACCGTGCAGCGGCACCTCCTCCCCCGCGAGCTCGACGTCGGCCTCGAAGCTCGCAACCTGCCGGCCGAACGCATTACGCGCGACCTCGAGGTCGAGCAGACCGAGGTTGTTCCGGTCGAGCAGGATCATCCCGGCGCACGTTCCGAGAACGGGCCCGGCGAACTCTCGGATCGCCCCTTCCAGCCCGTACAGCCGTACGAGGCGCATGATCGCGGTCGACTCGCCGCCCGGGATGACGAGGCCGTCGAGCCCCTCGAGCTGCTCGGCCTTGCGCACCTCGACCGGCTCCACGCCCAGCCGCCGCAGCACCGCCGCGTGCTCGCGAAAGTTCCCCTGCACCGCCAGGATGCCGATGTTCATGTCGTCGATTCTAGTGACGGCTTTGCCCCGCTCCACGCGGCGGAGGCCGCCGGTTTGAGTGTGCGGGGCGTCCGCCCTAGAATCAGGAGTGCGAGGTGAGAGCCGAAGTCGTGCATCCCGTTCGGTCTGCCCCGCTTCACCGGCCGGGGCGTGCCGTCGGCAGGCGGAAGCTGTGGCGTTGCGAGTCCGGCTCCAGCGCGCCCGAACCGCCGGAGTCGCAGGGGCAGCGCTCCGGCCGTGTGGAGACGAGCGGCGCGCGCCGCGTGCTCGTGATCGACGACGAGCGGGCGATCCGGCTCCTGTGCCGCGTCAACCTCGTCGCCTCCGGCATCGACGTGCTCGAGGCCCGCGACGGCCGTGAGGGCCTGGCGCTGGCGCGGAAGGAGCGCCCCGACCTCGTCCTGCTCGACGTGATGATGCCGGAGGTGGACGGGTGGACGGTCGCCCGCGAGCTGGCGGCCGACGAGGAGACGCGCGAGATCCCGGTCGTCTTCCTCACCGCGCGCGCCGAAGCCGCCGACAAACGCCTCGGCGAGCAGCTCGGCGGCGTCGGCTACCTGATCAAGCCGTTCGATCCCGTGACGATCGGGGACTACGTCGAGGAAGTGCTCGCGCGGATCGACCGCGGCGAGCGCGAGCAGCTCAGGCGGGATATCTCGTCCGGCCCCGCGCGGTGAGCACGCGCGAGACGAACGAAGCTGCCGACCGCGCGCGGCGACTCCAACGCGTGGCAGAGCTGCTGGCCGAGGCCGTCGAGCCACAGCAGGTGCTCGACGCGATCCTGACCGAGGGCGTTCGGGCCGCCGAAGCGCGCGCAGGCGCGATCGGCATCCTCAGCGAGGACGGGAAGAACGTCGAGCTCCTGGCCGAGCGCGGCTACGACGCGGCGGTGATGCACGGCTGGGCGTCGTTCCCGCTCGCTGCCGCCCTGCCGATGTCCGAGGTCATCCGGACCGGCGAGCCCGTGTTCGTCGCGAACATCGAGCAGCGCAATCGCGACTACCCGGATCTCGCGCACCAGGGGCAGGACAGCCACGCTCTCGTCGTCGTGCCGCTCGCGGTCGAGGGCCGCGTCTTCGGCGCGATGTCGCTCTCCTTCGACGAGGACATCGAGTTCGAGCCCGAGCGTCGGGAGATGAAGATGGCACTCGCGCGGCAGGCGGCGCAGGCGCTCGCGCGCTCGCGCCTCTACGCCGCCGAGCAGTCGATGCGCGAGCGGATGACGTTCCTCGCCGAGGCGAGTGAGCTACTCGGGTCCTCGCTCGACTACAACAGCACGCTGCGCCGGGTCGCGCAGCTGAGCGTGCCGGGCCTCGCCGATTGGTGCGCGATCGACATGGTCGGCCCGAACGGCGAGATCGAGCGGCTGGCCGTCGCGCACGAGGATCCCGAGAAGGTGAGGTGGGCGTACGAGCTACAGGATCGCTACCCGCCGGACCCCGACGCGCCGACCGGCGTGCCCCAGGTGCTGCGAACGGGAGAGCCGGAGTTCTATCCGGAGCTCCCGCAGGAGCTGCTCGAGGAGGCGATCGCGGACGACGACGAGCTGCGGCGGATCGTCGAAGAGCTCGGCCTCAAGTCCTCGATCTGCGTCCCGCTCGTGGCACGTGGCAGGAAGCTCGGTGCGCTCACCCTGATCGCGGCCGAGAAGCATCCTGCGTACACCCAGGCCGACCTCGACCTCGCGATCGAACTTGCCCGCCGCGCGGCGATCGCCGTCGACAACGCCCGGCTGTTCCAGGAGGCCGAACGCGGGGCGAACGCGGCGCGCGCGCTCGCCTACGTGGCCGACGGTGTCGTCCTGCTCGACGACGACAACCACGTGCGCCACTGGAATCCCGCGGCGGCTGCGATCACGGGCGTCTCCGAGGAGGAGGCGCTCGGGCGGCCGGTCGGCGACGTCGTTTCGGTCTGGGATGCGCTCACCTCGCACGTCCCGCTCGTCGCTCCCGGTAGGGCCGCGCGGACCGTGACGGTGCCGCTCGTGCTGGCGGGGCGCGAGCGCTGGGTAGCCGTCTCCGGAGTCGCGTTCGGCCAGGGGACGGTCTTCGCGCTGCAGGACGTGACCGACGAGCACGCGCTCGAGAAGACACGGAGCGACTTCGTGGCGACGGCGTCGCACGAGCTGCGCACGCCACTCGCGGCCGTCTACGGCGCGGTCCGTACGCTCCGCCGGCAGGACGTCGTCCTGAGCGAGGACGACCGGACGCAGTTCCTGGAGATGATCGAGTCGGAGGCGACGCGACTGGCTCGCATCGTCGATCAGATCCTGCTCGCGGGGCAGCTCGACGCCGATGCGGTCGACGTCGCCCTGAGCGAGTGCGATCCGGCCGCCGTCGCCGCGGGCGTGGTCGAGTCGGCCGAGCTGCACCTGCCCGAGAACATCTCCATCCGCCTGGCGACGGACTCGGCGCCGAGGATCTCCTGCGACGAGAGCAAGCTCCGGCAGGTGCTCGTGAACCTGGTCGACAATGCCGTCAAGTACTCGCCCGCGGGTGGCAGCGTCGAGCTGCGCGTGTCCAACGGCGACGGCGCCTGCGTGATCGACGTGATCGACGAGGGCCTCGGCATCCCGCCGGACGAAAGCGACCGGATCTTCGAGAAGTTCTACCGCCTCGACCCGCAGCAGACCTACGGTGTCGGCGGCAGCGGCCTGGGCCTCTACATCTGCCGCGAGCTGGTTGAGCGGATGGACGGCCGACTGCGGGTCGAGTCGGAGCCCGGCCACGGCTCGCGCTTCACGCTCGAGCTGCCCGTTCAGCGCTAGCGGCTGCGGAACGTCACGCCCGCACCCGCGCCAGCAGCAGGCGCGCAAGCCTGACCTCCGCCGCGGCGATTGCGGTGCGCGCGGCGGCAGGAGCCGTGAGGGAAAGCGTCAACTCCGTGCGGCCCCGGCCGACGAGCACGATGTCGGCCGCGACGAGGAGTCGCTGCCCCGCTGCCTCGACCGCGACCAGCGCGCGATAGGCGGCGGTGCACCTCGCGAGGTGGGGAAACGCGAGCGTCCGGAACGAGACCAGGCTCTGGTTCGCCTTGAGACCCGCGTCAGCATTCGCCGCAGGCAGCTGAAGGCTCGAGGATCGACGACGGTGCGACGCCACCATCGCCGGGGCCTGCAACACCTGCGCCACGCTGCGGACGTCGAGGCTGGTGCGGCTGAAGTGAGTCTCGGCGACGCCCGTCAGCACGAGGTCTGACTGCTTCGGCCGATAGCCCGGGCAGCTCATCGTCGTCGAGAGGTCGGGCTTGACCAATCCGCGTCGCCACCCGCTCGAGCCGAGGTCGGCGGGCGGAGGACGGCCCGCGCGCGGCGGCCTGGTCGGACGCGTTGAAGCGGATCTGCCTCCCTGTTCGGCGGAGGGCCGCGAGGACGGCCGGCGCGAGGCAGAGCGCGGCGAGGCTTGCGAGGGCGCGTCTCGGCATCGGGTCAGCATCGCCGCGTCCGGCGCGGCACGCATGCCTCGAACGAGGGTTACCGGCCGGGCTTCTCCCAGACCGAGACGTGCTTGCTGCTCTCGGCGGTGAACGGCTCGCGGCCCCAGTCGCTCCGGCGCTCGCGCAGCCGCCTGCCTCCCAGCTCGGCCATCAGGTCGAGCTCGGCGGGCCACGTGTTGCGGAAATGCGTCGAGCTGCGTTCGAAACCTGCCGTCGACGAGCGTGAGGTGGTGCGAGACGAGACCCTGTTCCGGCGTTCAGCAGGACGACGATCGTCGAGACGAGCGCCAGATCGGTGAGCCGGCGGCCGTCGACGCGCGCTTCGACGAGCCGGGCGACGTCGTCCTGCGGCGTACGCCGCCGCTCTGCGACGAGGGCGAGCACGAAGTCGCGGAACTCGGCCGCGGCCTGCGTCGCCGCCTCCGCCTGCTCGAGCCGCGTGTCGAGCTCGTACATCTTCACCATCGCGTGCGACCAGTCGAGCAGGTCGCGCGCGCGGTCGGTCGGGACGCCGAGCAGCCGGCAGACGACCGCGATCGAGTACGGCTGGGCGTAGTCGCGCAGCAGGTCGAAGCGGCCGTCGGGAAGCAGCTCCCGTGCCAGCGCGCCGACGGCTCGCGCAGGCTCTCGACCGAGCGCGGCGTGAACGCGGCCGCGACGAGCCTGCGGATGCGCGTGTGGTCGGGCGGCTCGAGCCAGAGCAGGCTCCAGCGCTCGCTGTCCCAGAACGCCTGCCAGCGGGGGCCGAGCGGCTCCGCGGCCGCGAACTCCTCCTCGCCGCCGACGTGCCGGAAGTTGCGGCCGAGCCGCCGGTCGCGCAGGCACGCCCGCACGTCCGCGTGTCGGGTGACGAACCAGCGGTCGAGCCGTTCGTCGTAGTAGAGCGAAGTGTCCTCGCGCAGCGCCGCGAGCCGCGGATACGGGTCGTCGAGGAACTCGGGAGAGGTGGGGTCGAGCGTGATCAGGTCGCGGCGACGATCGTGATCCCGCCGCGCGCCTTCTGCCGCAACGTGATACGCACCTTCTCCGCCGGCAGCTCGAGCGCCGCGGCGACGTCGTCCCGGATCCGGACCGCCAGCGCCTCGCAGAACGCTCCCTCGTTGCGGAAGCTCGCCAGGTAGAGCTTGAGCGACTTCGACTCGATGCAGAGCCCACCTGGCTCGTATTCGATCGTCACCACGTACATGTCCGGCTGGCTCGTGATCGGGCACATCGCGACAAGCTCGTCGCTCGTCAGCTCGACGCGCGCGACGCCGGGGTTCGGGAAGGTCTCGAGGCCCGCGTAGTGCTCCGAGCCGGCGTGGCCGAGGGCGACGAACTCGATCGAGCGCTCGCTCATGGCGCGTACTGTACGCGGACGTGAGGCGCGTCTACCTGGCCGGGCCGCCGTTTGCGGAGGAGTACCGTCGCCGCGCCGCCGAGTTGCTGCAGGCACGCGGCTGTGAGCCGATCGACCCGATGCGCCGCGACTTCCGCGGGCGAACCGAGGGAAACGAGAACGAGATCGTCGAGGGCGACCTCGAGGAGATCGACTCCTGCGACGCGGTGCTCGCCGCCTTCACGGCTCCCGACGAGGGGACGGCGATGGAGGCATGGCACGCACACACCCGCGGGATCCCCGTCGTCGCCTACACCGGCGGCACACCACCGCACCCGTGGACCGTCTACGTCTCGACGCAGGTCTGCGGGGATCTCGAGCAGGCGATCGAGGTCGTCACCGCCTGAGCTGTGCCCGCTGCGGATACCCGGAAGTATCTAACCGGACTACTCATTGGTATCCTGCGGGAGCCATGATCACGGACGTCAACCCCTTCGTCTACTCGCGGCCGATCGGGCCGGATCAGATCGTGGACCGCGACGAGGAGACGCAGGTGCTGCTGAAGAACGCCGTCGGCGGCCACTACCTCCGGCTTTACGCGCCGCGCAAGTACGGCAAGACGAGCCTGTTGCGGCGGGCGCTCGCCGACGGCGAGCGGCAGGAGGGGCTCGTGCCGGTGCTCGTCGACCTCTACGGGGTGGTCTCACTCGCCGATGTCGCCGTGCGCTTCGAGCGCGCCTACGCGAAGGAGCTGCGAGGCGCGATCCGCGGCAGGGTCGAGGAGTTTCTCCAGAAGACGGGCCTTGGGCTCTCGCTCGGCGCCTTCGGGATCAGCGCCCGCCTGCAGCTCGAGCCGAAGACCGATCCGCTGCCGGCGCTGCACGCGCTGCTCGACCTACCGCTCAGGCTCGAGGAGTCTGGCGGCTTCCGCGCATACATCGCGCTCGACGAGTTTCAGGACGTCCGCAAGGTGCCGGACCTCGACGGGCTCCTGCGCAGCCACATCCAGTTCCAGGGCGACGTCGCCTCCTACGTCTTCGCCGGCTCCGAGCCCGGGCTGATGAAGCAGCTGTTCGAGCACAAGGAGGCGCCGCTGTACGGCTCGGCCGTGCCGGTCCGGCTCGGGCGGCTGCGGGACGAGGACCTCGGCATCTACGTCGCCGATCGCTTCCGCGAGAGCAGGCGCGCGGTCGGCGAGGCGCTCAACCCGCTGCTCGCGTCCGCCAAGGGCCACCCGCAGCGCGCGATGCTGCTTGCGCATCGACTCTGGGAGGAGGTCGGGCCGAACGGCTCGGCGTCGCTGGACGAGTGGGAGCGAGCCCACGCGGCTGCGCTCGTCGAGCTGCAGCCGGAGTTCGAGGCGCAGTGGCGGGGGCTCGACACCGCCGAGCAGAAGACGCTGCGCGCGATCATCGCCGGCGACGGCTCGCCCTACCGCGCGGCCGTCCTCGAGCGGCTGGCCTTGACGAAGGCGAGCGCGCAGAAGGCGCTGCACCGGCTGAGCGCCCGCGCCGAGCTCGAGGCGGACGGCCGGCGGCAGGTGGTCGTCGACCCGCTCTTCGCCGAGTGGATCGCGCGCCTCGCCTAGCCGTCGAGTAGCGCGCGCTCCATTCCCGCGAGACCCTCGCGCTCGACCCCGGCAGCGCCTTCCAGGTGGCCGTAGCGCGCGAGGATCGCGCAGAGCTGGATCGCGAGCACGCGAGCCCGCAGCAGCTGCGCCTCGTTGACCGGACCGTACGCCTCGAGGAACGCCGCCCGTCCGGCGGGCGGGACGAAGCTCCAGAGCAGTGGCAGGTCGATCGCGGGATCGGAGCGGCAGACGTCGCCCCAGTCGATCACGCCGCTCGGCGCGCCGCCGTCGACGAGCAGGTGCCGGAAATGCAGATCGCCGTGGACGATCGCGGGCGGCTCGGGAAGCGGCAGCCGCTCCGCCTCGGAGAGCAGCCGCTCGACCTGCGGCGGAGGATCCCAGAGGTCGAGGCGTGCGAGCTCCCCGAGCTCCTCCCGCGCGAGGGCCGCCCGCTTGTGCATGTCGGTGCGGCCGTTCGGGTCGAGCGGCAGTGGCTCGTCGAGCTCGACCGCGTGCAATGAGCGGAGGAACGCCGCGAGCTCCAGCCCGACCTCGATCCTCGTCTCGTCGTCGAGCGCCGCGTCGCCTGCTTCGACGCCGGGGAGGAACTCGCAGCCGAAGAACGGCCAGGGATAGTCCTCGTCGGGTGCTCCGGTGAACGCCGGCCGTGGAATCGGCAGCGGCAGGAGCGGCGCGAGCTTCGGCAGCACCGCGAGCTCGCGCTCGACCCCCGGGATCGCGACGGCGCGGTGCGGGAAGCGAAAGGCGTAGAGGTCGTCGACGACCCAGACGCTGTTGTCCCAGCCCGCCGCGAGCTTCCGCAGCGAGACGCCCTCCAGCTCCGGAAATTGCGCCAGCAGGCGCCGCACGAGCACCTCGTCGACCACGACCTCCGCAGTCCAGATCGGCACCGGCGAAGCCTAGGCTGCAGCGCGGGGATGTGACGGCGTAGTAGAGACAGACCTGTCTGTCGAGGGGGAACGGGCGTACACTCCCCTGCGGTGATCCAAGCGGCGGTAGGACTCCCGGCGCGCGAACGCATCCTCGCGAGCGCGTACGAGCTCTTCGCGCGGCACGGCGTTCGCGCGGTGGGCGTTGACGAGGTGATCAGGCGCGCGAACGTGGCCAAGGCGACGCTCTACCGCCACTTCGCCTCCAAGGACGAGCTCGTTCTGGCGTTCTTGCAGCAGCGCGAGCAGCTCTGGACGAAGGAATGGGTCGAGGCCGAGGCGCGTCGCCGCGGCGCGACGCCCGAGGAGCAGCTGCTCTCGATCTTCGACCTCTTCGACGAGTGGTTCCGCCGCGCCGACTTCGAGGGGTGTTCGTTCATCAACATCCTGCTCGAGATGAACGACCGCCGGACGACGATCGGCGAGGCGAGCGCGATGCACCTGGCGAACATCCGCGCGCTGATCGGAGCGCTCGCGACGGAGGCCGGCCTCTCCGAGCCCGAGGAGTTCGCGCACTCGTGGCACATCCTGATGAAGGGGTCGATCGTCGCGGCGCGCGAGGGCGACGAGGACGCCGCGCAGCGCGCGCAGGCGGTGGCCCGGCTGCTGATCGCGCAGCACCGCCGCGCGTAGATGCGGCCGCTCGTCGGGATCACGACGTACCTCACGCCCGCGCGCTTCGGCGCGTGGGAAGAGGAGTCGGCGCTCGTGCCGGCGGACTACGTGCACGCGGTCGAGCGGTCGGGCGGCCGGCCGCTGCTCGTGCCGCCGAGCGACGACGGCGTCGAGGAGACGCTCGACGTCCTGGACGGCGTGATCTTCTCGGGCGGCTCGGACCTCGACCCCGGCAGCTATGGCCAGGAGCCGCACCCGGAGACGAAGGGCATCGCTGCCGACCGCGACCGCGCCGAGCTCGCGCTCCTGAACGCCGCGCTCGCCCGCGACATGCCGGTGCTCGCCGTCTGCCGGGGCTCGCAGGTGCTGAACGTGGCCCTCGGCGGCGATCTCGTCCAGCACCTGCCCGACGTCGTCGGCGACGAGAAGCACAAGCACACGCCGGGTGAGTACGCCGACCATGACGTGGAGCTCGAGCCCCAGACGAGGCTCGGCTCGCTGCTCGGCGATCGAGCGCCCGTCAAGTCGCACCACCACCAGGGCTTCGGCCGCCTCGGCTCGGGGCTGCGGCAGGCGGCGCGAGCCGAGGACGGTACCGTCGAGGCGCTCGAGGATCCGTCCCGGCGGTTCGCGCTCGGCGTCCTCTGGCACCCGGAGGCAGGCGAAGACCTGCGGCTCTTCGAGGCGCTCGTCGAGGAGGCGCGGGCCTACCGCGAGAGCCGGCGCGGGTGAGCCTCCGCTCGCCGGCGACGCTGATCCCCACGATTCCCGAGCCGGCGCGGGTCGTCCTCCGCAACGGCATCTGGGCGTACGGCCGCGCGACCTCGTCGCTCCGTCCGCTGCCGGACTTCCTCGTGCTCGGGGCGCAGAAGGCCGGCACGACCGCGCTCTACGCGTACCTCCGGCGCCACCCGCAGATCGCCGGGCCGTCGTGGAAGGAGGTCAGCTTCTTCGACCGCCACTACGCACGCGGCGAGGCGTGGTATCGCGGTAACTTCCCGAACCTCGCCCGGACGCGCGGGAAGCTCGTCGGGGAGGCAAGCCCGAGCTACCTCTTCCACCCGCTCGCGCCCGAGCGCGTGCGTGCGCTCGTGCGCGAGGCGCGACTCGTCGCACTCGTCCGCAACCCGGTCGACCGCGCGCTCTCGCACTACAACCACGAGGTCGCGCTCGGCCGCGAATCGCTCTCGTTCGAGGACGCTCTCGGGGCGGAGGACGAGCGGCTGCGCGGGGAGGAGGCGCGGCTCGTCGCCGACCCGCCTTACTTCAGCCGCGCCTGGTGGAGCCATACGTACAAGGCGCGCGGGCGGTACGCAGAGCAGCTCGAGCGCTGGTTCGACGTCTTTCCGCGCGAACAGCTGCTCGTGCTCTCGAGCGACGAGCTCGGTGCCGAGCCTGCGCGAGCTCATGCGCAGGTGCTCGAGTTCCTCGGCGCGGCGCCGCAGCGGCTCGACTCGTACCCGCGTGTCTACGAGCGGGAGTACGAGCCGATGAAGCCCGAGACGCGCGAGCGGCTGGCGGCGGAGTTCGAAGAGCCGAACCGCCGGCTCTACGAGCTGCTCGGCCGCGACCTCGGCTGGAGGTAGCGCGGAGCCGCAGAAGCCGTCACGGCAAGGGTCGTGACACAGATCGCCGCGAGCAGCAGGTACGGCAGCGTGTCTCCCGCGATCTCGGCGAGCCAGCCGCCGACCGCCGGGCCGACGACGTTGCCGGCCGCCCAGGCTCCGTTCATGGCGCCGAACGCCAGCGCGGCCGCGATCCCGGTCCGCTCGGCTGCGTCCGTCAGCAGCGACATCCCCGGGGTATAGAAGCCGCCGTAGGCGATCCCCGCCACGACCACGAGCGCCGCGACGGCCGGGGCCGCTTCGGCCCAGGCGAAGGCGAGCGAGACGAGCACCGAGGCCGCGAGCGCCATGCGTACCGGCAGCAGCCGCCCGCGGCGGTCGGTGAAGCGGCCGAGCAACGGGTTGAAGACGGTCTCGACGCCCGCTGTGACGAGGAAGACGGCGCCGATCGCAACGCCGCCCCAGCCTTCGTCGTGCAGCTTCAACGGAACGAGCACCGCGACCACGCCGAAGAGGAGTGCCGGCAGGACGAGCAGCCACATCGCGCCGAGCAACCTGCGGTCGGCGCGGCGAACGAGCTCGATCGCCGCCTGCGGCTGGGCGGCTACGCCCGGCGTGACGAAGACCCACACCGCGAGCGCGAAGCCGAGGGCGCTGACGCCGATGAACGTTGCGCGGACACCGGCGACGGTTGCGATTGCGCCCAGCACCGGCCCGAGCAGCGCCCCGAACACGGCCGCGCCCATCGTCGTCCCGATCAGCTCGCCGCGGCGCTCCCGAGGCGCCGCAGCGACGAGCCAGGCAAGCGCGCCGGCCCACGAGAGCGCGCTGCCGACGCCCTGGAGCAGCCTGGCAGCGCCGAGCATCCAGACGCTGCCGGCGAGCGCGAAGCCCAGGCTGGCGAGGGCCGTCAGCGTCACCCCGGCGAGCGCGGCGCGGCGCGGGCCGAAGCGTGCCGCGACGAGACCGCTCGGCACGGACGCCGCGAGCACTCCGGCAGCGTACGAGGCCGATAGCACCCCGGCGGCTCCCTTCGACAGCCCGTACTCGGCGGCGAAGTGCGGCAAGAGCGGTGCGAGCGCGGCGAAGAAGAGGATGTCGAGCGCCACGATCGAGCTCAGGAGGACGACTCGCGCGCGCATCGCTCGACCGTAGCAAGCAGGTTTGTCGCATCAGATCGTGGCGTAGAGCACGAACTCCGCTAACCGAGCCAGGGTTTAGGCGTCCCACATCTCGAACAAGGTCGTATTCGACCAGGCCACCGATGCGTGTTCAGCGCCGCCAGCGTGCGCGTCGGTAGAGCCGTTTGGAGTCGGGCTCCGAGGAGGGGTCTCTGCGGTGAAGCCAAAGCGTTTGCTCATACCCCTGCTCACGGCCCTTTTACTGGGAGCAGCGGCCGCAGCGACGCTGGCATCGGCGTCGGCGCCGCCACCGCGGCGGGGGTTTCCGGTTCGGACCGTCGCCTCGCCGAAGGTGCACAAGCCGCGGCACCGCGTGGACGCGCGGCTCGTTCGCCGGCTGCAGCGGACGGTGTGGCACTGGCAGGCGGTAATGGGCGTCAGCGGCCGCACCTACTTCAAGGCACCGCTGCAGTCCACGCGGGCGCTGCGCTACTGGCGCCGTCAGGTGAAGCAGATCGCACGCCGCGCCGCGCATCCGCCGCACAGGTCCGGCTGGCTCTGCATCCACAACCACGAGGGCGGCTGGAGCGACTCGGGCGATCCGTACTGGGGAGGACTGCAGATGGATCGCGGCTTCATGCGGACGTACGCACCCCGCGACCTGCTGCGACGGGGCTGGGCGGACCGGTGGACGCCGCTCGAGCAGATGTGGGTCGCCGAGCGCGCCCATCGCAGCGGCCGCGGGTACTATCCGTGGCCGAACACCGCGCGCTACTGCGGCCTGCTCTAGCCACGCTTCGAGGCGCGGGCGAAACGAGGTGGCTTTGCTGCCCGCCCAACTGATCCTCGCGCGTTAGACGACGCCGATCCGGGAAAGGCTCGCACATGAGCGAACTCACGCAGGAACAGATCAGCGCCCTGATCGCGCGTGGCGAGGAACAGGGTTGCGTCAATCTCTCGCAGTTCAACGAGCTCGTGGCCGAGAAAGGCCTCGGCGACGACCAGATTTCGCAGCTCTACGAAGAGCTCGACGAGCGCGCCATCGAGCTGACCGACGACTGCGGCCGCGCGACCGAGGACGACAGTACGTACGTGAACGGCGATCTCGCGGCGGCGACGACCGACGCGCTGCAGCTGTTCCTGAACGAGGCCGGCCGCTGGCCGCTGCTGACGAAGGAGGAAGAGGTCGAGCTCGCCAAGCGCGTCGAGCGCGGCGACGTCGAAGCGAAGGAGCGGATGATCAACTCGAATCTCCGGCTCGTGGTCTCGATCGCGAAGCGCTACCAGGGGCACGGCCTCTCGCTGCTCGACCTGATCCAGGAGGGGATCATCGGGCTGATCCGCGCGGTGGAGAAGTTCGACTGGCGCCGAGGCTTCAAGTTCTCGACCTACGCGACCTGGTGGATCCGGCAGGCGGTGCAGCGCGGCGTGGCGAACAAGGCGCGGACGATCCGGATCCCGGTGCACATCGCGGACCGCGAACAGCGGATCGCGCGGGCCGAGCGAGCTCTTGCCCTGAAGCTCGGGCGGCAGCCGAGCGACGAGGAGGTCGCGAAGCAGGCGAAGCTGCCACTCAAGCAGCTACGCGAGGTACATCAGGCGGCGCGAGCCGTCACCAGCCTCGATCGGCCGCTCGGCGCCGGCGGCGAGGGCGCGCTCGGCGACCTCTTCGCCGCGGAAGGCGCGGAGCCCGCCGAGGAGCTGACGGTCAGCCTCGAGCAAGATGTCCTGCGCCGGGCGGTGGCGCAGCTCCCCGAGCGCGAGCGGGCGGTCGTGAAGCTCCGCTACGGGCTGAACGGCGACCGAGATCCGGCGTCGCTGGAAGCGATCGGGCGCGAGCTCGGCCTGACGCGCGAACGCGTGCGGCAGATCGAGGCGAAGGCCCTGGAGCAGCTGGCGGTGAACCGCGAAATCGAGGCGCTCAAGGTCGCGTAGCGGTCCTGTTCACGCGCGCGTCCCCCCGGGCGGGTGGGGGCTAGGGACGGTAGCGGGCGCGACGCGCGAGAGTGTCGCGACCTCGTGCCGGTTGTGTCTCAGATCAGGTGAGGATCAGCGCGAGCAGTCCTCCGAGGGCGGCGACGCCGAACGTCAGCCAGGCCACGTAGTCGCCGATCACGCCGCTGTGGACGCTGCGGAGGACGTCGAGGCCACCGCTCGTCCACCCGTATGCGCGCCGCCGCGCGCGCTCCGGCACGAGCCGGTCCCGGTAGAGAGCGAAGGCCGCGAGCGCAAAGGCGCCGCCCAGCGAGATCACGCTCCAGACGACGCTTGCCGGCGCCAGCTTCAGCATCGACAGCGAGTCCACGGCCGTGTGCTCGATCCGTCCCTGCAGCACCGTTGCGACGTACGAGTGCCGATCCTGGAAGGTGTCGCCCGCGTGCTCGAGGTGGCGCTCGAGGCCCGGCACGAGGCTGAGACCGACACCCGCGAGGATCAACGCCGCCGTCGGCGCGAGCATCAGCACGCCGCTCCGCCTCGGGTCACGCTCGACCTCCTGCTCCTCGTCGGGCTCGGGCGAGAGCAAGGCGTCGTGCCGCGGCCCGAGCCCGAGAAACACGCGGCCGGCGGCGCGCAGGATCGCCGCCACCGAGACGATCGTGACCACGGTGACGAGCGGCGCCAGCCACGGATAGCCCTCATGTGTCGCCGACTCCTCGAGCAGTGACTTGCCGAGGAAGAGTCCGAACGGCGCCGGTGCAGCGAGTGCGACGGCAGCGAGCACGAAGAGTGTCCCGGTCGGCCAGAGCGCACGGCCGCGGCCGTGCAGCACGAGCTCGTCCACGCTGCTCAACCGGTTGAGGACGATGCCGACGCAGAGGAACAGGCCGCCCTTCAGCAGGCCGTGAGCAAGCACGATCGCGGCGGACCCGGCGAAGGCGCTCGGCGTCAGCAGCGCGATCCCGATCAGGATCAGGCCGGCGTGGCTGATCGTCGAGTAGGCGAGCAGCCGCTTGAGGTGCCGCTGCAGGAAGCACATCACGGCCCCCACGACCGCGCTCGCGACCCCGAGCCCGAGCAGCAGGTCGGTCAGCCGCCCGGAGTGCGCGCCGGGGACGCCATCGAGCGTCGTCCAGTAGACGCGCGCGACGCCGTACAGGCCGAGCTCGACCATCGCGCCCGAGAAGAGGACGCACACGGGCGTGGGCGCAACGGCGTGCGCGTCGGCGAGCCAGAAGTGGAACGGGACGATCGCGCCCTTGACGAGGAAGCCGCACGTCACGAGCGCGAAGGCGACGACGACGAGGCCGTCCGGCTTCTTCCCGGCGAGGGTGTCGCCGATCTGCGCGAGGTTCAATGCGCCGGTGCGGCCGTAGAAGAGCGCGATCCCGATCAGGACGCAGTACGCGCCGAGCGTGTTCGTGACCGCGAAGTTGATCGCCCCCTGCAGCGGACCTCGCTCCTCGACGCGGTAGCCGGTGAGCGCATATGCCGCCGCGCCCATCAGCTCGAACCAGACGAACATGTTGAAGAGGTCGCCCGAGAGCGCGAAGCCGCACATCCCCGCGAGGAAGACGAGCATCAGGACGTGGAACAGCGTCCCGACCTCGTCGAAGTAGCGCCACGAGAAGACGAGCGATGCCGTCATCAGCGTCGCTGCGAGCGCGGCGAACCCGGCGGCGACCGGGTCGACGGTGAACGAGACCCCGAGCGCGAGGCCGTGCCGGGCGCGCCAGCCGCCGAACCAGTACGCGAGCCGGTGGTCCGAGGCGTGGAAGACGAGCAGGAGGGAGACGACCATCGTCGCCGTGGAGGCGGCGAGCGCGACCACGTCGTCGACACGCTTCCCGAGGAAGTGGCCGAACGCCGTCAAGGCCGCGGCCGAGATCAGGGGGATCGCGACCGGCAGCGGGACGAGGACGTCCATCAGCCGCTCATCTCGGTGAGGGCGTCCGGGTCGAGGGTCCCATTCCGCTTCTGCACCTGGATCGCCAGCGCGAGCAGCAGCGCGGCGACGGTGACGCTCACGACGATGTCCGTCAGCGTCAGCGCCTGCACGACGGGGTCGACCGCCCGCGTCCCCACCGAGACGTCGGCGAAGACCGGCGCCGTGGCACCCTTCACGTAGCCGATCGCCAGCAGCAGCACGTACGTCGACGACTGCGTCAGCGTCAGGCAGACGACGAGGTGGATCAGGTTGCGGCTCGTGATGATCCCGTAGAGGCCGACGACGAAGATCCAGACGGCGAGCGCGTAGGGGAGGTAGCTCACGCTGTCTCCAGGCGCGTGACCGAGAGCTCCTCGAGGAATTCGGTGAACAGGAGTAGGAAGGCGGCGGTGACCTCGATCGCCGTCGCGAGGTTCAGCATCGGGATGCTGCCGCCGGAGGCGAGCGTGCCAGGGGTGCCGAAGGGCCCGAAGTTGTGCAGGTAGGCCGAGCCGAGGAGCATCGAGGCGATCCCCACGACGGCGAAGCCGCCGGCGCCGAAGCCTTCGGCGAAGTCGACTGCCGGCTGTGGCGTCAGCGCACGGTAGGAGCGGTAGTCGCCGGCGAGGTAGACGACGGCGATCGCGCCCGCGAGCACGACCCCGCCCTGGAAGCCGCCGCCCGGGGTGAGCGGGCCGTGCGCCACGACGTAGAGGCCGATCACGAGCAGCGCGCCGGAGAGGCCGAGCCCGATGAGTCCGACCGGATCGCTGACGAGACGGTCGCGCGGGCGGGCCCTCTCGTCGCGGGCGTCCCGCGTCAGCAGCGCTACGCCGACGACCGACGCGAAGAGGATGAACTCCTCGCCGAGGGTGTCGAAGCCGCGGTAGTCGAACACGACCGACGTCACGACGTTCGTCGTGTGCCGCTCGCTGACGGCGACGTTCTTCAGGAGCGTGCCGTAACGCTCGTGATAGTCGCCGAAGGCGTGCAGTCCGGCGACGGCCCAGAGCAGCAGCGCCGAAAGCCCCACGCCGGAGACGCCGAAGAGGCCGAGCCGCAGCTGCCTGGTCATCCGCTGCGCTGCATGACGATCGCGACCACGATCACGAGCGGGAAAGCGACCGCGCCGACGACGAGTTCGGACAGTGCGACGTCCGGCGCCTGAAAGACGACGAACAGCACCACGAGCGTCAGCGCGTAGACGCTGCTCAGAAGCGTCAGGCGGACGAGATCGTGAGTAAGCGCGAGCGCAAGGGCGAAGAACGCAACGAGCGCGATCGCCATCGCCTGCAGCGGGATCACGAGCCGCGCTCCCGCTCGGCGGCGCTCGACTCGAGCGTGTTCCAGTCTCGCAGCCGCACTGCACGCGCGGTCGCGATCGTCAGCGCTCCGCCGGCGAGCGCGAGGAGCAGGGCGACGGCGATCGCGTTGAGGCCGTTCGTCGTGAAAAGCCCCTCGTCGAAACAGACTGCCGTCGCGACCAGCGCCGGCCCGAGCACGGTCGCGGCTCCCGCGAAATGCAGCCGGTCGACCGCGCGGCGCATCGTCACGAGGCCGATGCAGCAGACGAGCTCGACGGCGACTCCCGTCCAGACGAGCAGGTGCACGATCACAGCCAGCGTCCCCCCAGGAAGCGGACGAAGACCATCGTCCCGACGAAGCCGAGTCCTGCGAGGACGAGCGGAAGGGTGTAGTAGGACGAGCGGTGAAAGCCTGCGGCCAGGAGGACGAGCACGAGCGTGACGAGCGTCGTCACCAGCTCGAGCGCCACGAGCCCGTCGAGGGCGGTCGCGCGCAGGAGCACCCAACCGCACGGGACGAGCCCCGCGAGCAGGACCGTCGCCGCGACCAGCCAGACGTTCACGGCATCGAGTTCGAGCTGCGCCGCGGATCGAGCTCGTGCCGCAGGGCGACTCCCCGCTCGCAGTCGACGTCGATGGGCATCCCGTTCGGGCTCAGCGAATCGGCGCCGGCGGCGACGGCGCGCCGGCCACGCGAGGATGGGTCGTCCGAGCCGGCCGGAAAGTCGAAGGCGCGGTAGCGGCTGCTCAGACGGCGCAGCCCGACGAGGTGCAGGGCGAGCGCCCAGAAGACGGCGCCGACCTCGTACAGCACCCGCCACGGCACCTTCAGCACCTTTGCGAGCGAGCGCCCCTCGAATCGAAAGCGGAGCAACCCCTGACGCCGCAGCGCGAGCGCGAGCAGCGCTCCGACCAGCGCGGCGCAGGCGGCGGCGATCAGCTCCAGCCCGGCATTCGTCCCGACGAGGACGATCCACCAGCCGAAAAGGGCGAGCCACCAGAGCAGCACGAAGAGCGCCGTGCCCATCGTTCGTGGCTTACCCGTTTGGCGACGGCTCATTCCCGCGAGCCGAGGCCGCCGGCGAGCTCGCGCACCCTGGCGGGGCCGCTCGTCGCCGGATCGAGCGGCGGCGTCGGGGCGCCAGCGCCCTCGCGGAGCCCGGTGAGCAGCTCGAGCAGCGCCTCGTCGGCTCCGCGGCTCGGGCGCCAGCCGAGCTCGATGCGCGCCCGGGTGACGTCGAGCAGCGGCACGTTCAACGCAAGGTCGAGCCAGCCCGGAGGCGTCGGCTGGAGGTGCAGCCGCCACGAGGCGCTCGCCGCCGCGCGCGCCAGCTGCTCGGGCACCCGAACCGGCCGCGCGTCGAGGATCCGAGCGAGCTCCTCTGGGTCGAGTACGGGCTCCGCCGCGACGTTGAAGGCCCCGCGCGCGTCGCCGACGACGGCTCGCCGGTACGCGTCGCCGACGTCGCGCGAGTGCACCGCCTGGAAGCGGAGTCGCGGCAGGTCCGGGACGACGGGTAGCAGCTTCGGGTGCAGCAGCGGGCTCGGCAGGAACGGCCCGGCGAACAGGCGGCGGATCCCGGTGGCCGCCTCCCGCTTGAAGATCAGCCCGGGGCGCAGCCGCACCACCCGCGTCTCCGGCCGGTCGTGCTCGAAGTGGTCGAGGATCCGCTCGACCTCGCTCTTGTGGCGCGAGTAGAAGCTCGACCGGATGCCGCCCGTCGGCCAGCGCTCGTCGACCCGGCGGTCCTTCGGCCCCGGTGAGTAGGCGCCGACCGAGGAGGCGTAGACGAGCGCCGGAACTCGTGCCTCGCCGGCGGCCAGGAAGACGCGGCTCGAGCCGTGGACGTTCGTCAACCGCAGCTCCTCGGCCGCGCGCGAGGGCTGGATCTTCCAGGCGAGGTGCACGACGCAGGCCGCGCTGCGGAAGTGAGGGACGAGGTCGTCGCGCGCGACGTCCGCCTGCGCCCACTCGACCTTCGGCAGCTCGAGGTCCGGCAGCCGCCGCGCGAGGCCGAGCACCGACTCGACCGCGGGATCCTCGACGAGCGCCTCGAGCAGGCTCGTGCCGACGTTGCCGGTCGCTCCGACGACGACGACTCGCATCAGGCGCTCACGCCCAGCTCGTCGACGAGCGTGAAGAACACCTTGGCGTAGGGCGAATCGGCCGTTCGCTCGCGCACCTCGTCCCAGTCGATCTGCTCGCGCACCGTCCGCGCGATCTCGAGCACGCGGTCGTAGTCGACCTCGTGCTCGCGCAGCGCGAGCAGCTTCGCGACCAACACGTCCTCGGCCCGCATCACCGACATCCGCACCGCCTGCACCTCGAGCACGTCCGCGCGGTCGAGAAAGTCGTCGTCGACGGCGAGGCCGGTCGGCGCGTAGATCAGATCGACGAGCACGTCGCCGCGCCAGGCCTTGTAGAGCCAGCCCTCGGGCGGCTCCTCGATCTGGAAGCCGGCTTCCTCGAGGGCGTTCAGCCCGCGCTCCGCGTCCTCCGGGCGGATGAAGAAGTCGACGTCGTGCTCCGTCTCCGGGCCGCCGCGCGCCCAGATCGCGAGGCCGCCGCCCAGCACGAACGGCACATCGGCCTCGCGCAGCGCGGCGGCGGCGTGCTTCAGCGTGTCCAGCAGCTCCTCGAAGGGTGCGGTCGGCTCCGGCATGGACGCGGTCGTACCCGGCACGCCGTAGCCTCAATCGGTTGAATCCGCCGGATGGCGAGGCCGATTCGCGTTGCAGCGGCGGGTGACGTGCATTGCGACGAGGTCAATCGGGACGAGCTCGAGCGCGCGTTCGGGCGCGTCGACGGCCAGGTCGACGCGATCCTGCTCGCCGGCGACCTGACCACCTACGGCGAGGTCGAGCAGGCCGAGCTGCTCGCCGACATCTGCCGGCCGCTGCAGACGGCGGTCTACGCGGTGCTCGGCAACCACGACTGGCACTGCGACGAGGTCGAGCAGCTCACCGGCGCACTCGGCGAGGGGGGCGTCCGGCTGGTCGACCGCGCCTTTGCGGTGCAGGAGGTGGACGGCTCGCGGCTAGGCGTCGCCGGCACGAAGGGGTTCGTCGGCGGCTTTCCGGACTCGCAGCTGCCCGACTTCGGCGAGCCGCTGTTGCGCGAGGTGTACGCGGAGACGAGCGCGGAGGTCGACGCCCTCGCCGCGGGGTTGGCGGCGATCGAGGACTGTGAGCACCGCGTCGCGCTGCTGCACTACGCGCCGACGCTGACGACGCTCGAGGGCGAGCCGCGCGGTATCTGGCCGTTCCTCGGCACCGACCGCCTCGCCGACCCGATCCTCGAGCACCATCCGCACGTCGTCCTCCACGGCCACGCCCACGCCGGTGCGTTTCAGGGTGCGATCGGCGACGTCCCGGTGTACAACGTGGCCGTGCCAGTGCTGGGCGCGGACTTCTTCGTCTTCGAGCTCGACGGCTCGACCGTCCGGCCGGCATGACCTCGACGATCGAGATCGAGCAGACGCGCGAGGTCGAGGACGCCGAGCGCGACCGGCCCTGGATCGTGATCGTCTGGAACGACCCGATCAACCTGATGTCCTATGTCACGCTCGTGCTGCAAAAGCTGTTCGGCTACAGCGAGGCGAAGGCGACGCAGCTGATGCTGCAGGTGCACAACGACGGCAAGGCCGTCGTCTCGAGCGGCACGCGCGAGAAGGCGGAGCTCGACGTCGCGCGGCTGCACGCGCACGGGCTCTGGGCGACGATGCGGCAGGACTGACGGTGTTCTCGCGCGCCGCAGGAGGCGGCCTCGAGCTGAGCCTCGCGGGCGATGAGCGGGCGCTGCTGGCGGGGCTCGCGGGCGAGTTGGGTGCGCTGCTCGAAGGCGGCGGAGGCGACCCGTCGCTGCGGCGGCTCTTCCCGCCGGCCTACGACGACGAGGACGACGAACAGGCCTATCGCGAGCTCGCCGGTGCGGGGCTGCTGAACGGGCGCCGCGAAGCGCTCGACCTCCTGGCCGAGACCGCAGGCAACGAGCGGCTCACGGCCGAGGAGGCCGATGCCTGGCTGCGAGCCCTGAACGACCTGCGCCTCGTCCTCGGCACGCGCCTGGACGTCCAGGAGGACACCTTCGCCCGCGAGCTGCGCCCCGACGACCCGCGGGCGCCCGCACTCGCGATCTACAGCTACCTCTCCTGGATCCAGGAGCAGCTGGTCGAGACGCTCTCGCCCTAGGCGGCGGTGGCGTAGCGGGCGTACGCGACGCCGTTGGCGAAACGGCGTGTCTCGAGCAGCTCGAGTCGCATGCGCACGCTGGTCGGAAGCGCCCGCTTGCCGCCGCCGACGAGGACGGGCGAGACGAGGAGCTGGAGCTCGTCGACGAGACCCGCGGCGATTGCCTGCGCGGCGAGCTCGGCCCCGCCGACGGTGAGGTCGCGCTCCGCACCGGCCTTCAGCTCTCGCACCGCCTCGGGGTCGAAGTCCCGCTCGATTCGCGTCCTCTCGGTCGACGTCGTCTCGAGCGTCCTCGAGAAGACGATCTTGTCGGCGGCCTGCCAGATGTCGGCGTACTCCGCCTCGACAGGGTCGGTCGGACGCGCCGTCTCCCAGTACGCCATCACCTCGTAGAGCCGGCGGCCGTAGAGGTGGGTGCCGACCTTGCGTTCCAGCTCGTTGACGAACGCGTGCACCTCGTCGTCCGGCCTCGACCAGTCGAACTTCCCGTTCTCGTCCTCCACGTAGCCGTCGAGCGATGCGATGGCCGTGTAGACGAGCCTGGCCAAGCGGCGCGAGCTAGGTGCCGACGACCTGCACGAGCCAGCGGCGATCGCGCTCGCGGTCGAGCTCCAGGAACAGCACGCGCTGCCACGTCCCGAGGCAGAGTTCGCCGTCGCGCACGGGGATCGACTCGCCCGCCGTCCCGAGCAGCATCGCCATGCAGTGCGAGTGGCCGTTGCCGAAGTCCATGTCCTCTGGGCAGATGTTCTCCGTCCGACGGTCCCAGTCGTCGTGGGCGTAGTAGGTCTCGCTCGGCACGAGGCGCTTGAGCATGCTGGCGAAGTCCTCGAGAAAGCCGCTCTCGAACTCGTTGACGCGTACGCAGCACGTCGTGTGCGGGGAGTAGACGCAGGCGATGCCGTCGACGACGCCGCTCTCCGCGACGGCCTCGCAGACCTCCTCCGTGATGTCGCGGACGGCCAGACCGCCTGTAGTTCGAAGCTGTCGCTCGTGCTGGAAGACCTTCACCGTTCGCCACCCTCCTTCGTGGACGGCCGCTGGAGTGCGGACAACGCGGCCTATTGTGAGGGTTCGAGGCGCGTCCGTCGAGTCGAACCGGCGTTACGCTAGCTCCGCGGGCCCGTAGCTCAGCTGGTCAGAGCAGCGGACTCATAATCCGTTGGTCCCTGGTTCGAATCCAGGCGGGCCCATACCGCACCGTAGGCCTGCGGCAACGCGCATGTTCGAGGCTCCCGTGTGCCAGCAGGTGGCAGAAACGGTCAGGTGGTGTCGCGACGGAAGGTGCCTGCGCCGGCTTGGTCAAACCCGGCTCCGGCTGTCGGCTGCAGGGATGAAGGTTTCGACCGACAGGTCGGGATCAACGTGGACTTCGGAAAGGAACCCCACGACCTCGCGCCCCGTCAATCCCTCGACCGCGTCCGTGAACTTGCCGCGCATGGTCTGCTGGAATGCCTGCCGTCTCGGCCTGACGGCGGGGAAGCGGCCGGCGTCGATCAGCGTCCGCTCGACCGGCGTGTAGACATCGTCGAGAAGGCAGACGACGTAGTCACCTCCCATCACCGTGCGCGTCCGGCGCGCTCCGCGGCCGTAGTACTCGCGGTGCAGGCCGCTGATCGCGTTCGAGATTGCTGCTGCGCGCTTGCCGTCGCCGCCCGGTGCGTCGTTCGTTGCGACCATGGGCGCCTTCCTCCCGCTTCTCGAGACAGACGCGCGGGAGGAAGGAGAAGCGGAGAAAGCGACCGGCGGGCGTTGTGCGTCTCGAGCGTAGCCGCGATTCGAGCAGCCCGTCGAGTTGCGGCTGACTCGACGCGCGAGGGCCGACACAGCCGTCCTTCGCCGGCCGCCGCTCGTTGGCCCTAGCACAGGGTTAACCGCCGGAACCTCGAATCTACGAGGCTGCCGGGGCGGGCGGTACCGCCCGGGTGCGCCGCAGGCCCAGCCGTTCGCCCCGGTCGTCCTCACTTCAGCTGGACTGCGAAACCTGCGCAAACCTCCTTCAGGCGGGCGTCACCCTCAGCGGGTGATGCGCGCGTTCGTCCGCGAACAGAGGCTTTGGACGTGCGGCGGATAACCGCCGCACTCGATTGGAGGTCGGCATGTGGTGGGGAGTCGGGATCGGCGCGGCGCTCTTGTACTTCGTGCTCGTGTTCACGCTCGGGCTGATGACGCTCAGGAACGGGCACGGGTGGATGTTCTTCTTCGGGATCTTCTTCCCGCTTCTGTGGATCATCGGCGCGATCATGTCTCCGCCGCAGAGGATGGCGGCGTAGCGTCTCGCGGGCTCAGCGAGCGTCGCCCTGCCGTACCCACAGCGTCACGAGGCGTGCGACCAGCGTCACGAGGAAGACCTGGCCGAGCAGCGCCTCGAGCGCCGTCAGCGCCTGCGGCAGTCCGACAGCCGGCGAGAGGTCGCCGAAGCCGAGCGTCGTCAAGGTGACGAAGCTGAAGTAGAGGTACTCCGACTCCTGGTGCGCCCCGGGCTGAACGAAGAACGAGGTGTCCCTAACGGCGTCGAGCGCCAGGAAGCCGAACGCGAACAGCAGGCCGACGAGGACGTACGTGCAGAGCGCGCCGAAGACGGTCTCATGCGTCACGCGCTGGTGGTGGAGCACGCGCGTCAGCGTCACCGGCAGCGTTGCGGTGACGAGCAGCGCGGCGGGGAGGAGGTACGTCAGGCCGATGATCCTCTGCGAGTTGACGACGAGGACCGCGAGCGCGAGCACGAGACAGACGGCGATCAAGACGACCTGGCGGCGGCTGATCCTGTGCCCCGTCTCGGGATCGTTGATCGCGACGACGAGTGCCGCAGCGCCGAGGAGTGTGCTGCCGATCACTCCCCAACGTGCGTCGTCGACGACCTCGAGCAGGAAGAAGTTCGCGAGCAGCAGCACGAGCAGCGACTCGTAGCTGTCGAGGATCCGGAGCGCGCGCTCTCGCATCAGCCGCCGAGCAGCGCCGCGACCTGCTTGCGGTAACCCTCGCCGTCGTACTCGTGCAGCGGGTGCGGCTCGAGCTGGTGCTCGTGGATCTCGCCGTGCCGGCGGACGTAGAGGGTCGGGAGGATCGTCCCCGACTCGTCGACCTCGACGCTCGCCGCGGCGCCGTCCTCGGTGACGGCGTCGAGATAGTGCGCGAGCGGCATCACGCCCTCGTCTACGTGCGTGCCGTCGGCCGTCGAGACGGCGCGGCAGAGGTAGCCCTTCTGCACCCACAACTCGGGCGCGCGCGTCAGCTCGTGCACGACGAAGTCGACCACGTCCGGCACCGGCTCGCGCTCCGGCTCGAACGCGTTGAGCCGCTCGGCGAGATGGCGCGCAAGCACGCGCGCGTTGTAGCGGAAGCCGTTGACGGAGCTCGAGCTGGCGCCCGCGCCGCGCTTGCCGAGGCCACGCGCGCCCTGCGACGCGTTCCCCGCGAAGAAAACCCCCGGCACCGAGACGCTCTCCCAGAACGGCGTCAGCGCCGGAATCCGCCCGTCGGCGACCGTCACGAGCCCCAGTTGCGGCAGGTTCTGCAATGGGGTCCGGAAGCCGGTCGCGGCGACGACGTCGTCGACCTCGAACTCGAGCGTGCCGTCCCAGGTCGTGCCGCGGGTGACGACGCGGAAGCGCTCGCCGGCGCGCTCGATCCGCTCGATCATGACGTCGATCACGTAGGTCCCGGGCCCCCCGCGCGCGTATTCGTCGTAGGGGTGCAGGTAGCGGACCCGGAGCGCGGAGAGTGCGAGCGCTTCCGTCTGCACCGGCCGCGGCGAGCCGAGCACCACCGAGCGCGCCCACGGCAGGAGCCCCTGCGCGACCTCGAACCCCGAATTGCGCTTGCCGACCACGAACACGTCGCGACCTTCGTAGCGCTCGGGCAGGCGGGTCTCGACGTAGTGCGCCGCATGCTCGAGCCCCGGCACGTCTGCGCGCCACGGCTCCGTCACGCCCAGCGCCAAGACCGCGGCCCGGCAGCGGTACTCGCCGTCGCTCGTCTCGAGCACGATCCGGTCGTCCGCCGGCCGCGCGGCCTCCCACGTGCAGCCGTAGCGGACGTCGAGCGCCGCCCGTTCGGCGAACGCCGCAAGCCCGGCCTCCATCTCGGACCGCGAGGGGAGGTCGTAGGCGCGGTCCATCAAATCCGGCACGAGCGCCTTCAGTTCCGGCTCGTCGGCGAGCAGGCTGTTGTGGTCGTACCACTCGTACTCGCGCGAGCCCCGTTCGACCGGGGCGTCGGGCTTCGTCCACGTGATCAGCCGCTGGAAGATCGGGAAGCGCTGGAACATCCCGGCTGCCCGGTCGTCGCGGGAGAGCACCGCGTGCTGCACGCCGAGCTGCCGCAGGCAGTAGCTCGTCTGCAGTCCGCCGGGGCCGCTGCCGACGACGACGACGTCGTAGTCGCCCGGCGGGAACGGCCGCTCTACGGGCGCCACTCGACCATGCCCTGGAGGCGGCGGGCCTCCATGCGCAACAGGCGCAGCATGAACTGCGGGTGATCGAGCAGCAGGCGCTCGAGCTGCGCAGCGGGGATGACGAGGCAGCGGAGGACCGTCACGGCGACGACGTCCGCCGTCGGCGGCTCACCCGTGAGCGCCGAGATCTCTCCGAAGAAATCGCCGCGCGCGAGGCGGTGGCGTTCCTCGCCGGCGATCTCGACGGACGCCTCGCCTTCGAGGATGACGTAGAAGTTGCCGCCGCTCAGGCCGCGGCGCAAAACGCGCTCGCCCGCGGCGAAGACGTCCTCCTCGTGCGAGTGTACGACCGCCTCGAGCTGCGACGGGGTCAGATCGGCGAACAGGGCCAGCTGGCCGAGGGTCTCGGCGATGCTCACGCGCGACTTCTATCGCAGCTTGGCGCCCTCCGCGTCCGCCATCGCCGGCGCAGCGGCGAGCTCGTGGTAGCAGTCGAGCAGGGTGGCCGCCGCCTCGTCCCACGTCGGCAGGGTCTCTGCGAGCCGTGTGGCCCGCCGTTCGAGGCTGCGGCGGGACTCGCGGTCGAGCAGGAGCCGGGCGCATGCCTCGGCGAAGCGGGCGGGGTCGTCCGCGACCTCGATCGCGTGCCACGCGTGCGGTCCGAGGCCCTGGACGCCGACACTCGTGCTGACGATCGCCTTGCCGCGACAGAGGGCTTCGAGCACCTTCACCTTGATCCCGCCACCGACGCGCAGGGGCGAGACGACGACGGCAGCGCGGTCGAGATGATCCGCCACCGACGGGACGCGCCCCGTCACCTCGACGTGGTCGCACCCGAGCTCGAGCACCTCCGGCGGGGGCGCGTTGCCGACGAGCAGTGCCCGGGCCGCCGGCACGCGCCAGCGCACCCGCGGCAGGATCTCGCCGCAGAACCAGCGGGCGGCGTCGGCGTTGGGCTCGTAGGCGAAGTTGCCGACGAAGACGAGCTCCGGCCGCGGCTCCGGGCGTTCGCCCGGCGGCGCTCCGAGGTGATCGAAGCCGTCGGGCACGACTCGCACGTCGAGTGCCGGCGCCGCGCGCAGCATCGCGTCGCGGTCGTCCTCGGTGACGGCGGCGCAGAGGTCGGCTCGACGCCAGGACTCCACCTCGTGGACCCGCGTCTCCCGGAACTCCCGGAAAGCGGCGCGCTGTTGCGCCCACCCGCCGGCAACGGCGACGCGCTGCGCCCAGAGCGAGTACTCGACGTTCTGCTCGACGAGCAGCACGGGAACCGGCGAGCGCTCGGGGACGTGGTGCATCAGGTAGAAGCCCTCGACGTGAACGAGATCGACCTCGTCGAGCAGCTCGCGAACGCGAAGCGAGGCGTCTGCCGCACAATGGCGCCGTAGCTGCGCCGGCAGGTCGTCGGTGCCCGCGCGCGCTCGGTGAACGGAGACGCTCGCGCACGCATCCGCGAGCGAGGGTGCGGCTGCCAGGTCGTCCTCGTACGTCTTGCTTACCGCGCAGACGTGCACGTCGGCCACCACGACGAGGCGCCGCAGCAACTCGTACTCGCGGACGCGGCCGCCGCTGACCGGCGGGTAGGGCAGGTGGCACGTGAGGAAGAGCACCCGCATGACGAGTTGTCTCCCCGGCTTACAAGCCGTTAATCCGGTGCTGCTAGAACGCGCTCAGCCAGACGGCCGTGCCGTGTCCGTGCCTGCGCTGGTATCCGTCCTCGGCCGAGAAGCGGAGCTTCTTCGGACCGGTGTCGTCCCCGTGCGAGACGAGCATCGGATCCGGCCCGACCGAGACGACGACGCAGACGTGCTGCCCGCGGCCCGGCGGCGTCCAGACGACGAGGTCGCCCGGCCTGACGGCGCTGCGCGGGATGCGGCGGCAGTGGTCGAGCATCGACCCGGTGAACGCCGGCTGCCGCGAGTCGTACGCGCCGGCGCCGTTCGGGTTCGGCGCACCGGCCCAGCAGTAGCAGAGAGTCGTGAACGCCGAGCAGTCGGTCGCGAGCGGGATCGTCGCCTGCTTGCCCAGCGCAGCCAGGCGGACGTTCCCGTTCTGCGAGTAGGCGATCCTCGCGGTGTTCTTGCAGCCCCAGAGCGCCCAGTTGACGATGCGCTTGCGGATCGCCGCCTCGGACCCGACGGCCTTGATGCGCTTCGCCCGCCGCGCCTTGAACGCGGCGGGCAACGGCTTCTTGCCCGAGAGGAACGCCTTCAGCTGCGGTCCGAAGACGGCGTTCCGCGCGGTCGCCGGGAAGCCGAGCTCCCACTTCGCGCGTTGCACCGCGCCGGCCGTCAGGTCTCCGTAGTCGCTGTCGGGGCTGCCTGGATCGAACGAGCCGTACGCGTTCTTCAGCAGCAGCCGCTGCGCCGCCTCGACGTCGAGCCCGGTCACGTGCGGATTCGCGAGCTGCAGGATCCGCGGCCCCTTCTCGACGGCGACGCGGGCACCGGTCGCAAGCCGCTTCAGCAGCGGCGCTGCGCCGACCTGCTGCGAGACCGCCGTCGGCGAGAAGCGGCCATCGGCGACGTACTTGCCCCGGGTGTAGTGGTTCGAGTAGCTCCAGAGGTACGGCGAGGGCACGTTCGGGTGGTGGTCGCGGTAGCCGAAGCCGTTGTAGCGCTCGAGCTGGTAGAGCGTTCCCGGAACGCTCCAGTCCTTCCACGCCGCGAGACCCTGACCGCGCAGGGCGTCGATCGCGCTCTGCTCCCACGTGAACGGCGGCTTGCCCGTCTTCGGCCGGCCGGCGGGCACGTGTGTCGTCCGGGCGGAGAGCGGGTCGCCGTTGTGCAGGTGGCGCGTGAAGTCGCCGCCGGCCTCAAGCGAGTGAATGATTCCGACGACGTACCACGGCATGCCGAGGGCCTTCGCGACCTTCTGATAGCGCGCGCGGTTGGCGACGATCCGGGCCGCGAGCCGGTCGACCTCGCCCTTGCGCTTCGGGCGGATCAGGCAGGACTCGTAGAGCAGCTCGTACTGCTTGCGCCCGGCCTGCGTCAGGGCGGCCACGTCAGAGCCCGGTTCCCGTGGTCGCGTCCGGCTGGAGCCGGCCCTCGGGCGCGAGCGGAGGCGGCTCCTCGGCGTCGGGGTCGTGTGCCGCCAGCTTCCCCTTCGCCGCCGCGGCTCCGACCGTCGGCCCGAGCAGCATGTCCTGTGCGAGCCGCTCGCTGAACCCCGCCGCGAAGGCGAACAGGATGTAGAAGTAGGTGCTCTTGCTGGAGTTGACGATGTCGAGGGCAACGACTCCGCTCTTCAGGGCGAAGAACGTCATCAGGCCGAAGATGCCGCCGACGAACGGGCGCAGGGCCCCGAGGGTGCGGAGCGTGTCCTTCCCGAACTCCCAGTCCACCCTGACGCGACTGGAGGTCATCCGCGACATGACGCTGATCAGCGCCCCCAGCCCGCCCGCCGCGAAGCAGAAGAGCCCGGTCCGAACCGCGGCGTCGCTCGGGTCGGCGAGCTTCAGCAAGAACGCGAGCGCAACGAGGAGCACGAGCGGCAGCGCGCCCAGCAGCATTCCGCCGACGTAGACGATCTGGCCCGACCGCACGGCGGCGCGCTGGTAGTAGCTCTCGATTCCCTTCAGCTCCGCGCGCGCCGAGCGTTCGAGCTCGGTGATCGCGCGGTCGTTGTGCGCCCGCTCGGTCTCGCTGAAGCCGAGCACGTGGCTGAACACCGTGAAGAGCGACTGCATCGCGAGCCGCTGGCTCGTGTCGCGCAAGACCTCGTGCACGCGCACGGCGATCGCCTCGGCGCGGTAGAGGACGTTCATCAGCTTGGGCTTGTCCTTCGTCGTCCAGTCCGTTGCCCAGTGCAGGCGAACGACGTCCGGGAACATGAGCGGCCGGCGCCTGACCGTCAGCGCGACGCCCGAGGCGTCATTGACGCACCAGTACGAGTCGACGATCCTGCCGTGCTCCTGCTCGAACCAGCGCAGGTAGCGGCGGTAGCGCTGTTCGGCCGGACCGTCGTAGGCGTCGTGGCCGCGCTTCTTCAGCTCCTCCTGGCGAAGGTAGTGCACCCAGACGAGCTCCGGAAACGAGACGCTGTGCTCGGCACGAGCACGGCGGCGGAGGCTCCAGAAGCGCTTCTTCGTCGGAGCCTTGACGGTGGTGCCTGCTGCCGTAGCGTTCATTTGCCCTCCTCTTCGCGCAGAGGCTGGGCCGCTCTCCGACGGTACGCCGCGGGGCGCGATTTGGCAAGAGGGGGTGGGCGCGAGGCTAGAATGGCGGCCGATGGCCGAGACCGGGACGATGAGGGTGAAGAGCGGCCTCGCTGAGATGCTGAAGGGCGGGGTGATCATGGACGTCACCGACGCCGAGCAGGCTCGGATCGCCGAGGACGCGGGCGCCGTCGCGGTGATGGCGCTCGAGCGTGTGCCGGCCGACATCCGCGCCGAGGGCGGCGTCGCGCGCATGGCCGACCCCGACAAGATCCGTGAGATCCAGGAGGCCGTCACGATCCCCGTGATGGCGAAGTGCCGCATCGGCCACTTCGTCGAGGCGCAGGTGCTCGAGGCGCTCGAGGTCGACTACATCGACGAGAGCGAGGTGCTGACGCCGGCGGATACGGCCCATCACGTCGACAAGTGGACCTTCACGGTGCCGTTCGTCTGCGGCTGCACGAACCTCGGCGAGGCCCTCCGCCGCATCGGCGAGGGCGCGGCGATGATCCGCACCAAGGGCGAGGCGGGGACGGGCGACATCGTCAACGCCGTCACGCACATGCGCTCGGTCTTCGGCCACATCCGGCGGCTCGGAGCGCTCCGCGAGGAAGAGCTCTACGCGGAGGCGAAGGAGCTCCGTGCGCCGTTCGAGCTCGTCAAGTGGGTCGCCGAGCACGGCAAGCTGCCGGTGGTGACGTTCACCGCGGGTGGGATCGCGACTCCGGCCGACGCGGCGCTCTGCATGCAGCTGGGGGCGGACGGCGTCTTCGTCGGCTCCGGGATCTTCAAGTCCGACGACCCTTCACCGCGCGCGAAGGCCATCGTCGAGGCGACGACGCACTACGAGGATCCCGAGATCCTCGCGCGTGTCTCCAGCGGCCTCGGCGACGCGATGAGCGGTCTGGCGGCCGCGTCGCTGCGGCCCGAAGAGCTGCTCGAGACGCGCGGCTGGTAGGCGGCGCTAGCCGCCCATCTGCGTCGGCATCGGCTCGCCGCTCTCGACCATTGTCTTCAGGTCGCTCAGGACCCACGGGAAGCCACCGCCGGCCTCGGCGACGTCGCCGCTCGTGATTCCCGCCGCCAGCGGCGCGCCCGTCACGTCGTGCGTCACCCTCAGCAGGGTCACGCCCTTGCCGGGCTCGAGCTCGTAGGTCAACCGCGTCGGCGACTCCGCGGCCAGCTGCTCGTCGAAGAGGGCATGCCACGTCTGCACGAAGCGGCGCGGCGCGTCCACCTCGAGCACCTCGCCCTCGACCATCATCTCCGGCGCACCGCCCTCGAGCATCTGGTCGGTCGCCCCGACGCGATAGGCGCCGCCGGGCTTCAGGTCGAACTCGAACTTGCCGCCGTAGCCGTAGCGGGCTAGCTGCCCGGGATCGGTCAGAGCCTCCCAGATCGCTCCTGCCTCGGCCTTGATCCAGACGCGGTAGGTGTTCGCGGCGTCGCTCATCTCGTGCCTCCTCGGGGAGTCGCTGTCGTTGCTGGTCATGACCGGCGGTGGTGGCGAAACTCATCCGGCGGAAGGCTCCCACCACGCCGGCGGAACCAGGCGCGCTGCCGTCGCCGCGTAGGCACGGTAGCCCGGCTCGGACACGAGGGGACGGTGAACACCCTCGGCAACGGCCTGTTCGCGCTGTTGCGCCACCCCGAAGAGTGGGCTCGGCTCGTCGCCGGTGCGGTTTCTCCCGCGGCCGCCGTCGAGGAGCTGATCCGCTGGAACCCGCCGCTCCAGCTGTTCGAGCGTTGGGTGCTCGAGAACGGGGTGGAAATCGCGGGTGAGCCCGTCCCCCGCGGCGCGAAGGTGGCGCTGCTCTTCGGCTCGGCGAACCGCGACCCGCGGGTGTTTCCCGATCCGGAGCGTTTCGACGTCGGCCGCGAGAACGCTGCCGAGCACATCGGCTTCGGCGGCGGCATCCACGTCTGCATCGGTGCGCCGCTCGCGCGGATCGCGCTCGCAGCGAGCCTGCGCGCGCTGGTGGAGCGGGCGCCGGGACTCACCCTGGCCGAGGAGCCAAGGCGCAACCGCGCCTTCGTGACTCGGGGCCTCGAGGCCCTCCAGGTGACGCGCCGGCGCTAGGCCGAGAACGTCCAGAGGTCCACGTCGCTCACCGGCCGGTAGCCGATGCGCTGATAGATGCTGTTGGAGGTCGGGTTGGCCAGGTCGGTGAAGAGGAAGCAGAAGCGCCGGCCGCCGTCGAGCAGACGCTGCGTCAGTTCCGCGGTGAGGACGCTGCCATACCCGCGCCCCCGCAGGTCCGGCGGCGTGTAGACGGGGCCGATGCGGATGCCGTTGGGCGTCAGACCGCCGTAGCCGGCCATCGAGACGGCGCCGTCGTCGTCCCACAGCACGAGGCCGCCGTCGGGATCCTCGGCTCGCTGGTCGACGAAATCGCTGCTCGGCTCCGGCTGCGGGGCGGCGTCCGGCAGCGCTTCCGCGACGAACTCGTCCATCCACCGAATCGCAAGCTCGCGATCGGCCGGCTCGTAGTCTCGCATTCGGCCGGGAGTCCCGCGCGGCGGTTCGACGCGCTCCGCGGCGAAGATGCGCTGCGCGATCTCGAGCCGCGGCGTCGCTCCCGTCGCCGCGCGCCAGGCGTTTGCGAACTGGAGCGCGCGCTCTCGCGGCCCGACGACGCCCGGGAGCGAACCGAACTGCGCTTTCGCGTCGTCGACGAACATCCCGACCGCTGCGTCGGCGTCGATCTTCGAGAGGATGAGGTTGTGCGGCGGCGTTCGCATCGCCGCCCCGACCACCGTCTCTCCGTCGTCGGCCACCGCGAAGTACACCGGCTCGCCGTACATCACGGGGTCCCGCAGCAACCGGGAGCTGAGACCGAGGATCAGGTTGTGCTCGGCCTCGCGCGCGCTGAGGAACTCGCCCGCGCGGGCGAGGAAGCTCCGGGCGTCGTCGTAACGCGTCAGACGCACCGCCCGATCCTCCGGGAGGCGTTAGGCGACTGCGAAGCGCTTGGCGGCGCGCTCACGCTTGCGCTGCGCCTCGACCTCGCGGTCTCTCGGCGCGGCGTTCGTGACGAGCTCGTCGAGCAATCGCCTCGTCGCCGCCGTGACCTCGTCGACGGCGCGTTCGAACGCGGCCTCGTTCGCCTGGGACGGCTTTGTGAAGCCGCTCACCTTGCGTACGTATTGCAGGGCCGCGCCGTGCACCTCGTCCTCGGTCGCCGGCGGCTCGAAGTTGTAGAGCGTCTGGATGTTTCGGCACATGCCGGTGATCTTAGCCAGGTGATCTACGACGGCCACGCATAGCGTTTTCGAGGAACCGCGTTAGGATCGCAACCATGATCAAACGAGCGCTCGTCACAGTCGTCGCGGCCGCCGGGCTGGCCCTCACCGCCAGCGCCCCGGCCTTCGCCGCGCAGCCGTACCCGATCAACTTCAAGAACTTCCCGCTGGGGTCGTACGCGTCCGTCTCAGGAACCACGGTTTCGGGCGGCGCCGTGACGCTGGCGTCGGCCGGACTCGCCAGCTTCCCGTACACCGACCCCTTCGCGGACTACTCCGGCGACGGAGCCGACGGGTCGGGCGCGTATCGGTCCGGGTCCTGGACGTCGCCGGACACGCCGCTCTCGTTCGGCTTCAACGAGCTGGTCGCCTCCTGGAACGCGGACACGCCGGACGGGACGTGGATCCAGGTGGAGATGCGGCCGAAGATGCTGGACGGCCACTGGGCCAAGCCGTACATCCTCGGCCGCTGGTCCTCGAGCGACAGCGACTTCCACCGAACGTCGGTCGGCGGGCAGGGCGACGCGGACGGCTACGTCGCGATCGACACCTTCTTCGCCAAGGACCACCTCGCAGTGGCCTACCAGCTGAAGGTGACACTCTTCCGGCGCGCCGGGTCGAGCGCTTCGCCGACGCTCACGCGTCTGAGTGCAGTCGCCATGAACGTCAGGAACCAGAAGAACACGTTCCCGAGCGACACGACGATCACACAGGAGAGGGATCTCCACCTGCCGCAGTACTCGCAGGAGATCCACCACGGCGATTTCCCGCAGTACGACAACGGGGGCGAGGCCTGGTGCAGCCCGACCTCGACGTCGATGGTCGTTCGCTACTGGGGTGCCGCCTTCCAGCCGACCCCTGCCGAGTACGAGTGGGTCACGGACGTGCTCGGAGCGTCGCACGCCGACCCCTGGGTCGACTTCACCGCCCGCGCCGTCTACGACTACCGTTACAACGGTGCCGGCAACTGGCCGTTCAACGCGGCGTACGCCGCCTCTCGTGGCCTCGTCGCTGACGTCGCCGCCCTACACAACCTGCACGAGGCAGAGCCGTACATCCAGGCGGGCGTGCCGCTCGTCGCCTCCGTCGCGTGGAGCTCGAACAAGCTCGAGGGCGGGATCAAGAGCACCAACGGTCACCTGATGGTGATCGGCGGGTTCACCGCGAGCGGCGACGTGATCGCGTACGACCCGGCCTCGGATACGGACGCCTTGGTGAGGCACGTCTACGACCGCGAGCAGTTCGAGCGGGCATGGATCCCCGCCAGCGGCGGGATCGTCTACGTCATCCGGACCGGCGGGCCGTCGATCGTCGACTCGCTGCTCACCACGAACAACTCGTGATCGACTAGCGGGGCGCGGCTCCGGCCGCGCCCCGCGTTCTCACCTTCCGCGTCACACGGCCGTCGGACGATCGGGGCGCGCGAGCCACTCGTCGACCGGAATCCGCGCGGCGAGAGCCGAGAAGTCGCCGCCGTCGCGGATCGCCCTCGCCGCGTCGGCGAACGCCCTGGCGGCGACCCAGGTGAGCGCGCCGCCGACGCTCACGCGCTGCGCTCCCGCCTCCGCGATCTCGTCGAACGAGAGCATCGGCAGCGCGAGCACGTTCAGCGGCTTCGAGACCGCAGCGCACACCGTCCGGATGTCCTCGATCGTGCGAAGGCCGGGCGCGTAGAGCACGTCGGCGCCCGCCGACTCGTACGCCTGCAGCCTCGCGATCGTGTCAGCCAGGTCGGGATTCCCGCGGATGTGGTTCTCGGCGCGTCCTGTCAACGTGAAGGGGAAGCCGAGCCCAGCGACGGCCGCGGCGGCGGCGGCGATCCGATCGGCCGCGTGCCCGCGCTCGTAGATCCGCCCGCTGCGGTCGTAGTCCTCGATCGACCCGCCGACCGCGCCGGCCTCCGCGGCGCGCGTGACCGCACGCGCCGCGTCATCGGCCTCGCGGCCGAAGCCGTCCTCGAGGTCTACGGATACCGGCAGCGCCGTCGCTGCGTCGAGCGCCGCAACGTGCTCCGCCACCTCGTCGAGGCCCACCTCGCCGTCGAGCCGCCCGAGCGCGAACGCGAAGCCGGAGCTCGTCGTCGCCAGTGCTTGGAAGCCGAGCGCCTCGAGCACGCGTGCCGAGCCGGAGTCCCAGGGATTCGGGATGACGAAGGGCTCGCCTTCGTGCAGCGCCCGGAACGCCTCCGCCTTTTGCCGCTGCCCGTCGCCCGCCACCGGAAGACTCTGCCACGGCACCCGAGCCGGCGCGACTAGGCTGCGCCATGGCCTTTCGCGTGGTTCGCCCGGACGAGCTGAGCTGGAAGACGCGGCCGCACGAGCCGGACGAGCCGCCGCGGCACGTCGCCGAGTTGAGCGAGCTCGCGATGCTCGCGCACACGCGGGCGAACGTGTGGCGTTACGAGGCCGGCGCGAAGGGCCGCCGCCACCGCCACCCGATCCAGGAGGAGACGTTCTTCGTCGTTGCCGGCACGCTGACGATGTACGTCGGCGAGCCACCCGAGCGCGTCGAGGTGCCGCCGGGCGGGCTGATCCACGTGGAGCCGGGCACCGAGCTCCAGACCGCCAACCATGGCGACCGTGACCTCGTCGTCTACGCCTACGGCTCTCCGCCGGAGGACGAGCACGCCGAGATCCTCGCGCCGGCCGTCTAGTGTCGCCTCGTCCGCCCCGGCCTCTGGGGAGTTAGGACACCAGCACACGGTTCAAGCGGCAGCCGCGCGGGAATCGCAACGGCATGCCCGAGGAAGAGGTAGCCGTCGAGCGGGTCGAGGCACGGAAGACGCAATCCGGCAACACGCGTTTCGTGCTGGTCGACGACAGCGGCCGCGAGTTCACCACCTTCAAGGAGCCGATCGCCAAGCAGGCGCTCGCCGCGGAAGGTCGCCGCGCCCGCATCACCTTCCACGAGCAGCAGCGCGGCAACTACACCAACGTCTACCTCGACGCCGTCGAGACGCTCGAGGACGAAGGCGGCGACCCGGAGGTTGAGGAGCGGACGAACGAGGCCGCGTGGCGGACGGCGATGGAAGCGGCGCCGTTCATCCTCGGCGGGGACGCGGTCGAGCGCGAGGTTCCGGCGGAGGAGTTCTTCGAGAAGATGAAGCCGCTCAAGGATCTCGTCGCCGACGACATTCGCGACGAAGAGGGCGACTAGGGATCCAGCCGGTCAGGTCCCGGGCTTGATCGTCATCAGGAAGACGATCACGACCAGCACCGCGAGCAGCCCGCGCGAGAGCCAGACGAGGTTGCGCAGCCGCAGCCCGAGGGCAGGGCTCGGCCCCTCCGTCGCGAGGCGCGCTCCCGCGGTCCCGATCGCGCGGCCGAGAAAGCCGAACGCGATCAACGCGACGATTGCCCACAGCACGAGGCCGGCCGAGATGAACGGCTCCCCCCAGTCCCAGTTGCCGTTCTCGGTCAGGCCGATCCCGGCCACGAGGACGACGAGCGCCGCCGGCAGGAAGATCCACATCACCGTGAAGGAGACGTTCTGCGCGAAGAAGGCCGTCTTCGCCGGGTCCGCCGCGCGCTTCGTGAGGATGCCGAAGACCTGGATCGCCACCGCGCCTCCGATCCACACCATCGCGGCGAGGAGGTGCAGGAAGAGCCAGAACTCGTACCAGGTCACGCGCGGAACGTAACCGAATGTCTCGCCCCGAGCTAGACGAGGACGACGGGCTAGAGTCGCCGCGTGGAGACCGCGACGCAGACGCTGCACCGGCTCACGTCGTACGAACCCGGACGCGAGTGGGACGAGCCGCCGGACGACCCGCGCGTGCTGCAGGACCTCGAGACGAACGAGATCGAGCGGCTGCCGTGGTTCTACAAGCGTTACCGGCAGCCACTGCCGCGGGTCGAGCTCACTCGGGAGCTACCGTCGACGTCGGCAGCGGCGGCCGCGGTGCTGGCGGGCACGGCCGACGTCGCGCCGGCCACGCTGGACCTGGCGCAGCTCGCGCGACTGCTGCACCTCGCAGCCGGCGTGGTGCGGACTACCGAGCGGCCCGCTGGGCGGTGGCTCTTCCGCGCCGCCGGCTCGGCCGGCGGTCGCTTCCCGCTCGAGCTCTACGTCGCGGTGCCGGAAGGTACGGCGCTCCCGGCGGGGGTCCACTGGTACGACCCCGAGGGCCACGCGCTCCTGCGGGTGGCGCCGCCGCCGCGCGGCGAGGCGCCGGCGATCGTCGTCACCGGGATCCCGTGGCGCACCGGCTGGCGCTACCGCGAGCGCGGCTACCGGCACACGTACTGGGACGCCGGCACGATGCTCGCGCAGCTCACGGCCGCAGCAGACTCGGCCGGACTCGGGCCGTCGCTCTACAGCCGCTTTCCGGACGCGACGGTCACCGCGCTCGTGGGAGCCGACGGCGTCCACGAATGGCCGGTCGCGGTCGTCGCGCTGAGGGGCGAGCCGGCACTCGAGGCGACCGGCGCGGCTGAGGCCGGCGAGGTCGATTCCGCCCCCGTCGAGTTCCCGCTGGCGACCGCGGCGCAGCGCGCCGGTGACGGCGACGCCCTCGGGCCGCCCTGGAAGCGCGGCGCTCCGGCGGACGTGCCCGCGGAAGCCGGCGCGACCGTCGAGGCTGTCGTGCTCGCGCGGAGCTCGCAGCGCCGCATGAACCCGAACGGCAGCCTCGCCGACACCGTTCTGCTCACGTGCCTCGGCGGTGCGCTCCGCGGGATCGACGTGCCGCACTTCGTCGTCGTCCACGCGGTGGACGGCGTCGAGCCCGGCATCTATCGCTGGCCCGACCTCGCGAGCCCGGTCCGGGCCGGCGTGCTGCGAAACGAGCTCTACCGCGTGTGCCTCGACCAGGGCCTCCCGCGCGACGCCGCGTTCGTGGTGATCGGCGCAGCGGACGTCGCGGGTCTCGACGACCGTGAGTATCGCGAGGCGCAGCTCGCCGCAGGCCTCGTCGAGGGCCGGCTGCATCTGCTCGCCTATGCGCTCGGCGCCGGCGCCTCCGGGATGACCTTCCTGGACACCGCGATCCCGGCGCTGCTCGGCGAGCCGCTCGAAGCCCTCCTCTTCACCTGCGTCGGCGTGCCGGAGTACGCGTCGAAGCCCGGAGGGATGCCCGGTGCGCCGAACGAGATCAAGATGGTCACGCCGCGCCTGGACGACGAGGACTGAGCGGGAGATGAGTTTCCGGGCTGCGTCGGGTCTACAGAAGCGATGACGGAGGCCAAAGACCAGCGCGCCGGCCGCACGATCGCGGGCAAGTGCCGCTGCGGCGCGGTGCGCTACGAGGTCGCCGACGAGTTCCGCTACGCCGCGAACTGCCATTGCTCGCAATGCCGGGCGGCCACGGGCTCCGCCTTCAAGGCCTTCGCCGGCATCGAGCGGGCGAAGCTCGCGATCTCCGCCGGCGAGGACGAGCTCGCCGTCTTCGGCGAGGAGGATCTGAACGACACCCGCTGCCGCGCGTGCGGCTCGTTTCTCTTCTCGGTCGTGCGCGACGGCGAGTACGTCCACGTCGCGCTGGGCTCGCTGGTCGACGACCCGACCATCCGCCCGACCGAGCACATCTACGTCGCCTCCAAGGCGTCCTGGTTCGAGATCACCGACGACCTGCCGCAGAACGACGAGCTCTAGGCGAAGCCTCGTTTAGTAAGGGCCCTCTACGGGAGATCCTCCACGGACGCTGTGAATCTCACCGACCCGGACCGGCCGAGCGCGCAAACCATCGCGCGCGTGACGGGCGTGCTCTCCTGATCACGTTCGTCACGTCGATTCCCGGCCCTCGCGCTCTTCCAACCTGTCCTCGACGACCCTGTCGCCTACGTGACCGGCGCCGGCTCCGACAACCGCATCTACCTCGCAGCGCTGCTGGAGCTGATTCTGATCATCGCGAACATCGGCACGGCCGTCGTACCGTTCCCGATCCTGCGGCGGCAGAACGAGGCGTTGGCGCTCGGCTACGTCGCGGCTCGCATCTGGGAATGCACCTTCATCGCGATCGGCATCCTCGCCGTCCTGACGGTCGTGACCCTGAGGCAGGAAACGGGCGTGGCTGCAGGCACCGTCGCGTACGCGCTCGCGGCGGTCAAGGATTGGACGTTCATCCTCGGGCCGGGCTTCGTCGTCGGCCTGGGGAACGGGTTGTTGCTCGGCTACCCGATGTACCGATCGGCTCTGGTGCCGCGGCGGCTGGCGTTGCTCGGGCTCATCGGCGGCCCGCTCAACTGCATCTCGGGAGTCGCGGTCATGTTCGACCTGATCGACGCGGGCGGCACCGTGCAGTCCATCGCGACCATCCCCGAGTTCTTCTGGGAGCTGGGGCTCGGCCTCTACCTGACGATCAAGGGCTTCAGGCCTCCCCGGTCCTCGCAACCTGGCCTGACGACCGAGCGCCGCTGCGCGAGGCCGCACAGCCGGCCTGAAGACGGGCTCCAGCCACATCTCGTAGCAGAACCGTTACCGAGCGGTGACCGGAGCGTTGCCCGCCGACCGCACGATCAAGGCATCCACCAGGAGGGCTCGAGCTGCGGCCAAACGTTCCACTCGCGATCGCCGTCGCCGTCGCCGCCGTCGCCGTCGCCGTGAGCGTTCCCGGCGCGGTCGGCCGCGCGCTCTACGGAGACGAGGCCGCCTCGGCGCGGATCCTGACCGAACCGCGGCTCGGCGCGGTGCTCACGCACGTTCGACGAACGGAATCGACCCCGCCGGGCTGGTACCTGGTCGCATGGGGTGCTCGAGACGCCGCCGCAGGCGCCGCGTTCGGAGACGTCACCGGGCTGCGACTCCTCTCGGTGCTCTTTGCGGCCGGCGCGGCGGCGCTGACGGCCGTGTGGGCGCTGCGGCTGCTCGGCGACGCGCTGTCGGCGGCGGTCGCGGGTTCGCTCCTGGCGCTCGGCTCCGTTCCGGTCGAGTATGCGGAGCAGCTGCGGGCCTACGCGCTGGTCGTGCTGCTCTCGGCCGCCTTCGGCCTGCTGCTGGGCCGGCGACGCGGGCGCGTCGTGATCGCCCGTTTCCGGCGGCCGAACCCACGTCGCCGGCGCGGTCATCTACCCGCTCGGGCAGAAGGGTGCCCTGCCGCTCCTGAGGTTCAGCTTCGGGTGGCCGCATACTCCTCGGCGACGCGCTTCGGGACGCAAAACGACCACGCATCCTCGACGAGCTCGCGCATCTCGTCCGCGTCGATCGCCGTGAGGTCGACGTGCACCCAGTGGTACCGCAGGTCCGATTGCCTGGGCAGCGAGAACTTTTCCGGCTCGCACTCGACGAGCGCCTCTCGGAACTCCTTCGGGAAGGCGAAGCCCATCGCCGAGCCGTCGCGCGACAGCGAGAGGTAGACGATGCGGCCGATGCGGAACTTGACGCGTCCGCGGACGACGCCTTCGCTGCTGCGAGGGAGCGCGCTGGCGACGGCGCTAACCTCGTCAATCGTCACCATCGACCGCAGAATACGCCCAACCGTGGAGATGAACCGATCGACGCCGGTGCCGAGCGTGGACGACGTCCGGCGCATCGTCGGGATCGAGAACCCCGTCATCCGGAACCTCGAGATCACCTATTGCTACTCGCGCCTGGCCGCCGCGCTCGCGGCACGGTGTCGCGCAGGCGCGAACTGGAGCACCTTCGCCACGTGGGCGTCGCGGCAGGCGGGCCGCACGATCCGCGGTGAGGACCTGCTCGACGACCTCGGCCGCAGGCTGGGCGAGGGGCGCTGGCTCCTACATCCGTTCGCGACGCTCGGACGGAGACTGGTGCGCCGCGGGCTCTTCCAACGCGGGACGCGGATCGGACGCCTGACCGCAGCGCTGCACACGCCGTTCGACGCCTTCGAGCTGGCGAGCGACGCGGTCGCGCGCGGGAACCTGAAGGTGTTCGAGGAGATCGGCCTCGAGTTCGCGCGCTACCTCAACGGGGAACAGTCGCTCGACGCCCTCCGGCCCGGCGACCCGCCCGAAGGGCAGCGCTACCTGCGCCGCGCCTTCGCGCGCTACGACCGCCTGCAGCACGAGCACGATCCGAAAGCGCGCACCGAGCTCGCCGTGCTCGCGAACCTCGAGATCGGCTTCCACGAGCAGACGCGCCTGCAGCCGGAGATTTGCGAGGCGTTGGACGCCGCCCATACCACGCAGGAGGACCTCGGCCGCCGCGCGCTCGAAGCACTCGCCCCGTCCGCCGAGCGCTGGTGGTCGATCGTCCGGCGACCCGCCGCGGCGGTCGCCGGAGCCGCAGCGGCAGGTGCGCAGCGAAGCGCGAGCAGGCTCGCGCGCGAGGTGATCACCGAGTCGTTCCTGGTCCTCTCGCTACCCGGGCGGGTGCTGGCGCTCGGCACGAACCTTGCCGACCCGTATCCAGAGGCGCTCGCCGAGCCGGCCAACGAGGAGCTGATCGAGCTGCTGGCGAGGTTCGAACCGGTCTCGTCCGAGCCGGACGACTGCGGCGCGCGCGACTGGTCCGATCTCCAGCAGCGGATGCACTACATCGTGCACATGTTCCGCGCGCTCCACGTCCACCGCGACCTCTCGCGCACGCCCTTCACGCCCGAGCAAGTGACGAGCCTGAGCCACGGCATCGTCCCGGACGGAGCCATCTGACGTGCCGGGAGGCGCGCATTCGACCGAGCGGGCCGGCCGGAACGGCAGATGTACCGCGTTTTTCGGCCGCCAGGCTGGGCAGAAGGTGGCTCGAATGCTCTGGCGCCTCTTGGTCGTAGTGGTCATCGTCGGAACCGCTGGCATCGCCGGACGCGTCGGCGCCACGACCGCGACGGTTTCCGGCAGCCCCTCCGGCGCGACGGCGGCCGTGACCATCACGGCAAAGCCGCCACTCCTCACGAACCAGGGGAGCGCCACCTTCAGCTTTTCGACCGAGAAGAGCGACTCCGGGTTCGAGTGCAAGCTGGACGCCGCTGCGTTCACGAGTTGCGCGAGCCCGCAGCTCTACGGAGCTCTCCAGGATGGTGCCCACACCTTCGCCGTCCGCACGATTTCGCCGAAGCGAAAGGTCGGCACCGCGAGCGCCTACACCTGGGCGGTCGACACCACCGCGCCGCACACGACGATCGTCGCGGGCCCGCCCGCGCGTAGTCGCAGCGCGTCGGCAAGCTTCACGTTCGCGAGCAACGAACCCGGCGCGACGTTCGGCTGCAGGCTCGACGCAGCGGGCTTCAGCCCGTGCACCTCGCCGCAGACATACACGGGCATCGCCGACGGTGCGCACGCATTTCGCGTTCAGGCGCTGGATGCCGCCGGCAATGCGGATCCGGCGGGAGCGGCCTTCAAGTGGGCGATCTCCGGAGGCGGCGGCGCGGGTGACCACACCCCTCCGGGCGACGTGACCCAGCTTCGGCGCAGCGTCGGCTATCGCCGGCTTCAGCTCCGCTGGAAGGCGCCGGTCGACGTCGACTTCGATCATGTCGACGTCTACGTATCGACCACTGCAAGAAGCCCTGCGCGGACGCTCGTCTACCGCGGTCGCCGCGCGTCGTATGCCGACAAGCGGTTCAGGAACGGGCTCCACTACCGCTACCTCGTCGTCAGCTACGACTTCGCCAACAACCCCTCGCGCGGCAAGGCGACCGCGCTGCGGCCGAGCGTGCTGCTGAAGGCGCCCAGCGACAGGCGCACGGTGTACCTGCCTCCGCTCCTGCGCTGGACCGCGGTTCCGAACGCGACGTACTACAACGTCCAGGTCTTTCACCTCGGTCACAAGGTTTTGAGTGCGTGGCCGAGGAAGCCGAGACAGGCGCTCACGCGAACGTGGAGATACCGAGGGCGCGCGTTCACGCTGACCAAGGGAACGTATGCCTGGTTCGTCTGGCCCGGTTTCGGCCCGCGCTCGCGCAGCGATTACGGCCAGCTCCTGGGTCAGGCTTCCTTCCGAATGGCCGCGCGCCCCGGCCGCTAGCGAGGCGATGAGCTGCGACTGTGAGCCGCTAGGCGACGGTCGAAGTCGTCATGCCTCCGCCGACGCGGAGCGCGACGTCGGGCGATGATGGAGGCGGCGGGAATCGAACCCGCGTCCGCGGACGCACCGGTCAGAGCGTCTACAAGCTTAGGCTGCCGTTGCGTTTCGCCCGGCGGCCGGTTGGCAGCCGACCAACCGATGGGCTAGCCATCCTTTAGCGTCGCGCTTCGGGCGATTGGCTCTCCCTAGGCGCCGAGCCCGTTTCTGACGCCGCTACCCGAGCCACGGGCCGAGCTCGGAGCGACGCGCTTCGCTACGGGTTAGGCAGCGAGAGCGAGTGCGGAGTTGTCCTTCGCACTTGCGTTTGTTCCCGGTTGTTTTAGGAGGCCGACCGGGGACCTCCGCTTGCAGCTCTGCCGGAGAACCGACCACGTCGAAACCAGGTCGCCCCCGTATGTCAGTTCCGTAATTGTAGCCGCCGCGAGGGGTTTTCCCCGTGCGCGAGGACCTCGGCGGTCTGCAGCTCGAAGAAGAAGGTCGAGCCCCGCTCCTCGTTCGGCTCCACCCAGATGCGGCCGCCCATGCGGTCGATCAGCTCCTTGCAGATGTAGAGCCCGAGGCCGGTGCCGCCGACGCCGCGCCTCATGTGGGGGTCGGAACGGTAGAACTTCTCGAAGATCCGCTCCTGCTCCTCCAGTGCGACGCCGAGCCCCTCGTCGCAGACGTGGAAGCGCACGAAGTCGTCGCGTTCGTGGGCGCCGACCTCGACGCGGCCGCCGTCGGGCGAGTACTTGATCGCGTTCTCGACGAGGTTCACGAGCACCTGCCGCACCTTGTCGAGGTCGGCCGCGACCGTCGGCAGGTGGCCGTCGGCGTCGATCTCGAGCGTGACCGACGGCGGCGCGTGCAGGCGCGCCGCCTCGACCACGCGCTCGACGAGGTCGTGCCCGTCGAAGGGCTCGAGCTCGAGGTCGAGGCGGCCGGCGTCGAGCTGGTTCGCGAGCAGGATCTCGTTCACGATCCGGCCGAGGCGCTCCGACTCGTCCGCGATCAGCGAGACGAAGCGCTCGCGTCCGGTCTCGTCGAGCGCGAAGTCGTGCCGCAGCAGTGTCTGCGCCGCGCCGTAGACCGCGGCGAGCGGAGTGCGCAGCTCGTGCGAGGCCGTGGCGATGAAGTCGGCCTTGATCTCCTCGAGCTGGCGCGCGTCGGTCAGGTCGCGGAAGGCGTAGACCGTGCCGCCGAAGAAGCGGACCCCAGAGATCGCGATCCAGCGCTCTCCGCGCGAGGTCTCGATCGGGATCAACACCTCGTCGTGGCCTGGGTCCGGCGAGGCCGAGACCGGCACGGTGGCGACGGCAGCCTTCCAGCCGGGGATCGCGTCCACGGCGGAGCGGCCGACGACCTCCTCGGCCTCGATGAAGGTGATCGCCTCGGCCGCGGGGTTCCAGAGCCGCACGAGACCGTTGCGATCGAGCAGGAGGACGCCGTCGGCGACGTGCTCCAGCACCCAGGCGGCGTCGGAGCGCTCCTCGACCTCGCGGTAGAGGCGCGCGCGATCGAGTGCGAGCGCAACGCGTGCGGCGAGATCCTCCGCGAGCGCCACGTCGTCCGCAGAGTAGACGGGGCCGCGCTCCGTGCGGGCGAGCGTGAGGGCGCCGAGCGGCTGCTTGCGCGCCCAGATCGGCACGCACATCACCGAGCGCGTGTCGAGGCCGACGAAGCTGACCCGCTTCCCGGCGGATGCGTCCCCGAGCTCCGGCAGCACCTGCGCCCGGCCGCTCTCGAACACCGTGTGCACTTCCGTCTCGGGATCGTCCTGCGGCCCTCGCGCGCCGTTCGGAGCCGCGAGCTCGGCGCGCGCGGCGGCCGCTCGGCGCAGCTCGTTCGCCTCGTCGACGACGTCGACCACGCACCAGTCTGCGAAGTCGGCGACGATCAGCTCGGCGACGCGGGTAAGCGCGCCGTCCAGCTCGACTGAGGCCGAGATTTCGTTGCCGGCGCGGCGGAGCAGGTCGAGCCGGGACTGCCGCTCGGAGCTCTCGGACGCCGCTTCGCGTTCGGCCGCCTGCAGGAGCTCGCGCCGATCGTCGGCACGCCTGAGCTCGCCGACGTCGCGCAGGAAGGTCTGGACGTAGAGTGGCTCGCCCTGCGGGTCGCGGACGGTCGAGCTGACCTCGCGGATCCAGGCCGCGCGCCCGTCGCGGGCGAGCAGGCGGTAGTCGATCGTCACGGGTGCGCCTTCGGCGATCTGCTCGAGCTCGGGCAGCACGCGCTCGCGGTCGTCGGGGTGGAGCAACTTGCCGTAGAGCTCCGGCTGCTCACGCCATTCCGACGCCGAGTAGCCCGTCAGCTCGGCGATCGTCGGAGCGACGTAGAGCGTCTCCGTTGGATCCCCGACCGCCCGCAGCCACGTCACGAGCGGCAGGCCGTCGAGCAGAGCGCTGTGCCTCGCCTCGGCACCGGCGAGCTCGTCGCGGCGCGCGCGTTCACGCGCACGGGCTCGTCGGACGACCCAAACGGTGAAAGCGAGCCCGACGAGCCAGCTAGCCGACGCGACGGCGATACGGGCCGCGCGCCCGTCGAGCAGCACGAGAAGCACGGCGGCCGTTCCGGCGAGAGCGAGAGCGGCTACCGCCGTGAGCCCGATGCGGGCGGGGTACTTCTCCAGAGACAACACGAGGGCGGCTCTCTGAGCGTAGCTCGCGGCTCGGCCGGCTACAAGGTTTCGCCGGTAATCCCTATCGTTGTCCGCATGGTCGAAGTCGCCGGGGTATCCGACCCGCGCGAGGAGCAGCTTTCGCTCGACGCGCACAACGAGACGTGGCCACACGCCCGCTTCGCGCTGCCCGAGGTGCACGCGTTCAAGACGCAGCTGCTCGCCCACGCCGATCTCCTGGCGCGCGGCAACGGCGGCGTCCTCGGCTCGGGTTTCGCCGCGATCCATGCCCGCCTCCCGGAGCGTGTCGAGGTGCTCGTGACGGTGCCGCCGCCGCACCGTCGACGCGGTGCGGGCACGGCGCTGTACGAGGCGCTGTCGGCCTGGACGCGCGAGCGCGGCCTGGACGAAATCGAGGTGGTCGTCGCCGACAACGACCCGGCGAGCCTCGCCTTCGCGCGGCGGCGAGGCTTCGTCGAGGTGCGCCGCGAGAAGGGCGTCGTGCTCGAGCTCGCCGGGATCGAGCCGCCGCCGGTCACGCCGCCGGAGGGCGTCGAGATCGCCAGCTGGGCCGATCGGCCGGAGCTCGCGCGCGGGATCTACGAGGTCGCCGCCGAGGCGGCGGCCGACGTCCCCGGCTACGAGGACGAGCAGCCGGAACCGTTCGAGGACTGGCTCGCCCACGACATGCAGGGGCCGGGCGACCTCGCGGAGGCGACGTTCGTAGCCGTCGCAGGCGACGAGGTCGTCGGCTACGCGAAGTTCTCGCTGACGGAGGCGCGGCCGACGAGCGCGTACCACGACCTGACCGCCGTCAGGCGCGCCTGGCGCGGGCACGGTGTGGCGCGGGCGTTGAAGGCGTCGCAGATCGCGTGGGCGATGGCGAACGGCTACGAGGAGATTCACACGCGCAACGACGAGCGCAACGCGCCGATCCGCCGCCTGAACGCGGAGTTCGGCTACGTGCCGGCGATCGGGCGCATCTACCTGCGCGGGCCGCTCGCTTGACCGAGACCCTCCGGTCGCAGCGGCTCGAGCTCGTCTGCCTCTCGCCGGGGCTGATCGCGGCGCTCCTCGACGGCCGGCGCGACGAAGCAGGGGCGGTCGGCAGCTTTGCGATCCCGCAATCGTGGCCGGACGAGCACGACCGCCGCTTCCTCGCCTTCCGGCTGCGGCAGGCGAGCGAGGACGCGTCGCAGGCGAAGTGGCTCGTCCGCGCGATCGTGCTCGACGGCGAGATGATCGGGCACATCGGGTTCCACGGATCGCCCGGGCGCAACACGTTGAAGGCGGAGGACGCGGTCGAGGTCGGCTACACGATCTTTCCGGAGCATCGCCGCCGTGGGTACGCAACCGAGGCCGTGCTGACGCTGCTCGCCTGGGCGCGTGCGCAGGGAATCCAGCGCTTCCTTGCGTCGGTGGGGCCGGATAACGAGCCGTCGCTCGCGATTGTTCGGCGGCTCGGCTTCCGCGAGGTCGGCCGCCACTGGGACGACGTGGACGGCGAGGAGCTGGAGTTCGAGCTCCGCCCGGAGCCGGTTGCCTGAGCAGCCCGCCCTCCGGCACTCCGGCAGCAGCGCGAGTGGCGCGCCCGGTCAGCGGCGGCGCGACTTGAGCTCGCGTTCGATCCGGCGCTTCGTCTCGCGCTCGGCGATGTCGCGCCGCTTGTCGCGCCCTTCCTTGCCGCGAGCGAGGGCTAGCTCGACCTTCGCGCGGCCGTCCTTGAAGTAGAGCCGCGTCGGCACGAGCGTCAACCCCTTCTCGGCGACCTGGGCGGACAGACGCTCGATTTCGCGCCGGTGCAGCAGCAGCTTGCGGTTGCGGTCGGGGTCGTGCTGGAGCGACGCCTGCTCGTAGGGCGGGATGTGCAGGCCCACGAGCCAGATCTCGCCGTCGTGCGCGTCGGCGTAGGCGCGCTGCAGGATCGCGTGGCCCTGCCGCAGCGACTTGACCTCGCTGCCGCTCAGGACCAGGCCGGCCTCGATGCGCTCGAGCAGGTTGTACTCGTGTCGCGCGCGGCGGTTCTCGGAGATCAGCTTCTCGGCCACGGGCCAAGTCTAGGCTCGGGCCGCGGCGCAACCCCACGCGCGTCTCACAGTGACAGTCACTGTGACTGTCACTGTGACTGTCACCGTGGGCTATGAAGCGGCGAGGGCGCGAGCTCGACCTTGCCCTCGCTGCGGCGGATGTCCTGCACCCGCACCTCGAGGGGGTCGCCGAGCCTGTAGGTCTTGCCGCCGCGGCGCCCGACGAGTGCGGTCGCGAGCTCGTTCAGCTCGAAGTAGTCCCCGGGAAGCCGCCGGGCCGGAACATAGCCCTCGAAGACGTCGTCGAAGAGAACGAACAGGCCCGACGGGATCACGCCGGTGATCTCACCCTCGAACGTCGCCTCTTCCCAGCCGAGCTCGAACAGGCGCTGCTCGAGCAGCCATGCGAGGCACAGCTCGTCGGCGCGGTACTCGAGCTTCGCCGCCTGCCGCTCGCGCGTCGAAGCGTGCTCCGCGTAGTCGCCGAGCCCGTCAGGGAGCGGCTCGTCGGAGGCGCCGAGCTCGCGCAGCAGCGCGCGGTGGACGACCAGGTCCGGGTAGCGGCGGATCGGGGAGGTGAAGTGGCAGTAGGCGCTGCTCGCGAGGCCCATGTGGCCGAGGTTCTGCGGGTCGTAGCGCGCCTGCTTGAGCGCTTGCAGGACGAGCGGCGGGAAGGCGGCCGCGCCACGACTCGAGCGGCGGGCGTAGTCCGAGACGAACTCGCTCGCGGCTCCGGCGACCTGCGCCGCGTCACCCGGGCTCATGCGGTCCGGCGCGGGCGGCGTGGGGACGCCGAGGTCGGCGAGGCGCGCCAGGAGCAGCGCAACCGACTGCGGCTCCGGCCGGTCGTGGACGCGGTAGAGCGCCTCGCGGCGGCGGCCGCCAAGCAGTTCAGAGACCGATTCGTTGGCGAGGATCATCAGCTCCTCGACGAGCATGTGCGCGTGTGGCTCCGACTCGCGCCACGCCCGCTCCACCCCTCCCCGGCCGTCGAAGGCGAAGACGACCTCGGAGCTGTCGACCCGCAGCGCCCCTCTGGCGAAGCGGCGGTCGCGAAGCGTCTGCGCCAGCCGCTCGGCGCGCTGCAGCGCGGCCGTCAGCTCGTGCTCCGCCCGCTCGCGGCCGGCCAGGATCGCCTCTGCCTGTCCGTACGTCAGCCGCGCCCGGCTGCGGATCACCGAGCGGTAGAAGCTCGGCTCGCCCTCGGGGAGCGGGATCTCGACCGTGACGCAGAGGCGATCGACGTCCGGGCGCAGCGAGCACAGCTCCTCGGACAGCTCCGGCGGGAGCATCGGCGACACGAGCCCGGGCACGTAGACCGAGAACGCACGCTCGGCCGCACCCCGGTCGAGCGGCGAGCCGGCCGCCACGAACCACGAGACGTCGGCGATGTGCACGTAGGCGCGGTCGTCCTCGATCGTGAGCGCGTCGTCGAAGTCCTTGGCGGTGTCGGGATCGATCGTGAACGTGAGCCGGTCACGCAGGTCGATGCGGTCCCCGGCGTCGATCGCCGGTGCGTCGTACGGCTCGAAGCCGCGCAACTCGCCCGCCTCCACGAGCAGCGCCTCGAGCACGACCTCGATCGAGCTCGCCGGCCCGAGCGCGCGATCCACCCGCGCGCGTCCGCGGCCCTTGTGCACGACCGCGAGATCGCCAGGGCGCGCGTCGCCCGCGCCCTTGCGCTCGAGCAGGAGCGGCGCGCCGGGCACGAAGTACGGCTCGCCCACGAGGTGCTTTCCCCGCGTCGCGAGCTCTACGACAAGTGGGTCAGACCTGGAGGAAACGGCGGATGGTCAGGCCCGACCCGATCGCGCCGAGCACGAGACCGGCGCCGAGCACGATCAGCACGTGCAGGCCGAACGGCCAGGCGTGGATGTCGGAGGCATTCGTGAGGTGGATCAACGGCATGAACAGTTCGCGGCCGAGCACGAGCAGGATGATCGCCAGCACCGCGCCGATCAGCCCTTCGAGCAGCCCCTCGATCATGAACGGCCCGCGGACGAACCAGTTCGTCGCGCCGACGAGCTTCATCACCTCGATCTCGCGTCGCCGCGCGAAGATCGAGAGGCGGATCGTGTTCGCAACCAGCAGCGTCGAGGAGACGACCAGCACGAAGAACGCGATCAGCACGACGATCCACAGGTAGCGCGCCACCGACAGGACCCGGTGCGAGATGCGGCTGCAGCTCTCCCCAGTGCCGCTCTTCGACGCCTTCGAGCCCGGTGGCGGCGGGCAGACGCTCTCGATGCCTTTCAGGCCGGAGCTGCCGAGCTGGGTCGAGATCTGGTCGATCTGCTCCGCCTGGTTCGGGTAGACCTTGAGCGCGTTCGGGAACGGGTTGTACGGCAGCTGGTTCACCATCGCCGGGTGCTTCGTTCGCTCCTGTTCGAGCGCCGTCCGTTTGGAGACGAAACGCACGCTCTTCACCTGCGGCATGTCCAGCAGCCGGTTCTGCACGTTCGTGATCTGCTTGCCGGTCGCCTCGTCGCCGCAGCGGAGCTGCGTGCAGAAGTAGACGTTCATGAGCAGCTGCTTCTTGTAGTGGTCGCTGAGCGAGAGCGCCCAGCTGCCGAGGCCGACGACCAGGCCGAGCATGAACATCCCGATCAGCACGGTCGTCGTGGCGGCGAAGGTCGTCGAAAGGTTGGCGCCGAGCGAGCGCACCGCCTCGGCGACCACGACGCGGAAGCGGCTCATTCGGTCGCGTACCCGCCGCGGCGCTCGTCGCGCAGGAGCTTGCCCTCCTCGAGCGCGATCACCCGCTTGCGCATCTTGTCGACCATCTCGCGGTCGTGAGTCGCCATCAGGATCGTCGTTCCCGAGCGGTTGATCCGGTAGAGCAGCTGCATGATGCCGACGCTCGTGTCCGGGTCGAGGTTCCCCGTCGGCTCGTCGCAGATCAGCAGCGGGGGGTGGTTGACGAACGCGCGCGCGATCGAGACGCGCTGCTGCTCGCCGCCCGAGAGCTCGTCCGGGAGCGACGACATCTTGTGGGTCAGCCCGACCATGTTCAGCACCTCGGGCACCTTGCGCCGGATGTTGGTCGAGTTCTCGCCCTGCACCTTGAGGGCGTAGGCGACGTTCTCGGCCGCGGTGCGGTTCGGCAGCAGCTTGAAGTCCTGGAAGACGCAGCCGACGTTGCGGCGCAGCAGCGGCACCTTGCCGCGCTTCAGCCGGCCGAGGTCGCGTCCACCGACGATGATCTTGCCCTGCGTCGGCTCGATCTCCTTGAGCACGAGCCTGATCACCGTCGACTTGCCCGAGCCGGACGCCCCGACGATGAAGACGAACTCGCCCTTGTCGATTGTGAAGGAGACGTCCCGCAGCGCTGCGACGTCGGGTTCGTAGACCTTGGTCACGTTCTCGAACGTGACCATCTCCGAGCTCGAAGGCGCAGGCGTCGGTGCGACAGGCTCCTGATCGAGAACTGCCGTTCCTGCGTCTCTGTGCTGGAGATCCGGTTCCTGCACGGCTGCAAAAGAGCGCCGCGGCGCGGGTTACGCCGGGTGGGCCACGGCGGGCGAACTCTAGCTAAACCGGCGGCTAGAGAACCTTGCCTGCGGCCTTGGCGAGCAGGTACTCGTGCACGAACTCGTCGAGCGCGCCGTCGAGAACGGCCTGCGTATTGCCCGTTTCGTGCTCGGTACGGTGATCCTTGACCAGCTGGTAGGGGTGCAGGACGTAGCTGCGGATCTGGCTGCCGAAGTCGGCCTGCTGCGCCGCCCCCCGCTCCCTCGCCAGCTCCTCCTCACGCCGCTCCTGCTCCTGCTCGAGCAACCGTGACTTGAGGATGCGGAGAGCCGTCTGCTTGTTCGAGCTCTGCGAGCGCTCGTTCTGACACTGGACGACGATTCCGGTGGGAAGGTGCGTGATCCGCACCGCGGAGTCGGTCTTGTTCACGTGCTGGCCGCCGGCGCCGCTCGCGCGGTAGGTGTCGATGCGGAGGTCGGCCTCGTCGATGTCGACGGCGTCGTCCTCGGGCAGGAGCGGCGCGACGATCACCTGCGCGAAGCTCGTGTGCCGTCGGTGCGCCTGATCGAAGGGGCTCTGCCGGACGAGCCGGTGGACCCCGCGCTCGGCCTTCAGGATCCCGTAACCGTTCTCGCCCCTGACGCTGAACGTCGCCGACTTGAGGCCGGCCTCTTCACCGGGGCTCGCTTCGAGCAGCTCGCTCTGGAAGCCGCGATCCTGCGCCCAGCGGAGGTACATGCGCAGCAGAATCTCGGCCCAGTCCTGCGCGTCGGTGCCGCCGGTGCCCGCGTGGATCGTGACGAGCGCATCGCCCCCGTCGTACTCGCCCGAGAAGAGCGCGTCCTCCTGCAGCCGGTCGAGCTCGGCGCGGAGCGGCACGATCGAGGTCTCGATGTCGCCCGCCATCTCGCCGTCCATGGCGAGCAGCTCCTGCGCGTCCTCGTACTCCTGGCTGAGCCGGCGGTAGCGCTCGAGGCGCCTGGTCAGGCGCGCGTGCTCGGTCGAAACCTGCGCGGCGTGCTGCTGATCGTTCCAGAAACCGGGCGCCCCCAGCTCCTGCTCGAGCTCTGCGATACGGCTCTCGAGCTCCTGGGGGTCAAAGGTAATCACGGACCCAGGCGAGCTGGGCCCCGATCTCCTGGAGCTGCTGGTCAAGCGGAACGGTCGGGGTCTGCTCGGCCATCGCCCTAAGCGCCGTGGCAGCGCTTGAACTTCTTGCCGCTGCCGCACCAGCACGGGTCGTTGCGGCCGACGTTCTTCTCGCGCTCGCTGGTGACACGCTGCTGCGTCGCCACCGACCCACCGCCTCCGCTGAGCCCGCCGGCCGTCACGGACGACGAACCGTCCCCCGCTAGGACGAGGCCCTCGCCCGCTCCGGCCGCCGCGATCGCCTGCGCACCTGCGAGCGACTCGTGCTCGTAGGCGAAGGCGCCGCCGTCGAGCGCCTGCGCGGCCTGCGCCTGCTGCAGCTGCTCGGCTTCCTCGACCTCGATCTCTGCGTGGAAGAGCGTACGCACGACCTCGTCGCGGATCTCGACGTTCAGCTCCTCGAACATGCGGTGGCCCTCGGCGGTGTACTCGACGAGCGGATCCTTCTGCGCCATCGAGCGGAGGTGAACGCCCTCGCGCAGGTAGTCCATGTTCTCGAGGTGCTCGCGCCAGCGGTGGTCGACGACCTGCAGGATCACGAAGCGCTCGACGTCGCGTAGCAGCGGCTGAGCCGTCTCCGGGTTCAGCCCGAGCGCCTTCTCCTTCTCGGCGTAGGTGTCGCGCGCGTCGTCCCGGAACTCGTCGACGAGCGCGGCGCGGTCGAGGCCGACCTCCTCGCGCAGCTCCTCGGGCGTGATCGGGTCGTCGGTCGCGTAGAGGTCGACCATCGCCTTGCAGAGCGCGTCGAGATCCCAGTCCTCGTCGAACTCGCCCAGCGTGTACTGCGCGACGGTGGCCTCGATCACCTCGTCGATCCAGAGCCCGACCTCGTCGGACAGGTCCTCCCCCTCGAGCACGCGCCGGCGCTGCTCGTAGATCACCGTGCGCTGCTTGTTCATCACGTCGTCGTACTTGAGCACGTTCTTGCGCATGACGAAGTTCTGCTCCTCGACCTTCTTCTGCGCGTTCTCGATCTGGTTCGAGAGGATCTTCGCCTCCATCGGCTGGTCGTCCGGGACCTTGAAGCGCTCCATGATGTTGTAGATCCGGTCTCCCGCGAACAGGCGCACGAGGTCGTCCTGGCCGGAGAGGTAGAAGCGCGACTCGCCCGGGTCCCCCTGGCGGCCGGAGCGGCCGCGCAGCTGGTTGTCGATGCGGCGCGCCTCGTGCCGCTCCGTCCCGAGGACGTAGAGCCCGCCCCGCTCCTGGATCCCGTCGGCGAGCTTGATGTCGACGCCGCGGCCGGCCATGTTCGTCGCGATCGTGACCGCGCCCGTTTGGCCCGCCTCGGCGATGATCCCAGCCTCCTGCTCGTGCTGCTTGGCGTTGAGGACGTTGTGCGGGATCCCGGCGCGGTCGAGCAGCTGAGAGAGGTGCTCCGAGACCTCGACCGAGATGCTGCCGACGAGGACGGGCTGCCCCGCCGCATGACGCTCCTTGATGTCATCGATCAGCGCGTTGTACTTCGCCTCCTTTGTCTTGAAGATCATGTCGTTCTTGTCGAGGCGCGCGACCTGGACGTTGGTCGGGATCTCGACGACGTGCAGGTCGTAGATCTCGACGAACTCCTTCTCCTCGGTCTTCGCCGTGCCCGTCATGCCGGCGAGCTTGTCGTAGAGGCGGAAGTAGTTCTGGAGCGTGATCGTAGCCAGGGTCTGGTGCTCCTCCTGGATCCGCACGCCCTCCTTCGCCTCGACCGCCTGATGCAGGCCCTCCGACCAGCGGCGGCCTTCCATGATGCGGCCCGTGAACTCGTCGACGATCTTCACCTCGCCGTCCTGGACGACGTAGTCGACGTCGCGGTGGAAGAGCGCCTCGGCCTTCAGCGCCTGGTTCAGGTGGTTGACGAGCTGTGCGTTGCGCGGGTCGTAGAGGTTGTCGATCCCGAGCGTACGCTCGACCGCCTCGATCGAGCCGTGCATCGGCGACGTCGTCTTGTGCTTCTCGTCGAACTCGAAATCGGCGCCGGACGCCTCGGCCGCGCCCTTCGGGTCGCCGGGCCTGGACGCGTAGCCGTTGAGCGAGCGGGCTATGCGCGCGAAGTCGTAGTAGACCTGCGCGGCAGTCTCCGGCTCACCGGAGATGATCAGCGGCGTTCGGGCCTCGTCGATCAGGATCGAGTCGACCTCGTCCACGATCGCGAAGTCGTGGCCGCGCTGGACGACGCCTTCAAGGCTGACGGCCATGTTGTCGCGCAGGTAGTCGAAGCCGAACTCGGAGTTCGTGCCGTAGACGACGTCGGCGGCGTAGGCCTCCAGCCGCTCCTCGAACGGCATCATGTTGCGGATCGAGGACGCGCGCATGCCGAGCAGGTCCCAGACCGGCTTCGTCCACTCCGGGTCGCGCTTGGCGAGATAGTCGTTGACGGTGACGAGGTGGACGCTCTTCCCTGCGAGCGCGTTCAGGTAGAGCGGCTGGACCGCGACGAACGTCTTCCCCTCGCCCGTCTTCATCTCGGCGATGTCGCCCTCGTGCAGGACGATGCCTCCCATCTGCTGGACATCGAACAGGCGGACGCCCATCGTGCGCTTGAACGCCTCGCGGACGGCCGCGAACGCTTCGAAGACGAGCTCGTCGGCAGGCTCGCCGTTCTCGATCCGCTGCTTGAACTCGGCGGTCTTGCCGGTCAGCTCGGCGTCGCTGAGCGCCTCGTACTCCGGCTCGAGGGTCGCGATGTAGGCCGCCTGCTCGGCGAGCCGCTTGACGCGCCGCCCTTCGCCGAAGCGAAGGACCTTTTCGAGGGATCCGAGCTGCTGAGCCACTCGTCCTAGGGTAGCGGCCCTACAGGGGGTCGGCCTGGATCTCCCAGAGGTCGCCGTCCAGCCGCCGCGCCCGGACGACGTGGTGCTCGCCCTGCTCCAGGCCGAGCCGCTCGAGCTCCGGAATGCTGCCGAAGGAACGGGCTCCGTCGAGCGTCAGCGTGCGCCCCTCTCCGGCGTTGACGAGCTCGATCGCCTCGCCGTCGGCCTCGAACTCCGCCACGCGAACGCGCTGTGCGGCGACTGCCCAGACCCCGCCGCGCTGGCGCACCGCCTCGGCCCGGTACGGCGGCTCGACCGCATCCTCGATCGCCTCGGCGAGCGGTGCCAGCGAATCTTCCGGCGTGTCCTCGTCGACGACCAGGTCGCCGTTCGGCAACGCGACGAAGTGGAGCTCGTCCCCCGAGACGTTCGGCGCCTCGGCCGAGGCGACGGCGTCCCAGCGCCGCGGACGCGGCACGCCGTGGATGCCCGTCGCACCCCAGTGCGGGCCCGGGTCGACGAGCGGCGGCTCCGCCTGCTGCTCGAGACGCGCCTCGCGCGCGAGCTTCTTGTGGATCGGCTCGCGCCGGAAGATCACTGCGGCTCGATCAGCCCGTAGCCGCCCTCGCGGCGGCGGTAGACGACGTTGACGTCGCCCGACTCGGCGCTGCGGAAGACGAAGAAATCGTGTCCGATCAGCTCGAGCTGCAGCACCGCCTCCTCCGCAGGCATCGGGTTGAGCGTGAACTGCTTGGTCTTGACGATCTGCTGCCCGGACTCCTCGCTCACGTTCGACATGGTGTCAGTTGCGGGGCCGCTCGCGCGAGCCGCGCGCCGGCGGCGGGAGCGGCCGCGCGTGCGATACCGGGCGATCTGGCGCTCGAGCTTCTCGACGAGCTGGTCGATCGATGCGTGCATGTCGACGGACGCCTCGCGCGCGCGGAGAACGGGGCCACTCGTCCACACCGTCGCCTCGGCAACCTGGTTCTGGGCGATCGACGGGTTCCTCTCGAAGGCGAGCTCGAGCTCCACGCGCGGATCGGTGAGCTGCCGTTCGAGCTTCGCGAGCTTGGACTCCGCGTAGCTCCGGATCGCGTCGCTGACCTCGAGGTTCCTGCCCTTCACCTGGAGCTGCATCGTCCCTCCTTCGACGCTGTGCCCTGGCAGGAATCTAACGAACGACCCGTGCGAACGTGACCACGTCGACCCGCCGCGCACCGCGCCTGCGCAAGGCGCCGGCGGCCGCACTCGTGGTCGAGCCGCTCGTATAGACGTCGTCGACGAGCACGACCCGCGGGGGCGGGTCTCGTGCAGCGGCGAACGCGCCGCTGACGTTGCGGCGGCGGTCGCTCAGGGATAGCCCGCGCTGCCGCGCGGACGGCCGCGTCCGCTCGAGCAGCGCCAGCACAGGCAGCGACCAGCGTCCGCCGAGCTCGAGCGCGAGTCGCTCCGCCGGATGATGGCCGCGCTGGAGGCCGCGGGCTTCGTCCGGCGGGACGAAGGCGAGCGCACTCGCGCCCGTCGGTGGTGGCAGCGATTCGGCGATCGCGTCCGCGGCCGTGGCGGCAAGGCTCCGCAGCCCGCGCTCCTTCCACGAGCGCACGAGCCGCCGGACGCCGTCATCGTAAGCCACGGCTGCGCGCGCGGACGCAAAGGCGAGCCGACGGCCAGAGCACTCGCGGCAGCGGACGACCGGCCAGGCGGTCGGAGCGCCGCAGCGGTCGCAGAGCGGCGAGCCGAGCCGCGGCAGCGCATCGCGGCATGGCGCGCAGAGCTGCTCGCCGGCCGCGTCGCAGACGACGCAGCGCTGGGGCAGGATCAGGTCGAGGAGCCTCACGTCACATCACACTCACCTACGCGACGAGCGTAGATGCGAGGGCGTCGCGTGTCCGTGACCACTCTGTGACGAACGTGTGCCGGCTCAGCCCGAGCGGGAAAACGCCGCGTCGGCCTCGGCGAGCGTCTCCGTCGAGCCGACGTCGTACCAGCGGCCCGGCACCCGCCACGCGTACACCGGCACCCGCGGATAGAGCCACTCGACGAGCCGTCCCGGCTGATCGGGATTGTTGCCGCCGTCGAGGTACTCGTGAACGAGCCCGAGCGACGAGCGCGGGTAGAAGTAGAGCGCGATCCCGGTGAGCGTGCTGCGCGGCTGCTCCGGCTTCTCCTCGAAATAGCGGACCCGGTCGTCGTCGTCGAGCTCGATCGCGTTGTACCGCCGGATCGCGTCGAGGTCGCCGACGTCGTACACGCCGAGTACGGGAGCGTCCTTCGCGCGCGCGAAGACGGCGAACGGCGCGAGGCTCTCGCTGAACAGGTTGTCGCCCGCGAGGACGAGCAGATCGTCGTCGAGCGCACGCGCCCGGATCGTCAGATCGAGGTCGCCGATCGCGCCCAGCTTCGACTCCTCGTCGGTGGTGCCGTCGTCGACGATCTCGACCGACGCGCCGCTGCGAGCCCCCGCCCACTCGCGAAAAGCGTCGGCGAACTTCGAGTTCGTGACGAGGAAGACGCCGTCGAGCCCCTCGACGTCGTCCAGCCGCCCGAGCAGGTGGTCCACCATCGGCCGCCCGCCGACCGGGAGCAGCGCCTTCGGCCTGTCGAGTGTGAGCGGGTAGAGCCGCGTCGCGTACCCGGCGGCCAGGATGACCGCCTTCACACGCGCGCCTGCAAAGCGGCTAGGTGCCCTCGTCCCAGGAGGCCAGGTACTTCGCCTGCTCCTCGGTGAGCTCGTCGATCGCGACTCCCATCGTGGCGAGCTTGAGCCGCGCGATCTCGTGATCGATCTCCTCGGGCACGGGGTAGACCTTCCGCTCGAGCGTTGCCGCGTTCGCGACCACGTGCTCCGCCGAGAGCGCCTGGTTTGCGAACGACATGTCCATCACCTGCGCCGGGTGGCCCTCGGCCGCCGAGAGGTTCACGAGCCGGCCGTCGGCGATCAGGAAGACGCGGCGGCCGTCCTCGAGCGTGAACTCGTCGACGAACTGCCTCAGCGTCCGGGTCTCGGTTGCCAGTGCACGGAGCGCCGGGATCTCGATCTCGACGTTGAAGTGACCGGTGTTGGCGAGGATGGCGCCGTCCTTCATCGCGAGGATGTGCTCCTTCGTGATGACGGACTTGTCGCCGGTCGCCGTGACGAAGATGTCGCCGACCTGCGCCGCCTGCTCCATCGGCATCGCCCGGAAGCCGTCCATCACGGCCTCGAGGGCGCGCAGCGGATCGACCTCGGTGACGACCACATGCGCGCCCATCCCCTTTGCCCGCATCGCGACGCCGCGCCCGCACCAGCCGTAGCCGGCAACGACGAACGTCCGGCCGGCGAGCAGGATGTTGGTCGCGCGAACGATGCCGTCGATCGTCGACTGCCCGGTGCCGTAGCGGTTGTCGAACATGTGCTTCGTCAGCGCGTCGTTGACCGCGATCACCGGGAACCCGAGCGCGCCGTCGCGCTCGAGGGCTTTCAGCCGGATGACCCCCGTCGTCGTCTCCTCGGTGCCGCCGAGGATGTCGCCGAGCTGCTCGCGCCGGTGTGAGTGCAGCACGCCGATCACGTCGGCGCCGTCGTCCATCGTCAGCTGCGGCTTGTGGTCGACCGCCGCCTCGATGTGCTGGTAGTAGGTGTCGTTGTCCTCGCCCTTGATCGCGAAGACGGAGATCTCGAAGTCCTCGACGAGCGAGGCTGCGACGTCGTCCTGGGTCGAGAGCGGGTTCGAGGCGCAGAGCACGACGTCGGCGCCGCCGTCCCGGAGCGTGCGCATCAGGTTGGCGGTCTCGCTCGTGACGTGCAGGCAGGCGGCGACGCGGTAGCCGGCAAGCGGCTGCTCGCGCTCGAAGCGATCGCGAATCGCGGCGAGGACCGGCATCTGCCGGTCCGCCCATTCGATCCGGCTGCGCCCTTGCGCGGCCAGCGCGAGATCGCGGACGTCGAATCGCTTCGTGGTCGCCACGCGCGGCAGTCTAGTGACTCTCGCGGTGACGGTGCCCGCGCTCGCGGTCGCCGGCACCAGCCGGGAGCCGCGGGCGTGCGCGGCGCGCGCCGGTTGCTCGCGCGACGACGCGCGCGAGTCCTGCTGCCGCGCCTCGGCGCGCGAGAGCTAGCCGCCCGTCGCCGCGAGGATTACTCGTCAGCCGTCTCGGACCCGGCGCGCCCGTAGCGGTCTTCGAGCCGGACCACGTCGTCGAGCTGCGGCGTCGAGACCTCGAGAATGGTCGTGTCCTCGACGGCCGTCAGCCGGTGCACCGTCCCCGGCGGGAAGTGGAAGGCGGAGCCGGAACCGACCACCTCGGTGTTCAGCATCCGCTCGCCCGGCGCGCCCAGCTCGAGCTCGGCGCGGCCGGAGAGGACGTACCACGCCTCGTCCTTGACATTGTGGAACTGGAGGCTGAGCGACTCGCCCGCCTTCACGAACAGGATCTTGCCGGCGTAGCGCTCCGTCTTCGACCAGAGGAGCTCGTGGCCCCAGGGCTTGTCCACCTTCTGGGGCTCGGTCGCGAACCTGTCGAGCCCGCCGAGGTTCGGGGAGGTCAAATGATCGTGCCTGGCCACGAGCGGCCGCGCGAACCTACCACCATGTGCTCACGCGGGCCACCCGGGGTGGTCGGCCAGGTACTCGCTCGCCAGCCGCAGGTCCTTCGGCGTGTTGACGGTCAACCACATGCCCTCGTGCCGCAGCGCGCGTAGCCTCCCCTCCGCCGCAAGCTCGGGAAAGGTCGTCGTCTCGTGGTCGCCGCGCTCCGGGAACCGCTCGAGCGCCTCCCCTGCGAGGACGTAGATTCCGCAGCTGACCCACTCGTCGAGTGTCGGCGCCTCGTGGAAGCCCGCGACGCGGTCGTCGTCGAGATCGACCACGCCGAACGGCGAGCGCAACGGCACGACGGTGATCGTCGCGGCGGCCTCTCGAGCGCGGTGGAGCTCGAGCAGGCGCGCCAGGTCGACGTCCACGAGCTCGTCGCCGTTCAGCGCAAAGAGGTCGCCGTCCCCGCGGCGCCGGCTCGCGGCGAAGCGGATGCCGCCACCGCGTCCGAGAGGCTCGCGCTCCGGGACCGCCACGATCTCGGGGCCGATCCCGCCGAGTGCGGCTTCGAAGAGCTCCTCCTGGCCGGCGACGCAGCTGACCAGCACGCGGTCGACGCCCGCCGCCGCGAGCTGCGCCACCTGGTAGGCGGCCAGGGGCCTCCCGCCGAGCTCGACGAGCGCCTTCGGCCGCCCGGCCGCAGCGTCACCGAGCCGCTCGGCCTTGCCGCCGGCCAGGATGACGGCCTCCAAGCTCAGAGCTCGAGCTCGTGTTCGCGCTCTTCGATCTCCGGAAGAGCGGCGAGCGGCGAGGCGGCACGGCCGACGCCCTCGTACGTGAAACCGGCCGAGCGCGCTTGCTCGGGGTCGAGCAGGTTCCGGCCGTCGACGATCAGCGGCCGGCGCATCGCGCGGCGCACGTCGTCGGTCGCGAGCTCGCGCAGCTCGTCCCACTCCGTCACGACCACCGCAGCGTCGGCGTCCGTGACTGCGTCGAGCACGCTGTCGCAGAAGGTCACGCCCTGCAGCAACGAGGTCGCGTCGGCGACCGGATCCCACGCCCGAACCTCCGCGCCCTCCGCGAGCAGGCGGGAGGCCAGCACGAGCGACGGCGCCTCGCGGAGGTCGTCCGTGTTCGCCTTGAACGCGAGCCCGAGCAACGCGACCGACTTGCCGCGCAGCTTGCCGAGGTGCTTCTCGAGTTTCCCGACGACGCGTCGCTTCTGGAGCTCGTTGACCTCGATCACGGCGCTCAGGAGCTGGAAGTGGTAGCCGGAGTTCGACGCCAGCTGCTTGAGTGCGACGCCGTCCTTCGGAAAGCACGACCCGCCCCAGCCGATCCCAGCGCGCAGGAAGTGCGGGCCGAGCCGGTGGTCGAGGCCGACTCCCTCGGCGACCTTGACCACGTCGGCACCCGTCGCCTCGCAGACGTTCGCGATCTCGTTGATGAAGCTGATGCGCGTCATCAGAAAGGCGTTCGCCGCGAGCTTGATCATCTCGGCGGAAGCGACGTCCGCCCGCACGACCGTCGTCCCCAGCGGCTCGTAGATCGAGCCGACGGTTGCCGCGTCGGCTTCGCTGAACGCGCCGACGACGACGCGGTCTGGGTTCATGAAGTCGCGGACGGCACTGCCCTCGGCGAGGAACTCCGGGTTCGAGACGTAGCCGACGTGGGCGAGGCCGCGGGCGTCGAGGGCGGCGCGCACCTTCTCGCCCGTCCCGACGGGAACCGTGCTCTTCATCACGACGATCGCGGGTTCTTCGAGGGCCGGCAGCTGGTCGACGACCGTCCAGACGGCGGTGAGGTCTGCGTCGCCCGAGTAGGTGGGCGGGGTGCCGACGCAGACGAACATCAGCGGCGCCGAAACGACCTCGTCGAGCTCGAGCGTGAAGGTCAAGCGCTCGCGGTTCCGTTCGAGCAGCTCGGCCAGGCCCGGCTCGTGCAGCGGCACGCGTCCCGCCTGCAGGGCTGCGATCCGCTCCGGCTGGACGTCGCGGACGACGACCTCGTGCCCGAGCTCGGCGAAACAGGCGCCGGTGACGAGGCCGACCCAGCCGGCTCCGAAGACGCCGATCCTCGGCTTCTCTCCCGCCTGCACCGGCCGCAGACTACCGGGGGAGCGGCCGCAGCCCGCGCGCGATCGCGAGCATCGTCTCGTTGGAAAGCGAGTTCAGCAGCGTGTTCGTCACCCAGTAGGTCGCGCCGTTGTCGCGCAGCACCACCATGTGCAGGTTCGAGCCCGAGTAGTAGAGGTCGAACTCGCGCCCGTTGACGCGCTGCGTCAGGTTCTTGTCGGCCAGCGCAGGCGCTCCGGTCCAGCGCGTCTCCTGGATTCCCCAGTACTCGTTCGACCCCGTGCGGAACGTGAGGCGCACCGTCGGCTGGCCACCCAACGCGTAGATCCGCCGGGGCGTCTCGCGGTAGCCCGAGTCGAGCGACGAGCTGCGCTCGAGCAGCGTCGGGTACTCGAGCGTGAAGGGCAGGCGCTTCCGCACCTCGAACAGGGTCGAGCGCGTCTCCTGCGGGTCGCGCCGAACGTACGCCGGCTGGCGAGTCGGCGTCTGCGGGGTCGCGACCTGCGCGAGCCGATCATGGAACGTGGAGCCGACGACGACCGCCAGCAACGCGTTGTTCGAGAGCGCCTTGATCCTGGCGGGCATCGGCTCGACATCGGCACTGGCCACGAGCCGCGCCACCTGGGCCGCGGCGAGCTTGCTGGTCGCCGGACGCGCCGGGTCGAAGTAGACCTTGGAGTGGAAGTAGTCCCAGTTGGGAGCGTTCGCGGGCGTGTTCCCGGGCGGCAGGACGGTCGTGTAGCCCTTCTGGTGGAGCAGGTAGCTCGCGCCCGACGCGGAGCCGGCGCGACCGTTGCCGTTCAGCACGGTCAGCGTCACCTGGCGCGCCGGGATCGTCCGCTTGCGCTTGCGGATCTTCCTGCCGAGGGCGACCTCGGTTGCGCTCGTCGGCGCCGCGACGTCGGGGTTGAGGAAGCTCTGCACGGCCTCGGTGATGTTGCTGTCGTCGGTCGCGAGCTCGTTCTGGCCGAAGATGTTCTTGATCTTGACCTGGAAGACGTGGCCCGACGGGAGGGCGTAGGCGAACGTCGCGTAGCGGTAGATGTCGCTCAGGTTCAGCTCGCGACCGCCACGCGCCACCTCGATGTAGTGGTGATGCGTGATCGTGTTGACGACGCGGGGGATGCTCGTCGGGCCGAGCGACTTCGCCATCTGCTGCCGCGCCGCGGACACGAACTGCTGCTGGCGCGCGAGCCGGTAGAGATCGGAGTCGGTGTGGCGGAAGCGGACGAAGTCGAGCGCCTGCTTCCCGGTGAGGTGCTGATAGCCGGGCTGCAGGTCGATGTTCGCGTAGTTCGTCAGCTCGCTGCCGGTATTCCGGTTGTAGTAGCGGCGATCGATGTCCATCCAGACGCCGCCGAGCTTGTTCACCACGCCGATGAAGCCGAGGAAGTTGACGCTGATCAGGTAGTTGACCGGTAACCCCGTCAGGTTCCGCACGGTCTCGAGGGCACCGCTGAGGCCGCAGTACGAATAGGCGCTGTTGATCCGGCCGCTGCCCTGCGCGACCGGCGCGCCGCCGCCCTTCCCCGGACAGAACAGCGGCACCACGAGATCACGCGGAAACGAGAGCAGCGAGATCGTCTTCGTGCCCGGGTCCGCGCGGATCAGCATCATCGTGTCCGAGCGCGAGGGCGCGGTGCCGTCGCCGGCGCGGTGGTCGTAGCCGATCACGAGCGCGATCGCGGCGGCCTTCGGCGGGTCGAGCCGCGCCTGCGCCGCCTTCGCCTGCGCCGACTGGGGGCGCAGAGCCGCGGCGCTCTCGTGAATCCAGAGATAGAAACCGCCGACGAGACCGCACGCCAGCACGAGGACCGTCACGGCGAGCCACGCGAAGAAGCGCCCCACCTGCGCCGCGACCGAGCGCTGTGGCGGCGGCGGCTGCCGATAGAGCGTGACCGGCGTCAGCGCGCCCGGCGGGAGGACCGAGTGGCCGTTGCCGTTGAACCCGGCCCCGCGGCCGATTCCTTTCTTGAGCGTCGTCCGCATCAAAAGGGACGCCTACCGGGCGCCCGCAGCCGTCAGGGTAGCGGATGCCCCGGCGGCTATACGCCGGCCTCGACCGCCACCGCGCGGGCGGCCTGCTCGTCGGGCTCGTAGGCGAGGTTCGGTCGGAGCCAGCGCTCCATCTCCGCCAGAGGCCGAGACTTCCGCGCGGCGTACGCTGCGACCTGGTCGCGCCCGATCCGGCCGACAGAGAAGTAGCGCGCCTCGGGGTGATGGAGGTAGAGCCCGGAGACCGCGGCGGCGGGCGAGACGGCGAACGACTCCGTCAGCGCGAAGCCGTGCTCCTGCGCGCCGAGCAGCTCGAACAGCTTCCCCTTCTCCGAGTGGTCGGGGCACGCGGGGTAGCCGAAGGCCGGCCGGATGCCGCGGTAGCGCTCGGCGATCAGCTCCTCATTCGAGCGGCGGCCGCCCTGCTCGTACCACGAACGGCGACTCTCCTCGTGCAGGTACTCGGCGAACGCCTCTGCCAGTCGGTCGGCGAGCGCCTTCGTCAGGATCGCCCGGTAGTCGTCGTGGTCGCGCTCGAACCGCGCCGCGACCTCGTCGGCGCCGAAGACCCCGACTACGAACGCCCCGAGATGGTCGCCTGCGCGGGCGGGCGCGACGTAGTCAGCCAGCGAGCGGTTAGGCCGTGAGTCGCCATGGTCGACCTGCTGCCTGAGCATGCAGAAAGCCAGCTCGCCGTCCGCGCGGGTCAGCGCGATGTCCTCGCCCTCCGAGGACGCCGGCCAGAAGCCGCGGACACCGCGCGCGACGAGCAGCCGCTCGTGGACGAGCTCGTCCAATAGCTCCTGCGCGTCGTCGTAGAGCTCCCGCGCCTCGGGCCGCTCGAGGATCGCCGGGAACTTGCCCTTCAGGTCCCAGGCGTGGAAGAAGAACTGCCAGTCGACGTAGCCGCGCAGCGCCTCGAGCTCCGGCTCGACCGGCCGGGTGCCGAGAAATGCCGGCTCCGCCAGGTCGTCGAAGCGGACGCGGTGGCGGTTCTCGAGAGCACGCGTGTACGGCAGGAGCGGCTTGCGGTTGCGCTCGGAGTGCACGTCGCGCAGGCGTTCCTGGTCGGCGCGGTTCTCTTGCTCGAGCACCTCGCGCCGCACGGGGTCGAGCAGGTCGGAGACGACGCCCACGACACGCGACGCGTCGCGGACGTAGATCGTCGGCTGCGAGTACGGCGGCGCGATCCGGACGGCGGTGTGCTGCTTCGAGGTCGTTGCGCCGCCGATCAGGAGCGGGAGCTCCAGGCCGCGGCGTTCCATCTCGCGCGCGACGTTCACCATCTCGTCCAGCGACGGCGTGATCAGGCCCGAGAGCCCGACGGCGTCCGCGCCGACCTCGACCGCCGTGTCGAGGATCGTGTCCGCCGGCACCATCACGCCGAGGTCGAGCACTTCGTAGTTGTTGCAGCCGAGCACGACCCCGACGATGTTCTTGCCGATGTCGTGCACATCGCCCTTGACCGTCGCGAGCACGATCTTCGCCTGGGCCCGACCAAGCCCGGTCCGCTCCTTCTCGTCCTCCATGAACGGCTCGAGGTAGGCAACGGCGCGTTTCATCGCGCGGGCGCTCTTCACGACCTGCGGCAGGAACATCTTCCCGCTCCCGAAGAGGTCGCCGACGATCGCCATACCCCCCATCAGCGGCCCCTCGATCACGTCCAGTGGCCGCTCGAGCTGCTGCCGGGCCTCCTCCGTGTCGTCCTCGATGTAGTCGACGACGCCGTGGACGAGCGCATATGACAGCCGTTCCTCGACCGGGCCGGCCCGCCAGGAGAGGTCGACCTCGCGCCGTGTCGCCTCGCCTTGGACGCGGCCCGCGTATTCGACGAGCCGCTCGGTCGCGTCTGGTCGGCGGTCGAAGAGCACGTCCTCGACGAGCTCGAGCAGGTCGGGCTCGATGTCCTCGTAGACCATCAGCTGGCCGGCGTTGACGATCCCCATGTCGAGCCCGGCGCCGATCGCGTGGTAGAGGAAGGCCGCGTGCATCGCCTCGCGAACGTGGTCGTTGCCGCGGAACGCGAACGAGAGGTTGGACACCCCACCCGAGACGAGCACACCGGGGCAGCGTTCCTTGATCAGCGGGATCGACTCGATGAACGCCTTCGCGAAGCCGGCGTGCTCCTCGATTCCCGTCGCGACCGCGAGGATGTTCGGGTCGAAGACGATGTCCTCGGGCACGAACTCGAGCCGCTCGAGGAGCAGGCGGTACGCGCGCTCGCAGATCGCGACCTTCCGCTCGACCGTCTCCGCCTGTCCCTGCTCGTCGAACGCCATCACGATCGCGGCCGCGCCGAGCTCGCGCACGCGCCGAGCCTGCGTCAGAAACGGCTCTTCGCCTTCCTTGAGCGAGATCGAGTTCGCGATGCCCTTCCCCTGCACGCACTCCAGGCCCGCCTCGAGCACCTCGAAGCGCGAGCTATCGACGACGATCGGGATGCGGGCGACCTCCGGCTCCGAGGCGAGCAACCGCAGGAAAGTCGACATCGCCTCGACCGAATCGAGCAGGTCGGCATCCATGTTCACGTCGAGGAGGTTGGCGCCGCCGCGGACCTGTTCGAGCGCCACGTCGACGGCGGTCGCATAGTCGTCAGCTTCGATCAGGCCCCTGAAGCGCGACGAGCCGGTCACGTTCGTCCGCTCGCCGATCATCACGAAGCCGGTGTCAGGCCCCAGCTCGAATGGCTCGAGGCCGCTGTAGCGCGGACGCCGCGAAGGCTCCGGGACCGTGCGCGGCGCGAGTCCCTTTACGGCTGCGGCGATCTCGGCCGTGTGCTCCGGCGTCGTGCCGCAGCAGCCGCCGACGATGTTGAGGAACCCGTCCTCGGCGAAGCCGCGTAGCAGCGCGCTCGTGTCGCCGGGCTGCTCGTCGTAGAGCCCGAGGGCGTTCGGCAGTCCGGCATTCGGGTGGCACGAGACCCACGTTGTCGCAATGCGCGAGAGGCCTTCGATCACCGGGCGCATCTCGCGGGCGCCGAGGGAGCAGTTGACGCCGACGATCAGCGGCCGGGCGCGCTCGATCGAGATCCAGAACGCCTCGATCGTCTGGCCCGAGAGGTTGCGGCCGCTGCGGTCGATCGCGGTGAACGACAGCCACAGGGGCAGCTCCGGGACCGCATCGCGCGCCGCGGCGACGGCCGCCTTCGCGTTGAGCGTGTCGAAGATGGTCTCGATCAGGAGCAGGTCGACACCTCCGTCCCGCAGCGCCAGCATCTGCTCGGCGTAGGCCTCGACGACGTCCTCGAACCGCGCCGCGCGGTACGCGGGGTCCTCGACCTTCGGCGACAGCGAGAGCGTTACGTTCAACGGCCCGACGGAGCCGGCGACGAAGCCGCCGTACTCGTCGGCGGCCGCGCGCGCGAGCCGCGCACCCTCGAGGTTCATGTCCCGAACCGCCGGCTCGAGCGCGTAGTCGCCCTGGCCGATGCTCGTCGCCGTGAAGGTGTTCGTGGTCGCGATGTCGGCGCCGGCCTCGAAGTAGGCCCGATGGACGCTCTCGACGATCTCCGGCTGCGTGAGGTTCAGCAGGTCGGGGTCGCCCTTGACGTCCCGCGGGTGGTCGCGGAAGCGCTCGCCGCGCCACTGGTCCTCGGTCAGACCCCGGTTCTGGAGCAGGACGCCCCACGCGCCGTCGAGGACGACGATCCGCTCGGCGAGCAGTGCTTCAAGTTGTTCGCGCGCGTTCTGCAAACGGTTCGGCTCCCTGCCCAAAGGCCGCAAAAGCCGGTGCTCGCGGGCTCTTTAGGCGTTTGGTAACCCGGTCGCCAAGCTGCCTTCAAAGCTTTCCGGGTGCGCTGAGCCTAGCAGCGCGTCAGGAGGTCCGGCCGACGACCTCCAGCTGATTCTCGGCGTGGCGAACGCGCTGCTCGAGCTGCCAGCGGTCGGCGTCGGAGTGTCCGCTCTCGACGCGCTCGAGCTCGGCGCGCGCGGCGTCGAGCTGCTCCTGCGCCCGATCGGCGTCGATCAAGCGAGCCTCGACCGCGTCGTCGACGAGCGCGAGCGCGCGGTCCTCCTCGACCTTGAAGAACCCGGGCCCCGTGGCGAACTCGACGATCTCTTCGGCTGCTCGGTCGCGGTAGATCCGGGTCGACCCGGCCTTCAGCATCGCGACGAGCGGCGCGTGCCGCGCGAGCACGCCGATCTCCCCCGCGTCCCCGGGCACGATCAGCATCTCGACCTCGCCCTCGAAGACAGCGCCGTCGGGCGTGACGAGCGAGACGTCGAACGTCTTGCCGGCCACTAGGCCGGAACCGGCTCCGGCTCTTCGGCCTCCGCGTCGGCCTCGGGCTCCGGCTCGGCTTCTGCGGCGGCCCCGCCTTCGTCACCGCGTGCCTTCGCGACGGCCTCCTCGATCGTGCCGACCATGTAGAAGGCCTGCTCGGGCAGGTCGTCGTGCTTGCCGTCGAGGATCTCGGAGAAGCCCGCGATCGTGTCCTCCAACCGCACGAACTTGCCGGGCTGGCCGGTGAAGGTCTCGGCCACGAACATCGGCTGCGAGAGGAAACGCTCGATCTTGCGCGCCCGCTGCACGACCACCCGGTCCTCGTCCGAGAGCTCGTCCATGCCGAGGATCGCGATGATGTCCTGCAGGTCCTTGTAGCGCTGCAGCACCTCCTGCACCCGCGTCGCCGTCTCGTAGTGCTCCGGCGAAACCACGTCCCTGGCGAGCGCGCGCGACGAGGAGTCGAGCGGGTCGATCGCCGGGTAGATCCCCTTCTCCGAGATCGGCCGTGAGAGCGTGATGAAGGCGTCGAGATGCGCAAACGTGTTCGCCGGCGCGGGATCGGTCAGGTCGTCCGCCGGCACGTAGATCGCCTGCACCGACGTGACCGAGCCCTGCCGGGTCGAGGTGATGCGCTCCTGCAGCTGGCCCATCTCGGTCGCGAGCGTCGGCTGGTAGCCCACGGCGCTCGGCATGCGGCCGAGCAGCGCCGAGACCTCCGAGCCCGCCTGCACGAAGCGGAAGATGTTGTCGATGAAGAGGAGCACGTCGGCGCCCTCGTCGCGGAAGTACTCGGCCATCGTGAGGCCGGTGAGCGCCACGCGCAGACGCGCTCCCGGCGGCTCGTTCATCTGCCCGAAGACGAGAGCGGTGTCGGAGAGCACTCCGGATTCGGTCATCTCGATCCAGAGGTCGTTGCCCTCGCGCGTCCGCTCCCCAACCCCTGCGAAGACCGAGTTGCCCTGATGC
>Ga0126311_10000032_pt1 | contig 74511 bp, 61 predicted proteins | sample Plot61_FD_92539 | JGI IMG/M metagenome (GOLD analysis project Ga0126311, IMG submission 92539) | Serpentine soil microbial communities from UC McLaughlin Reserve, CA, USA - Plot61 | ecosystem: Environmental > Terrestrial > Soil > Grasslands | place: USA: UC McLaughlin Reserve, Lake County... | reverse complement strand
TTCATATTTTTCCCTCCCCCGATAGTGCTGTCACCCTGTCTTCGTTCTTCCACATCCTTCAGGGGGTGATTATCACTGGACGGCATATGTACACTCATCAGCGCCTGAGACCTGAATAGTCACAAATCTGGTGACTGTTCAGGAGGCAGACGTGTAGATTAGCTTTTCTTCTAACTTCAGACGCTCATTTTGTTTGGTGGGCCAGGCTCGTGGGCAGGCACTAGCAGCGAAGGGCAGGCATCATAATCGTTCCTGCAAACACACTCTTGATCGAATCCATCATACTGTGACCTTGCTACTTCATCGTCGAGATTTAGCTCCTCATCCGGCAGAACTCCGCCTCCCCGGGGTCTTCTTGGCCGGTGTGCGAGTCTTGGCCGCGGGTTTGGCTTTGGCCTTCCCTTTGCCCATCGCTTCACGCATAGCCTGATAGCCGGCGGCGTATTCTGAGACCGGGAGCCGGGCCACGATGCTCTCAACCACATCCAGCGCGAGGTCCGGCAGCGTCTTGAAACGGAGGCAGCCCTGGCCCATGTCCAGCTTCTTGCCGCTCTTCCCGTATTGCGCCTTGAACCACTCCAACAGCGTCGGCTGTCCGTAGAAGCAAATCATGTGCAGCGCCATGTAGGATTTCTGTGACGCCAGGCTGATCAGCGGGAGGGGCTGCTTGGGGTTGCCGCCATACCCGGCCGGGTACGTGGCGAGCGGGACGAACCAGCTAATCATGCCGAACTGGATTCCTTCCTCGTATCCCGGTGGCAAGGCGCGGTTGATTCCCCGGCGGACTTCGTTCAATGCGTCACGGCGCTCCGCGGAGAGTGCGGCAAGGTATTCGGTCACGGTGGATGCCGGCATGGGCCAAGACTACCGTAACGGTTTTGACGGGGCAAATGTAATCTCAGAGGCGCGCGTTTTGGCTAAACCAACAAATTCTCTTCGTCACAGTTCCGGCAGTCATTCATGCAACCTCGGTCATCAAATCCCGGAGGCGGGCGTCTTGCATGTGAGACAGGGTGGGCCACCTGAGGTCGGTGGCCCGCTCAATATTAGCCCGACACGTCGAGGAAGACCTGAACAGTTACATGAGTTTCGCCCCAAGTAACGCGTACGTGCGCAGACTGGCGATGAAGACGTCCTGCAACTTCTTCAGCTGCGTGTGCCTGATCGCCTTCTGCCGGATGCGGACGTGCTCCGCAATTATCTCGAACAGCTTCAAAGAGAGAACCTTCAACCCGAGGCCGCAGAGCGTGGTGCGGGCGTGTAGAGCCATGTGGCGGAAGCAGTACGTGACTTTTTCATTACCAGAGACCTCCTACGGAAGCTCTCGCATAATCTCGGCGGAAGGTCTATCCTGCCGGCAGTCACACAAGTACAATATGCACGCCGGCGCTACTTCGGGGGAACTTAGGCAAATGGCTCCCCAAAGCCGCTGCTAATTGACGCAAGGTTTTACTAAACTGTGAGGAACGATAAGTCAATTCCGAAGAAAGTCGAAAAGCTGATCTACCAAGAGGCCAACAGTAGTTGTGCCTTCTGTGGGGAGCGTGACGTTGTCGCGCTCGAAATTCATCACATAAAAGCGCGCGCGGATGGTGGTGGTAACGAGCCGGATAACTTGCTGCTGGTGTGTAGCAACTGCCATAGCCGCATAACTGGCGGTGACATCGGCATCTACGACGTTTTCCGCATCAAACTCAAGTTGCAGCGCGGGGAAGTCGCTGGCGGAACGACGAAGGCTCGACCTGTGTCGAATGTCATTAGCTTTCAGGCACGCAGCAATAATGGGATCGTCGCCAATAATCTTCAGATACACACGACGAGTAGAGGCGTGAAGATTCAGCCGCCGCCTGACACCCTCAGCTCTGACCGCGACCGGCTGAATTACATCAAACATCTCATCGACCGGTACAACGAGTTCAAGAAACGCGAGCCGAAGGCCGCGGCTTTCAGCCACGCCGTGATCTACGCCGCTATCAAGCGGGAGTTCAAATGCGATTGGAAGTTAATCCCGCTCGGCAAGTTCCACGAGTTGGCGTCGTACTTACAGAAGCGGATTGATCGGACGTGGCTCGGCAGGATAAACAAGACCAAAGGACACCGGAACTACAGTAGTTTCGATGAGTACTTATTAAAGATGGAGTAGATCGTTCTAACAAAGCTCCAAGAACCAACATGCCGTCATGCTGTGGCATGTTATTTTACCCTTTGCGGTAGTGCGCGTCTTGGTTTACAGTCCCGCCGTCATATCTATCCTCATTCACGAGGACACTCGATGGACGACGAGGGGCTAAAACACCGCGAGCGCGCCGCCTGTACGCCAGAGCCAATCGCGGCTGCCGGTTTCAATCCGAATGCTGCCCTCCCCTACGGCCTGACGACTGACCACGTCCGGCTGGCGATGAATGACTTCACCGACTTCCTGGGTTTCGTTAACCAGCAGCTATTCACGCGGGACATGGAGCGGCTAGAGTCTATCGTCATGCCCGCCAACTTCTCCTCGATTGTCGGCGAGTTCATGAGTTCAAGGATCCCGAAGCACTGCCCGTTTATCGTTAAGAACGCCTACCACAACGGTCATCCCGACCTCATCCCCGCCGGCATGTTCCCGAATAACGCGGTCCAGCACGCCATGGAAGGTGTCGAGATTAAGGCGTCGCGATACTTGCGCGGCTGGCAGGGTCATAACCCCGAGAATGTGTGGCTGATGGTCTTCGTGTTTGATAGCAACCGGCCCACGGATTTTACGACTGACCCTAAGCCTTTCCGGTTCGTGATGGTGTTGGGGGCGCAACTGCTGGAGGAGGATTGGCTTTTCGCCGGTAGGTCAGCGACGAGCCGCAGGACTATCACGGCGAGCGTTACCCGCACGGGCTACGAGAAGATGATGGCGAACTGGATCTACAAGGCGGCTACTCTGACAGGAGCTGAAGTAGGGGAGCTTCTTCAACCTCCTCGGCCTGAGCCTTTAGAGCCGCGAGATTAGGGATCGCTTTGCACGCCAACTCAAAATAATCGAGGTACCTTTCGGCACCTATCGCGGACAGGCCGACTGCCTCCGCGGCCGCCATCGTGGAGCCGGAGCCCGCGAACGTGTCGCCGATAACGCCCACCCCTAGCGGCAGCGAGGCGTGGACAATCTGGCGCATGAACGCCTGCGGCTTGAGGCTCGGGTGCGGTGCGATCTTCTTCTCGGCCTGCGGCGTCCTCCCGCTCAGTATGACGTCGTTGAACGGCTTACCCTCAGGAGTGCGGCGCAGCCCACCCGTCTGGAATTCCCGCAGGCAGTCACTGACCTTCATTTTCGGCGGCAGGGGCTTGCGCAGTATCCCCCAAGGCTCATAGCACCCCCGCGGGAGTGAGGAGACCTCGGGGAACTCATCCTCAGCGTTCTTCGGCCTGTCGCCGCCGCGGAGCGTCCGTACCAGCCTGATTAACTCGCCGCGGAACTCAAGGCCGCCCTCGACGAGCGCGGAGAAGACCATCTGCGAAAGAAAGGCGTTGCTCGCGATGAAGACGTGGCCGCCGGGCCGGAGGACCCTGACGGACAGCCTCGCCCACTCCGTAAAGAACTCCCTGATCTGCTTCAACTCCTTCTTGTTGAAGGCGGTGAAGCGCGGCAGGGGGGCGCGCTTATGGCCGTCGAAAGAAGGCGGGATCCTCCAGACGCCGCCGACGCCGTTCGACCGCTTTTCGATTTGATCGAGGTCGTACTCCTTCACGCCGTAGGGCGGGTCGGTGACAATCGCATGGAGGCTGTTTTCGGGCAGGCGGCTCAACCATTCGAAGCAGTCGGCGTGAATGATGCCGGAGCGGCCGATGACCTCCAAACGGTAATCGAGGGCGAGCCCGCGCAAGGGGCCCGGTGCGGTAACGCGTACTTTCTCGGGTAGCTTGTTGGTTGCCGTAGACATGTCGGTTGCTGATCGTAGGCTAAACAGCCGGGTTCGTAATCAACGAGAGCCGGCCCCTGCCTGTTCGACTAATTCCCCTTCTCTAAGACGCGCCCCTACTGCATCTTCGACCACCCGCCAGTCCGCCGGGTGCATCCGGGAGCCGAATTGCCTTTCGGCCTGTTCCAGAGTGCAGCCGCTACCGAGTAGCTCGGAAATCAAGCTCACGTGCTCTTCGATCTCTTCGTGGGAGAGTCTGCGCACCTCAGGTGACTCGCTCACCTGTCCCAACCGCTTGTGCTTGCACTTAGCGACGCCCTTCTCGAAGCCTTCCGGGTAGTAAACGCCGCTGCCTTTGCAATCCGGGCAGAGGCTGATGTCGGCCGGCTTCTTCTCTTCGGCCGGGCGGAGGAATTCTTCGATAAGCTGGTCGGCAATCCCTGAGCGGTACACCGACATGGCGAATCCTCCGGGGTTCGTAATTCCCTGCCCCGTCCTATGCAAATGCTCGGCGTATCTCAGGCATTCTTCCAGAGAGAATTTTGAGCCCACACCCACACCCCGCGCGGCGCGCCCGTTTTGTGTGGGTGTGTCTTCATCTGTGTCTTTTTCACCTGCGTCTTTTTCAATCCTCTTTTTAGGGATTCGGCGTTTCTCCGCTTTCGCTTTCGGAGAATGTCCGTTTCTTGAATCGGAGGTTTGCCGAGTCCTGATTCGGAGAATCTCCGAATCAGGACTCGGAGATTCTCCGAATCCTGATTCGGAGCCGTTTTGGCCGGAAGGGGATGGAGTGAATTCCTTGATGACGTAGAGGTTAGTCTTGCCGAGGCCGCGCCGCTTAACTTCGAGGAGGGACGCCCGGCACAATTCATCAATGCCCTTGGTCACCGGCTTGTCTGACAGGGAGACGTCCTTGCAGAGCTTGGCGAGGCCCGGGTAGCAGGAGTTATTCGTCCAGGCGTAGCTCAGGAGCGCCATGTAGATCAGCTTGGCGTTGGAGCTGATGGGCAGCCCGAAGATGTAGTTCGGGACGCTCGTGAACCCCTTGCGGAGGAGTTCGTTCTCGATGACGATGTTTTTGTCTTCGCTCACTCCGCGTCGCGCCCGTACTTCGCCAGAATGTCCGTCAGCGCCTCGTCGAAGAGGTCCTGAAGTTTCCTCGGCGGCTCCAAGTCGAGCGCCAGCCGCTTGAGGGCCTTTACCTTGCGCCTGTCGGCCTTGAAGGTCGTCGGCTCGAATACATCTGCCGATACCTGCGGCGGGACAGTAATATTACTTACTAACTTACTTTCTGACTTACCTGCTTTCTTCCTTACTGAGTCGTCCCCTTCCGTTCCACCACTTTTCTTTTCATCGCCGGCGGGCTCCGCCTGGGCAGCCGCGCCGCGCTTGCGCTTCTCCTGATCGACCCGATAGAGGGCCTCAAATCCGGCGAGTTTATTATTCTGTTCGGGCACGCTGGACGGCCTCCTTCGGGATGGTTGACAGGTTGTTCACGTACGCGATGGTTAGCGTGTTCATGCAGATCTTGACGATCTCTCGGGGAACGCCCTTCGACCTCTCGTAGACTTCGTCGTAGGCCTCCTGCTCGAAGAGCGGCTTCTTGCAGCCGGCCACCGTCAGCCTGAACTCAACCATCTCCTGCGTTTCGTCCAGAGAGAAGGGGTCGATGGTAGCGACCGCCGCGGCGCGGGACAATAGGGGGCGCTTGAGCCGCAGTTTGTTGCGCAGGTTGTTCTGCCCGCTCAGGACGATCTGAACAAGCTTGGCCGAGTGAGACTCGAAGTTCGTGATCTGGCGCACCAGCTCGAACATGCTCCCGACCATCATTTGCGCTTCGTCAATGAGCAAGAGCACGTTTTTACCTTCGGAGTACTGTTTGACTAAATAAGCTTCCAACTCCTCCATCTGGTCTAGCTTCGACCTTTTGCGGTCGAGCCCGAAAGAGTCGGTGATCCTTTTTAGCAACTGCATCTCGGAGGGGAGGTCGGGGTTAGTGATGAGGACGGTCTCGAACTCCGGGTCTTCCTTATAGATGTCGTAAATTCGCCGGATTAGTGTACTCTTGCCGTGGCCGACGTCGCCGTACAGGACGGCGAGTCCTTGTCGGTTGTCGATGACGTACCTGATCTTCGAGAGCGCGAGATGGTGCTGCGGAGACAGGTATAGGAACCGTGGATCTGGTGAAATCGAGAATGGGGCGTCAAGTAACCCGTAACGCGTCAGCATACCGTTCATCGCAGAGTTTGCTTTCGCCATCCTAGACCCTCCTGAACATGCTTCATTAACACATCATCTTAATTATGGCAATAAAAAAACACCTATACCCCCATATTTAGTTCTTGAGCAGGAACTATGGCCTCCTACATACTTACAATCTTTATTTCAAGTTAGTAAGTAATATTACTTTATTACTCAATATTCCCCGAGAAATGTGGCCATTTGACTTGTAATCGTCGTAAGAAAAGCCTCGCCACACTAACTTAGAAATTATTTCGGCAGGAAGACTCACCATGGCAAAAAACTCAGAAGACGAACTGCTAGAGCTGTTGTCTCGCCACCTTAGCAAGTCTAAATCGGAACTCGTGCGCGAAATTGAAGGGCAGGTAACCAAGCTGTTGGGGAGGGACGTTGGGCAGTCGTTTGAAGCAGTGGCGGCCGCCCAGCATATCCGCGGCGGCCACATGAATCTCGAACGGGCGCACAAGTCGATGCTGGTCCTCATTGCCCACGTTCTTGAACAGGTGCCAAGTGACAGGGACAGCCCTGTGGCTGGAGTGTAGGCGTATTAAATGAACTTCACATGATCGGCATCTTAATCGCCGCGTCGTCAAGTATGGCAATTGTCATAAGATTAAACAGGCGTTTGTTATTGCTCGTTAACACTACAAGGCAATGCTAGAAACCGGAGACGCGAAACACTCAAAAATCCAAGACTTGAAGAAAGTAAGTAATATTACTTTCTTACTTGTATGTTAAGAATCCTTGAGCCTATCCCTGCGATTCCTCTCGATCTTAAAGAGTATGTTCGAGACTTGGTCAATAGCGGCCAAGAATTCATCCATCACCGCCTCGTTTAAATCTTCCGGCTCGACCTCCCTCATCGCGTAGAAGAGTCGCTTCATCTCCTCCCAGAAGAGATGGCGCGTGTCCGACGGGTCAACCTCCAGCATCTCGTCCACCTTGGCGACGACGGAGGACATGCTTCCGGACGAGACCGCCTCTTCGCGGGCCTCGCCGAGCAACTCCTTGACATGGGCGCGCAGGCGCGTCTGCGACCCGTGCACGGCCAGGTGGGAGCGAAGAACATCGGCCCTGATGCGGCGGGCCTCCGACTGCGTGACGCCCAGTTGTGTCGGCGTCAGCCGGGCGAGCTGCGCCGCCTCCTGAAGGTTAACCCGCCCGTCGGAGAGGGCTTCCTGCACGTCGGGAGTGAAGTCGAGTATGAGAAGGTACTGCCCAATGAAGCTGTTTACCGAGACCCGGCCGGACGTTTCACGTTCGAGGACGGCGCGCAGTTGACCGGCGGCGCTCGTCAAGTCTTCGCGCCTCCAGCGTGACGGGCGTCCTCTCTTCGTATCGGTTGCGGGGCGGCGCTCGACGTGGCGGACGGCGTAGAGGAACCTGATTAACTGTCTCTTGGAGTTCGGGATGATGACGGGCATCCGCGAGCGCATCTCTTCACAGACGGCCCAGACGGCCTCGGGTCGGGCGAGCGGGTCGGGCCGTCTCTGGCGGCGACGTGTGGCGCGCATCGAGGCGTCGGAGCCTCCGAGATGGGTGATGTTTCACGAACGGCTTATCATATAGCATATTTGCCATACTGATAGGTAAAAACCTTACCCTTCAGCATGCAAGGTTACCAGACGTGACGAGAACTGTAACCATCCGTTTTGTGCTATCATGCCCCGCCATGAGCACAGAAGAACCTCGCGAAGGGAAGTCTAAGCCCTCCGAAGCCCTCGTCCCGGCCGGTGAGGGGAAGGAGTTCGCCTTACGCACGGCGCTCCACCTCTGGGCCACGGCTACAACCGACGCTGAGAGCCATTGCCGAAGAGACCTCCTGCGCGCAAAGCAGCAGGCGGCCACAGACTTCTTCTCGCACTGCGGGAAACTTCCCGGAGAGGTCAGACCCGACGATGTCGAGGCGTGGCGGAGATCTCTTGAAGAGAGAGCCTTCAAGCCAGCGACCGTCTACGCGCGTCTTTCGCGCCTCTCTTCCTTCTACGAGTGGGCCATGCGTGACCCGCAACTCGCCGGGCTCGTCGAGAAGAACCCTGTGCGACTCGCTCGTCCCAAAGCACCGAGAGCCTACCAGACGGAGAGCGTGAAGTCGCTCGATGACGAACAGGTCTCAAGACTATTGACGCGGGTACGGGAGAGGGCCATCACGGGCGATGTGGTCGGCAAGCGCGACTACGCGCTGCTGCTCCTCTTCGTAACGACTGGTATGCGCCGACAGGAAGTCATCGGCCTGCGTGGCTCTGACTTGGAGCTGAGGAAGGACGACCTTGTCATCCGATGCAGGGTGAAGGGAGGTGACTACGTGGCGCGCTCGGTCGAGGAGCCGCTGGTGCGTGAAGCGCTACTCGATTACCTAAGCTCGTGCGAACGGACGAATGCGCTCTCGTCCGAACGCCCCCTGTGGACGAGGCACGACCGGGCGGGACGACCGGGCGCGCCACTCACCTCGCACGCCTTCGCCAAGAACCTCAAGCGCTACGCCCGCGACGCCGGCATCGGGAAGATACACATCCACCAGACGAGGCACACGTTCGCGCGTGTGGTCTCAGAAGAGACGGGCAGCCTCACGGAGACGCAGGAGGCGCTCGGCCATAAGAACCTGGCGACGACGAGGGCTTACGTGCAGCGCATCGCCGTTAAGCAAGACAAGCACAGCCGAAGAATCGCCGAACGGCTCAAAGCCAGAGGCTAGTGCGCAGAAAGATGAGATTGAGGCGCAGTTGAATGGCTAACATTGACATTATTAGCCTGCCGGATATATCTTGCCGCCGCCTTTAAGATGGTGCGGCAGTTCCTTCCAACCGGGACTCCCGTTGGCCCACTATACCTCAACCAGACCCGGCATCATTCGCCTGTGGTCGGCCTGAATCCGAATAACCGGACGGAGAACCTCTACACAATTCATCTTCGAGGCCAAAGCCTCCAATATACGGATTAGCCAGTCCGTCGCCTCGCGCAAATTATCATCCGTCGGGATGCGCAGCCATCCCCAGAATGCTCTCAGGGAGGTAATTCGATGACGACTCTGGACGAAGACCTCATTACTCTTTCGAAGTTGGATGATTACCGTAAGCGCGCCAAGAAACTGCGGGATGAAGGCCAGCAGGCAGTCAAGCGTATAACCAGTCAGACATCCGCCAAGCTCGTCGGCTGGCGGACGAGCGACGATGAGGTAGAGACGGCGCTCGTCGTCTTGGTGCAGAGCGAGGATGTGGCGAAGAAGCAAGAGAGCAAAGAGACTTCAAAACTCATCGAACGGATCAGAGATTTAACGCTGGAAGAACTCTTCGGACTGAAAGGCAAAGGTCCATCCGCGAGGGAGGAGCTTACGACGGTGCCCGTGCTGGTAGCCACGCGCGCCATGCACGCGCTGATCGCGACCTCGAAATACGCGTTCTCGAAGGCCACTCTGCTGTGCTACTACAGAGTCGTGCGCGAGATGTACTCGGCCGACTCGCCAGACTGGAGCACCGGTGGCGCTAAGGCCGGGAACGGCGGGGAGTCTACGGCGTTCATGACGGGTGAGTGCGTACGCGCCGTCTCAGCCTTCGCCCGAACTCACAGGCAGACCTCCACCTTCTTCAGACGAACTTCCGTGTTGTACCGGAGAAGGCAACAGTTACTCAGGCTCAACGAGATCGGCAAATGGCGCGACGCCGAGATGGAGCGCGCTGGCCTCGCCTGGTATAACTCGACGAGCGTTCAGCTCGGCGAACTCGCCCTTAACCTTCCATCGCGGGAAGAGCCAAAAGACAAAATAGACGATAAGTACATCGAGAAATATTTAAAAGTGCTGCGGCGGTCGTTGGTCCCGAGCATAAGGTCGGCCCGCCGGAACTTCAATGAGGCGCTTCGGGAGATAAGGCGGTTCAGGAAGGATGAGGAGCGAAACGCGTTCGTGCAGGCTGAGCAGAGTGACGAGCATGCGAAGCGTCCGAGGCAAGGGAGGGGGCAGCGCTTCGCAAGGTCGGAGAGCGCGCACAGGATGGCTTTGAGGGCCGTCGAGCAGGCGATCGAGCGGGCCGATAACGCACTCGAAATATGTCAAAGCGAGGGAGAGATTCTCGACAGTCTTCAACAACTCGCAGAGCTGTTCGCTACCATCAGTTGCGACATCAATAGAGTCCTCGAACCGGCGAGGCGCTTCCTCGGTGCCTCGCTCGACCGCGAACTAACGGCTGCCTCCGCGACGAGCCAGCCGGTCTGGGATGCGCGTGAGTTGGCCTTCGCCGCCGCCTCTTACGGCGCTGTCACGGACTGGCGGCAGGATGAAAGGCTGACGCGCGCGTGCGTGCTCCTTAGTGAAGCGATCTCCGAGCGTGGACTGTTCCCGCCGGGGCGTCCTTTCCACTCCACGGCAAACGGGTTCAGCCTGTATGCCAGCAGCTTCGAGGTGGCGCGGGGCTTCGCGCAGTTGCTACACAGAGTCGAGTTCCCCGTCTCCCCCCGTTTGGTCGGTCGAATGCTCCAGATGTTCGAGGACAACAGCGTCTCGCTCAAGACGGCGGGTGTAGGTGACGTGGGCTGCTGGCACGCCGAAGACCCCCCGATACCGAAAAGGCCGACGCTCTGGGCAACGGCCATCGCACTGCTTGCGTTGGAGCGAATCTTGCGCATGCTCGATCACAAGATCAACGAGGGGGTCTTCAGGCACTTCTCGACGATGCGCTTCGATAGGAATGACGCGACCGGCCTTAGCCTCGAACAGTTGTCCTTCCCCGATTACCTTTTGAGCGCCGTTCCCAACGACGTTAAGCTCGAACTTCCTCCCGAGCAGAGAAGGGAGCGGTCGCTAGCCGTCATCCTCGAACAGATGCGCGCCCACGTGTTGGGCGCGACACTGCCGAAGCCATACTCCCCGCCAAAATTTTCCGGCGTTCTCTTCGGCCCCCCGGGCACCGGGAAGACGACGCTCATGGAGGCTGTTGCTCGCAGCAGCGGCCTGCCGCTCGTACAGGTCTCGCCGAGCGACATCGCACGCGCTGGCGAACAGGCCATTGAGAAGAGCGCGAAGATGATCTTCGACGCGCTCTCAATGCTCACGAAGGCCGTCATCATCTTCGACGAGTTCGAGCCCATCCTGCTCAAACGCGAGGCGAACGGCAAGCAGGAGGAGAGGAACATCTTCATCTTCCTCACGCCTGGCATGTTGCCGAAGTTAAAAAAGCTGTACGGCGCGGCCGAGGAGCAATGTGTCGCCTACTGTCTGGTCACGAACCACTACGAGAAGTTAGACGAGGCCGCGATCCGGCGTGGGCGGTTCGACGCGCACATAGCCGTCTATCATCCGGACTTCCTGTCCCGCGCCGGGATGTTTTTAGATCGCCTGTATAAGCACGAAGGCGTCAATAAATTGAGTGTCGCCCAGAAGAGGCGCTTCGATAACGTGATCAAGTGGACTGAGGGCGTGAACATCCAAGACTTGGCTAAAGACCTGTTCCGAGTTCCTGAGAAGAAGGATGACCTCGACCCGAAGTCACTAGCCGCTTACGTGCTCAACGATTCAAAGTCGGTGAACGCCAGGAAGATTAGGCCCGACTCCAATAACGATGAAGAGGAAGATGTCTCCACGCCACTCGAAAAATGGCTGAACGACGAAGAGCGTAAGCTGGCCTATAACTCACTCTGGGACGTACTGAAGGAGTAGCCCGTCCGGTCGCGTTACAGATACTAGTTTGGGATAGACTTGCGTATAGAACCTGTTTACACAGGCGGGCGAGCATCAAGATAGGCTCACCCCGATGTCTTTCCACCTAACTTTTTCGCAACCCGCGGGAGATTTTCATGGCCGGTGAAAGCACCGCCGTCGAGACCATCCGCGCCCAGTGTCGTCGCGGGACATACGCTGAGGCGGCTGCCTACGCCGCCGCCCTTTCGCCGGAGGTGCGTTCCAGACCGTCAGTCGCGCTCGAGCGCGCCCGCGCGCTTGCGCGCCAGGGGCGGATGAGTAAGGCGAAAGACGCCTTGGCCGAGGCCGACTCGGCAACGGCAACCCCTGCCGAGCGGCTTCTCCTGTCGTTGGAGATGAGCTCGCTGCGCGTCTATTGCGACGTAGCCATCCGCGCCGCGCTCGCAGAGGCGGAGGCGGCGTTCGCGGCGTGCGGAGGCGCGTCCGTCGCCGAGGCAGATCGGGCAGAGGCCGAGCGCGTCCGCACGCGCATCATCCTCACAGCCTCCATCTACTTCGAGGTGGATGCGGGGGCGGGACGGCACGCGCGCGACCGTCTGCCGGTTCTGGCCGAGACGCTCGAACGCGCGGGGCGCATCGACGAGTCGCTTGCCGCGCTACTCACATACGCCGAACGACTCGAAGAGAATTCGGCGCGCGTCGCCGCGTTGGAGGCGGTGGCCGCGCGCGCCGTGAAAGCGGGTCGGCCGGGATTGGCTGGCGAGGCACGCTTGATGCGTGCAGAGCAGATGCTCGTGGCGGGCGCACCCGGCGAAGCCGTCCGCGCCGAACTGGATGCCGCCGGCACGCTCTTCAAGGAGGCCGGACACGCGCACGGCCCGACCGACGTGCGAAGAGTCTGCGCGCGACTCGCCGTCGAGCGGGAGTTAGCCGCGCCCGACGTGCTCGCCGGGTGCCTCGAAGAGTACCAACGGCTCGACCTCCCGCGCGGTGCGCTGAGCCTGCTCATGGATCTCTCGCAACTGGAGCACGAGCGCGGCGACACGGCGCGCGCGGCCGACTACAGGCGGCAGAGTCTCAGGCTCGCGGAGGAGGTCGGCATGGGACTTGTGCGGGACGGCTTCCAGTTGGCACAGGCAGACCTCCTCATGCGCGGCAACGACTTCGGCGCGGCCGTCGAGTTGTGTAGTGCCGCGCTCGCCGCAGACCCTCCGAGGTTCAGCGCGGCCAGCTACAAGCAACTGATGGCGTCGGCCTACGCCTTCGTCGAAGACTACGAGCAGGCGCTCGACCTCGGGCGTCAGGCGTTCGCCGACTTCGAGCGGCTCGGAGCCGCCGAGTCGGCATCGAATGCTGCCATGAAACTCGCCGCAGACCTGACCACGGCTCGCAGCGATGGGGCGTGGGACGAGGCCGAGGCTCTGCTCAAGGAGTGGGCCGGGAAGGACGAGACGCGGGGAGACATAGACTCGGCCGTGAGTAAGCGGGAACTGCTGGCGCAGATTCACCTCAATCGCTTCTTCTTCTCACCCATACGCAGAGGGCAGTCGGCGCTGCTCGACGCGGCCGAGGAGATGATTGCGGCGGCCGAGCGCCTCGCCGCGCGGCTGCCCCCGCGCGATGCGGCGAAGAGGGTCGGGAACCTTCGACAGATGCGCGGCCAGCTCTACCAGGCGCGCGGTGATAACGAAGGGGTGGAGCGCGCATGGCGAGAGGCGCTCGCCGTCTACGAGCCGGCGGGGCTGGCGATGGAGGCGGCCAACTGCCGCTACATGATCGGCGTGCTCCGCCTCAACCGCGCCAACGAGGAGCTGCTTCCTCACTTCGGCGAGTCGGAGAGTAACCTCCGCGGGGCGCTCGAATACTACGAGAGGGCGGGGATGCGCGGGCAGGCGGCCGACACGCGCTTCATGTTCGCGCGGCTGTACGTCAACGCCGCCGCGCGCGTGCAGCCCGACCTCGGCGCACAGATGCTCGACGCGGCGCTGGGACACCTCGCTGCGGGCGAGGCCGACTACGACGCGGTGCGACGCGAGTACGCCGTCGGCACCGTGCTCGAAGCGATGCGCGGCAAGCGCGCCCTCACCGCGAAGAGCCGTCGCATCTACGACCTCGCGCTTGAGATTCTCGCGCTCCGCCGCCCAGACCCCGCAGAGGCTTGGCACTGGACACAGCGCGCCAAGGCGCGAGCGCTCGCCGACGCGTTGGGCGGTGGAGCGGCGTCGCCCGCGCGTGTCTTGGCCGCTTTGGCGCGGCACCCCGACTCATCCGCCGTGGTGGGCCGAGAGCGCGAGCTTGTCGCACGACTGGCGAAGTCACCGCCGGGAGAGCGACTCCAACTCCGCTCGCAGTTATCCGCGTTGCGCGCCGAGATGGCCGCCGACCCGCACCTCGCCGACTATCTTGAGTTGCGTACCGGGGCGGCCGTCGAGCGCGACGACCTCGAAGCGATGCTGAGTCCGGACGCGGAAGCCGGCCGCGCCTGCGTCTGCGCGGATTGGGTCTCGGCCGGCGAACGTCTGTTCCTCCTCACAGTACGCCCCGGCAGTGCGCCGCAGTTGACGCCGCTGACAGAGCCCCTGGGCGCGGCGCGCGACTTCGTACGCGACAACCTCTCCCCGCAGAGTTTTCGCTCGACACTGCGCGACTCGCCCGAGATGTTACGTGAGCTGGACTGGCTCGTCGCTCCGCTCGCGCATCTGAGCGCGCCCGGTGAGTTGCTCGTCCTCTCGCCCACAGGGCCGCTTCACGCCCTGCCGCTGCACGCGCTGGAGATCGGCGGCGAGCCGTTGCTGGCGCGCAACCCTGTCGTCTATACCCCGAGCCTCGGAGTGCTGCGTCAATGCCTGGCGCGCAGGCGCGACGCCTCACGTTCGCGCACGGCCGCTCTCTTCGGAGACCCGAGCGGCGATCGCCAAGAGGCCGCCGCGCTCGTAGCCGACCTCGCCGCACGCTTCGGGACGGTGGCTCTCACAGGCACCGACGTGACCCGTGCGGCCTTTGGGGAGGCAGTGGCCGAGCGCGACCTCGTACACTTTCAGGGGCACGCAGTCCACGACCGCAACGAGCCGCTGGACTCGCACCTCGTCTTCTCCGACGCGCGGCTCAGCGCGCGCGAAGTGTTCGACCTGCCAGGGCTGAGCGCGGAACTCGTCACGCTGGCCGCCTGCGAAAGCGCGGCCAGCGTCATCGCAGCGGGCGACGAGCCGCTCGGCCTCATCCCAGCCTTCCTCTACGCCGGCGCAGGGGCCGTGCTCGCGACGCTCTGGCGCGTGAACAGCGCCTCGGCGGCGCACGCCATGCGACTCTTCTATGACGCACTGGCCGGCGAAGGCGAGATGCCGGATAAGGCGCGGGCGCTACGGGCGGCGGCGCTGGCCGTCCGCGCCGTACCCCGTTTTAGTAGCCCCTACTACTGGGCGCCGTTCGCGCTGTACGGCGACTGGCACTGAGTTCGATGGCCGAAAGGAGATGCTTATGAGTCAGGACGAAAGTGTATTAGTTGACACCGCGCTCGTGCCCGACCCGGACGCGGGCGAGGAGCTTGGGCCGACCGACGTGGAGGCCATCGCCGACGAAGACTTGAGAGGGAGCCGGCTGCTGCTCGTGCGCCGGGCGGTCGAGCCGGTTGACCTCGGCGGCACCCCCGGCGGAGCTATAGAGTTCGCATGTACCTTTCAGCCGGCCCGCGGCACGCGCTTTACCTGGGCGAGACTGCTGCTGCGGCTCAAGACGCCGGTGGGTGTGAAGATAATAGACCTTGCCCCGCGCGAAGTGCGCGAGAACGAGCCGGTGCGCTTTACACTCGACCGCTCGGGAAAGCTCTCGCTCAGCTACCAGATAGTGGAGGCCGGGGTGGAAGCAGGCAGGCAGAAAGAGTTCGCACTCTACCAGTGTTCAGTCCAGGGGTCGGGTGAGGGAACGGCACTGGCGCGTTGGGACTTTAATGAAAGCCCGCACCGCAAGGACGGCATCGGGCGGGAGCAACCGCTCGCCCTGACGCTACCCGTGACGGGGCGCGTGGAGGGGACAGTGAGCGTGAGCGCGCGGTGCGCCCGCACGGGCTTGCGCGGGCGCATAGAGGCACTGCGGGACATGGTCCTCGGCGGCCCCGACGAGCAGCACTACCCCGTGTCGTTCGAAATACCCGAGTCCCAGCCGCCGACAGGCTTCGCACGCTTCTTACGACTGTTCTGAAGTCAAGTCGGCCGTGACGACGCCGGTGCTCATAACGCCCTGGGATTCTCACTAAAGAAGCGCGCGACCCTTTGAGGAGGCGCGGCAAGGAGTTTTGGCAGCTATTCCGAAAAATTTGATGACGGCTACCGGCCGGCCGGTCGCCTGCTAGCCGCAGGCGGCGAGGTCGCGGAGACGAAAGCGCGACTTTACCCCGGGGGGCGAGCGAGACCAGAAGGCGAAAGCAAGCGCGTGCTCCGTAACCCGAGGCTATTGACGCCCGCGACACAGACATGGATGAAGCAGGACTCACGGCCGAACTGGTCGGCGCCCTCGAACTCGACCGCCCCGAGCACACGGCGCACGTCCTGGCCATGCTCGCCGGGTCGCTTGCCGTCGAGGCCCGCTGTCACCGCGAGCCGACGGCCGAGACGGCCGTCACGCTGCTCGCTCTTAACGAACTACAACTCGCCATTAACAACCGGCTGACGGCCGCCTTGTCCTATCAGGAGGTGGGTCCCGCCGCGGAGTTCATCGCGGGGCTGTTCGCCGTAGCGCGCGACCTCGGCTGTGCCAAGGAGTGGCGGCTGGCGGTCTGCGACGTGGTCTCGGGGCTGATACTGTGGCGGCTCCGGGACGAGGCAGACGCCCGGCAGTAAGATGCCACAGGTGGTGACCCAAGCGAGCCGCCAGTGAAGGCAATAAGCGGTCGGCCACCGGCACGCCCCGGCGGCAGCTACCCTTATCACCTGCGGTGTCAAATTCCTTCCAACCTCTGCTCCCGTCTCCGCCCAAATTCCCCCAGTGCTCCGTCGAAATCCCGTCCGACAATCCGCCCCCGCGACCTCACTCCGGCGTACATACACCATCCCATTTTCAAGCACGATTCAGAGTCGAAAAGAAGAGGGGCTGCCCACCTAGATTCCCCGGAGACACGTCACCCCCGCCCCAAGGGCGTGCGTCGTCTACGTTGTGAGCGGCGCGTGTACGTTGTTAACTCTAATAAAAACTGCGTTTACAAAAATTCCCGTTTACGAGGTGAACATCGGGTACACGCTGTTGTACACTGTTTCTAGGGTTGCCCCGGGCGGCCGAGAACACGGAGGAAGGGATTTTCGATGAGCGCGGATAAGCGGACGGGCGAGGCGAAGAAGACCAGGAGCGTGGCCTTCCGCCTGACGGAAGAGGAGTACGCCCAGATCGAGCGGGCGGCGCTGGCGGCCGGCGAAGACGCCAACGGCTGGTGTCGCAAGATCGCGCTCACGGAGTCGAGGGCTGGCTACGGGCTGACCAGAGACGAGCGCCTCCTCTACGAGGAGGTCGCCCGCGTCCGTTATCTCCTCGGGCACGGCTTCCGCATGCTCGCGCAAGGCGGGCTCGGCGCGGACGCGTGGGAGAGGGTCACGGCTCAAGCCGACCAGAAGGGGGAGCAGATCGCCGACGCCCTGCTCTCCCGGAGACAGTAATCTTCACGACAGTCCCCATCCCCGGCACGACAGCCGCACAAGATAATTCCCGCAATCCCGCGCTTCGAAACGACCACGTTCGGGGCGTACCCACGACCAAGGAAGAGGAGCAATGCCCCATGAAATTCGTTTTGAAATTCCTCACCGAAGAAGGACGAACTAAGGCTAAAAACACGTGGGGGAGGATGCGCTGGTACGCGGGTTTTATGCTCGTGCTGGCGGCCGTCTCGACCTACGGCATTTACCGCCACTGGGTGCGGCGCAACATGTCGCTACTCCAGCAGGTCTATTTCAGCCAGTACCTCAAGAGCGCGATCAAGAGCTGGAAGCCTGACGCCTGGTCGACTTACACCAGGTTGGGGCGCACGGTCGTCGACCCGAGCACCAAGAAGGAGAGGCTGCTGCCCCTGTACGACGACGAAATCTACCTCGCACTCGACGAAGAAGGCCGTGTCCTGACCGACGAAAAAAACTATCCGGTACTCCGGCCTAAACCCGGCGTCGAGTATAGGCAATACTACTGGAAGGTAACGGAAAACAGCGACGCGGAGATGTATGAGTGGTTTCGCGACCGCGTTTATGAAGGGCAGGGGCTGCTGGACATCTACCGCCCCGTGTGGCTCGGAGACATCCTCATTATCTTCTTCGGCACGACCGGCCTCGGCGCGCTCGACCTCCTCGCGCAGCGCCGCTACCTGAAAGGCGAAGCGGTCAGGGGTACCCGCCTGCTGAAGCCCAAGGAATACGTGCGCGAGCACCGGCGGGAGACCGGCTACGGTATCAAAGTGTACGTGCAGGGGAGGGGTAAGTGATCGACACCGTGAGGAGCCTCGTCGGGCTTGAGCCGCGCTCTTACTTGTTGGGCGTACCCCGCCGGGAAGAGACGGAGGGGCTGCTGCTCCTGGGCGACCCGGGCACCGGCAAGAGCCAAATCATCCACCAACTTCTGTGTCAGATCGACCGCCGCGAGCCCGGGGAGGCCGTCGTCTGTTACGACCCGGCATGCGAGTTCGTCGAGGCTCATTTCGATCCCAAGACCGACCTCATCCTGAATCCGCTGGACGCCCGCTCGCCCTACTGGGCACCGACGCTGGAGGTGGACTACTCTTCCGCGGCGACGAGCGCGACCGATCGGCAGATGCTCGCGGAGAGTTTCTTCCCGGACCGCGAGCACGCCCAGGCCCACGGACATTTCTTCACGAAAGCCGCCCGCAGCATCTTTGCCAGGATGCTTGAGTTTAAGCCTACCGCCGGCCAGATCGTCGAGTGGCTTTGTGGTGACGAGGTTATCGACCAGCTCGTCGAAGGGACGGAGTACGCGCACCTGATTGACAAGGGCTCGAAGGGGCAGCGCGGCGGCGTGCTCGGCACCCTCTCGGAGGTCGGCGAGGCGATGAGGCTCCTGCCCGCGCGCGAGGAGTGCGCGGGCGCCCTCAGTCTGACACGCTGGGCGCAGAGCCGTCGCGGCTGGCTCTTCATCACCTCCACACAGGACACGCGCGACGCACTAAGGGCGCTCCACGCGCCATGGGTCAACGTCCTGCTGAAGCGCCTGATGAGCGTCCCGCGCGAGTTCGGGCAGGAGCACCCCTGCTGGGTGATCGTGGACGAGGTTCACTCGCTCCGCCGCCTGCCGGCACTCCAGACGACGCTCGTGGAAGGGCGAAAGTACGGCGTCAAGATGGTGCTGGGCACCCAGAACAAGGCGCAGTTCGAGGAACACAACGGACGCGGTGCGGCGACCATGCTCTCGGCTCCGCACACCAAAATACTCTTCCGCTGCAACGAGCCCGAGTCGGCCCGCTGGGTGGCCGACATGATCGGCGAGGAAGAGAAGGAGCGCCCGCGGGTCGGCACGACGGCGACGGTGGATGCCAACGGGCGAGACTCAATCAACTACTCGACGTTCACGGAGCGGCGCGCTGTCGTCTCGAAGGAAGAGGTTATGGCCCTGCCTAATCTGCACGGGTATTGGAAGTACGCCGACTCGGTCGTCCCGTTCCGCATCGAGCCGCAGAATCTGCGGCGAGTCGCCGACGGGTTCGTCCGGCGCGCGGGCCAGCCGGCGGAGCAATCAATTCAGCCGCCGCGGCCGCCCCGGGAACTGGCGGCTCCAACGCCGCCGCAACCGATGCCGGCAGCGCCCCCGCGGGCCAAGCAGCCGTCGCCGGTACTAGCGTCGTCTAGCGGGCAGGCAGCCGGGCGTGAGGTCAAGGAGGCCGAACGCGTGCGCTCGGTGACGGTGGAGGTGCAGGACGAGATTGATCTCAGCTTCTAACGAACAAGGGCACACAGGGCGATGTTGACGATGAGCAGGGCGCTTCCGGCGGGGACGGCCATAGACTACTACCAGCAGGAATACGCCAACTCCAGCGAGAACTACTACACCGAGTCTCAGGAAGTGCGCGGCGAGTGGGCCGGGCGGCTGGCGGAGGAGTGGGGGCTAACCGGCCCCGTAAAGAGCGGGCAGTACGAACGTCTTTGCGTGGGGCAGGATCCGCACACCGGCGAGCAACTCGTCCAAGCCGTCACGTCGAGGGAGTCGGTCAATTACTACGGCAAGCGTGTCGTCACGAGCGAGCACCGGGCGGGCTGGGACGCGACCTTCAGCGCGCCGAAGTCCGTCAGCCTCTCGGCACTCGTCGGCGACGACGACCGCATTAAGGGCGCACACAGGGAGAGCGTGGACGCGGCGCTCGAACGCCTGGAGGAATACACGCAGGCGCGGGGCGGCGGAAACCGTCCCGCCGTCACGACGGGCAAGATGATCGCGGCGAAGTTCGAGCACACAGCGGCACGTCCCGACCGCGCGACCGGCTACGCCGCGCCGCAGCTCCACACGCACGTCGTCGTCTTCAACGTGACGCAAGACCACGAGGGGAAGACGAGGTCGGTGCAGCCCTTCGAGCTGTACCGGAGCCAGAAGTATGCGACGGCCGTCTACCGGATGACTCTCGCGGAGAAGCTGCAAGCGTTGGGCTACGAGATCGAGGTGGACGCCCAGACGGGCGCGCCCGAAATCAAAGGCTTCTCGAAGGAGTACCTGCGGGAGAGCAGCCCTCGCCGTGAGGAGCTGCGCAAAGAAGCACGGCAGATGAAGGAACGACTGGAGCGCGAAGGCGCGACGGTCAAAGAGGGGGCGGGGCTCAACCAAGCTGCGGCGCGCACCGACCGCGCGGGCAAGTGCTACGACCGCGCCGAGATGAGGGAGCGTGCGCTGGAGATGGACGCCAGGTACGGCCACGAGGCGCGTCGTGCCGTCGAGCAGGCGCTGGAGCGCGGGCCAGTGATCCGGCCGGAACAGGAGGTCGCCCTGCGCGCGCGGGAGGCCGTGACGTTCGCGCGCGACAACGCGACGGAGCGTGAGGCGGTCGCTGACATGCGCGGGGTGTGGACGGACGCGCTGCGGCGCAACATGGCGCTTACGACCTACGCGGCCGTGCGCGCGGAGCTGGCGGCGCGCCAGGCGCGGGGCGAGTTCGTCGCCGTCGAGCGCGAGCACATGCCGCGGGAGACGACCACGGACCGGATGCTACGCCTGGAGAGGGAGAACGTCCAAAGGATTCTCGACGGGCGTGGCCGGCTCGCCCCGATGATGGAGGAGGGGGAGGCCCGGCGAACCGTCGAGAGTATCACCGGTGAGAGGGGCGTGGCGCTAAATGAAGGGCAGCAGGCCGTCCTCCGGCAGATCCTCACGACGGATGATCAGGTCGTCGGCTTGCAGGGCGGCACCGGGGCGGGTAAGAAGGCCGTCCTCGCCACGCTCAGAGAAGCCGCGGAGGGTGCCAGCTATGAAGTCCGGGGGCTCGCGCCCACGACACGCGCCGCGCAACTCCTCGCCGAGAGCGGCATCGAGTCCCAGACGCTTCGGGAGTTCCTACGACAGCGGGCACCGAAGCGCGCCGCCGACGTGGAGAGACTCTTCGTGTTGGACGAAAGCTCGCTGGCGAGCTCCAACAATCTCCACCGCTTCTTTGCCCGCCTGGGGCCGCAGGATCGCGTCTTGCTGGTCGGGGATACCGGGCCGCACCAAGCGGTCGAAGCCGGCTTGTCCTTCGAGCGGTTGCGGCAAGAAGGCATGGAGACGACGCACCTCACGGAACTCGTCCGGCAGCGAGACCCGGAACTGCGGCGGGCTGTCGAGCATCTCTCCGTGGGCCGAGTGAGGAAGGCGGTCGAGCATCTGCATGCGGCGGGGCGGGTCATCGAAATAACGGACGACGGCAAACGCTTACAGGCGATCGCCGCCGACTACTGTCGGCGTCCGGAAGGCACGCTGGTCATCTCGCCGCCGAATCGAGAGCGCGTCACCCTGAACAACCTCATTCGCGAAAGGCTGAAGGCTGAGGGAAGGATCGGCCGGCAGGAGCGCGCCACCGAAGTCCACACCCCCCGCGAAGATATGACCAGCGCGGCGCGCGCCTCCGCTGACTCTTACGTGCCGGACGAGGATGTCGTCAGGTACAACCGCGCGAGCCGCGTCTACGGCGTCAAGGTCGGAGATTATGGCAGGGTCACGGCCACCGATCACGAGCAGAACACAATCACCGTCGGGATGGAGGACGGGCGCGAGATCACCTACAACCCAGCGAGGCTCCAGGGCGTGAGCGTTTACAGGGAGGAGAGGCGACTCTTCGCGGAAGGCGATCGCGTGCAGTTCCGCGCGCCCTTCAAGAAGCACCGGATCGCGGGCGGCCAACTCGCCACCATCTCCAAGATCGACGGCGACAGGTTCGGCGTCACGCCCGATGACAGGCGTGCGGTGAGCTTCGACGTCGGCGGTTTCCGCCATCTCGACCACGGCTACGCCATCACCGGCTATTCCTCGCAGGGGCAGACGGTAGACCGCGTGCTCGTCAACGCCGACACGCGTGAATCCGACCTCCTGTTGAATCAGCGCGCCGGCTACGTGGCCCTGTCGCAGGCGCGAGAGGAGGCGACCATCTACACAAACTCGGCCGCGGATCTGGGGGCAGCCCTCGGCCGTGGGGCGGACAAAGGGACGGCACTCGAAGCGACCGGCCACGCCGCGGAGCAGTCCGGGAGTCAGCAAAGGCAGCAGGACTTCGGCCGGTTCGTCGGCGAGCGCGACGCCGCAGTGCCGGGCTACAACCGAGGCGCGGGAGTAGCGAACGCGGGTGAAAGTCTGGCGGCCGCCGAAGAGATAGGCTTGGAGATCGCCCTGTGACGACGGGCGGACTGCGGCGCGGGAGGGGCCCGGGTCGCACTTAAAATTTAACCAGCGGAGTACGGCAGTGACCAGCAATCAGGAAAAGACGCTACAGCATCTTCAACTCGGAACAGTCTACCAGTCACACGGCAATATGCGCGGCGCGGAGGACGAGTACAGGAAGGCCGCCCAACTCGACCCAAATAATCACATGGCGCACCACGCGCTAGGTGTCTGCTACGCGCTGAGGAAGAGATTCCGCGAGGCCGCCGCCGCGCTGGAGCATGCGGCCCGGCTCGCCCCGAATAACGTTGAGGTCCTGCTAGCGCTGGCCCACGCGCTCAAGGAGGAGCGGCATTGGGCCCGCGCCGGCGAAGTCTTCGAGCGGGCCGTCGCTTTAGGGCGCACCGACCCGGAAACCTTTCGCCTGACGGGCCAATGCTATTTCAGCGCCGGCGACTTCGAGGGCGCGCGGCGGACATACGAAAGGTTCATCCGGAAGGACCCGCGCAACTTTGAAGGCTACGAAAAGTTGGGCGCGACACTCTTCATGCAGAAGCGCTGGGCGGAAGCCGCCACGCACTTGGAAAAGGCGGTCTCACTAGGGAGCACTAACCCGAAGCGTTATGACATGCTCGGCCTCGTCTACATCGAGTTGCGCGACCCTGCAAAGGCGGCCGAGGCGTTGCGCAGGGCCGTCGAACTCGAGCCGGGGAACGCGTCCCTTCACCTGCGCCTCGCCGACGCCTTGCGCGGCGCGTTCCGGTTCGACGAGGCAAAGGGGCACGCGCGGCGCGCCCTTGAGCTGAATCCCCGAGAGGCGGGTGCCGCCGACATGCTCGACACCATCGAGAGAGAGGCGACCGCGGTCGGGGCGGTGCGTCGGCAGGATGCCGGGAGAGTTATCGAACAGGCGAAGCATAGTAAGAGCGCGCCGTTCGTGATCGGCCTCAACCGCTGGTACGTCGAGGCTTTCGACACAAAGACGATGATAGATACCCTCGGCCAACTACTCGCGGACGCCGATACTGTGCGCGCCTTTCGGGGTCGCGTCCGGATCGAACTGACCGGCTTCGAGGGGGATACACGCGGGCTGGATGAGATACCGGAGGTGCGGCGCTACATCCGGACAGTCAGTGAGGGCTTCCCATACTGGTACTGGTTCGCCCTCACGGAGGGGCCGTTCCTGAAATTTCTGCTCTACTGCCTGTGCGAGATAAAGTCGCGCGAGGAGTTCCGCGGCAGTCGCGGCGAAGAGTACGTCCGGCGTGAGATCGGAAACGACGAACTAGTGCGCTTCATGACCTGGCAGGCAAGTGCCCTTGAAGAGCTGCAACGCCGCTTCGGGTTATCTGACAGGGAGGTGCAGAAGCGCCTCAAAGAGGTAGATAAATATTACCGGAAGGCGCTCATGTGATCTGCCCCTATCAGTTTTGTGAAGGGATCAACCTCCGTCTTCATCTCGGTCAGAACTTTCAGGGGCGGGCCGAGGGCTAGCCGTAGGCGAGCAATAATACAAGATGCATGAGAAGGGGCGTAGAGCATCCCATGCGGACCGCTCTCTCTACTCCATTCACTGTCCCATAGTATAGACTGTGACCAAAAACACACTCGGCGGGGCTTTGAATGCGAATTAAGAAGAGCGGATGCGCGAGGACAAAATAATGAGTAGTTTAGAACGTGTGCTCGAAGAAGCCCGGAAACTCCCGCCCGAAGAACGCCGGCAGCTCGCCGCCCGACTCTTGGAGGAAGGCGACGCCCCGACGCCGTCCGGCAGGATGAAAGGCTCGAAGCGATGCGCGAGGCCGCCGGCGATGAACTGTTCCTCGCCGACCTGACGGCCGCGATGGAAGATTTTCAGCACGCCGACGGCGACAGGCTGCCCGCATGAGCGTCGAACGCTGGAGCGTGTGGCTCGCCAACCTCGATCCGGTCATCGGCTCTGAGCAGGGGCGGACGCGGCCCGTCCTCGTCATCAGCCGGACCGCTTTGAATGATATTCTGCCGGTCGTCAACGTGCTCCCCATCACCTCGCGCAAGGCCGGCCGCCGAATCTATCCCAACGAGGCGTTGCTTCCGGCGGGGGCGGCGGGGCTCACGTTAGAATCCGTCGTGTTGTGCTACCAGATCAGGACGCTGGACAAGCGCCGGTTGGGGCGCGCTTTCGGGACGCCGGACGACGAAACCCTACGGCGCGAGATCGTCAACGCACTCACTTTCCAGCTTGATGTGACGTGAGTGGTTCGTCTACGTGATAGAGGGAGAACGATAAGAACATTCTGACGCGCATGTGGGAAGAGCTCAAACATATCCTCTCTATTGTTTATGCGGAAGCCAAGCGCAGAAGGTGGTATAAGGCACTCTCGTTCCTCATCGCGGCGCTCGGCTTCCTCGGCTTTTCAGTCGCCGTGCTGCACCCCCTGCTAAAACAACTCTTCCCGTCGTCCGTCGCGGCAGTATGGGTAATCCTGGTATCGCTGGGGGCCATAGTTACCCTGTGCGTGGCGATCCATCTCATGCACAGCTTTCATGAGAGGGTTGCCGCCGAAACACTCGCCATGTGGGACGAGCATACGGAGCTCCTGGAGGAGTTGAGCAAGTTCGAGTACCAGGGCCGGGCGCTCGCTAACAGGTGCACAGACGACTCTTTCCCGGCCGACGAAGTCGGCAGGTGGCACAGGCATCTCGCGGGCGTTCTCGAGCGAAACTTAGGAATAGAGTACAGGCGGCGATTTTACGAACATAGCGACACCTTCGAGAGCGCCCCGGACACCTGGCACCAGTGCAAGAGCTGGGTTGAGACCCGGCTGGTAAAGCTCGGGTATGTTATCCATGAATTGAAAGAGCCCCCGCCGCAATTAACTTCGAGTAAGACGACACATCAGATCGGGCAGGGAACAGTGCAGTACCTCGACGGAGAGCAGGAATAATTCAAACCCCATTCCCACATGGATTGAACATTACGGCCGCTTAAACGTAATAATTCACATGATCGTCGGCCCCCTCCCTTAAAATCACCTCCGGATTAAGCAGAAGCCTCCTCTTGTGTCGAGCCCAGTGATGCCATTGGGCCGACGGCCTCAATGATCATGAAATTACGCCTATCCGACCGCGCCCGAACAAAGCTCGCCGAGAAGTATCTTGACTTGGCCGAGCGTTACCCTAATTTCAATTGGGGGCCTGTCAGGAGTTTTCGGAGAATAAGAGAGAGTCAAAGGCGGAGAGCCGAAAACGCTTTTCAGCGCAGCAGGGCTCCCGAAGGTGCCGAGCTGAGCTTTCTCTACTTTCGGCTGATCGAAGTCTTCCACCTCGAAGATTTCGGACAACTGTATAGCGGGTTAGTGCGGCTTCTCCCGGGGTTGGTTGACCACCCGATTTACGAGAGCTTTTCGTCAGACTTTGCCCACCGGTCTCAGTCCCTGGAAGGCACATCGTGGGAGAAGGTCGGTTACCTTACGCGGGATGACGCGCCAGTCTTAGCGACCTTGGACGCCCATCGAAAGATACCGGGACTTCCGGAAGAGGTGAGGTCGGTTGCGGTAGAGGTGTACAAAGTCCTACCCTCCATCTACGCCGTCACGTTCGACGTTTATTTGAACGGCACGGCCACAGAGCGCCTGAACCAATTACATGACAAACGTTACCTCCCGGCGATACGGTTCCATCGGACGATTCCTCTCAAGAGACTCGGCGGGAAGGTGCTTCTTGGCGGGCGCTCCGAATCCAACCCCAATGAAGCGATGGAACGGGAAATCCTCGACTGGTCGGACAAGCTACGTAGCGGCGTCGAGCGTTGCATCAGACCGTATTTACGCGGCTACTTTAGTCGACAGTCGGCGGGCGGTGTAGCGAGGCTGCCCGCTGTCGAGGTTTTCGCCTTATCGGGTACCCCCGCCGAACAGGAAGCCTTCGACAGGTGGGCATCGGAGGCCAGATCATGGTTGAACGCGTTCGGTCTGAGCCGTATCAATCGCGCACGCAGAAGCGGCGGTATTATCTTCTCGGAGCCGCGGGAGAGGGAGGGTGGCCAGTGGCCGCAGCGCCTGGTCGTGCTGCGGGAGGAAAGTTTGCGATCAATCGACTTGGACGAGTATGAAGGCGACGAGTCGTCGGCGATCATGGAGCACACGGGTGAGAGTCTTGACGCCTTAACGCCAGCCATCGTGTTGAAGCAGTACCTGGCGGCGATAGAAAGACAGGTAGAGAAACTCAGGACGGCCGCCCTCGGAAGTATGAGGTCTTCACGCGGGCTGAACAAATACATCGGGCAGGGCAATAGAATTCACCAGGAGTCTCATCTGCTCGACAGGCTATCAATGGAATTCACGCAGGAAAGGCCCCTGCTTGAGCACACCACCGACGGGACAGACGCGGAGCAGCGTAGCATCGAATTAAGGATTGAGTTTTTAAGACGCCAGCTTACGTACGTCAGTTCGACTTTTTCTGAATACCTCGCGCTGCGCAACATGACGGCGAACTACCGACTTCAGTGGTATGTCCTTGTCCTGTCTGTTATCGCGACTGTCGCTTCCGTTATTAGCGTCATAGTCAGCTGGCCTAACATCAAAGAGTTCATAAGTGACGTATTCGGGATTACCCTTTAATTCTAAACATCTCTCTTCATATTACGGAAGCTGGCGATACGAAAACGCGGGCGGTGAAGTCCCTCCCTCACCGCCTTACGCAATTGCGACTCTTTACTGTTGGCCAAGTCGTAAAGAGTCGAGCATGCGAAGTTAAAGCGAAGCCCCTTACCGAATCTCTGATGCTTTTCCTTAACCTATAGCGCTTTGCACTTGCATTGCCCCTGCCCGGTGAGTCATTGCATGACTCATGCGGGCCTACTCCACTGACTTGCGCGAGAAGATCGTCATGGCTTACGAGAGCGGCAGAGGGACGTTAGATGAATTGGCCTCAACCTTCGAAGTTGACCGCCGCACCGTCTCCCGTCTGCTCCACCGCTACCGTGCCGGCGAGGGTTTCGCCCCGAAGCCGCACGGCGGCGGCTACCCGGCCTCCCTCGATGACAAGCGCCTCGGGCTGTTGTGCCGGCAAGTCGAGCACCAGCCCGACGCGACGCTCGAAGAACTCGCTGCTTATCTGAAGAAGAGGGGCCGAGTCGAAGTGCATCCCTCGACCGTCTGCCGTGCGCTGCAAAAACTCGGGCTGCCTCGTAAAAAAAAGTCTCGCGGCCTCGGAGAGGGTCGAAGCCGACCGGCGCGCCTTCCGCCGTCGGGTCGCGCGGCTGGATCGCCGCCGCTTCGTCTTCACCGACGAGACGGGCTTTCACCTGGCGATGACGCGGGCTGACGGTCGGGCGGCGCGGGGCGAGCGGGTCAACCAGGGCGTGCCGCGCAACCGCGGCAAGGGCGTGACCCTCATCGGGTCTTTGGGGCTGCGCGGGCTGCTCGCGCCCTTCAGCTTGGAAGGAGCGGTCGATACGGTGGCCTTCGATTCCTACGTCAGCCGGGTGTTGGTCTCGCAGTTGCGCCCCTCGGACATCGTGCTGCTCGATAACCTGCCGGTGCACCTGTCGAGTCAGATCGAGCAGGCGGTCGCCGCGGTCGAAGCGGAGGTGATATGGCTGCCGGCCTACTCGCCGGACTTCTCGCCGATAGAGAACTGTTGGTCGAAGGTCAAGACGCTGGTGCGCGGGCGCCAGCCACGGACGCCGAAGGAGTTGGACGCGGCGCTGGGTGACGCGCTCGCGTCTGTGACACCCGATGACATTGAAGGTTGGTTCAGGCATTGCGGCTATTAGGGGCAATGCAACTGCAAAGCGCTATAGCAGCCGTGATCGTTCACCCTTTATGTACGGACACGGTAATAACCTCACGTGTTGTATTACCTGCCTTGTCGGTAGCAGTAACCGCGATTGTATACACCCGCCCCAGGCTGTTTCCGGCTCGTTCAGCCCTTAGGCGCAGGTGGTGCAAATCCACTATTTGCCAGTCAGGCGCAGTGTCACCATCTCCGGTTCCGTTTACCGGCTCGTTGCTGGTTACACTGATCATCGTTGTTACCGGCCCGCAGTTGTCGCTCACCGTATACCCGACAGTAATATCTACCATTTTGTGGTTCGGCGGGGAGAGAACGGGCTTGTCGATCGTCAAGGCGGCAAGGGTTGGCGGCGTGTTATCTACAACAGTCACGGTCTGAGAGGCAGAGGCTATGTTGCCTTCCGAATCACTGGCCGTGTAAGTGAGCGTCGTCTGTCCAACAGGGAAGATATTGTCGGCTGGCACGCCGCCGCGCTTCACAGTCACGTTTGGCCAAGAGTCGTTAAGAGTTAATGTGCCAAGCGCGGAATCACTGATTACGACGCCGCAGTCTGTCGCACCCTCGCCGGTTCTGAACACCAGGTTCGCTGGAGGCGAGACCAAGGGCGCGGAGCGCTCGATGGTGTAAGTGAAACTCTCTACCTGCGAGCCGAACCCGCCGGCCAAACATCCCACAGCCTTGATGGCTTTGGAAGTGACAACGCTTATGGGCCCTTCGTACAGCTTACCCGTCCCGTCGCACAAGGGGGTAGAGCCGTCTGTGGTGTAATAGATCATGTCCCAGTCCGGCGCCGACAGGTTTACCATCTGCGTCGCCGCATACGTGCTCGCACCTGGGGATGCCTGTGGGGGGCGTAGGCTTATTTCACCTAATCCTCCCTCTCGAGCCAGAAGTTGTTCTTTGCTGACGGTGATGGCGGGGGTAAGGACTTCATCTGTTGTGCCGTTTCCGTCGGCATCAAGGCTGAGCGTCGTCTGCTGACTCGTAACATCAAGACTTCCTTGCAGACTTGTTGTCACGGGAAGGTTTGGGAAGATTTCGGCCCCGACCTCATTCTCGCCGCCGTAATCCTCTACCTTCAACGTGAATTTGCCGTTGCCGGTGCCGAGCAGTCGAACGTCATAGGTTTGCCCATCATCTTGCGGGAGGAAGACTGTCTTATGCTCGCCCAATACGTCATATATTACATTCGGGAAGGTATTAACGAACCCTCCGTCCGCAGTTGGACCTGCGTAATTACCGTCCTGCCCGATGACAGCTATGTCGACCGGACTGTAAATGGATATGGCTTTGCCCTTTAACTTGCACCGGCTGATGTCCTGCGTGATTACCCCTTCGTCGGGGTGGATATTCGCGTTGCCGGTAACTATCTTTACAATCTGCTGACGTATCCCGTCTTGGCTGGGCATCTTACCGTGGTCAGCACCCAAGGCATAGAATTTCTTCCCGTCGTCCACAGGAAGGTTCGTCGCGCTTTCAAGGGGAACCGTCCCGTCGCCGGGCGTAGATCTAGTTTCAAAGCTCACGGTCGTTAGGCCCGTACCCTGCTCCCGTTTTTCTATGACTTTTCCGATTGAGGCCGTGTTACAACCCACGATGTTGTATACATCAATGCCGCGGCCCCTGAGATCCATATTGTCGAAGGACCTAGTGTGTAGTCCATCGGCTTTGGAGACGGCGCTTGAGTTCATCCCGTAATTGCTGACGAGATCTTCATTCGTCTCAACAAAGTTCAGATCCTGCTTCGTCGAGTCGAAGAGTGATTTTTGCGTGTAGATCTGGTAATAGCCGCCTTTGACAGTGTAGTACCACTGGCTCGGGGCGAGGTCATAGACTATCGGCATGTCCTTGGCCAACTTCTTCATCTCTTCCGGGGCATGGTAAGGAATACCGGTTTCCCCGGTTAGCAATGCGTTGATCGCCTTGGGCGCTCCAAGGTTCGGAACCCCGACGAAAATGGCCTTGGCTACTTTATTGTCCGGGTGTGTCTCGACGTACTTTTTAAGAAGTAGTCCTCCAGTACTGTGCGCTATCACCTGAACCTTGGGGCTCCCGGTGCGGTCGGTTATTTCCGCGATCTTTGAGGCCAGCGCTTCCACACTGCTGTCACTGATTCCAAAGCGCCAATCGTAAGGCAAAGTGTCGAAGTCCCATCCTTCGGTGTATCCGTACCTGGCGAATTCGTCTGTGAGACCTTGCGTGTAGTCATAGTAGAACGTCCTGTTAGTGAAATAATTCGTCCTCACCTCATAGCCGATCTTTCGGACGACTTGGCCTTTAACGATGCTGAAGTCTAAAGGATCAAGGTTAGTCCTGAATGCCAGCGGATCAAGGTAACTGTCCAGGGGGGAGATGACCGCCCTAGAGATGTTCATCCACAAATGGTCATCGCCCTTGAAGAGTTCTGTCCCGTAAACGCCTGGAATGAATAACACGGGCGGCTTGAGAGCTGGCACTCTAAGTTGACGCGGCAGAGTCTCGACTAGTGTACCGCTAGATCGTAACGTGACAGAGTAGTCGAACGTGATCGGCTCCGCCTGGAAATCGGCTTTCACGCTCCAATCCACTGTGCGCGTTTGCCCTGGGGGCACATTTCCCAAAGTGCCTACGGAGGGGGAGGATACAAGACGCAGGCCAGCCGGCAGAGTTAACGACAACGAGACGTTAGGCGCATTGCCTGTGCCCCTATTTGTTAGGGCGGTGGTTATCGTGAAGGGGTTGGGGTCGTACCTATTCCTACTGACCGCAAGCTCTGCTGGGCCGTCTGCGCTAAGGAGCAGTTGAGGGGTTCCCGAAGGAGTCGGGGTGGATAGACGATCCCCGACTACCCGTGTATCAAAGAAACTCTCCCCACCCCTGTCCGAGACGCGGTAGGCGACGGTGTTGTCGCCTGCCCTGATAAGCGACTGAGGCACGTCGAACCTGAAGTTATCGAGGCTCGGACAGTCGCCGTGTGTCTGCGGGGTGGAGATGCGCACACCGTTGAAGAATACGTCTTCTATGTCGTTGTCCACGCCGATCATAACGCGCACGTTCGCCGCATCGGCCGGCAGCGTGATGGATCGCCGCACGAGGAGCTGCGTGTCCAGAGGCCAATGCGTATGCACGGTGGCCTGTAGCGGGCAATATCCGACCGAATGGCCGAAGGCTGCTGTACCTGCCTGCCACGAGGAATCATCGAAGGATGGCTGCTCGTACCCAGCCGGTGGTGCAGCGGCCTGATCTATCACTAGGTAGCGATAACCCGCGCTCTGGTAGGGTAGGAAATCTACGTTCGTTACACCTGCATATTCACACTTGCCCGCGGCGCTGGCGCTGAAGATCGAACGGACCTCAGATCCGGTAAGGGCGCGGCCGTACAGGCTAAGTTCGTCTATCAGCCCTTTATAGTAGGCGGCACCCTCGGCACCTTCGTAGCCGCCTATGTCCTCAAGAGCCTGTCGGCGGCCTATGAAGAAGTTACGGGTTCCGACGATGTCCCCGCCGAAAGCGCCCGTACCTTCGATGAGTGTCAGTGCCCGCTCTTGGCCGTTTACGTAAATCTTGACCTGCCCCGCGGCCCCGTCGAAAGTGGCAGCGACGTGTTGCCACTGCCCAAACTGAATGACGCCGGGCGCGGTGACCCAAGTCGAGCCGTTCGCAAACATGTTGGTCGTCCTTACGATGACCCCGATCTTGCCGTCCCCGTAAACAGGCACGCTAAAGCTCTCACTCACGTTGGGGTCCCGACGACCGACGATGTAGCCCCGGCTGGTGTTCGGAACCTCAGGTTTGATCCACCCCTCAATGCTGGTGCCGGACTTAATGGCTTCCAGAGAGGCTGTGCTCTGGATGTTGATGTAGTCGTCGACCCCATCTAATCTGAAGCCCTGGCCGACATAACCTCCTTCGAATCCTACGCCGTTTTGGGCCGAGCCGTTGTTACCGCCGACGCTATCATTCGCATTACCCTCCCCCTTCCACCAGCTAACCAATCCGTTGGTAGAGTCGGAGCAGGACGATGACGATTGTTCGTCCCTCAAATAGACAGTACCGGCGGGGTTGGTGGGGTAGTTGAAGTGACCGCTCCGGGCGCAATAAAACCCGTTCAGGCACACTTCGAACTGTAGGCCGCCGGCGTAATCTGCCGGGTTGGGAGAAAGGCTGATCACGGGTCCCCCCTCCGTGCCGTTGCTGTTAAAAGGTATCCAGCTCGGTCTCCCGCCTATGTCGGCGACGCGCCGGAAGGTGGCGGTGTCGCCGCCCCTGCCAATCACCGTGGCGCCGGGGAGGGGAATTATGGTGCTCTCCGAGCAGTCGGCCCTGAACTGCACGATACCGAATGACCAGGTGTGCGTCTCATTGAGGATGTTGTGTGAACTCCACTCCAGCTTGCCGGCGTCGTTGAAGTACATGGAGTTGTTATCCCAGACGCCCGCCTCGGCATAGTTGCCGCCGCGAGTCGGCTGGCAGATATCATTCCAACTAACATTAGTTGGTGAGGGGGGAGTGGCTGAACTTTTAATTGGAACAGCAGGAGTGATCAAAGCCCCGGGGGTGCAGGCGGCTGAACGGGTAAAAGTGCAAGCCTGTAACCGCAACTGAACTACCGGCCCGGGAAATGAGGAAAAGTAATTCTCAAATAAGAAGTTGATACTGCTTACCTCGCCGGTGTCTTCGTCGAACGCCCTATAACTGTAATTATTCGGGCTAACCTCTACTGCTTTAACTACTAAATTCTGGCGTGTTACTTGCCATCCGGGAGGGGTTGTGCTCACGTTCGGGAAATTATCCCGAGTCTTGTTACAGTCTGAGCTATATTCAGTCCCGCTTAGCCAATCTAAATATATTCCCGATGCCGAAAACTTAAAGTGAAACTGGACCAAGCCATCAGGGCCATAAGTGTAAGTAGGCACACCTAGCGCCGGCGGCGTATCCACCAAAGTGCCAGGTGCACACTGTAAAGTTGAAGCAATGAGGCTTGGCTGAGTTGTTCTGGCTCGACTTGGATGCGTGAACGTTAGCAAAGTCAATGCAGCCAATACCGTAAGTGATATGGCCAGGAAGACAAGACGTGTATGGGATGATTGAAATTGGACTTGCCGGAGCATGGGGGATTCCTTTTATAGGTGGAGCGCTGAGGTAAAAGCCTGCGGCGCAGGTAACTGATAAATGCTGGCTTGTCGTACGTTGCGTGGGCTCTGTGGGCCAGCCTGAAACAGACTCTAAGCAGCAGAAAAGATATGCCTAGCGCAGTGAGGAGTCAATGGTAAACAGCATTTCAGGCATAAAAACAGACAGTGTGTTGCTAATGATACCAAGTCTCAGGCGGGCGTTGTATCAAGAAGCAGGGGCTTGCCAGAGTAGATGGTAACTATTCAGGTCTCATGTAACACCAAATTCAGACTCAGGTAACAAACTTTTTCAGATTGCTGCTCGTAAATATGAAGTGAATGAATGTTTACACTGGAGGAAGAAACATGCAGCAGGTAATTACCAAACTTGTCCATGACCTCATGAAAAGTGTTGGGGTGAGTGTATGCCTTGTCATTAGCGTTAGCGTCGGCTCCTACATAGGTAGCCTTAGTATTAATCCACAATCAGGAAAGATGGCTGTGAGTGCTGGTTACAGATCGGGAGACATTACAAGAATGGGGGAGACGTGCATATTTAAATGCGGCCAAGAAGTCAAGGGTGTAGGCAGCACAAGTTTTAATCAAGCTGTGGGCCCTACACAGGGAAAACTTAGCATTTATGACGATGGACGAAAAGCGGCTTCTATGAGTGTTCCGCTATTTCAAGAATGTAAAGGCCCAGCATGCCTTAAAGTTGGTGTTCAAGGAAAGATCACATACGACAGTAAGAAGTAATCGACCCCTGCTCCTCGCACTGGGTCGCTTGACGCAGCAGCTTTAGATTTCCTGCGCGTAGATGTCCGGAGTCCGATAATCAAACTTATGTACGCGAGCCACGCTCGGACTTGATAACTCTGACGATCAACGCGGCGACGCCGATTATGGCACCGCCGACAAGCCAGCCCGTATTCCTATTCCGCCGAAGCTGTGAGATTTGAGGTGCCAAGAGTTCGGGCTGGTCTGGCTGGCGGGGCAACTCGATGCCCTGGTCTAAGGCCACGACCTCGACCTGAGATGGCGACACCCCGGTCATGCTCTCCAGCACGGAGAGCGCCTGTTGATACTGCCGCTCGTCGGGCTGACTTCTCAGTTGGCTTAGCTTGATTAAGAGCCGTTCGACTTCCGCAAAGCGTTCCTCCGGCACCCGCCGCCACAGGTCTGGCGGCAGTAGCAACTTGTACCGCCGATAGCGGTTGGGGTCGAAGCGGGCGATGCAGGCATTGCGCTCACGATAAAACTCTTCCGGGTATTCGTACTTGATGCCTTCGAACTTAACGGAGTCCGCGGCGCTGCCGGAGCCTATGTCGGTCGTCAACGTGGCGGTGACTTCGACCCGGAAGGTCTCGTCGTCCGGTCGGTTGAACAAGCGGAGCCGCGAGCCCTTGGGAGTGGCGAGAATTTCATAGCGCAGTTGGACATTGCGATTAATGTTGACGGCGTCCAGCCTGGCGTTGGCGACCTGCACCGACTTGGAGGGCAGCGTAATAGTGCCCGCGGGGTTGGCGAGAACGATGTCGTCTACCGTCCAAGTCGGCGTGATGGGCGGCACGGCCAGTGCGCAGCTTGCCTCAAAGGTCGCGACCTGAAGGCGGGAGCGCTTCTCGTAGCTCCACGTGCCTTCGACGCAGAACGTCTCTCCCGGCAGGAAGGTAGTCTCGCCGGTCGCGAGGGTAGTGCTGGAGATAGTCTCGACCTTCCGTGTGAGTTCGAACTCAGCCCACTGCACACGCCCTGGGACGATACGAATGCGCAGCGCATGCTGTCCTAAGTCGCGCCCCAAAACCTCTACTCCGAACCCTCGCCCGTTATAAACACTGGTCGAACTGCCGAAAGTTAGAGGTAAGGAAATGCGCTTGAGGAAGGTGGCGGAGTTGGTGTTGGGGTGTGCCAGGTCGGCAGTGCTTCCCCTGCCGTGGTTGATAATCAACGAGCTGCTTTTCCCTTCGTCCCAACCGGAGTTCTCCCGATACTCCAGCACGTAGTTTTGGCCGTCCGGCGCGCGCACGTCCAGAGCCTGAGGCGGGGCCGGGAAATTAGGATGAGTGTCGCCCCATTGGCGGCTGCGCAGCATGAACTCCGCGGGCTGAGCGCCTTGAAGGTTGTAGACGTAGGCGTTAAGCCAGCCTCTGGCGAGCGCGGTCGCGGCGTTGAGGCTGGGGCCGAGGCCGGAATATTCGGGACGCTTATCGCGGGGCGCGGCGGGTAACAAGGCACCCGCGGTACCGCCGTAGCCCATGGCGCTCATAATGCAATACGGGTGACCGTACTCGCCTTGCTGGCTCCAAGCGCTGTTTTTGTAGCCCCAGTCGCCGTAAGAGTGGTTGAGACCAAGGGCGTGACCGATTTCATGCGCGACGAAGTCAAAGCGGTCTTTGACTCTGCATACTACGCCGTTGTATTGGCGGATTGGGAACGCTGTTTGCGCCGTCGTGCTCCCCCCGTCCGTGACCACGTTATCAGGTACACCTAGAACAAGGATGACGAGGTCGAAACTTGTTAAGTTAACCCCCCGCTCTATCGTCGACACGTTGACGGCAAAATTGATTACGTCCTGGCGGTTCGTGAGAGTGGGGTTGGGATCCTTGACCCAAGCCCAGTCGAAGACCTGCCCGTCCAGGATGATGTTGTTTGCAGACTGCTTGGCCCAGTAAGCCGCCTGGCCGTAGGAGAGATTGAAGAAATACTGCGTGTACCAAGCCGCGTCACCCTTGAGCTCCAGCCTTTGGCCCGCGGGGTAGCCGAATAGAAGTACTGCGGTTCTAACGACGGGCATTAGTGTATCTCCTTATGGTGTGCGCCTCCGGGCGTCGGCAGTCGGGTTGAGGTGAGGCTGGCGAGATCGCCCGTCAGCGGGGATGCGAGGTCGAGGCGCGGGAACGATATGCCCGTCGGGCGTTGATGTCAATGAAAATCCAGACCGGCTAATTGCGAATCCATAGTCAGGGTGCCGAACATTCGAGGCTTTTTCTTTTCTGGAAAGCTGCTTCCCCACTCTTTACATTAATCGCAACTTCTCTTCTTTCTGCTATACTGATGGTGTCAATAAACTGTAGTTTTCTGACACCATAATCCAACAGTCAAAATACCCCGAAATCATTAGGCTTTTAGCGCTCATTTTTAGAGGGTTTTTTGACACCCTTAAATCCCTATGATGAAAGTTGGAATATACGCCCGCGTCTCCACTCACGACCAGCAAACTCTCCCGCTGCAACTCAAAGCCATGCGGCAGTACGTCAAGCAGCGCAAGTGGAAATTGGTGCTTCAAATTGAGGAGGTCGGCTCCGGCTCTAAGCAGCGACCGAAACGAGAGGAATTACTGAAGGCGGCGCGCAGGCGTGAGGTGGATGCCATCGTGGTCTGGAAACTCGACCGCTGGGGCCGATCCCTTCCTGACCTGATCGCCTCACTCGCCGAGCTGCGTGACCTCGGCACCGCGTTCGTCTCACTAACGGAAGCCTTGGACTTCACCACATCCGCAGGCCGGGCGATGATCGGGCTCCTGTCGGTGTTCGCGGAGTTCGAGCGCGATATGATCCGCGAGCGAGTGAAAGCCGGCATCGCGCAGGCAAGGTCGGAAGGAAAGCGACACGGTCGCCCTCAGACTGCCGCGACCAAAGCCGCCGAGGTCAAGAGCCTCTTCAAGAAGGGGTGGAACAAGTCGCAGATCGCGCGGGAGCTTGGGATAAGCCGCGGATCAGTGATTGGGATGCTGAAATAATTGAGTGTCATCGTCCGTGATTATCGCTATCTTACAACCATACATCCCCAAATCTTGACAATATATTAGGCGCAAACTTAGACTCCTCTTCGCTGCAAACATAATGACTTGCCTCACAAGAGGCTACAGTCACTTTGTGTAGCTCTTCCTCAAGCCTATCATCTATGCCCTAGCTGTAATGTCACAGACATTTCCCTGGGACAGATAGGTACTTGAGAAACAATTAATTGCTAATTGCATGGTGGCTCCTCAATTCTTGAAGCCGCCAACGCAAACATCTAATACTTCAATTCTGTCAATGCACCTCTAAGAGTTTAAGTATTGATGTTTCTGGCCTATAAGGAGCGCGTATGAAAAGGAAGTCAATCACCTTATTATTGCTAATTGCATTGAATGTTGAAGTAGTACAGGCCCAATTCTGGAAACCGCTCACCAATGCTGCTGGAAGCGTTCTTAATACTGGGATAAAAGTAGCAACTGCTCCTGCTAGGACAATCATAAATACTGGAAGGGTGATTACAGGTAACGCCAGACCTGGTGAGATTTTCCGGCCATATCAAGAAATTCCCAGATCAGTTGGGCAGTCCACTCAAGCTGTAACAGAGGCGGTCACCGATCCGCAAAAATTTCTATTCAATCGAGCGCAAAACTTTGCCTCTCAGGTAGGTGGGAAGCCAGGAGAATTTATATTTGATGTTACGACTTTTACTAATCAGATTTACAACGAGTTAGCTATTTCAGGGCTGCACAATGCCAGTGGGATATTACAAGGACAAAACCCCCTTCAACTGTTCGCCACCCCCTTAGCTGCGGGGATTAGAGCGGCGAGGGAGCGTCATGTTCAGAACGCTCGACCATTACCAGATGATGTAAAAGCTGCTCTGAAAGATCATTTTAATGAGTCTACTTTAAATCGGGCAAAATACTCAGTCGGTAATGTGCAAATCACGCTACCAAATTTTATAGGTCAAGGAGCTAAATTATTTGGAGAGGATGGTTATGCCGTTGTTGCGGATGACATTATTATATTTAACACTCCTCCTCCCTCTTATAAGGATGATCCATTTTGGTGGGCACACGAGATGACACACGTACAACAGTATGAACAACTAGGAGTGGAAGGTTTTGCGTATAAATATTTGATGCATCCTAAGGGGGTGGAAGCCGAAGCTAACAATAAAGCTTCGGAAGTAACTAAGAAACGGCCTAAGGCAGGAACTTTCCAGTTACAAACTGGTTCTTTTGATATGACAGGTGCCAATTACGGTATCGATTATCAGCAGAATCCAGAATTCTACATTGCTCAGTGCATCTTTCCTGCCGATCCGTATCGAGTAAATTACTTGGTAACAAATTATGGGCGAATAGTTGCCGTTGATCCTTTGACAGGTAATTGGTTGCACATTGGATTTGCAACTCCCCCGCTCATCCCAGGATTCGCTTGGACTTATCAAACACCTAATTGGGGATATGTTGTTACCACCGATGGGAGAATTTTCAACGCAATTCCATTCTTCAATCCCTATGGACAGATAGTTGGATTCAACTATTTCCAAGTTGGACATGTCATCAGATTAGGATGAAAGTGTTACGCTTATATAGAGCATATAGAGCAAATCAGATAGAGTGAGTAAGTGCTCCAACTGGAGCGTCCACTCACTTATAGTCTCGAATCTTGAACGGAACGTTATAACCGAGATGTCTTTCGACACAGGCTGCCCACACAAGCCTAATAGAAAATACAATAGAAGAGTGATGGCACAGCCGATTTAGTGCTACGTTAAGGGCGGGTGCGTATCGCCGATTCCACAAAAAGGTTCAAGTGTAGAATTACAAGGGGGAGGTCACTTCTGAGTGACCTCCCCCTTGTAATCTATCGAACAAGACGTTTCGGTCATTTTGTCCCGTTCAATTCTACACTTGATTTACTGTAGAATTTCAAAAAGATAGCTTTGATGCCCGACTTAGCTGCCCGCAAATGGTGGTTCAAATGTAATCGTAGCTTAGCTTATCGCTTCGCTAGCATGGATGCTTTGCCAGCGTACCTGATGACACTCAAATACCGGCTCCTATAATATGCTGCCGTTGTACTTTCGCATTTAATATTATGTCTGATATCCCTTCAGCTCCAATACGTTCTAGTTCTTGCTTTAACTGTCCGTAATCATGCAAGCATATATGTGTAGGAAACAGCCTTTCTACTCGTCTTGCTTCGCGACTAAACTTGCTAGTTGTTGCCACCAGCAAAAGATAGTCAGAAAACTCTTCAGAGTAGAAAAAACGCGCCCCCACCAGCTCGCGTATAATACTAATTCCAACCGTTCTAGAAGTATGTTTGGCCTGAATTAGAATGCCACGTTTTCGCGTTTCATCCGAAAAAGCAATTACGTCGATACCATCATCACGTGATGCCCGTGTGACTTGCGCACGAAACCCCTTTCGAGAGTATAGAGTTCCCAAAAATATTTCGAACTCCCTATGGGTCAATGTCAAAATATCCCTCTTACCAGATATAAGGTCGTTCAACTCAAGATGAGCAGCCAATTGTTTGAGAATGTGGGCGAGAAGCACTTCCATGTGCTCATCTCTGGGCGTTCTAACAGCTGTAATCAATTTATCCGAATGCAATCTGAAAGGTAACTGTTCTCTTACCTCTCGCCCCATCATAAGCGGAGTAACTTTAGGGTTTCTGATTTCTCTCGTTGGCGCATGCACATACTCCGCCAAACCCCAAGATTGCGTGTACCAATTCCAAGTTCTCGGATCGTCGGTTCCGTGAGGTTTCGCCACGAAAAAAGGTTGAAGGCAGGCATCTAATACCGTCGGAACACGAAGTAACGAGGAATCAATCTCATATTCAAAGAGGAGGGCATGTACTGGAACCCAGTCTGAAGGGAGCCCTAGCCCCATTATCATTTCTGGCGGTGTGGTTTGTCGCAGGCCCATCGCAGATGTGACCCAACAAGGGCGCTTTTGTTGATCATCTGGATCAATTAAGGATATCAGGCGATTCGGCTCAGACACTATTAGGTTAAACTTGTCCTTATCCGAAAGATACGTTATTGAGGTGTTTGTCGAGCAATAGTCTCGGAAGAAACTATTAACACTAAGAAATCTCGCAACCCTTAATGGCTTCTTGGATTTTACAACTCTAGGCCCACATAATCGGAAGTGTGCTAAACACTGGTGTGCGAATTCCCGACTACTATAGATTTCTTTCAGACCATTTTTGAATCTGTATTGAACTAGAAAATCAAAAGCTCTTTCGAATACCTCCTCCGGGATGTTGAGATCTTCAAGTAAAGCTTTGAGTGTCTGCTCCAAATCGTTGCTCATTGGCTACCCTCCATTCAAAGAAACATAAATTCAGAGCCTTCGATCTTTAACGAGCTGCGGCAAATTATTCAATAAGGAGAGAAGCAGCCCAACGCTCATTCACTACCATTAACTGTTTAATCACCAAGCTGGCGACTTTTACCGCTCTCTTGGGCAAGATATAATCCGCAAAGAGATTTCTTTGTAAGTTATAAAGGGAAGCGTCGTTCAGTGCGACGCTTCCCTTTATAACTAATTGAACGAGACGGTTCGGTTATGTTGTCCCGCTTGTGATTCCACGTGTTACGCCGGTACTGCATGTCGAATAAGATGTATGATCGCTATTGAGATGTTGAATTGAATCTGTTGTTGGGCGCCTTATTGCTCCCACCTATTCTCATCCGGTTTAATACACGCCGACAATTCACCTCAGGTCAATAGATCATGGACGCGCCTGTTCCTTAGGTTGTGTTATGCAAGAAGAGTTATTTCGGTAAATATGATCGCGAGGATAATCCTCGCTAATCCAACCAACCCCCGAATCCAAATGAAGGTAATTCCATTGATCTTTGAAACAAGAGTCATCAATTAAATCTCGTGCTCTGAGGGTTTTGAGCAGATATCTCAATACTTCGGTTATGCGAACATCAAGGTCGAAGCCGGGCTCTGTACCATGATATTTTTTCTTGTCAGGTGTGTTATCAATTGCCCCGTATAGGTATAGCCCGCGTGAAACGATCCCTTCTTTATTAACCATTCGTAATACCTTATTGGTATGTTTAATATTCGTAGCCATTTCGATATTGATTAGGATTTGGCTCCCGAGAAAAATCTTGGGCTTGTCGGGGTCTCTGTTTGCCGTACCGGGCTCTTGTATGTCCCAAGCCCTGGTCACAGGCGGCCACGCCCCGCTCAATAGCTTTTCCCAGTGGGGTCTTGTCCCACTTCTCTCTGACCCTACGTAAACATTGTAGCCATCAAACCACACCTTATTCTCGACCAGATTCTCAGCGTTCAACTCATCACCCTTATTGCCGGAACTGATTCCCATGATGTAGGGGAAGTCCAATCTCATGGTTTCATCTCGGGCATTTTTTCCCCCGCTGACTAAGAGCATTTGGAGAGGATCGGTGCCAAGATATACCTCGAAGACGGCTGGCGGTTTCCTTTCTGACTCCTTATCGGGCCGACTCAGTTTGTCATGGGGCATTTCTCCGGCGGCCATCACTAAAACAGGCACTTGCCCGAAGATATGAGCAAACAACTCTCCCCCCGTGAACGTCGGTCCTTGCAGGAGTTGAACATTGAGATGGTCGCTGCCGACAGGGTCCTTGAAGAATGGGTTCAGGTAAGAATGGACAGTTCCACTTCCAATCAAGAAAACATTCTTACCTGTGGTCACTTCAGGGGAATCGCGCCGCGCCAAAATGAAACCTAGGAGCAGGCCTAAGGCTAAACCGACGAGGCTTAGAAAAACATAAGCTCTCCGTCGGCCGTTGACAGAATCCGACCTATCTTCCCCACCATCCTTGCAGGGGCCGTCACCTTCTTTAGGCCGTTCTGTTTTCTCTTGCTTATCTGTAATTGTCAGATGAGGACCCGGGAACTCAGGTCGTTCTGATACTGACCTCGTAATCGGCCCCGGGAAAGCAGGTTTGGTAAATGGTTTAGCTCTCCCGCCCTGTATATCACCTAGAAGAGTTTGCTTAGCCTCTTCTTCTTCTTTTCCGACCAGATCAATGTAAATGATCTGTTTGAATAAACCTTCCGCTTCGCACTCCCGGACACGGACGGGCACTAATTTACCTTTTTCGTTTGTTGGGTCTTGGGCTAAGGCTGCTGCCCATTCAGGTTGAGTGAAAAACGCTTCCAGATAATCATATGACAGGATGGCAATCGTGCGCTCGCTTTCACGGACCGCCCGGTTCATCTCTAAAACAAAATTCTTTGACGGCCGAAAGTCCCAGGCTTGAAGCACAGTAGTATAGTCGGCTTCTTCAAGCACCCAAGCTACCCACTCCGCCCAGGCACGGTCGGCTTTGTTATAACTGATGAAGAAATTTATCACTCCTCCGTCCTTTAACTAATATCTTAACGCCGGATTTCACCCGCCGGATATGGATTTGATTGTGAGGCCAACGAATAAATCTGTTAGCAGCATTGAGCGCTGAGAAGATATGCGAAGCCGAATGAGGTGTCAATGCATAAGCTTTCTTACTGTAGGTAGCACATTAGATGTCCGGTCTCAGTAGCACATGAGATGTCCGCTTTCAGGCGGTAACGAGTAGAAGCTCTCTGGCTGGAGGAGCCAGCCATGCAGCTCTACTCGGAGGCCGCCGTGGAGCGGGCCATGAAAGTACAAGAAGTCATCCTTAGAGCCGTCGCCAGGAAGATTACGTGGATTCAAGCCGCGGAGATTTTAGGCGTGAGCCCTCGCCACATGCGGCGCTGGAAGGAGAAGTATGAGCAGTTCGGCTTCCACGCCCTCTTCGACGGGCGGCGTGGAAAGACCAGCCCCCGCCGCGTCCCCTCGGCGGTGCTCGACGAAGTGCTGCGGCTCTACCGGGAGCAGTACTTCGACCTCAACGTCCGCCACTTCCACGAGAAGCTCACCCGTGAACACGGCCTCGCAGTCAGCTACACCTGGACGAAGGGCGTGCTCCAAGGCGCGGGACTCGTCAAGCGACAGAAGCGGCGGGGCGGACACCGCAAGCGCAGGGTGCGCCGCCCCTTGCCGGGGATGCTGCTGCACATCGACGCCAGTCAGCACCAGTGGTTCTGTGATGAGCGCTGGCACGACCTCATCGCCATCCTCGACGACGCCACCTCCGAGGTCTACTACGCGCAGTTCGTCGAGCAGGAGTCCACCCGCACGGTGCTGCGGGCGCTGCGCGAAGTGGTTGAAAGACAAGGACTCTTCTGCTCTTTGTACTCCGACCGGGCGAGCCACTTCTGGCTCACCCCGAAGGCCGGCGAGCCGGTAGACAGGCAAGCGCTGACGCAGGTCGGGAGAGCCATGAGGGAGTTAGGCGTGCAGATGATCCCGGCCTACTCGCCCCAGGCCAGAGGGCGCAGCGAGCGTAGTTTCCGCACCTGGCAGGGGAGGCTGCCGCAGGAGTTGCGCCTCTCAGGCATCACGACACTTGAGGAGGCCAACCGCTTCCTGCGCGAGAGCTACATCGCGGAGTTCAACCGGCAGTTCAGTGTGGCGGCGGCCGGAGAGGGCACAGCCTTCGTGCCCTGCACGCGCACGGACCTCGACCGGGTCTTCTGCCTCCAGCACGAGCGGGTGGTGGCCAGAGATAACACGGTGAGCTTCGCCCGCCTCAGCTTGCAGATCGAGCGGCAGCAGTGGCGCTCGACGCTCGCAGGCTGCCGCGTAACTGTGTATGAGCATCTCGACCAGACGCTCTCACTCGGCTACGGCACACACGAGGTTGGGCGCTATAACTCTGAGGGCTTGGCGCTGAGCGCGACGGCGGCGAAAGATGGGATGAAGAAGGCCGTGAAGAAGCGCGCGGCTTAAACTACAGACCGGACAACTGATGTGCTACAAAAAGCGGACATCTTCACGTGCTACCAACATGCATAAGCTTTCTTACACTCTTCAGCTTTCGTGCCCGATCGATTGCATCAGTTCGTGGAAAACTAACGCGTAGTATTTTCTCCACTGCTTCGAAATTCTCTGCGCGGGATAATGCTATAATGAGCGGGACAGAAGAACTCTAAGGTCTTGTTCATCTCTATATGCCTCAACCCCGGCACGAGACAATCAGACTCCTAACCTTTGACGAACTCAAAAGGCTGTTCAATACAATTAAGGCCGAGGGCAATAAGCGTGACCGAAGGAGTTTAGAAAGCCTGTAGCAGTGTAAACCGATCGTCATCCGCGTAGTCTCCCGTCAGTCAGTCGCCGAGTCCGCCAGCTCCTCGAAAAGTCAGCCTGTAATAAATCTCCCTCGTCAGCTCCACATCCCTCATGCAGTAGTCGGCGATCTCCTAATGGCAGCCCTCGCAGAACTTGTCGTAGACGCGGCTGCCGTCAATCCCGCGCCCCTTCGAGCTCTCGAGCCCCAGGACCTCCGCCAGCCGGTCGAGCGAGACGAACTTGCGCGGCGACCACTTGTTCCACTGGTTCATGGTGTTGAAGATGGGCTGCGAGCGGCAGCGCGTGAAGGGCAACTCCACGGCCGGGCGGACTCTCTGAACTTGCAGTCAATCGGATGGCCGCGTAAACGAATACAGTTATTCGAAGACGAGAGAGGCTTAGCCGATACCTCTCTACCTTTTCTTCTTTTTCGCCTTGGCGACCTTCGGCCTGACGACCCCGTGCATCGGATCGTCGGCGAGTTTTTTCGGCAGGTCGAGCTCGTCGTCGATGAGCACGTCCACCGTCACACCCGCGACCCGCGCGTACCTCAGCAGGTGCGGCAGCGCCGGCTCCCTCGTGCCCAGCTCGAATGAGCTGACGTCGGCCTGCACCAGCTCATCCGTCAGCCCGAGCCGCCGGATCATGCCGTTCTGCGACAGGTCGTATGCCAGGCGAATCTGCAAGAGCTTTTCGGCCAGCCGCTCCGGCCTAGGACGCGATCTTTTCCCCATCAGGATGGCCTCCTGACAGGAAGAGTCGCGGCGCGGACTGAGATTCGCCTAAAAGTATTTACTTTGAAATAGACAGCAAATACTTTTAGAATGCCTTCGGCCTGTGTACCCGCCGTGGGTCGTGATGATCGGGACCTTTGGGCGGGCCTCATCACAGGCGTTGTGGTGAAGCCTCAGACAAGATTCATAGGACCGAAAGCATGTCTCGGCCGCGAGACCGGACGCCCAGATAATAAAAGGTTGGCTGAATTATTCAAGGACAAAATGATTGGGGCGGCCGAGAGCGACGTGCTGGTGGTAACGGCCTCCGGGCGGGTGATGCCCGGTGCCGACTTGTACGCGCGACTGGCAGACGAGACGTTAGCCAGATTACGTCTCACCCCGCCTGACGCGCAGCGACCGCGTGGAGTTTGTGTCTCGGTCGGACGGCAGTTCACCGCTCTCCCGGGGCACGATTCTTATCTTTTCCGCCGCGCCTGAGCAGCTACATTAGCACCCCGCTCTCACCTCGCACCCGTTCTCAAAAGAAACTGTTGACTCGCCAAAAGGAGAACAACACTTCTGTCCCTTTGGCGAGGGGTGGCGAATTTGCCGGCGCAGAATAGGGTCGTGGGAAGAAGCAAGTTGTAAAGAGTAAGCGGGGTTGAGGAGCGCAACGAAATATGTCTCGTAAGCCGAGATGTCAAAACTCGAGCGCCGCCCGTGCTAAATTTTTTGCACCTCCCCCCTAAGGCTAATGAGTCGGCGAGATAGCGGGAAAAGAATTATTGATTTAGGCCTTGCGCGGGATTAATCTCCCCTTCGCCTCCATGCCGGACTTCCTTGCACTCTCGGCTATTCCGGCGTGAAGTCCCAAGATCGCATAGACACACAAATACTAGACCGCCGATTTCGCCTCTCGGCAGCTTGGTTTAGTTGAGACTGAGCGGGCGGGCTTAGAAGAGAGCCAGCACGCTTTGAAGCAGGTTCAGCGCGATCTCCGTCGCTGAATCACTAGCGGTAGTCTCACTGCTACCCGTCTCTTCTTGCCCTGTAAGGCCGGTTTCTATTTCGCCGTTCACCGTGGCCGTTTGCGAAGGCTGCGAGGGCGGCGGCGACGTTTTCGTGGTTTCTATCTCACCCGCAAAGGCCGGGGTAGTGAGCGCGATAGTAAAGACCAACGCAACGCTGAGATGGCGTAAGTTCTTCATCGTGTTCTCCTGAGTGTGACTTACCTGTTCGTGATGGGCGGGCGGGAGTGAAGTCCTGACCACCTGTGACGTGTTAACGCGGGCGAATCTTAGCACCCTACCGTGTCGGGATGCGCCCCTCCACGATTACCTGAATGCCTAGAGAGGTAGTCCTCACATGCTTATTTCCAGTCAGCTACTCCGAGAAATAGCTGATCCGAGACTTACTCGGGACGAGCGGGCGCAGCTCAGATGCCGGCTCGCCAAAGAGCTGGAGGACGTAGGGAACTACGAGGCCGCCCGCGAGGCTATGGGCGAGCTGTGGCGGGAGGTCGGGGGGCGTCCGGTACTCGACGAGCTGAGCGAGGCGACCGCGGCCGAAGTGCTCTTACGAGTCGGAACACTTACGGGTTGGCTCGGCAGCACAAAGCAGATTGAGGGGGTGCAGGAGATGGCTAAGAATCTCATTACCGAAAGTATCACTAGATTTGAGGCGTTACAGGATGCGGGGAAGGTAGCAGAGGGGCAAATGGAACTCGGCCATTGTTATTGGCGCGAGGGTGCTTTCAATGAAGCGCGGGCATGGCTGAAAGAAGCTTTAGACAGATTACGGGACAGCGAAGGCGAGGTTAAGGCTGTCACTCTGTTAAGACTCGCAACAGTCGAGAGATCGGCAAAAAGATTTCACGATGCCTTGCGTATTCATCTTGAGGCCGCGCCCTTATTCGAGAAGATTACTAACCACGCACATCAGGGGAAGTTCTATAACGGCTTCGGCTTTCTGTTAAGGAATCTAGGCACGGCAGAGCACCGCCCCGATTATATAGACCAAGCTCTGATTGAGTACACCGCCGCCAGTTATCATTTCCAGCAGGCGGGACACACGCGCTATCAAGCCTGCGTCGAAAACAACCTCGGATTCTTATTCCTTACCATTAAGAAATTCTCCGAAGCTCACGAACATTTAGACCGTGCCCAAGCTCTCTTTACCAGCATGAAGGACGCCGTACATACAGCGCAGGTGGACGACACCCGCGCGAGAGTGCTGCTGGCTGAAGGCCGCACAGTGGAGGCCGAAAGGCTCGTCCGCTCAGCCGTCCAGATTCTTGAGCGCGGCGATCAGCAATCTCTACTGGCAGAAGCCCTTACGACTCACGGGATAGTGCTCGCGCGCATGGGGAGCCACGAGGCCGCGCGCCGAGAGCTTCAGCGCGCAGTGGAGGCTGCGCAGAGCGCGGGCGACACGGAGGCCGAAGGGCTGGCCGTGCTTACTATTATCGAGGAACTGGGTGAGCACGTGCCGGCAGAAGAGTTGACCCCGACTTACGACCGTGCCTTTGAACTGCTCTCACGCTCTGGCAATCAAGAATACAAGGACAGGCTGCTAGAAGCCTCCCGCTACGTGCTGTTCCTCATCGGCCAACTCCCGACGCCGCCGAAGTGGGAAGGCTTTAACCTTTACAAGGCCGTTCTGCGTTACGAGGCCCGGATAATCGAGCGGGCGCTCAGGGAGGCCAGGGGCGTCGTCTCTCGCGCGTCTGAACTGCTCGGCATCAGGCGTCAGCGTTTAGACGCGATGTTGAAGGGCAGGGGGCGCCACACGGCGCTTGCGCACCTGCGAACGCCGGTGGAGCGCCAGCCGCGCAGTCTGATGTTTCGCGGCGATGAAGACTGCCCAGAGACGAGAGCCGTCGTCGTCCTGCACGTTGAGGATCGTGATGAGGTGGCCGACGCGGTGCGGATGAAGCTGGAAGACGAAGGCTGGTCGGTCGAGACTTGTACTGATGGGGCATCGGCGCTGGAGAAGCTTGAGAGCGGCGAGCGTTTCGACGTGCTGATCTTTGATTTCAAGCTGCCGGACGCGAACGGGATCGGGTTGATCAAGCACACCCGGAGGCTGGCGCACCGGCAACAGACGCCGATCATCATGTTCTCGGGTGACGACGTGGAAACGGACGCCCGTCGCGCCGGCGCTAACTACTTCCTGCGGAAGCCCGAGGACTTGGATTCAATCCCTGAGACTGTCGCGCGCCTCCTGGCGCGGAGGAAGGGGAAGGAATCATGAAGCACTTTCCCACCGTCATTTTGGTCGGCCTTCTGCTCGGCTCTACTGCTGTTGGGGCTCCCGGATCTCTCTCCGGCCGTCTCTCGTCGGCGCAGGCTTCGGGCGAACAAGCGCCTCGGAAGAAAGGCGAGCGCGCGACGCGCTCCGAAGCTGATCCGCTCGCTGCGCAGAGGCGAGCGGCGGCAGTGTCGCTTCTCACGTCACTTGCCGACAAGGCGCGTAACTTCCGCGATATGACGTTACGCGCTCGCGCCCAAGCCCGAGCGGCCGACGCACTCTGGGAGTTGGACGCGGAACTCGCGCGCACGCTCTTCCGTAGCGCTTGGGTGGATGCTGACGCGGCCGACCGTGAGATTGAGCGCAAGCGCGAGGAGGACCGAAAGGCGCAGCTCGCCTCCGGCGGCGTCGCGATGCAGTCAGCGGCGCCGGAGCTGCGCGCCGAAGTCCTGCGGCTCGCCGGCAGGCGCGACCGCGCGCTCGGCGAGGAGTTTCTCGCGCTGCTCGCGCAGCCCGACGAGAAGGACTCAGCACAGGCGGGCGCGGATGATCCCCCTGGTGGTCTCTCGCTCGCGGAGCGGCAGCGCCTTGGGCTCGCCCTCAAACTTCTCGAAGAGGGGGACACGGCGCGCGCCGTGCAGTTCGCAGAGCCGGCGCTCGGCCGCGCCTCTATCCCGTCGCTCAAGTTCCTCTCGGCGCTGAGGGAGAAGGACGCCGCGACGGCCGACAAGCTCTTCACCTCGCTAGTCTCACGGGCGGCGGCTGACCCCGAAGCGGACGCCAACACCGTCTCTCTGCTCGCCTCCTACGTCTTCACGCCCTTCAAATACTTCACGTCCTACAAGACCTCGGGGACGGGCACGAGCTCGGGGAAGGACACCTCCACGCCGGACGTTGCGCCCGCGCTACGCAGCTCTTTAATGCGCGCCGCGGCTCAGATACTCCTGCGCCCGACGACGCCGCAGGAGTACGACAACACATCGGCCGGGCGCATCGGCTCCTACATCATCATCAAGCGGCTGCTCCCGCTCTTCGAGCGGCATGCACCCGACCTGACGGCGGCGCTCAACGCGCGCGCCGCCTCCCTCCTGCCCGATGTGCCCGAGCGGTTGCGCGCGGCTGAGGCCGAGGGCGGCTTCTCACTGGTGCCGAAGTCTACCCCGCAGGATTCCGTGCAGGCGGCGCTCGAACGTGCCGAGCGCACCACGGGGACGGTCGAGCGCGACGAGATCTACGCGGTGGCGGCCCTCAACGCGACGTTTCGGAACGATGCTCGCGCGCCCGAGATAGTTGACAAGATCGTTGACGCCGACCTGCTGCGGCGCGTGCGTTCGTTCACCGACTTCGCCTTCGTCCAGAACGCGCTCAACAAGAAGGACGGCGAGGCGGCGGTCGCCCGCGCGCGCAAGGCCGACCTCACGCCCCTGCAACGCGCCTGGACTTTGGAGCGCGCGGCGGACCTCTTGGCGAAGACGGATCGCGCGGGCGCCGTCGTGCTGCTCGACGAGGCGCTCGCCGAGGCCCGCCGCATCGCGGACGACGACGCGGGCCGCGCGCAGGCGCTGCTGGCCGTGGCGACGCGCTACGAGAAGATAGACCGCGCCCGCGCGTGGGAGTTGATGAACGAGGTCGTGAAGGCCGCGAACTCAGCGCCTGCCTTCACGGGCGAGGACGGCGAGCTGGCCGTGCGGCTCAAATCCAAGCGCGGCGGCTGGATGACCTCCTTCGACGTGGAAGAGTTCAACCTGTCAGGCATCCTCAGCGCGCTCGCCGCGGAGGACATGAACCGCGCCGTACAGCTCACCGACGGGTTCTCCAACGAGGCGGCGCGCGTCTCTGCCGTGTTAGCCGTCGCGCGCTCCGTCCTCGTCAAGAAGAGTTGACGGCTCAGGATGGACGGGCGGTTCAACTCCTTACGCCCGTCCGGTCGGCACGCTCGCTTACTTGGCGGGGGCGAGCAGTGCCGTTGCGAGGCTGCCGTGGGATGGATGGGGCGGAAGCACGGCGGCCTCGAAAATTTGACAAAGCAGATGGTTCAGGACGGGCGCTCAATCTCCCCAGTATGCGCCCGCCCGGTCGGCACGCTCGCCCAGGCGGGTGCGAGCTGTGCCCTGAGGAGCCGCCGCGCGCGTCGGGGCGAGGCGCGGCGGCTCCGTCGAATCGAACAGAGGCGGGCGCGCGGGGGGCGCGCACGTCTCATGAAGGCACGCTCGTTAGGGGTAGCGGGCTGTGCCGTGGTGGCCGCCGCGGGAAGGGCGAAGAAAAGGACGCGGCGGCCCACAATTCTTTGTCAACTCGATCGCGGGATGGGTCGCGTGGTTCTGTCGGGAACACGCGCCCGTCCCGCCCACGCCCCGGACGGTTGGCGACCGGCCGGGCGCGTAGCCGCCGCGTCTGTCGAAGCTGTACGCGGCGGCCACCAATTTCATCCCCGGTCGGCTGATATAAAGACGGCAGGCCGGGAGCACGCACCGTCCGCTGGTTGGGAAGCTGGATGCGGCCGCGCGTGGTTGCCGCGTCTACCTCCGCCAGGGAGCGCGGCGGGGCGCCGCGCTACACCGCCAGGTGGCGCGGCGACCTCTGATTCTTTGTCAACTCGGGTTCGGGGTGAGCGCTCGGTTCGTGGCGCGAATCCGCGCGCATCCCGCTCAGCCCGGTCTGCTTTAACGGCAGGCCGGGTGCGAGGCCGCCGCTGCCCGAGAAAGCGCGGCGGCCTCGCATTTTCCAATGGGTGAGATGAATAACCATTAAGAGCGTTATCAACCGGGATGGCTAACGAAAGACGAAGTTCCAAGTGCGGGCATGAAAAGACTGGGCGCAATCGCCGATCTGTAGTCCTTGTGCGACGCGCGCAGCTTGTCTAACATGTCGCGCAACTGGGCGGCTGGTGAATCCTTCCGCCCGCCGGTTGCTGGGGTGAGGACAGTGACCGGGCCGAACGGGGATGCCGCTTCCAAAGCTGGCATCCCCGTTCCACTTCTAAGACCCCGGGAAGGGGTCGCCGCCCCCCTTCAAGGTCACGGCGTCCTCTCGCTTGCCCGGATGCACACCGCTCGACGTGAGAAGGTTAGTGGGAGGTAGAGCTTCGCTGTATCAATCTCCGTGTAAAGGAGCAGTGTGAGTGAAAGCGAACTTCAACGTCTACCACTTCTTCGCCGGGGCCTTCGTCCCCTTCTGGCTGGTGTCGCGCCAGGAGTTAGGCCCCGGCGCGAAATTAACCTACGCCTCGCTGGCGCAGCAGGCCAACTCCCGCGGCGCCGTCCAACTCAACTTCCGGGTGCAGGCCGCCGCACTTGGGGAGGACGAGGGACAATTGTCTCGTCACCTGATGGAGTTGGAGGAGGTCGGGCTGATCCATGTCTCACGCGGGAACGTGAACTCCGAGGACATCCGCGTCTTCTTCCCTCTGCACGTGTGGATGGCGGGGCTCGAACAGCAGGCACAGGCTGTCGCGCCCCAGCCCGCCGCGGGCGAGGCGGCTGCTCCCCCGCGGCTGTTCCCAGAAGCCGCGCCGCCTGCACACACGTCCCACCTGCCTCAGCGTCCGGCCGCCGGCACTGAGGCACGGCCGAACGGCCGCGGGAGAAGGCGCGGCAAGGGGCGGAAGCAGCCGCAGTCGAAGCACTCGTTCGAGGTGTGCCTCCAGTTCGTCACTTACCAGAAGGAGGTCTTGGGACACGACCACATCTGGAACGCGACGGGGCTGGCGCGACACATCCACCTGTCGGGAGAGCAGGACGAGGAGATCGACGCCTACCTCGCCGAGCGGGCTTCAGACGCCGCGTAGGCCATCCACACTACAGTCTAAAAACTTAGAGCCCGCGCGGGTGATTCGCGTCACCCGCGCGGGCTTTTTTTATGAGCATTCAGCCGTCTGACATTGGAACTCCGGCTGAGGGGAAGGCTTACAGATCCTTAAGTACGACAACTGAGGAGTCGAAGCAGGGCCGCAGGGAGTACAATACGCATTTCGCGCTCCTGCCGACGGTCGACCATGTCGGAGACGGGACTGGGCCCGGCAGACTTCAAGATCTGCTGCTATCGGAAGAACGACGCCAAGCGCGACCTCTTACTGAGGAGTTCGCGGCGCTATGTGAGCGGCTGGTGATGGCCAACAGGTCGTCCCACGTTTAAAGCACGCGGAGGCGGGCGCGTCCGAAGTTAGACTCTCGGATTATGCTACGCTGAATGCCGTCTCTTGATAAAAGTTCACAGGCAGCCGGCTAATCTTCTGAGGAGGTCACCGTGGCGGAGATAGGCGGGGCAATCGGATACGCCATGCAGGTATTCGACGAGGCGATGGGGGCGCTGATCGGCTTGGGGAGCCTTCAGGAGAGGCTGCGGCGCGCGCACAGTCAGTTAACCCGGGCCGCGTTCAAGCCCGAGCATCACCTGCCGGAGGAGATGAGAGACGACTTCGTCGAGCTGGTGGAGAGTCTCGACCGCGCCGAGGGCCTCAGCGATGACGAAGCCTTCGTGCTCGCGCGTCGGGTGCACGACATGGCCGGCGAGGTGGACCGCGCACACTACGAGTGGATTTACAGGCCGCGGTGAGCCGCCCCGGCCGGACGCGGCGCAGTTGGTCGCTCACTTCCCGTAATCCTGGCACTAAGGCATCAACGGCTCAGGGTAATCGACTCGCCGTGAAGCGTTACACCCTTGTTGATGTGCAGCGGTTTAGGTTCTACCGGGGGCTGCTTGCGCTCGGCTTTGATCGTCAGCTTCAGCCTGTCAAGATAGAAAATCGCGTCCTCCCTCGCCTCGGATGAAGAGATGTAGTGCGCCTCCTCCCTGCTCAGGCGTTGCTCTACGACTAAGCCTATGTGCGCTTCCCGCTGACGCCCCGCGCTCACGTAATTGCTCGAAACGACGCTCACCGGGTAGCCCAGCCTTTGCTCCCTGAAAACGACGTACCCGCCGCTTTCAAGTTCGAGGGTGACGGCGAAGAGAGAGTTGTTGGCGATCCAGACGCCGAATTTGACGAACGGGACGCCCTCGTTGAGCTGTATGTCGCCGCGTTCGATCCGGTCCAGAATGACGTACTGGTCGATGTGTTCTGCCTGAGTCTCCGCGACGGCTACCAGCCAGGTAAATTTCTCCCAGCCTTCGACCCGCTCCTGCAACGTGTCGTGCTTCACACGGAGTGCTTCAAACGCCCGTCTGCGACCGTCCATTTCGTCGTCGTGTTGCTCGCGGAGGGAGGCCATCTCTTCTCGCAGGGCATTTACCTCGGACTCATGTTGGGCGGTAAGGTTTTTAATTCTAGTCTCGGGGCTGTTGTCGGCGGTGCCGGACGCCTCCACGAACTTTGGCGCGGGGCGCTCCGCGGTTTTGCTCCAGCGCCACCCGAAATATAGGAGCCACAGGAGACCGACGGCCGAAAAGCAGATGTTCCCGAGAGGCGAGTTGAGAAAATTCCAAATGGCTATCATTCTCGGATTGCCCCTCGCCGAGAGCGCGAAATCCAGGTTGGAGACCGCGTTGATAAAGTCGAAAACGTATTGCAGAATCGGCTTGACGAAGAGAAGCCAGGCTAGAAGTTTTGAAGCGGTGTTGGGCTTGAAATTGCGGACGAACTCCGCGAACGCCTTTGGCATGGCCGCAAGGATATTCCACCGGGCTTCCTTGCTTCAACCGGATAATCGCCAACGATGTCTCACCCGAATGAACAACTCGCGCGGGAGTTCGCCAAGTACCTGAGCCGGCACGGGCACGGCTTTCAGTACGCGGTCATCAAGCATCTCAGAGACCTCATCGCTGCCGAACGGATCGTGATGGTCAAGGACTTCTGGCGACTTCTGATGAGCGAGTTGCCGGTCGAGAGTGAGAAGGGCACTCGGGTCGATTTCGTGCTGGAGCGGAAGGTGTATGAGAGCTATAAGCGGCTGTTCATCGTCGCCGAGTGTAAGCGCGCCAACCCCGCGACCGCGAACTGGTGTTTCGCCAAGTCGCCCTACCCACACCGCAACGTGTGGGGCAGCATCGAGTATGTCCACCTCGAATGCGTGAAGAACACGGTGGTGGCCCCCTCGACCAGGGGCGTCTTCGCCAGCGGCGTCCAGGCGAACGTCGGCAACCCGCCTTATCATCTGGCGTTCGCGCTCCGCACGAACGAGAAGGGCGACCCCGACGCGGCGGCGACCCGGCAGAGTGAGGTGGAGGACGCGATGGCGCAGGCCCTGCGCGGCGCGAACGGCCTCGTGATGCACTTCGACCGCCGGCCGCAACTGCTCGAAGACGGGGAGCAGGTCGGGATACTGCCGGTGATCTTCACGACCGCGAACCTCTACACGTCGGATTTGAAGCTGGACGAGGCCGAGCTGGCGACGGGGAAGGTTGACGGCGGGAGTCTCACGCGCGCCCCGTGGGTGATGTGCCAGTACGCAATGTCGCCCGGGCTCAAGCACACTGCTGTCAGCGGCAGCGTCCCGCGCGACCTCGTCGAGTTGTATCAGACCGAGTACATCCGCACCGTGCCGGTCGTCTCCGTCGGGGGCATCCTCGACTTTATGACGTGGGCGTCGCGATTTGAGTTCGAGATGCGCTGACCGCCGCGCCGGCGGCCGTTCGACGATGGATCAGGAAGAATACAACAAGGCGTTTGAGGGTGACGGTCAGGCCGTCCCGGATTCGGTTCGGGTGCGGGCGTTAGACCGCGCGCTCGACATCCGCAAATTCGAGATCGAGCTTTACTGGAAGCGGGCGACCTACTTCTGGGCCTTCCTCGCCGTGACGCTGGCCGGGTACTTCACGCTGCGCGCGGCTAAGATTGATGAAGATGCCAAAAAGGATGCGCTGCTCATCGTGTCGTGCCTCGGCGTCGTCTTCTCGGTGACGTGGTACTTCGTCAACCGCGCGAGCAAGTTCTGGCAGGAGAACTGGGAGCATCACGTCAACCTCCTCGAAGGCGAAGTCATCGGGCCTCTGTACGAGACGGTGCTCGGCGCGGAGGACATCAGATTCCGGAAGTTAAGCGGCCCGTATCCCTTCTCGGTGTCGAAGCTGAATCAGGTTCTTAGCCTGTCCATCGTGGGCCTGTTCGTCATGCTGGTGGTGACGACGCTTCTCCGTTACTACTGCTGCGCCTGGCCCCCGGATGTCCTAGCTCTAGTAACGGTTACACTGACGGCCCTCGCGGTTTGGTGTTTATATTGGAAGGGACGCACGCGGTGGTGGGAGCTACCTCCGGAGCGGAGAGTGAACCATGTTCTCGCCCATCGTCTGACGACGAAACTTCCCTCTGTGGCCGCGCCGCCCGAAGGCGACAAGAGCAAGTAAGAACGGAGTCCACGCCTCTATACTCCTTTCGTCCGCCCCTCGCCGGGGCCTTCCGGGCGGCATCTGATTTTAGGGCCGTGGTGACGGGTACTTTCAAGTCATGGGTAGTCGAGCATTTGAAATCTTCGGGGACGATGAAGGCCGCGAGAAGTGGGATAAGCACGCCGAACACGTAGACGCGGTGGAAGAATTTACCGACGACGAGAAGGACAAGGTGAAGGAGGCGCTCTCGTATCTACGGGGGCCGGACGTGCTGGGCGAAGGCTTTATCACGCGTGCCCGCAGGTCCGGGCACCCGCTCTGGTCATACTTCGCCGGCCCCGTGCCGTGGAAGCTTCGGTGGCTGACTCGCTTCGCAGCGGCGATGAGGGAGCTGCGAGACGCGGACGGCTTCCGAGATCACGTGAAAGAGCAGATAAAGGATGCCGAGAAGTTCTCTGAGCGCGAATCGGTTCTGGAGATCGCCTACAAGTTTTTCAAAGCCGGCTTCGAGGTCTCCTTCGACCCGCCCGTATCCGTCAGCAAGCCACGAGGCCTCACGGGGCGGCGCCTTTCTTTTCAGGGTGCGCCCGATCTGAAGATCGTTGATAAGGAGATCGGGGAGGACATATTCGTCGAAGTCTCAGCACTGGGCGCGAGCGACATCTCCAAGCAGTGTAAACGTAATCACGACCTGGTGTGGGACATCTTGGCGGAGCGCGCCCTCTTCCGTGAGTCCCTCTTCCCGCGCGCGCGCGTCCGCCGCATCCTCGATGATGAGGAGCTTACCGAGCTGGCGGGGCAACTCCGGGAGCTGGCGGCGAAGGTAAAGAGCAGCAACGAGGTGCAATACTTAGAGAATGACTTGATCGAGGCGTGCTTAGCGCCCGCGCACCAGAAGGACGTTCCAGACCGGTGGGCGGACGAGCGGGGCATAGAAGTCATACCCGTCGAAGGGCCGTCAATCCCGCTCCAGGACCCGTTCAGGATTCAAAGGATTATCCGCAAGGAGCAGAAGCAACTGCCGGACGGCAGGCCGGGCATCGTCGTGATAACCACCGACTGGACGTTGCTGTTTCACGCCAACGGCGTGGGGATGGTGATATCCGAACTCGAAGCGGTGCTGCGCGACCTCCCACGACTTTCGTGCGCCGTCGCGTGTTGCACTTACGGCGGCGGGGAGAAAGAAGGGTACGTCGCATCAAACGGGCGGCACACCGCCGTCAAACGGGTGACGGAAGCGGGGCTGACGGAGGAGGCGGTCATCTCATTGAACCCTTCGTGCGCCGTTCCGCTGTCAGACGGGGCGTCCACCAAAGTGCGCGACGCCTTCATCCGGAGCTGATCGGTACTGCGAAGGCTGTTCTTCAGGTGAAATTCACTGTGGCGGAGATAGGGGCGGCGACCGGTTACGACATGACGAGCGTGACCTGGAAAGAGGTTCGACGTGTTTAATCAGGAGCTAGAAGAGAAGATGCGTAGCGCTAGGCGTGCTTTCGACGCGGCGACGAGTGAGGACATCGTCGCGTATGGGAGCAGTACCTCGTCCTGTCACACTCTTAGTAATTAGCACAGACTAGCTGTCGGCCTTCTCCTCTACTCTATTCACTCTAAGTCCGACGAACGAGTCGAGTGAAATTATGTGCTCGACAACCCTTTCGTCAGTCTTCACGCCGCCATAGAAGGTGGCGCGAACTTTATAACGCATGGGGAGCGGCGGATTCGCATTAAAGTATTCAATCGTGAAGGCGAAGGCATGACGTATCTCTCCCCCGGGTGGCAAGGAGGGAATGTGCTCGGTGAGCTGTCGTATGTGCTTCAGTGAATAGGTCTGATCGTTTTGCAACTCCGGGTCGAATTTAATTCGCACGTCCCGCGCCGCGCTGCCGCCCGCATTCTTGATCACAAGGAAAATTTTCGTGGGACTCTCCCCTTTCACCTGGTCGAAGTAAGCGAACACGTAGGGTGCCGTCTGGGCGTCCCTCGTCTCGCGCATCTCTTCGAGTGTCCTCGACGATATCTCCAGCGCCTCCCCAGTTATTTTCGCCATCTTCGCGGCTTCCGCCGCCGTCTCATAAGTGGTCTGCGCGATGCTATACGTCTTCCGGGTATAGATAGACACGAACACTAGAGTCAGGAGATTAACGAGGCAGCCCGCCGCTAGGACGGCAATCTCGACTACGTCATAAGTGTTTTGATCTATTGTGCGCATACGCCGAGGGGGACGCACAGGTCGAGAAAATATTTGTCCGAGTGTTGCTCGCCGGTCAGCGCGTCCCGAAAAGTCACCGTCACCTCAAACTGCCTCGGGGCGTCCATCTCCTCGCGCGGCTCGCCCTCCGGATTGATGTAGTGACCGACGCGCCCGAGGAGATTCTTCAGCCGGTAATTAGGGGGCAAGGAATCGATGCCCTTGCCGAGCTCTCTGATTCTTTCGACCGACTCCTCATCATGGCCCCAGAGTTCGGGGGAGAAACTATACTTCACGTCCCTGGCGACTCCCTGGCCTATATTCTCCAGTATGAAAAACAGGTAGGCGACCCGCTCGTCCGCCTCCCTCTCGAAGTAAGCGACCACCAGCGGGGCCGTGAGCAACGACCTCGTCTCTTTCATCTCCGAGAGAATTCGTCGCGACAGTTCGACCGACTTCAGGCTCGCCGCAGTAGTCTGTGTTAGCGCATCGGCGGAAGCCTCGGAAGACTTCACGATCTGCGAGGTCTTCCTAACGTATAGGACAAGGGCCACCAGCGCGCCGATCAGGAGCAGCTGGTTCACCACTAGGAGAATTGCTTTGGTCAACAGCATCGCTTCGCCACCGCTGAGTTCCCCCGCCTTAGCTACTTTGCACTGCTCCTTCGGTGATGCTTTTCCGCCCAAAGGGCGGCGGCTTGTTCGACTTTAGCTGGCGATTGCAGCATCTCGACTTCCCGCCAGAGTGTCAGGAGAGCGTATCGCGCCTCTTCATCCGAAGTGAAGGAGACGTAGTCGAAGCGGCTGACGTAAACGCGGCGCCGCTCGCCGTCGAGCCAGAAGGAGTAAGCGCCGCCGTAGAACTTCACCCGCACGTCCGCACCGCCAGGCAGTGACGTGACATCCGGCATCTCGTAGGAGCGCGTCGTCTCAACGACAACGGGCGCGCTGGCGAAGCGCGGCGGCCGTGCGACCGGGTACGACCAGAGCGCGTTACGAGCAGCCGAGTTAATATGAGGCTTACCCTTCACGACCTCATTCTATCCGACCGTGCTCGGGCATGGGTCACCTTAAAGCCCGTCATGGCAAAGAAGACAAGATGTCTCCCATAATCTTCTCTATTTGTGGCCTATTGCCTTCGACGCATCGTCTATGTATGAACGCGCCCGTGCGCAATTGTCGAGCGCGCTGCGCGAGCAAGAGACGCATAGAACGAGTTCGGTCGCCGCGGCGCCCAGGTACGTTGAGAAGGGCTTCGGCAGCGCTTCCGCGCGGTCGCGCAGTCCCCGCGCATGCGGCTGCCGCTCCCGCATCTGTTCCCCGCACTGCCTCACCCTATCAAGATCGTTCGGGTAGCCCTGCCGTAGCGACTCCATGCCGCGCCCCAACTGTTCGAGCGTGCGGACGGCCTGTAAGACTTCCCTTACCTCGTCCATAGATGCGGCGACCTGAGTCTTGTTGGTCCCCACTTTGACCGCGCCGCTCTCGTCCAGTTGGAATGCCTGCTCCACTTCGACGGTCGTCCCAATGCCCCCTCGCTTGACTAGCTGGCCGCGCAGATTTTCGCCGTTCGCGCCGATCACCGTCTGCACCTGAGCGGGCTGAACCTGCGGGATGGGCATGGTGACGTCGGCCATGTACTGGCCCGGTTTGAGCCCCCCGGCCGGGCCGAATGCCGTCGAGTGGAAGCGGCCGCCGCTCACGACGCCCTTATCGCCGCCGGAGAAATTGCTCGTCTTCCCTTCGATGCCGAATGAGAGTTCAGTTCCATCGGGCAGGTTCGTCTCACCTGATATCCTCGGCTTCCGGTCGGGGCCGCCTTCCACAGTCACGTTCAACACGACGCCTTCTTTCAGAGGCAGAAGCTGCTGCGCGGGAGGCGTTGGCGACGCCGTCTGCGCCGGCGTTGGTTGTGCGGCGGTCTGGGTAGAGTTTCCGTCCGAGACTTGAGGCGGCTGCACACATGCGCTGGCGAGCAGCGCGGCGAGCGCCGCACAGACGGTTAGCCGTTTCATTATTTGTTCCCTTCCATCTACGAAGCCGCCTTGTGCGACGCGCCTCCCAAGTAGGCGACCAGAGCGGTCGACCCGTATTCCAGCGTGGCGATCGCCCACTCTTTGGCCTCTGGCGTCGCGGCGCCGCTCGACAGCAGAACCACGGCACACAGTACGCACGGATTGAGCCCGAAAAACATGACTGATCGGGTGATGGCATCTCCTTCCAACGACTCTGATCCGCCGCAGTCGATTCAGGCCTGCGGGGTTACCTTGCCCCTCTGCCTACATCTTTAGGCGGACGGGTTGCTCGACCGCGTTCTCGACAGGCGTAAGTAGCTATAAGCTTCGGAAGTCTATCTAGGGATATCGCCGCGGCCGCGTTATATCTTATCCATGATTTAGTAGCAGGGTAATAGTTTGTTGGTCGGAAAAATTCAAGACGGCGTGCGGAAAACACCTTGCTATAATGCCTCGCCGGCGTTGGTTAAAAGCTCTCATTTATCCAAGATACAGCCAGTCAGCGCAACGCCCAGAGTGTTGTGGTGCCTCCCGAGTTTCGGCAATCCATTAGTGGCAGGACAAGCTTAGAGGTGAAAAATGTCAGACGACGGCGTTTTCGAGCGGTCAGTTCTTGAACTGCTCCGGGAAGGTCTTCACATTCGCCGTGGGTTGACGGCAGAGGAATATATCGCTCTCTGCCAAAAGGCCTGGGATGCGTGCGAGACTTCTCCCGACTTTCCCCGTAAGGTCTTACTCGATCCACTCCGACCGGCGGAGAACTACCTCCTCAACAGCAGCCAAGACTACATCCACTTTCGTGCCATCGAAGCGTTGGAATCCCAACCGCGTGAATCAACAGACATTCGATGCACCGCTGTAGGTCTCGTAAAGGCAGATTTCTCGATGGAGAGAGAAGGAGATGACCCGGCTGTTAGTGAAGACTCTGACGTGCCTGAAATTCGACGGTATATTCTGGGGGTCTTCGACGTTCTGGGTTTTTCGGCCCTCATAGGATCAAGAAGTCTCAAGGAGGTCACTTCGCTTTACGAACGGCTAATCGCGGAGGCAGTCACTAAAGAGGCCGTTAGGACGTTCGGCATCATCCGACTGAACGACAGGGAATCCGCAACGACGATGTTCGCGCTTCCGGTGCGCCATACTCACTTCAGCGACACGATCATCCTTTGGGTGCCGCTAGTTCAACACTTCATAGCACCTTTCATTGCCCGGTGCGCTGACTTGGTCTGCGAGGCCTTGAAAATGGGCTTACCGCTCAGGGGGGCTCTTGCCGTCGGGCCTGCGGTCTTACACTCAGGAAGTGGTACGTTCGTCGGACAACCGATCGTCGAAGCAGCCCGACTAGAACAGGCTCAGAATTGGCTCGGCGTCTCACTAGGTCTGTCGATGCTGGCGTCGGATGTCTCGCGGGAATTCGATCCTAACTTCATCCTGCCCTACGATGCGCCAGTGAAACCCCGCCGGAAGCATCTCTCGTCGGGGCTCGCACTCGACTGGCCACGGAGAATGGTCACCCATCATAACTCTGATCCGCGAGAGATGCTGCAATCGCTGAACACTTCGCCGGCTCATCGACGCTATTACGATAACGCGACCAAGTTCGTTGAGTTCTCCAGGGGGCCGATATTGCGCCGGGAGGGGATGCAGCCTGCTCACCTCAGCGAGCTTGCGGCGGCGGCTGTCGCCGCGCGAACCGCAGGCTCACATCTAGACAAAGATCAAGAGTCAGTTCTACGAGACCTCAAGCGGGTCGGTTTTATCGGGTCTTCAGTAGCTGAATTCGTGGATGCGATAGCAAAGGGTCAAGCCGCACCAGAGATACCTGCTGAATTACCCGCTGGACTTAGGCGCTATCTACGCGAGCTGTCGTTAGCCTCTCAGGGGACGGCGAAGTATTTCAAGCTGTCCGAATTGGTAGTCCAAGCGCTTTATGCCCGCCTTCAAGGATCTGAACTTAGCAAAGATACTCTTGATGCTTTAGCTGAGCTTGAAGCATTCGGCCGACGGGGTGCATCCGCGGCTAAGTTTGTACGTGACTTAGCTACCGGGGGCTCGACAGACATCCCAAGAGGCCTACCAAAAGAAATGAAGGACTTCTTGGGTCAGGCGCGAGACTGGGCTAGCGGGAAGGTTCCCAGAGGGCCGATGCAACATCTTGCCAATGAGTGCTTACGGGTTAGAGTTTTAGGTGGGGTTCTGAGCCGTCATGACTTGACGATGATGAATCTACTAGAGGCGAGTGGTCATCCCTGGCCGTCGGTCGCTGCCTTCCTTCGAGACGTTGCTGATGCAACCAAGAGCCCGCGTGTCCCTGCCGATCTACCGGAATCTGTCGAGCGAAATCTAACAAGGATGGCTCACGCGGCGTCCGTAGCGATGGTTCAGTCACCTCGACTACTTGAGTTGATCTCTATCGGATTTGGTGATCCTAGCACCGGAATTGATCTTTTCGCTCTAGTACATCTCTTGGTCCAGCTAAAGGGGAGCCAACAAGGGATACCGAAAGAATTGGAGCCTCTGATTTCCAAGTTTGAAACTGCTGCTCCGGAGCGTGCAGTGATCGGCCAGCATCTCAGAGCTTTGGTTACCGGGGCTCCACCCATAGATGTTCCGCCCAAACTGCCGATAGCGCTAGAATTGTTCCTCATTCAAATGCGTGCGGTGGCGGATGGGAAACCTATACCGCTAGACCCTCGACTCGTTGGGTGGGCCGCCATTCGGTCGCGACACGGGGGAGGTGATATCGGTGATTGCTTGGGATTTTCATTGTGTGCGATGCTGTCTGCGAACGCCGAATTCAAAACCCTCGCACAATATTTCCGTGACCTCGCTCGCGGTAGACCCGCAGCGCCTGCGCCGGAATTTTCCGCGCCAGAACTCACAGAAGTTGCGCAAGAGATGAGGTGTCTTGCGGATCGCGCAGTGGGTGGTTTTCGACTATTAATGTCCCCAGCAAACCAAGCTCAATCAGGTGCGCTGGAGAAGAGTTAGATACACTCGCCAAGCGTTTTTTCGATCAACAAATAGTTACCCCACTATCTCTGTTTGCCTTCGCTTCACTACACTTCCTCATCACTTCGTCCTCAATAGTACTCATTCAAGGCTGCCCTCATGGAGCCCGCTAGCCGTCACGCGAATTTCGAGCGTGGTTAATCACGGGCGGGGGCGGAAAGGGTTTTTACCCCACTCCTCAAAGCTCTCCAGCCCCTCGCGCACCTTGGCACCGTCCACGCATATTGTATTCCCGCAGTGAGGGCAGATCAGGTCGGGACTCGTCTTGAGGCGGCCTGCCGGCTCCTCGAATTCTCCGCCGCACTTGTCACACGTGACCGGGATGAGGACGCCGTCGAATATACTACTCATAGCCATTTACCATCATAGCCCTTCTGTGCCCACGTTGAGCTGCTCGAACAGCTCCCCGGCGATGCCTGCCCGCATCACGCTGTAAGATTCGCCCCCTTCGTCACTCAGCGACACGAGGTAAGCCGCGTAAGGCGGCGCCCAGGGCGGCGGCGCGGCTCGTCGCCCGCCGAAAGATTTGCTTTCGAAGAGCGCGCTCCCGTCAACCACGCGGGCGAGCGCGATGCCGTGCGCCTTCGCGTACTCGAGCGCCCCCCTTTGGTACTGGGCGGTGGAAAAGATCATCCCCTTCTGCGCGCCCACGGCCCGCAGCCTGTCGTTGAGCACCTGCACCACTTCCCGCTTGATCGGGTTCTTGTGGTGCTTGCACTCGATCAGCACCAGAAAATTGGCCCCCAGCGCCTCGAACCTCGCCGTCACGTCGATCTCATAGACCCCGTCCGCCGAGGGGATTCTTTCGAGTCTCCGCACCTTAAATTCTGACAGGCTGACGCCCATCGCCCTGATCTGTTTCTCCACCTCACGCTCGAACTGCTCTGGAGTAAGCTGCGTGGATTCGTCCATCCTCCGGTGCCTCAAGAAAGAAAGATTCATTTACGCCAGGAATACCTGACGGCGGGCCTGCTCGATACTGCCTACCACGTTCTGGACGTAGACGCTTATGTCCTCACCCTTCGTCACATTGCGGTAGGTCTCGCCGCCCATAGAGTGGAAATCCCTGCTGCTCACCACGTCGCCGACTTCGACTTCGTACCCGCCGAGCAACTCGAAGATGGAATACTCGCCGTCCTCGGTCTTCGCCGCCACCATTCCCCGGTTCTGATTGACGAGCACGACCGTGGCTCTCATTTTAACCCCCTCAGGCTGTTCGGTCTGAGCGCTGCGAGGCCGGACTGCTACGCCCGACGCGGCCTTACCTCCTGCCCACCCATTTCCCCTCGGCGTCAAAGTTAATCGACCCGGGCCAGCCGGCCGCGTTCCACAGGGAGTCGAATACGGGGCGCAGAATGGTGGCGGCGTCCGTGTCGAGGTTCTCAACCAGCGCTTCCGGTAGTAGCAGCGCGTCCCTGTCGATCGGATGCCCCCCGCCGAAGCGCCGCTCGGGGCTAACATACATCGTGTAGCCCTTCACCCCGAGAAGGCTCAACATGACGACGACGGGCGGCTCGACGCCGAGCCTCTTCTGTAGTTCCAAGTAGCGCACGAGTCCCTTCAGCAGCGCGTCCTCGTATGCGACGTTAGCGATGAACGCCCTCCCGTCACTCTCGGGTTCCAGAAGGGAGGTGTTCACGGCTTCGACGATGCCGTTGCGAAACACCTGGATATACGAATGCGCCACCGATTTGTGGGTCGAATAGGTGTAGACGCCTTCCAGGTTATAGCCGGGGGCGCTCCACCCGGTATGCCGCAGCGGCTCCAGAAGCCTGGTCTCTTCGGCGATGGGCTTCAAGTCGTACTTCGTGGCCGGGTCAAAAGCGTTAAGCGGAATGAGGTGGAGGATCGTTTTAGCAGTCTCCGGCAACGACACCGTAGTCTCGCCCGCGACTACTTGCCCGAGGCGGTCGGCGCGGAAATTTCTGACGCGCTCGGCGCCCGTCTCCGACAGCAACATCAGGCTGCGCAATTCGTCTACATCGAGGATGTACTTCCCGTTCGAGGCCCGAGAGTAGAACCTGAACTCGCCGTTGAAGACTACCTGGTGCGGCCTGGCCCAACTCTTCGGGACGCGGATGACGACGGCCGCCTTGTCCGCCCTCACCGTGACGGCCCGCATCAGCACGCCGGGTATCCGTGGCCTGATGCCCGTGCGAACCATGTCTTCGAGCCTCAGCAGTTCACCGTCCGGGTTCGCGAGTTCCATCCCCGTCACTTCCTCCGGCACCCCGTCGGCCGCGCGCACGCCGTAAATCAGGTGACCGCCGGCGGCGTTGGCGAAAGATGAGACCTGAGATAAGAATTTCTTTCTCTCGACTTCTGAGCCGACCGAGAGCTTCTCCTTGTATTCGACAGTCTTCCACTCGGAGAACTTCTGCTCCACCAACTCCTGTAGATCCTGCTCGTTAATATCGTCAACTCTCTTTGTGAAGATAGACATAAAATTTCTCCACCTATCTCGACCCGGTGCCGCACTAGCTTCTAGTCCTATCTCATTCTAAGGCGCCAGCCGGGGCATGCCGGCGCGAAGTCCCTCCGTCGCGGCCGACCTCTCAGACTATCGAGAAGTAGCTTGATGCAACTCCGGCCGTCATTCGGGGGCTATTGACGAGCGGACTTACGGCATAGGCGCTTACGTTCTGAACACAGATGTCGCCAAGCGCGAGCAACTCCTTGCGTTCATCCAGGCCGCTTAAACCATTATCGTGATTATACTTATTTACAACCTACGCTGACAATTCGCGGCTCCGAAAATGACATTTGCTATGCTCGGCGCCGTCCTTCAACGCTCGCGCGATTGAGTGGATAATACGCATTAAGGGAGAGTGTTATGAGCGAAGAAAAAGTAGGTTCCCTGACGCAGGACGAACTCCTCGCCGAGCTTCACAGGCACGGCTACGACGACGTGACTGAGAGGCAGATCGCCGACTGGCGGAGGAGAGAGTTGCTCCCACCGTTCGACGTGAAGGGCGGGGGGCGTGGCCGCAGCCGCGGGAGGGAGCGTAGCGCGTGGTCCGACGGAAAGTTAGTCTTCAACCAGGCGCTGTGGGTTCGCGAGCTGCTTCAGATATACGGGAGCGTGGAAAGCGTTCGCCTCCCACTCTTCGTTCTGGGCTACCCCGTCCCGCTCCGACATGTGCGCGAGGTCCTCGGCGGGCCGCTGAACGAGATCGCCGAGGGCATCGCCGGGGCGATAGAGGATAGGGCACGCGCGGGAGGCGAGATCGAAGACCTCGTCGAGGAGGCGGCATCCCACAACGTCGAGGAGATGAGGCGCGCGGGTGCCGAGGCGTTGCTGATACCCCAGCACTCGCTGGAGGCATTCCTCAACGTCTTCATGAACGAAGAGTATGATTTGGACGACGGTGCCTTCGAGCTCGGGGCTGAGGAACTGGAGGCGTACGAGAGCGCGATGCAGGAGCGGTGCGAGGCCGCCCTGGCCGCCGAGGGCCTCGGCGACGTTGACTTAGCGAGACAAGGTCGCAGCCTGACGAGCTTCTTCGACCGCGCGCCGTTCATCAAGCGTTACCTCTCACTCCACCAGCTCAGGCTCGCGGTCAACGAGTGCACGGACGACGACCTGCGAGCTGTTCGGCGTGACCTGTGCTTCATGCGGGAGATGGCCCTCATGATCCGCAAGGTGATCACGCTCCTCACGAGCGAGGTTCCCGCGGAATACAGGCCGGAGAGAGCCGGCACACTTCGGTCCGTCCTCTGCGTTGGCGGGCTGCTGGTCCTCGCCGACCTGTCCCTGCGGCGTAACGGCTTCGGCCATGCGATAGACTATTTACTGCCCGCAGCCCTGAAGGAGTTGCGAGAGGGGCTCACCGAGGAGGTGGAACGTCAATTGGTCGAGGTCAGTAAGTTCATCCCGGACATTATAGAAACTTCCACCGCCATGATGATGAACATCTTCACCCGAGAAGCACAATCGGGACAGCGGCAATGAAGTGACCCTTGGGATTAATACTTAGAGCAAGACCGTGCAGAGTGGCAAATTTTATAAAGTCGCCTACGTGAGCATCATGTCGGTACTTTAGTCGAAACTTAAGGGGAGAAGCGACACGTCCGATAAAAACATAGAGCCACTCTGCATGTTCCGTACTAGGCAGAGGCTACAACTCATGGGCAATCAGGACGAGCAAGAAAGCGCTCCGGGAGTAGCGGCTAGTCAGGAAAGCAATCCCACTATGAAAAGAGCTGCATTCAGGTTGGATGACAAGTTTTTAGATGAACTCCACGCCCGTATAGTGGAAGCACGCGCTGAGTTCCACGCTTCTCTAGGGCAAACGGGCAGGCCCGTCTCTGCCTCTGAGTCGGCTTTTGCTGAAGAAAGATATTCAGTCCAGAGTATTCCAAGTCGGGAGCACCTTGACGAATTAGTCCAAACGTCTTTCTGGGCAAGCCTTCGCAAGGAGGAGAGGCAGTTTGCCCAGTTCGCCGTCGGTTATGCTGGTAATACTGGATACCCATACGTGCTGGCTCTAGGGGAACTCAAGCCTTTTGACATAAGAAACTTGGTGAAGGTAGCCCCCGCTATCGGCAACCTAAAATCCGCCGCTATGGTTTACCCCGATGACAAAGGGGCGTTAGAAATCTGGGGGGTGGCTAATGATAATAACGCCCCTTTTATTGTTAAAGCGCTTGATCCGGGTCAACTCATAGTCTCTTATGCACACAGAAATATCGCCGTAATCTCAGGCGAAGAAGCGGTATTCATCAAAAGCGACTTGCACGATCGCGGCGCTGCCATCTGGTCAAAGTTGGGATTTAAGGACGCCCCCAGCAACATCGCAGTAATATCCGATCTACGGGTGAGCGTGCTCTTGGACACCCTGAGCACGATGCGTTCCCTTGCACGCGGCGGCGCGATCATTGTCGTGCCTGAAAACGGCGAGTGGAGGAATTCGATATCCTCAATTAATTACCAGGGGAGGCCCTCTTATTACGCGATGCGTGGGCTAATTAAAGAGTGGAATGAACTGGGAGATGAGCGGTATACCGAAGCAGGGATGCACAGGAGTTCCTCTATTCATTTAGAACTTAGGAGGCAAGCTGATTGCCTGGCACAGTTGACTAGTGTTGACGGGGCAACGGTGATTTCGAGGGAGTTAGACCTCATTGGTTTCGGCGCGAAGATCAAATATGATCCGAAATCTGATAACCCTCAAATTGTTTACAAACTTGACCCGCTTGAAGGCGAGGGCGCGATCACCGCTAAGGAAATGCACGAGCTTGGCGGTATGAGACACCAATCGGCAGCCAATTTTGTAGCTGAATGTCAGGAGGCTATCGCACTGGTGGTATCCGAAGACGGTAATGTAACCGCATTCGTTTGGAATGACGAAGCGGGTCATGTATTAGCTTTTGCGCGACTGGAATTAACCCTTTTCTGAAGGTGTCGTCGAGTATTGAATGAGCACTGACCGGTGAATTATTCGTTATTTTCTGAATAAATGTGCAAAGCCCTCAAGAGGTACTCGAATAATATTCGACTCAGCCACCCCTAATGATCCGGCAATTACCGTCACCCCTATACTCGACCACTATAAGTTTGTAGTTACCGGCCAGCAAGGGTTTAGAACTCCATCTTCCGTTTGCGGGCGGGGGGCCGTAATATTCGTCAGCCCTGTTGCCTCTACCGTTCATCACAATCACGTGGATACGGTTACCGCCGTCAGGCTTCGGCAGATTGTCTAAAGAGAGGCTGCCCCGCCCCGCGTCCGCCCCTTGGTCACCGGCTTCAGCTTCGCCTCCACCTCGAGTGATAGTAACAATCTCGCCGCGCTCCCGCGTTATAAAATCCTTCAGGATGTCTATGTTATTGAAAGTGAACTCCCCGAGCAGAGCTGCGCTATCGCTGGCGTCATAGAGTTGCGCCTTATACTTCCCTAAGGGCACGAGTAAGCCAGACCACCTGTAGATGCCATTGTCTAGAGTTAGACGTTGGGTTATTACGTTCCTGTCGTCATCACTCCTTTTTACTCGCAATTCGACTTCACTTGGCGGCGGATTAATTCCGTCAAGCTCCAATGGAAGTACCGTCTCGCTGCACCTCCCGACTGTCGGGATGACGTATAGGCTGCCGCGCGGCCGGCCTTGGTCCGCGCCGCCCGCGACCACGGCGAGAAGGAGAAGGCAGCCGAGCGTTAGAAGTCTGAGACTCGTTTTGTTTCTGGCATCCATAAGACTTCGCAAGGTTGAAAGTCGTTCTCGTCTTTCTCGTCATTAGAGCAAGACTCGAACGGAGACGCGTGGAACAATTGGTTGATGGCGAGGATTCGCGAGCGCGGCACGTGTTTGATCTGGAAATAATTTAGGCGGTCGTAGACCACCACCTCTGAATCGGTCTGGGCAATCAAATAGACGCAGTGCGTCCAACTAGGGTCGAGAAGACCGGGCGCGGTTCGGGGGTCGGAAGTCTCACCGCCTTGGCCGGTCGGAGCGTTACCCTCTGGCGTCCCTTTACTTGCCGGGCCGTCGAGTTTGAGCGACACCACCGGGTAGACGTAATAGCGCCTTAGCGCCACGTAGACGTAGCAGAACAGTAACAACTGGAAAAGAAACACTAAACTCAACGCTATAGCGGCAGCCCCGGCCCGGCCTCGACCGGGCGAGTTGATAGGCTTCCCGCGGGGGCTCATCGTCGTCCTCGCCTTTCTGAGAAAAAATAATATTTGAAAGGTTAAGGCCACAGCGGCCACCGTGTTTACTAAAAGCAAGGCGAAGAAGGTCGCGACACGGTCTTCCGCGCTGTGAGGATTTGCTACCGGGTTGAACCATCGATTCCACTTTTTGAATCCGGGCGAGTCCTTCTTGCTCTGCATGTACTTCCGATAGACACGTCCGACATTTTTAGCCCTGATCTCCAGCGAGGTTCGGCCCTGCCATTCTGCTCCGGGAGCATCAATGGGCTGTGCTTTCATCTGTTGGATGTCGGCGGCGTCTACTGGCTGGAATACGTCTCTAACGCTGGCGACATCAAACTCCACATAAATTATTATGCACAGGCAGACTACGAGAAGAAGGTTCAAGCCGTGCCGCAGCACAGGCTCGATCCTGAACCTGCTCCGGAATAATCGGGCTTCGGTGATGTAATCCTTCAGGCGTCTGACGGGGAGATGCAGTGCGAGGAGTAAGAACACAATGAGCAGGCAGGCTAGCGCCGCTCCGGATACAGGCCAATGTAACAACTCCGGCAGGTAATATCTGATATCCAACAGAAGCTGTGGGAGCGAGGTGATAACCGAAACGAAGTAGTCGGCAGCGAGCCTCATGTAATCAAGCGGCTGCCCCACCATCTCAACCCCCAGTAGCCTGAAGTAAGCCAAGTGGACTGTGAAGCCGAAGACATAGAGAGTCGCAGCGGCACCGACGGCCAGGGCCGATAAGTCTTTCAAAATCTCCAGCAGTGGCTTGTTCATAGCAGCACTAGGCGGCCTCAGTCGCCTGCCAGGATGAAGCCTGCCCAGAAAACTGGCTTCTGGTTTCTCATCTTCACTTTCACTTCCTTCAAAGCGCTAGCCGGGGAGCGCCCTTCGGCCAAGAGTTTGAAGAACTTCGAGATGAATACGTCTGTGACCGCGTCGTCCCTAATCCTCCACTGAGTGAGCAGCAGTTGCTTACTGCCAGCCGCGAAGAACGCGCCCGTCAGATTCGAGAAAGATTCGCCGTAAGAGCAGACACAAAAGCTGATCGTCGCGGTGCGGTAGCTGCCATCCTTCTGTGGGTCTAAAGGCGTAATCTGCCCCATGGTGTAGTTATCGTCTGCCGGCGCAGTCTCGCAAGAAGACAGCACCGTAACCTCAGCCCGGTTACGCAGCTTGGACACGATCTCCTGGCTGGTCAGACGGCCGTTCTCACCCTCGCCTTTTCCGAACGTCAGGTAGAAGCTCCCGTCTACACCCGGCACGGAGTAGTTGTGCGTGGCGAAGTGCAGGAAGCGGGCGTCGGCTATCTTTTTGGCTTGCCGGTAAATCTCCGCCTCGGTCGCGTTGGGCTTATTCGGAATGTTCCGGGCAAAACTCCGGGCGGCGTTCTCGATTTCGGTCTCGGTGTGGATAAGCTCATCCCCTTCGCTCCCGGCGTAGCCGAACCCAGCGTAGTCGCTCTGGTAAGCAGTCGCCCGCCCGCCTTGAGCCAGCCGCCTCTGGCGCAAGTGGTAGAAGACGGTCGCCGAGGGCACGTAGGTGATGTGGAAGGCGTCCATCATTCTCTGCCCCCCACCCCACGGGACGATATCGAACGGTAAGGCTGATAGGTTCTGATCTGCCGCGATAATCAGACGCTTCCCCGGGGTGAGATTAAGCGGCGCAATCAGGTCGCTATATATCTCGTTCAAAGCCTTGGAGGCATCCTCCAGGGAGCCACCTGAAGCTATCGCCCCCTTCAGCCCCTCTATTACGTCGAAGAGCCTCGCAGTCATTATCCTGGTCTTGACTACCGGCGACTGATTGGGCGGATCGTTCTTCTGTATCTTCCACACAAAGACGCTCCGTCCGTTGTTCGTGTAGACGAACGAGAGAAGGATCTCATCATCGGTGAGCGCCTCACGGACTCTGCTAAGGGGCACTATTTCGCCGGCCATATTGGTGTATTCCGGCAGGTATTTGGCTATCTCCGAATCTAGTGTTGTGATGAGCCCGTCCTTTTCCGTGGGGCCTGATAGATTCCCAGTCGCAAACCGCAGTCTGTTCCGCTCCATTCTCTCCTGCTTGACTTGCGTTAACAGGGCTTCGACCCGCTGCCGCGCTGTCTGGTCTAGGCGCGATAAAGCGCTGCCGACCAACTCCGCACGGAGCAGCCGCGATTTGATCTTCTCGGTCATCTCCCAGCCCAAGTCCAGGCAGTTGTTGGCCCGGCAGATCTCGGGGCGCACTTGGTGGGTGTTCATCATGAACTTCGCGTAGTTGCGAGTCATGTCCTTCAACACGGTGGACTTCCTTATCGCCTCCTCCTTGGCGTCGGACGGGTCGATGGTCGTAAACGGGTCGGCGAAGTTCGCGAATGTCTGGTAGACCTGCATGGCGGCTAGGAAGTTGTTCTGGTCGTAGAAGCCGCCGGCCGAGTCGGCGAGTTCGAGGAAGGCGTGCTCATACCTGCCCTCGGCGAATGCCGCTTGGAACTCGCCGAGGTAATTCCCGTAAGGCGGGGTGTCGCGCCTCGGGCCCGGTGACTGTGGGTTGCGACGTCTGCCCTGCCTGCTGTAGCCGCCCTGTGCTTTAGCCGCAGCACCGGGAGGGGCAGGCGGATATGCCGGCACCGATTCACAGCAGAACACAGCGACCAGAAGTAATGCCAGAGAGTATTTAAGGTGACCTCGAAGCCTTCGATTTCTGGACATATTCCTCCTGCGACAGGGCCGGCAATACACACAGGGGAGCTTTCCGCAAGCATATGCGGGTGCTCAACTACAGATCAGGGGGATTAGTAAAGGGGGGAAGAATGCGAGGGTAAGAATTAATAACAGAACCTTAGCTAAACGCGTAACCAGGTTCCAACTTCTTGGATGTTAGAACGACCGCTCCCAGTTGTTTGTTTCAGCATGCTTCTAGCCTACATGAATAGAACTCTTCCGTTTCAGCAACTCAGTAGGCTCACTATCTCCTGCTCTAAACTCGATTTGAGGGGGTTGAAATCTGGTGGCTCTGCTGTACGTTCGGCGAGGCGGACATTCCCAGCAATCTCACCGAAATAAAATTCGATACTCGTTATATTAACCGCCTCCCGTAACTCATCCAGCGGATCAGTCTCCCATAGGGGAATCATTCGCGCCGTGTCTCTGTGGGACAAGATCGCTTTCAACGGGAACAGGTCGAAGAGCTGCACCATCTTCCTGTCAAACGTCAAAAAATATGGGATCAGGACGTCGCCGTGCCCCGAGAGCATCGACTGCCGCTCCATCATCCGGAAGAGCATCAGGTCCCACGACATGTTCCTCAACTCCTTCAGGAGTCCCTGCGCCTCGCCCGCTGGCCGAGGGCGAATCTTTCCGAAGAAAGCCAGTCCCGCCCGGTTCTTAAAATAATTGAAGGCGATGATGGACTCGCGCACCAGGAGAATCCTCAACTCGTAATGCATGAACCCGTATAACTCTTCCACCTTCCGGGCGAGCCTTTTTGTCCCGCCGCCATACTCAATCTCTACGATCTTCAACAAGAGGATGTACAGCGTCTCGTTCAGGGGGAGAAACTCCGCGTTCAGCCCTTCCCTGTAATGCTCGTCGTATAACTCGTGGAGTTTCTCGTCGGCTTTCACGTCGAGCTCTCGGTCGCCGATCGTGGCCCTTACTTCACCCGAGTTTTGATACTCCTTCAGGTCGAGGTAATCGAGCTTCATGACGGAGCGCAAATTCCTGCGGATGGACCGGACGCGGCTGCCGTCGTAGAAGCCCTGCGCGTTCTCCAGGGCGTAAAAGTTGTAGCCGAAGTTGACCCGCTCTGTCGTGACCACAAAATCGAGTACCTCCTTTATTCTCTCCCTATTGGGTCCCGGCCTGTTCTCAACAAAGCCTTCGACGTAGCTGGCGACGTTCGTATCAAACTCCACTGTAGAGTCCACCTGAACGTTTGACTCCAGCCCCAGCCACTGCTCCGTGGCGATATGCTGATTAAGAAAGTACAGATTGTCGTGAGCGAATAGCGGGCGCAGGAAGCCCCCTTTAGGGAAGTTGCGGGGCCAGCTCTTAGAGGGCAAAACCGTGTCCGTCGTTTCGCGCTGGGAGTAGATGAGCGTGCAGTCGTGTAGGTAAGCAATAGACCGGTGCCATATTTCAGTCACCTCTTGCGTGTCTCTCGCCTTTTGTATGTCGGCACCGAGATCAGAGAGTATGTTCCAATCAACGCTCATTAGCACCAGAGAAGTCTAACGCCACGTGCTTTAGCTTCGGCGTGAGAATTATCCCAATATAGGCTTCCACGCGGCATCTTTGGCAACAGACCCCAGCGACTTTATATGCGAGAAAATTTCCACACCGAACATTATCAGACTCCGGCGGATTGCCCATAGGTTGGTGACTATTCAGCAGGCAGAATTGTAGATTAGCCCTTCTTATTTCTTCAGATGCTCATTTCGTTTCGGTGGCACGAACTCTGGTAGGCTTTAGCAGCGGAGAGCAGGCATGAGGATCTTCCCGGCATACACACTCTTGATCGTTTCCATCACACTGTGGCCTTGCTTCCTCATCGTCGAGATATAACTCCTCATCCGACAGAACTCTTCCGCTCCTTTCTCAGTTCTGAAGCAGCCTGAGACCTTCTGCTTCACCTTCAACATTCTCAAATCATGCTCCGCCTGATTATTATCAAACGGCACTCTGAAATCGGTCATGAAGAGTTGGATGTGCTCTCGCTTAGCACTCAATCTGTTCGCCAGTTTCCTGGCTGCTGCCACTATTGGCGACTCCCTGGGTCGTCGAGTCTTGCTGCCGCTTTTCTAGGTTTTATCATTCAGAACCTCATCAGATTTATTCAAGTAGAAACATCTAATGCCTGTGTTGACCGGGCCGCCGCGAGGCACTGGCAGAAACCATTCAAGTCTCGCTTCGGCGGCTCCGGTCGAACACATTGTTAGGCGACAATTGGGCGATCATCTGTTCCACGATTTCGGTCACAGGCCGCATGGTCTCGATCTTTGTGGCTGGAATCGCCATGTAGATGGCGTACCGCTCGCGGATGACGGTCTCCTCTCTTTCAGGGGA
>Ga0126311_10000031_pt1 | contig 76327 bp, 65 predicted proteins | sample Plot61_FD_92539 | JGI IMG/M metagenome (GOLD analysis project Ga0126311, IMG submission 92539) | Serpentine soil microbial communities from UC McLaughlin Reserve, CA, USA - Plot61 | ecosystem: Environmental > Terrestrial > Soil > Grasslands | place: USA: UC McLaughlin Reserve, Lake County... | reverse complement strand
GAGGAGTTCGCCCGCGACGTCGTGCTGCTCAAGTACGTCGGCATCAACCCGATCGTCGTGCACGGCGGCGGGCCGGATATCACCGCGTACATGAAGCGGCTCGACATGCCGGTCGAGTTCGTCGACGGCCTGCGCGTGTCCGACGCCCCGACGGTCGAGATCGCGAAGATGGTGCTCGTCGGCAAGGTCAACAAGGACATCGTCCTGCGGATCAACCGCCACGGGCAGCCGGCGATCGGGCTGTGTGGGGACGACGGGCTGCTGTTCCGCGCGGCGCGCCAGGCGGCGCCGAGCGGCGAGGACATCGGCTTCGTCGGCAGCATCGAGAAGGTCGAGACGGGTGTGATCCACCACGTCGCGCAGGACTACATCCCGGTCGTCGCGTCGGTCGGCTCCGACCGGGAGGGTCACTCGTACAACATCAACGCCGACGAGGCGGCCGGCAAGCTCGCGCGCGAGCTGGGCGCCTACAAGGTGATGTTCCTGACCGACGTGCGCGGCTGGCTGAGAGATCCCGCCGATCCCGAGAGCGTCATCTCGGAAGTCGGTGCGGATGACGTCGAGACCGCTCTGGAGACGATCGAGGGCGGCATGCGCCCGAAGCTCGCGGCGTGCGTCGACGCGATCCACGGCGGCGTCAGCCACGCGCACATCGTCGACGGCCGCATCCCGCACTCGCTGCTGCTGGAGCTGTTCACCGATGCGGGCATCGGCACGAAGGTGCGGCCGGCTGCATGAGCCTGACCGAGCTGCAGGCGATCGAGGCCGCCCACGTCATCCCGTCGTATGCGCGGATGCCCGTGGAGATCGTGCGCGGGGCCGGCACGCGGCTGTGGGACGCTGACGAGAACGAGTACCTCGACTTCCTCTCCGGCATCTCGGTGCTGAACGTCGGCCACTGCCATCCCGCAGTGGTGGAGGCGGTGCGTGAGCAGGTCGGCACGCTCACGCACGTCACGAACCTCTTCTACACGGAGCCGGCGATGCGGCTGGCGGAGCGGCTGGCGGGCAGCTCGCTCGGCGGCAAGGTCTTCTTCTGCAACTCCGGCGCGGAGGCGAACGAGGCGGCTATCAAGCTCGTGCGCAAGGCGAAGCCGGGGGGTGAGATCGTCGTCGTGCACGGCGCCTTCCACGGGCGCACGTACGGGGCGCTGTCCGCCACGCCGCAGGAGTCCAAGCAGGCGCCGTTCGCACCGCTGGTGCCCGGCTTCGTCGTCGTCGCGCCCGAGCCGGCCGCGCTGGAGGCGGCGGTGCACGAGGACACTGCGGCCGTGCTGCTGGAGCCGGTCCAGGGGGAGACGGGTGTGCGCGCTCTCTCGGAGGAGCTGCTGGCTGCCGCTCGCGCGGCGTGCGACCGCGTCGGTGCGGCGCTCGTATTCGACGAGATCCAGACCGGGATGGGGCGCACCGGCACGCTGTGGGCGTATGAGCAGACGGGCGTCACACCCGACGCGCTGACGACCGCCAAGGCGTTGGGCGGCGGTCTGCCGATCGGCGCCCTTGTGACCGGCCCGCGGCTGGCAGACACGTTTCAGCCCGGCGACCACGGCTCGACGTTCGCCGGCGGGCCGCTCGTCGCCGCCGCCGCGAACGCCGCCTTCGACGTTCTTGAAGACCCAGCGCTGCTGGCATCCGTGCGCGAGCTGGGAGAGCGGCTGCGCGCCGGCCTCGCCGCGCTCCCCGGCGCGACGAACGTGCGCGGACGGGGCCTGATGGTCGCGTTCGACGCCGACGACGCGCCCGGCCTCGTGCGGCGCGCGCTGCTGGAGGAGCGGATCGTCCTCAACGCGACCGGCCCCGCCACCGTGCGCCTGCTGCCTGCCCTGATCGTGACCGCCGAGGAGATCGACGACGCGCTCGCGCGCATCGGCCGGCTCCTGAGTGCGGTCCTCGCGTAACCTTCCCGCCGCCCATGACCGAGACCGAGCACACCGAGGTACACCAGATCGCCACCGCGCCCGCGCGGACGGCGTCCTACGAGGCCGACCCGAACGAGGTCAGCCGCGTCCTGCTGCTCTACTCGGGGGGACTCGACACGAGCGTCATGCTCAAGTGGATCCAGGACGAGTACGGAGCGGAGGTCGTCTGCCTCACCGTCAACCTCGGCCAGCCCGGCGAGGACTACGACGTCGTCAAGGGCAAGGCGCTGCAGCTCGGCGCGATCGAGTGCCATGTCGTCGACGCGCGCGAGCAGTTCGCGCAGGACTTCCTCGTGCCGGCGATCAAGGCCAACGCTTTGTATGGCGGCGGCTATCCGCTCTTCACCGCGCTCGGACGCCCGCTGATCGCGCAGCTCGCGGTCGACTATGCGCGCCAGTCCGGCTGCGACACGATCGCCCACGGCTGCACCGGCAAGGGCAACGACCAGGTCCGCATCGAGACGACGATCGCGACGCTCGCGCCCGAGCTGAAGGTGATCGCGCCGGTGCGCTCGTGGCAGATGGGCCGCGAGGAGGAGATCGCCTACGCGCGCGAGCACGGGATCCCCGTCAAGGGCGGGACCGAGGTCGCGCCGTACTCGATCGACGACAACCTGTGGGGCCGCTCGTCCGAGGGCCGCTGGATCGAGGACCTCTCGCATGCGCCGGAGGACGACGTCTTCCAGCTCGTGACGCGCCCCGAGGAGGCGCCGGACGAGTCCGAGGTCGTGACGGTGACGTTCGAGGCCGGCGTGCCGGTCGCGTTCAACGGCGAGCGCCTGGAGCTCGTGGAGCTGCTGGAGCGCGCGGCCGACGTCGGCTGCAAGCACGGCGTCGGGATCGTCGACCACATCGAGGATCGCATCGTCGGCCTCAAGGTGCGCGACATCTACGAGGTGCCGGCCGCGGCGATCGTGCTCACCGCCCACCAGGAGCTCGAGCACCTCGTCGGCACGATCCATCAGAACCAGTTCAAGACGGGCCTCGACCAGAAGTGGGGCTACCTCGTCTACGCCGGCCTGTGGTGGGAGCCGCTGCGCACCGACCTCGACGCCTACATGGACGCCGTCAATGCGCAGGTCACCGGGACGATCGGGCTGAAGCTCTACAAGGGCTCGGTGCGGGTCGTCACGCGCGAGTCGCCGAACGCCGTCTACGACGCCTCGCTGGCATCGTTCGCCGAGTCGGGCGGGCTGTTCGCGCAGACCGCCTCGCCCGGCTTTATCGAGCTGTGGTCGCTGCAGTCACGGCTGGCGCATCGCTTGCGCCAGCGTGGCTGATCGCGCTCGCATGGCGCGCCGAGACGAGGGGTAGGCTCGAACCGTGCGCGGGCTCTTCTACCAGGCACTCGGCTTTCTCGTGTGGAAGGGGTTCGTCGCGGACCTGCGGCGTCGCGCCCGCATCGCCGCGAAGCGTGCGGGCATCGCTGCACTGCTGGCGGTCGCCGTCTCCGCGCTGATCCTGCTCACGCAACGACCTGGCGACAACGGGCACTGAACGCCGCTCGGGCGGCCACGCGCGCAGCAACGTGCCGTTCACGCGGCGTCCGCTATCGGGCGTACTCTCCCGACAGTGAGCGCCGGACCGACGGCGTCCCGGCCACCATCTCGGATGCACGTTTCCATGCCGCCTGAAATTCCTCCGCCCGACGACGAGCGGAGGCCCTCGCCCTCGGAGGGCAACGTCGTCGACTCCAAGGTGCTCGCCGAGCGCCGCGCTCAGCGCGCGGAGCAGGCCGAGCAGTCTGCCGCGCGCCGCGCGGCCGACGCACAGGTGCTCGCGGCGGAGCTGGCACGCGAGCGCGCCCGCCTCGAGGCCGAACGCGACGCCGCCCGGGCAGAGGCATCCGCAGCACGAGAGGGGGCCGACGCGGCGATCGCCGAAGCGCGCCACCTGCAGACCGAGCGCGACACGCTGCGGACGGCGTTGGACGAGGCCCGCGCCGAGCGCGACGCTCTGGCGGCGCGCGCCGCGGTCCCTCGCGCGCCGGCTGACGATGCACCGACGGCGAGCGAGCCGGCAGCGCCCGACGATGTGCGCACGTCCGTCAACGGCAGCACGAACGGCGCCGCTGCTGGCCACAGCGTGTTGCCGCCCTCGTGGCCGGCTGCGCTGCGTCGTGAGCTGACGGTTGCACGCACGGCGGCTGCGATCGCTTCGCCCGGTATCGCTCGCGTCGTACCGACGACGCCGGTGCCGGGACTTGCGCGCGAGCGGCGTCTGGTCGCGCAGCGGGCGGCGTCGGGGCCGAAGGTGTTGCCAGGCGGCGCGACTCAGCAGCGCAGAGGCGACCGTGCAGCGCCGATCACGGCGCTCGCGCTCGAGCGTGAGCGCTCCAGTCGCCTGCAGGCTCAGCTCGACAGCAGCCTTGCCGTGCAGCGTGAGTTGCGTACGCACATCGCCGCGCTGCAGCGCGCGGTGCATCAGCGTGTCGAGGCCGAGCGCCGCATCGAAACGGCGCTGCGTCGCGTCCGCGAGGAGCTGACGGCCGCGAGCACGTTCGCGGCGGAGCAGCCGAAGGCGCCAGTGCAGCCTGTCTCGGCACACCACGCCGCTGCCGGATCGCCGCCCGGCGCCGCAGCCGGCACCGCGGCGCCGGGGGTCGTGCCGATGCCGCCGGCCGACGCAGACGCTTCCGCAGCTGCGTCCACGCCGCGTACCGTCGTGCCGGCGATCCCCGCTTCGCAGGACACCCCAAGCGCTCCAGCCGCAGCTGTGGCGCCAAGCGTCCCACCGGCATCCACTCCCTCGGATGCGCCACCGGTGGTGGCGACGAGCCAGGTGGCAGTCGCATCCGCACGGACCGCCACCCTCGACCCGTTGCGGCTCAGCGCCGCGCGCGAGCGCCTGCGCGCGGCTGCGCCGGCCGTCGCTCCGCTCGACGCGCTGCCCGCCGGACCACCGGCGCCTTGGCTGGCCGCCGCGCTCCAGGGACTGCTGGCGAGCGAGCCCGCGACGGCCGGCCGGATCGTCGTCGGCCTGCTCCCGGCGCAGGGCCTCGTGGCCGACCGTCCGCTGCGCTATGACCTCCTGCTGGCCGGCCGCGGCTGTCTCGCGGTCGACGTCGAGCCCGGTGGGCCCGTCACGGTCGTCCCGCGTTCGGCGCCGCGTCCGCACAGCGCACGAGATCTCAGCGTCGCCGGCGATGCCGCCGGCCTTGCGCGCCTGCTGCACGGGCGTCGCAAGCTGCTCCGCAGGCCAGCGCGCGTGCGCGGCGGGCGCAAGGCGCTGCGCGAGCTGCGCCGCCTCGCACGCGCACCGCTCGGTGTGCGTGACCTCGGCAGCGCCGGCGTCACGCTCGAACCGGCTCTCGCGCTGCGGCTCGTCGCGCTCGCGATCGATCCGGCGGCCACGCGGGGCGAGCGCTTCACGATCGCACACGCGCCGCTTGCCGGCGGTCCCGTCGACGCGTGGCTGCGAATCGCTGACGGCGGCCCGCCGGAGGTCTGTGATAGCCCGCCCGCCGAGCCGACCCGCCTCACGTTCCGCTGCACCCGCGGCGCGCTGCTGGCGCTGATCGCCGGCGTCGAGCCGCCGGCCGGTGAGTCCGGCTCGTTCGACGGTGACGATGCCGCTCTCACGCTTCTGCGCAACTGGATCGCGCAGACAGAGCACCCCGCCGTCTGAGCGCTGCGACGCGCAGCCGCGAGGCGGTTTCAAGCAGCTCTGCGGACGAGCTGCGACGAAAGCGTTCCAATCCGCCGAAGATCGCGGATCAGGCGCCGACGTGCCCCTACGATGCCGCGCGTCGTCAGGGCCGCACACCTCCAGAACTGTCGGGACGTCGGGTCCCGGCCGGGGTCTCCGCCCCGAGAAAGGAGGTGAGGACGATCGAGTCCACCCTGACGATGGTGGTGCTCTTGCTTCTGATCTTCTGGATCACACGCAGGTAGCGCCACAGCCCGGCGTCCTAAGCGGGGGCGCCGGGCTCTTTAACGAGGAGAGCCCGGAGTAAGCGGCTCCGGGCTCCCAGAGATGAGGACTATCGTGCTCACCCTGACTCGGCAATCGTAGCGGGATCATCGGCGAGCGCAAGCGAGCACGCGAGATGTGATCTAGCGAGCCGTCCGCCGAGAAACCCCGGAAAACGCGGGAATGAGCCCTGACGGGAGGGGGCGAATCGTCCGAGGTGGGGCCTACCATGGACCGCCCGTGACGCCCTCGTCCTGCGCCCACCTCCACGTCCACTCCGAGTACTCGTTGCTCGACGGGGCGTGCAAGATCGATGCGCTGGCGGCGCGGGCGGCGGCGTTCGACCAGCCGGCGCTCGGCTTGACCGACCACGGCGTCATGAACGGCTCGGTCGAGCTGTTCAAAGCGTGCAAGAAGCACGGGATCAAGCCGCTGCTGGGCTGCGAGGTCTACGTCGTCGACGACCGCCACCACCGCGAGGGGCGCGTCGAGCGCAACCACCTCACCTTGCTGGCCGAGAACGCGACCGGCTATCGCAACCTCGTCAAGCTGTCCTCGGCCGGCTTCCTTGAGGGACTGCATCGCGGCAAGCCCGGCGTCGACCTCGAGATCATGTCTCAGCACAGCGAGGGCATCATCGTGCTGACCGGCTGCCTCGCCTCGCGCTTCTGCCAGCGGCTCGTGCAGGATCGCCCCGACGAGGCGCGCGCGCATGTCGACGACCTGATGCAGGCGTTCGGCCGCGATCAGGTCTACTTCGAGGTGCAGAAGAACGGCATCGCCGACCAGAACAAGGCGAACGAGGGGATCGTGCGGATCGCCGGCGAGGTCGGCCGCCCGCTCGTCGGCACCGGCGACGTGCACTACCTCCGCAAGGAGGACTACCACCACCACACTGCCCTGCTGTGCGTGCAGACGAAGTCGACGCTCGCTGAGCCCAAGATGACGTTCGACACGAACGAGTTCTATTTGAAGTCGAACGACGAGATGGCCGACGCATTTGCGGAATATCCAGACGCGCTGCCGACCACGCTGGAGATCGCCGAGCGCTGCGACGTCGAGATCGAGCTCGGCCAACAGCTGATCCCGAGATATCCCACGCCGAATGGCGAGGACGAGAGAAGCTACCTGCGCGCGCTCGTGATGGAGGGCCTGCGCGAGCGTTACGGCGATCCGCCGCCGGCCGACGCGATCGAGCGGATGGAGATGGAGCTCGCCGTCATCGACAAGATGGGCTTCAACGCCTACTTCCTGATCGTGTGGGACTTCGTCAAGTACGCGAAGGACAACGGGATAGCGGTCGGTCCGGGCCGCGGCAGTGCCGCTGGCTCGATCGTCTCGTACTCGCTGCGGATCACCGATGTCGACCCGCTCCGCTACGACCTGCTGTTCGAGCGCTTCCTCAACCCCGAGCGCGTCTCGATGCCGGATATCGACATCGACTTCTCCGTGCGCGGCCGCGAGCGCGTGATCCGCTACGTCACGGACAAATATGGAAGAGAGTCCGTCGCGCAGATCGTCACGTTCGGCAAGATGTTCCCGCGCGCGGCGACGCGCGACGCGGCGCGCGTGCTGGGCCACGACTACGGCGCCGGCGACCGCCTCGCGAAGCTGATCCCCGACCCGATCATGGGTCGGCCGCCGTCGTTCGAGGACTGCCTGCAGCCGGGCGAGGAGCTGCGCAAGGCGGTCGACAGCGACCCGGTCGCGAGACAAATCGTCGACGTCGCGAAGGGTCTGGAGGGGATCGTGCGCAACTCCTCGATCCACGCCGCCGCCGTCGTGATCGCCGACCGGCCGCTGACCGACATCGTGCCGCTGCAGCTCGCCGACGCCGGCACTGACGAGAACAACGACAAGGTCTACCGCACCGTCACGCAGTTCTCGATGAAGCCGGTCGAGGAGCTCGGCCTGCTGAAGATGGACTTCCTCGGGCTGCGCAACCTGGACGTGATCGAGGACGCGCTCGACATCGTCGAGCGCTCCAGCGGCGAGCGGCCGGACATGACGACGCTGCCGCTCGACGACGCCAAGACGTACGCGATGCTCGCGGCCGGCGACTCGATCGGCGTCTTCCAGTTCGAGTCTGAGGGCATGCGCGAGGCGCTCAAGAAGGTCCGCCCGACCGAGTTCGAGGACCTCGTCGCGCTCGTCGCGCTCTACCGCCCGGGCGCGATGGACCAGATCCCGACGTACGCGCGCGGCAAGCGCGATCCGGACTCGGTCACGTACCTCGACGACCGTCTCAGGCCGATCGTCGAGTCGACGAAGGGCGTGATCCTCTACCAGGAGCAGGCGATGCAGATCGCCAAGTCGCTCGCCGGCTTCAGCGGCGCGAAGGCGGACGACCTGCGCAAGGCGATCGGCAAGAAGAACCGCGCCGCGATGGCGGAACTGAAGCCGGAGTTCGTCGCCGGCTGTCAGGCGTCGGGCGTGTCGGGGTCGACGATCGAGACGCTGTGGCAGACCAACGAGAAGTCGGCCGACTACTCGTTCAACAAGTCCCACGCCGCGTGCTACGCGCTGATCTCCTACCGCACCGCCTGGCTGAAGGCCAACTACCCGGCCGAGTACATGGCGGCGCTGATCTCTTCCGTGATGGACACGAAGGACAAGGTCCCGTTCTTCGTCGCGCAGACGGAGCAGATGGGGATCGAGATCCTGCCGCCGGACGTCAACGAGTCCGACCACGAGTTCATGGTCGTCGAGGGCCGCATCCGCTTCGGGCTCGACGCCGTCAAGGGCGTCGGCTTCTCGGCGGTGGAGGCGATGAAGCGGGCGCGCGAGGACGGGCCGTTCGCCTCGATATGGGACTTCTGCGAACGCGTCGACGGGCGCACCGTCAACAAGAAGGCGATCGAGGCGCTGATCAAGTGCGGCGCGTTCGGCTCGACCGGGGCGACCCGCAAGGGCATGCTCGCCGTGCTCGAGCAGGCGCAGGGGGCCGGCCAGAAGTCCCAGCAGGACGCGCAGATCGGCCAGGGCTCGATCTTCGACCTCGGGATGGAAGACGCCGGCGCCGCCAACGGCGCAGCCGCTGCGTTCGCCGCTCCGAGCCATCCGCCGATCCCGAGCGAAGAGTTCGAGCAGGCGGAGCTGTTGGCGGTCGAGAAGGAGTCGATCGGCCTGTTCGTCTCCGCCCATCCGCTGAAGGCCGTGCGCGAGGCGATGCGCCTGAGAGTCGACTGCCCGCTCGCACAGCTGTCCGGTCGCCGCGACGGCGAGTGGGTCACCGTCGGCGGGATCATCACGCAGGGCAAGAAGATCCGCACGAAGAGAGGCGACCACATGATGTTCGCCACGCTCGACGACCTCGAAGGCAGCGTCGAGCTGCTGATCTTCGGCAGAGCGCTTGCGGCCTACGAGGAAGCGCTCGCGCTCGACTCGGTCGTGCTCGTGCGCGGCAAGGTCGACCACAAGGACGCCAACTCGACCTGCGTGATCCTCCAGGAGGCCACCAGATTCGAGCCGACCGAGGCCGAGGTCGAAAGAGCGCGCGAGCAGGCGCGTGCGATCCCGGTCGGCCCGCCGCCGGTGCGCCTGCGGCTCGACGCGACCGCGCTTCCGGCCAGCGTGATCGAGGACCTGAAAGCACTGATCTCCCTGCATCCGGGCGAGTCCGACGTCCTGCTCGACCTGCAGACCTCGCGCGGGCAGCGCAAGCTCAAGCTCGGCCCCGAGTACCGCGTCGCGGCGACGAACGCCGCCCTGCGCGCCGAGCTCGACCACCTGCTCGGCTCGGCGATGCTCGACGCCGTCGCGGCGTAGCGGGCGCGGCGCCCTACAGGTCCCGCCGCGCGAAGCCCCACGCCGCGATCGCCAGGGCGAGCGCGACGTAGGCGAGCGCCCACAGGTCGAGCCCCGGTCCGCCCGCGTGCGAGGAGCCGAACGGTCCGAGCTGGATCAGCGCGCCCGTGAAGCCCGACTGGTCTGCCGTCAGCGCGTGCAGGCCAGCCTGGTAGAGCGCCTCGAACGGCAGCGCGATCGCGATCGTGTGCGCGATCTGGCCGAGCGAGTGCGATCCGATCCCGTCGGCGATCGACTGCATCAAACCGGCGACGAGGCCCGCGCCGAACAGCATGAATGTGACGATTCCGTTCGCCGTCGCCGACAGGAACACGGAGCCGAGCAGCGCCAGCGCCACGATCACCGCGCTGGCGCCCATCAGCGCGAGGCCCGGTCCGACGATCGCATCCGGCCAGCGGTCCGAGGCCTGGTGAACGATCAGCGTCGTTGCCGCATAGACGAGCGCCACGTAGACCGCGCACACCGACGCCGCAGCGGCGAAGCGACCCAGCAGCAGCGAGGTGCGCCCGAGCGGCCGCACGACGAGCGGCTGCAGCAGACCGCGCTCGGCGTCGCCGCGCACCGCGCCGAGCGTCAGGAAGACCGCCAGCACGGTGGCGAGGAAGAGAATCGCGAACATCGCGAGGCCGAGCATCGTGCTCGCCACCAGCCCGGTCGCGTCGAGCGTCCCGATGTCGCGACCGACCGTGAAGTCGCCGCTGCTCTCGAACACCTTGGCGGTCGCGAAGGCGAACAGGCCAAGGAACAGCAGCGTCAGCAGCAGCACGACGGCGAACACGCGCCGCCGTACGCTCTCGCGCAGCGCGTAGCCGGCGACGACAACCACGCCGCTCACGCCGCGCCCTCCTGCTGGTCGCCCACCGCGTCAAGGTAGGCCTCCTCCAGCGAGCTCGTCACCACGCGCACGCCGTAGATCCGCTCGCCGTCGCGCACGAGGTCCGCGACCAGTTCAGGTACCTGCTCGCGCGATGCCTGCGCGAAGCGCCGCACACCGCCGGCCGTCTCGATCTCGACGCCGCCGGCGTGCACCAGCTCGGAGGGGCGACCGGCGGCGACCACCTGTCCGTCGACGAGGATCGCGACGCGGTCGCACACCAGCTCGACCTCGCTCAGCAGGTGCGAGTTGAGCAGCACCGCGACACCCTGCCCACGCAGCCGCTCCAGCAGCTCGCGCACCATCCGCCGCCCGACGGGATCCAATGCGCTCGTCGGCTCGTCGAGCAGCAGAAGCCTGGGCCCGCCGATCAACGCCTGCGCGAGCCCGAGCCGCTGCTGCATGCCCTTCGACATCGCCTCGACGCGGCGATCGCGTGCGTGCAGCAGGTCGACCTGCTCCAGCAGCGCAGCGCGTTCTGCGGCGCCGCCGTTTGAGCCGGCAAGCCGCTGGTGCAGCGCAAGCACCTCTTCGGCGCGCGCCCAGCCGGGGAAGCGGAACAGCTCGGCGAGATAGCCGAGCGCGCGACGCGCCTCGCGTGAACCGGCAGGTGCGCCGCAGACCGCGGCGTTGCCGCCGCTCGGGCGCACGAGCCCACAGGCGATCTTCACGAGCGTCGACTTGCCGGCCCCGTTGGGGCCGAGCAGGCCGACCAGCTCGCCCGCGCCGATCTCCAGGTCGACGCCGTCGAGCGCGGTCGTGCGGCCGTAGGCCTTGCGCAGCGCCGTGACGGAGAGGGCGGGATCCACGCGGGCGCAGTCTAGTGGCGCCTTGTGCCCGCCCGCGAGGGGCGCCGGCGCCGGCCGCTCAGCCGCGGGCGCCGTTGGGCCCGCGCCAGCGCCGTGCAAACGGCAGCCGCCAGCTATGCGGCGCAATCAGCGCCTGCATCGCCTCCGGTCCCCACGACCCGGGCGCATACGTGTGCAGGGGAGAGGGATGCTCGAGCAGCGGCTCGGAGATCTCCCACAGGCGCTCGATTCCCTCGGCGGTCGTGAAGAGGGTGTGGTCGCCGACCATCGCATCGTGGATGAGGCGCTCGTAGGCCTCCAACGCGTCGTCGTCTGCGCCGGTCTCCTCGAGCGAGAACTGCATGCTCATCTTGTCCAGCTGCATCCCGGGCCCTGGCCGCTTGCCGTAGAAGGAGAGCGACAGGCGCGAGGATTCGTCGAGATCGAACGTGAGGTGGTCGGGTCCGAACTCGCCCACGCCTGAGCCGGCGGGGAACATCCCCGCCGGCGGCTCGTGGTAGGAGATCGAGATGATGCGCGCGCTCTCGGCCAGCCGCTTGCCGGTGCGCAGGTAGAACGGCACGCCTGACCAGCGCCAGCTGTCGACCTCGCAGCGCAGCGCGACGAACGTCTCCGCGTCCGAGTCGGCCGCGACGCCCGGCTCTGAGCGGTAGCCCTCATACTGGCCGCGCACGACCCAGGCCGGGTCGAGCGGCTTCAGCGAGCGGAAGACCTTGTTCTTCTCCTCCGTGATCGCGCGCGGCTCCAGCGCCGTCGGCGGCTCCATCGCGACGAACGCGAGGATCTGCATCAGGTGGGTGACGACCATGTCGCGGTAGGCGCCGGTTCTCTCGTAGAAGCCGGCACGCGTGCCGATCGAGAGGGTCTCCGGCACGTCGATCTGCACGTGGTCGATGTGCTGACGGTTCCAGATCGGCTCGAACAGGCCGTTCGCGAAGCGCATCGCGAGGATGTTCTGCGCCGCCTCCTTGCCAAGGAAGTGGTCGATGCGGAAGACCTGGTGCTCGCCGAAGACCTCATGCACCTCGGCGTTCAGCGCACGGGCGCTCTCGAGGTCGGTGCCGAACGGCTTCTCCATGATCACGCGCGCGTTCTCGACGAGGCCGGCGTCGCCGAGCAATCGCACAGTCTCGCCGGCGGCGGCCGGCGGGACGCTCAGGTAGTGCAGCAGCCGCGTGCTGTGCCCGCAGTCCTCGACTGCCTCGCGCACGGCCCGGCCGAGCCCGTCGGCACCCGCGTCGTGCGGCACGTACGTGAGCCGCCGGGCGAAGTCGGCCCACTGCTCGTCGGAGAAGCGGTGGCGTGCGAAGTCGTCGGCGGCGCGCCGCGCGAGTGCGCGGAAGCCGTCGTCGTCGAGCGTGTCGAGCGAGGTGCCGACGACGCGGAAGCTGGCCGGCATGAGGCCCGCCTCGGACAGGTGCAGCAGGCCGGGCAGCAGCTTGCGGCGCGCGAGGTCGCCGGTCGCCCCGAAGAGGACGATCACGTACGGGTCGGGTGCCGCAAGCGTGACGGTCGCCGCGTCCCGTGGATCGTGCGTCGATGCCAAGGGACCAGTGAAGCTAGCGCAGCAGCCGGCGGTTAGATCCCGCGCGCCGCCAGTCCGCGCTCGCGCAGCGAGAACGCGTAGCGCACTTCCTCAGCGCTCGTCCCGCTGCGATCCGGCCCCGGCGTCTCCATCACGAGCGGCAGCCCCTCGAAGCGCGGTTCGGACAGGAACGCCATGCAGCCCTCTTCGCCGAGCTCGCCCTCACCGAGGTTGGCGTGACGGTCACGGTTGGAGCCGAGCGGCGTCTGCGAGTCGTTCAGGTGCAGCGAGCCGAGGCGGTCGAGCCCGACGAGCTCGTCGCAGCGCTCGAGCGTCTCCTCCAAGCCGGCGGCGGTGCGGATGTCGAAGCCGGACGCGAGCATGTGGCAGGAGTCGAGGCACAGGCCCAGCCGCGGGTCGCTGCCGCCGGCCTCGATCAGTGCGGCCAGCTCCTCGAACGAGCGCCCGAGCGTGCCGCCGGTGCCGGCCGTGTTCTCCAGGTGCAGCGGGCACGACTCGCTCTCCGCCAGCGCCTCTCCGAAGATCTCGCCGGCACGCGCGATCGCCGGCTCGACCGGGCCTCTCAGCGCCGAGCCGGGGTGCAGGACGACGCCGGCCGCCCCGATCGCGTCGCCGATCCGCAGCGAGTGGATCAGCGACGTGAGCGACTTCGCGCGGATGTCCTCGTCCTCGCTGCCGCAGTTGAGCAGGTAGACGGCGTGGATCAGCACCGCGTCGATTGGGCTGTCGTCGATCGCGGTGCGGAAGGCGGCGAAGTCACCCGGGCCGTATCTCGTCGGCCGCCACATGCGTGGCGACTGGTTGAAGATCTGGATCGCACGGCAGCCTCTCTCGACGCCGCGCTCGACGGCCTTCGGGAGGCCGCCCGCCGGGGACACGTGGGCGCCGATTAGCATGCTGGCTTCATGCGACTTCGCTTTGCTCCTTCTCCCACCGGCGCGTTGCACATCGGCGGTGCTCGGACTGCTCTCTACAACTGGCTGTTGGCACGCGGCTCCGGGGGAGCCCTCGTGCTGCGGATCGAGGATACGGATCGAGAGCGCTCGACCCCCGAGAACGTCGAGCAGATCCTCGATGCGCTCCGTTGGCTCGGGCTCGACTGGGACGAGGGGCCGATCTTCCAGACGCAGAACGCCGAGCGTCATGCCGAGGCGCTGCAGCGGCTGCTCGACTCCGACCACGCCTACCGCACCTCGGCCACCGCCGACGACGTCAGAGCGTTCAAGGCGCAGCACGGCCACGACCGCGGCTTCCGCGGCGAGCCCGAGGCGGAAGGGGCGGTGCGGTTGCGCGTCCCGGACGAGGGCGAGACCGTCGTCGACGACGTCATCCGCGGCGCAACCCGCTTTCAGCACGTGCACCTGGACGACCCCGTCATCGCCCGCGCGGACGGCTCGGTCCTCTACAACTTCGCCGTCGCGATCGACGACCTCGACGCCGGCATCACCCATGTCGTCCGTGGCGAGGACCACCTCTCCAACACGCCGAAGCAGCTGCTGGTCTTCGAAGCGCTCGGCAAGCCCGCACCGCGCTACGCGCACCTGCCGCTGCTGCACGGACCCGACGGCAAGAAGCTGTCCAAGCGCCACGGCGCCGCGTCCGTGCAGGAGCTGCGCGACGCCGGCTACCTGCCCGAGGCGATCGTCAACTACATCGCGCTGCTCGGCGCCGGCTTCGACGCCGAAGAGGAGATCTTCCCGCGCGAGGAGCTGGCGAGACGCCTGCGGCTGGAGCGGATCTCGAAGTCGCCGGCGGTCTTCGACGAGAAGAAGCTGCGCCACTTCAACGGCCGGTACCTGCGCGAGCTGCCGGTCGAGGAGCTGACCGCGCGGATCGAGGCGTTCACCGGCCGCGCAGGCCTGCACGACGGCGTCGAGATCAGCCGCGAGAAGATCCAGACGCTCGCCGACTTCTGGCCGCTCGCCGGCTTTCTCTACGACGGCCCGATCGAGGACGAGGCCGCATGGGGCAAGACGATCGGCGCCGAGGGCGGCGCGGACGCGCTCACCGCGGCGCGCGAGCTGCTGGCTGGGCTCGATCCGTTCACGCAGGATGCGATCGACGTCGCGCTGCGCGCTCTCGTCGAGGAGCGCGGCTGGAAGCCGAAGCAGGTCTTCCAGCCGGTGCGCGTCGCGATCGCCGGCACCACGATCTCACCCGGGATCTTCGAGAGCGTGGCGCTGCTGGGTCGCGAGGAGACGCTGCGGCGCATCGACGCGGCACTCGCACGGACCGCCGGCGCGACCGCATAGACGGCTCGCGCGCCGGCTTCTCACTTCCTCGATCCGGCGCTGCCACGGGGCTTATGCCCTATTGGCGCGCCGCCACTCGGACGGATCGCAGAGGAATAGGCAGAAGACCCTAAACCGGTCGGCCACCGCTGCCGATAGAGGAAGCGGATCGCGGCAATCACGCGGCGGTCCCTCTCGCACGCCGAGCACAGGAACTCTACGATCGCATGACGCCCGCCACCTCGACTGCCCCCGTACCGACCGTCGCGCCCACCAGCTTGCCTCCGAGCGGCCCCACTGCCGACCAGCCGATGGTCCGGCATCACAACGAGGGTCACGGGCGTCGCCTCACGGCCGCATTCGAGGCGCTCGAGGCGTTCCCGGTGCTGGCTGAGTCGCGCAACCGCGTCCTGCGGCTGTTCTCGCAGGAGCGTCCGGCGACTGCCGACATCGTCACGGCCGTCGAGTCCGACGTCGCGCTCGCGATCGCGACGCTGCGGCTCGCGAACCGCGTCGACGGCCGCGCCCGCGGCCGCGTCGACAGCGTCGTGCGCGCCGTCAGCGTGCTCTCGCCCGCTGCCGTCCAGGCGCTCGCCAGCCGTGCGCGCACGTTCGACTTCTTCGAGCGCAGCGGCATCTGGGAGGGCACACCGGAGCGCTTCCGCCTCCACGGCGTCGCCACACAGCGGGCCGCGGACCGGCTCGCCGCCGAGCTCGGCTACGAGGAGCGCGACCGTCTGATGATTACGTCGCTGCTGCACGACGTCGGCAAGCTCGTGCTCGCGCATGCGTATCCGGGCTATCCGCGTCAGGTGCACGGCGACGCCAGAACGCCCGAGGAGCGGCTGCACCGCGAGCGGCGCGAGCTGGGCGTCGACCACGCGCTCGTCGGCGGCGTGCTCGCGCGCCGCTGGGGCCTGCCGAAGTCGATCGCCTCGACGATCGAGCGCCACCACGGCGCGGACGCCGACGGCGAGGCCGCGATCGTCCGGCTCGCCGACATGCTCGCCCACTACGGCCAGGGCGACGCCGTCTCGCCGAGCGAGATGCTGTCGTGCGCGCGCACGATCGGGCTGGGCCCGGCCGAGCTGCGGGCCGTCATGTACGACCTGCCGTATCCGTCGAACGGCCAGCGCCAGCGCCAGCTCGACCCGTGCCCGCTCTCGACGCGCGAGATCGAGGTGCTCAGACGCCTCGGCCAGGGCAAGGTCTACAAGCAGATCGCGCACGAACTGGCGCTCTCCACCAGCACGGTGCGCACGCACCTGCACAACATCTACGGCAAGCTCGGCGCCGTCGACCGTGCCCAAGCCGTCCTTATCGCCACAGAACGCGGCTGGATCTGATCTCACGGCGCCTCGTCGCCCCTGAGGCCACCCGACGGCTTGCCCGTACTACCAGTACGGGCTTCGCCATCGTGCGACCTCAGGAACGACGATGCACTCGTGAGATCGCGGTGCTGGCGCCTCTCTGTGGCATACCATCGCTGGCGATGCTCTCGATTACGACGAAGTCGCCGTATGCGCTGCAGGCGCTTGCGGAGCTGGGCCGCCTCGGCGGCGGCGGGCCGGTGCCGATCGGCGAGCTGGCGCGGCGGCGGGAGATCCCCGTGCAGTTCCTCGAGCAGCTGTTCGCGGTGCTGCGGCGCGCGGGCATCCTGAGATCGCAGCGTGGGGTGAAGGGCGGCTACAGCTTCGCGCGCGAGCCGTCGGAGATCACGGTGCTGGAGCTGGTCGAGCTGCTCGACGGCACGTTCGGCGCCGGCTCCGAGGGCATTTTCGCCGATGCGGCCGCCGCCGCCCGCGCCGTGCTGGAGCAAACGACCGTCGCCGACGTGATCGAGCGCGAAGCGCGCGACGCTGGCTCTGCGATGTATTACATCTAGCCAACCGCGCCCCCGGAACAGGTGTTATCCCCTGCCATGAAACGACTTCCCCTCGCGCTTGCTGCGCTCACTTTGCTGGCGCCCGCCACCGCAGCAGCCGCAAAGCCCAGAGACCTCCTGCCCGACCTCGCGCAGGGCCTGCCGACTCCCATCGAAGCCTTGATCGACACCTCCACGGGCACCCAGCAGACCCGGCTCGTGTTCGGCTCGACGATCGCGAACGTCGGCGAGGGGCCGCTCATCCTCAGCGCGAAACGGGCGCCCGGGGCCAGCACGATGACGGCGCATCAGGTGGTCCGCCGCAGCGACGGCAGCTCGTACGTGCGCAGACAGGTCGCCGGCACGCTCAAGTTCGTAGTGGCGAGCGACCACCGGCACTGGCACCTGCTCAGGATCGACCGCTACGAGCTGTGGACGAGCAACGCCAGCAGACGGCTGCGGCGCGACCGCAAGCAGGGCTTTTGCCTCGGGGACCGCTACGAGCTGTATCCCGGCAGACGCATCGCCCACCAGCCGCGCCACCCCGGATATCCCGGCGCCTGCGGCAAGGAGCGGCCTGACCTCACCCATATCGTCGAAGGCATCTCGGTCGGCTGGGGCGACAGCTACAAAGCGAACATCGAGGGCCAGTTCATCGACATCACCGGCATCGCGCCCGGCAGATACCTGCTTGTGCACCGCATCAGTCGGGGCGGACTGCTCGAGGTCAATCCGTACAACGACGTGTCATGCGCCGCGATCGAGCTGAAGGCGCCGGCCGTCGTGGGCGAGGCCCCGACGGTCGTCGTGGCGGCGAGCGGCAAGCAGTGCACGAAGACCTACGATCGCTGGGGCGTTCCCGGCGGCTGATCCGACGGCCGTCGGCGAGACCGGCGGTCAGGCGAGGAACTGATCCGCGAGCGAGGCGACGGTGCGGGCAAGGCCTGCCTCGCTCGCCTCACCGCGCCGCTGGCGCGCCGCCCCCGGATCCTCGGCGAGCGCGCGGACGCCTGCGAGCGCGTCCTCGCAGCCGAGCGCGGCCGCGTGGGGCGTGACGGCCTCGAGCAGTTCGTCGAGGATGTCGGCGACCGGGCGCAGCGACTCGCGCGTGGTGTCGATCAGCTGTGCCGCCATCCCGTCGCGCGCTGCGAGGAAGCGGTTCTCGGCGAGCACCTCCTCGGCCGCGACGATGCTGCCGGCGACGTAGCCCTCCTCCAGCTCGAGGCGCGCGATCGACTGTACGAGCGCCACGAGCGCGTTCGTGTCCTCCAGACGCGTCTGCGCATCCATGATCCGCACCTCGACGGTGCCGAGCCGCGGCTGTGGCCGCACGTCCCACCACAGGAACGTCGCCTCCGGCAGCGCGCCGGCGCGGATCTGCAGGTCGACCGCCTCGACCCACTCGTCGTACGCGAGGTAGCGGCGCGGCATCCCCGTGCGCGGGAAGGCGTGGAAGAGGACCGTCCGCGTCGAGGTCAAGCCGGCGTCGCGGCCTTGCCAGTACGGCGAGTTGCCGGACAGCGCGAGCAGCGTCGGCAGATGGGCGCGCATGCGGTTGTAGAGCTCGATCGCGCGCTCCGGGTGGCGCACGCCGACGTGCACGTGCAGGGCATAGGTGGGCTCGCGGGCCGCCAGCTCGCGCATCGTGCGGTGGATCAGGTGGTAGCGCTCGGCCGGCGTGATCTCCGTCTCCGACCAGACGGCGGTCGGGTGCGTGCCCGCGACCCCGGCCGCGAGTCCGAGCGTGTCGAGCGCGCCGGCGAGATCGGTGCGCAGCCGGCGCAGCTGCGCGACCGTCTCGCGCACCGTGCGATGCGGGTCGGTTTGCAGCTCAACGGCGCTCTGGTGCGTCTCGGCGCCGACGTACGGGAGCATGCCCTCGGGCAAGGCGGCGAGCACGTCCTCGATTCGCTGCGCGAGGCACCAGTCGCCGGGGTCGAGCAGCATCACCTCCTCCTCGACGCCGAGCGTGTAGGGCTCTGAGCCCTGCCACTCGGCCCAGTGCATCAGCCGCTCACCGCGGAGGCACGGGCTCGCATGCTGCCGGGCGTGCGGCAGGCGGCCACGAATGCCTCGAACAGCCGGACGTGCTGCGGCCAGCCGACGAGGCCCTCCGCGTGCCACTGGACGGCGATCAGGAACGGGTGATCCGGCGCCTCGATTGCCTCAACCGTCCCGTCGGGTGCTCGCGCACTGATGCGCAGACCCTCGCCAAGCGTGTCGACTGACTGGTGGTGGAGCGAGTTCACCCAGCCGTCATCCCATCCGAGGATCTCGGCGAGTCGCGAGTCGGGCTCCACGGCGACTCTGTGCGTCAGCTCCTCCACGCGCTCGCGCTGGCGGTGCTGGATCTCGGTGCCGACGACGTCGGGCAGGTGCTGGTGCAGCGTCCCGCCGCGGGCGACGTTGACCAGCTGCGAGCCGCGGCAGATCGCGAGGATCGGCATGCCGCGGCGGTCGGCGGCGTGCGCCAGCGTGAACTCGAACGCGTCCAGCTCGGGCTCCGTCGGGCCGAGGCACGGCGTGGGCTCCTGCCCGTAAGCCGAGGGATCGATGTCCGGCCCGCCGGAGAACAGCACTCCAGCGACCGTGTCGAGCAGGTCGTCGATCGCTTCCGGCGGCAGCGGCGGTACGACCATCGGCAACGCCTCCGCCCCGGCGAGCGCCTCCAGATAGCGCAACCCCAGCGCCATCTCGCGCTGGCGGGGGTCGGCCTCCGCCTTCGCGAGATGCGCGGGCGGGTCGCGCATCTCCGAGGAGGTGACGGCGATCAGCGGTCGGTGGCGCGGCACGTCCCAGTGGTAGCCGGTACCGGCACTTGCCACACGTCGCGTGCTCGCAGGATCGTTGGTAGCGTCGCGCGTCGTGACGTCTGAGCTGGCTGCCGTGACCCCGTCCTATCCGAAGATCGAGTTGCACGTTCACCTCGAGGGCGCGATCTCGCCGGCTGCCCTGATCGCGTGCGCGAAGCGCAACGACTTCGCGCTCCCGGCCGACTCGGTCGAGGCGCTCGCGGAGTACATGCGCTTCACCGACTTCGAGCACTTCATCGCCGCGTGGATGGCGACGACGCGGGCGCTGCGGACCGAGCAGGACTACCGCGAGCTTGTCGTCGACTATGCCGCCCGCGCGCAGCGGCAGGGCGCCGTCTACCTGGAGGCGATCTTTTCGCCGTCGGACAAGGCGAGCGTCGGCGTCGACCAGCAGGTCGTCTTCGAGGGGTTTTGCGACGGCGTGCAGGAGGCGCGCGAGACGCTCGACATCGAGATCCGCCTGACGCCGGACATCACCCGCGGCGTCAGCCAGGAACTGGCGAACGAGACGGCCGAGTTGGCCGTCCGCTACCAGGACCGCGGCGTCGTCGCACTCGGCCTTGGCGGCCTCGAGGCGCAGTTTCCGCCCGAGCAGTACGTCGATGCGTTCGCGATCGCGCGCGCGGGCGGCCTCGCATCGGTCCCGCACGCGGGCGAGGTGGCCGGGCCGCCGTCGATCCGCGGCGCGCTCGACGTGCTGCACGCCGACCGCATCCGCCACGGCGTGCGCGCCGTCGAGGATCCGGGCCTGCTGAGAGAGCTGGCGGATCGCCAGATCGTGCTCGACGTGTGCGTGCTGTCGAACGTCTGCCTGTCGGTCGTGCCGTCGGTTGAGGCGCACCAGTTGCCGCAGCTGCTCGCCGCCGGCGTGCCGTGCACGGTCAACACCGACGACCCGACGTTCTTCTCCTGCGACCTGGAGGCCGAGCACGCCGCCGCGCGCTCGCTCGGCGCCGATCCGCGCGCGCTGTTCGAGGCCGGGATCGCCGGCGCATTGTGCGACGAGGGCACGAAGGATGGGTTGCGCGACGTCGCCGACGCGTACGACTGGGCGAACGCGCCCGCCGCTTTGTAGCAACCGCCGCTATCGTTCCGGCGGCAAATGCCGCAAATCCCGATCAACATTGCGGAGCACGTCGGCCGCACGCCGATGGTGCAGCTCACGCGCTTGCTGCCGGAGGGCTGCGAGTGCGAGCTGTTCGCAAAGCTCGAGGCGTTCAACCCCGGCGGCAGCGTCAAAGACCGCATCGGCGTCGCGATGATTGAGGCGGCCGAGCGTGAGGGCCGCATCGAGCCGGGTCGCACGACGATCGTCGAGGCGACGAGCGGCAACACCGGCATCGCGCTCGCGTTTGTCTGCGCGGCGAAGGGCTACGAGCTCGTGCTCACGCTCCCGCAGGGCATGAGCCGCGAGCGCGAGGGGCTGTTGCGGCTCTACGGCGCGCGCGTCGAGATGATCGAGTCGCTCGGCGGCATGAACGAGGCGGTGGCCGCGGCGAGAGCGATGGCGAGCGACGGCAACGTCTTCCTGCCCGACCAGTTCGCCAACCCGGCCAACCCCGAGGTCCACCGTCGCACGACCGGCCCGGAGATCTGGGACGCGATGGACGGCCGCGTCGACGTATTCGTGGCGGGTGTCGGCACCGGCGGGACGATCACGGGCGCGGGGGAGGCGCTCAAGGCGCGCAACCCCGACTGCCGGGTGGTCGCAGTCGAGCCGGCCAGTTCGCCGGTGCTGTCGGGAGGCCGTCCCGGGCCGCACAAGATCCAAGGGATCGGAGCCGGCTTCGTGCCGGCCGTGCTGAACCGCGACGTGCTCGACGAGGTGATCTCGGTCGACGACGAGGACGCGATCGAGACAGCGCGTCTGCTCGCGCGCCGCGAGGGCGTGCTCGCGGGGATCTCCTGCGGCGCAGCCGTGTGGGGCGCGCTCGAGGTCGCGAAGCGGTCGGAGTCGCGCGACAAGCGAATCGTCGCGGTCCTGCCGGACTCCGGCGAGCGCTACGTCTCGACGCCGTTCTTCGCCCCGTAGGGCGAGGCTCGTCGCCCGCTCGACTACCCTTGGCGCATGCCCGGACTCGGCACGTTCGCCCGCGTAGCGAAGGAGATCCGTCGCGACGTTCGCGCCGCGCAGGAACGTGACCCGGCCGCGCGCGGCGTCGGCTCGAGCGAGATCCTCGCGATCTGGCCGGGCGTTCACGCCGTGCTTGCGTACCGCGTGGCGCACGCGCTCTACGCCGCGCACGTGCCGCTGCTGCCGCGCTTGATCGCCGGCATCGCCCGGCTGCTGACGGGGATCGAGATCCACCCGGCGGCGCAGATCGGCCGCGGCCTCTTCATCGACCACGGGATGGGTGTCGTGATCGGCGAGACGGCTGAGATCGGCGACGACGTGACGCTCTACCAGGGCGTCACGCTCGGCGGCACCGGCTTCTCGTGCGGCAAGCGTCATCCGACGGTGCAGGACAACGTCACGATCGGCTCGGGCGCGAAGCTGCTCGGCCCGATCACGGTCGGACACGGCTCGAAGATCGGCGCGAACTCGGTCGTGATCCACGACGTGCCGCCGAACTCGACCGTCGTCGGCAACCCCGGCCATCCGGTGCGGATCGACGGCAGACGCCCGGAGGGCCCCGACGCCGACTGGGTCCACCTGCCCGACCCGATCTCCGACGCGATCAAAGGCCTTGCGAGCCGCATCGGCGCGCTCGAGCGTGCGCTCGCCGAACGCGGCGTCGACCCCGCGACGATTCCCGGCGACGGCGATGAGGAGCCGACACCGCTGCGGGCCGCGCGCGGCCCGAATCCTGCGGGAGGCTAGGGGCGCGTCGCTTCGCCGACGCGCTCGTCGGCGTCCAGCGGCAGCTCGTTGTCGCCCACGTTCAGTCGGGTCCGCACGAGGTACAGCGGCCGTCCCTTGACCTCGTCGTAGATGCGCCCAACGTACTCGCCGATCATCCCGATCGCGATCAGCTGGATGCCGCCGAGCAGCAGCACGGCGATTGTGATCGTGCCGAAGCCCGGCAGGTAGGAGCCCGCGATCCGCAACGCGATCACGACCGGGATTAACACGAATGCGAACCCGGCGCAGAGGAAGCCGATCAGCGTTGCGAGCTGCAGCGGGCGGTGCGAGAACGAGGAGATCGCGTCGAGCGAGAAGCTCACCATCTTGCGCAGCGTGTACTTCGTCTCGCCGGCGTAGCGCGCATCGCGCTCATACGGGACGGCCGTCTGCGTGTATCCGACCCACACCGTCATCCCGCGCAGAAAGCGGTTGCGCTCGCGCATCGACAGCAGCGCGTCGAGCGGCGCGCGGTCGAGCAGGCGAAAGTCGCCCGAGTTCGGTTCGAGCGCGACGTCCCCGAGTGCGCTGAAGAGCTTGTAGAACCAGCGCGCGGTCGCGAGCTTGAAGCGCGTCTCGCCCTCGCGCCGACGGCGCACGGCGTAGACGACGTCGGTCCCGCGCCGCCAGTGCTCGAGCATCTCGGGAATCAGCTCGGGCGGGTCCTGCAGGTCGGCGTCGATCATCGCGACCGCGTCGCCGCGCGCGTGGTCCAGCCCGGCGGTGAGCGCCGTCTGGTGCCCGAAGTTGCGCGACAGCTGGATCACCCGCACGCGCGGGTCGCTTGCGGCGATCTCCGCGAGCAGCTGCGGCGTGTGGTCGGAGGAGCCGTCGTCGACGAGCACCAGCTCGAACGGGAGCCCGTCGAGCGCGGTGCAGATGCGCGCGTAGAAGGCCTCGACGAGCGCCTCCTCGTTGAACACCGGCGCAACCACGCTCAGCAGACGCAACGTCCGTTCCATTGGGAGAGAGTATTTCGCGCTGCGGTCATCGCAAGCGGATGACCTTCGCGCGACGTCACTATGCCGGCCGCGGACTGGCTTCGGCAGCCCGACGAACCGCCGCCGGCGCGCTGCGCCGCAGCCGCGGCACGCGCCACATCGCCTCGAACGCGATCCGCGCCGACATCTTGCTCGTGCCGGCGTCGCGCTCGCGGAAGACGATTGGCACCTCCTCGACGCGAAAGCCGGCCAGCACGGCGCGGTAGGTGACCTCGATCTGGAAGACGTAGCCCTGCGAGCGCACGCTGCCGAGCTCGATCGCCTCCAGTACGCGGCGGTGCAGGACCTTGTAGCCGCCCGTCAGGTCGCGCTGCGGCAAGCCGAGGATGATCCGTGCGTAGAGACAGCCGCCGTAGCTGACGAAGCGCCGCAGACGGCCCCAGTCGGTCACGCCGCCACCGGGCACATAGCGCGAGCCGAGCACGACGTCGGCGCGCTCGGAGGCCGCCAGCAGCGCCGGCAGGTGGGCTGGGTCGTGCGAGAGGTCGGCGTCCATCTCGCAGACGCGCTGCGCGCCCGCGGCGAGCGCGTGCGCGAAGCCCGCCAGGTATGCCTGTCCGAGGCCGCCCTTCGCGCTGCGATGGAGCACCTCGACGACGCCGAGCTCCTCGCCGATCCGCTCCGCGATTGCGCCGGTGCCGTCGGGCGAGCCGTCGTCGACGACGAGGATGCGGTGGTCGTCGGGGACCACATCGGCCAGCACCGCGGCGACGCTGCGCAGCAGCCGCTCGATCGAAGCGGCCTCGTCGTATGTCGGCACGATGACCCAGGTGGCGGGAGGCATGGGGTCGGGAAGCGTAGTGGACCGTCCCGCCGTGGCGGGTCGCGTCGGATCGTCCGCGAGCGCACCGCGCGCATCCGGTCGATTCGCGATCATGGCTCCCCGGGATGCGCCTGATCGACGTCATCCGTGGGCCGAGCCGACCGACGCAGGTCCAGCTCCGCCATCGGCGCCGTCGCGCCGTCGCGCTCGCCGCGGCCGCCGGCCTCGCACTGCTGCTCGGCATGATCGCCGGCGCAAGCAGCGGCGGTGACGACACGGCCGGCGCGGACGCGCAGGCAGTGACGGTCGGCTGGTACGGCCACCTGCGCACGCTCGCGGGCGCCGGCAGAGCCTCGCTCGACTTCGAACAGCGTGCCCAGGAGAGCGCCGCGATCGACCGCGCGCTGCAGCTGACGCCATTCGTGCGCATGGCCGGGAGACAGCACCCGCTCGTGGCGCTGACGTTCGACGACGGGCCAGGGCCGTTCACCGACCGGCTGATCGACGAGCTGCAGCGGCTGCACGTGCCGGCGACGTTCTTCGTCGTCGGTTATCAGCTGCCCGAGTTCGCGGTGCAGCTGCAGCGCGAGGTCGACCTCGGCCTGACGGTCGGCGACCACACGACCGACCACGCGAACCTCGCACAGCTCTCCGCGCGCGACCAGAGAAGCCAGATTGTCGGCAACGCGGCGGAGATCCGCTCCTACGGCACGCCCTACCCGCGTCTCTTCCGTCCGCCGTACGGCTCTTACAACCAGACGACGCACACGCTGCTCGGGCGTCAGAGAATGCTGTCCGTGCTGTGGTCGGTCGACAGCGAGGACTACACGCAGCCCGGCACCGACGCGATCGTCCGCAACGTCGTCGACGCGGCGCAGCCCGGCTCGATCGTGCTGATGCACGACGGCGGGGGAGACCGCACCCAGACGCTCGCCGCAGTGCCCCGCATCGTGGCGGAGTTGCGGAGACAGGGGTATCGCTTCGTGTCGGTCCCGCGGCTCCTGCTCGAGAACCCGCCGCCGCAGGACCAGGAGCTGCCGAACGGCTTCAACCCGACCGGCGCAGGCTAGCGGCCGCCGGTGCGCCGCCGGCGCAGGACAGGCGAGCGCGTGGAAGGCTGACAGGCGGTGCGCAGGGTGCTCGGCATTGGTGCGCTCGCGGGCCTGCTCGCCGCGAGTCTTCTGCTCGCGGTGGCGGCGTCCTCGCGGCGGCGCATCTGGTTCGTCCCTGCGAGCGAGCACGCGGGCGGCTTCCCCGACTGGCTCGCCGGGCCGTTCCACGGCTTCGACTTCGTGCTGCTGCCTCCGCGCGGCGCGCTGCTGCTCGTCGCGATGCTCGCGTGTTATCTGGTCGTGCTCGCGTGCGCACGCGCCGGGGCGATCCCGATCCGGCTCGGGATCGCCACGGTCGTCGCCGCGCACGCGATCTTCCTGCTGGCGCCGCCGCTGTTCTCCGCCGATGTGTTCGGCTACGTCGACTACGCGCGCCTGTCGGTGCTGCATGGGCTTGACCCGTACGTCCACGGCGCGGCCGACGCGGCGCGCGACCCGGCCGCTCCGCTCGTGCGCTGGCGCGACATCCCAGCCCCCTACGGGCCGCTCTTCACGCTGCTGAGCATGCCGCTGGCCTGGCTGAGCGTGCCGGCAGCGCTGTGGGCGTGCAAGGCGCTTGCGGCATCGCTCAGCCTCGGCTGCTGCGCGCTCGTGTGGCGCATCGCGCAGCGCCGCCGGCTCGACCCTGCGCGCGCCGTGCTGTTCGTCGGACTCAACCCGCTGCTGCTCGCCTACGGGGTCGGCGGCGCGCACAACGACTTCCTGCTGCTTGCGCTGCTGCTCGGCGCAGTGCTGTTGGCGCTCGAGGAGCGCGCCTTCCCGGCCGGCGTGCTCGGCGTGCTGGCCGTGGGGGTGAAAGCACCGGCTGCGGTCCTGCTGCCGTTCCTGCTGCTCGCCACCCGATCGCCGCGGCGGGCGGTCGCGGGTGTGCTCGGCGGCGGCGTCGCGCTGCTCGCGGTCGCGCTCGTCGCGTTCGGCGGCGAGGCGCTCGGTTTCGTCTCGCAGATCCGCGAGCAGCAGCAGTTCGTCGCGACTCAGAGCGTGCCGAACCGGGTCGCGACACTGCTCGGCTTCGACGCGCTGCCGAATGGCCTGCGGCTGCTGTTCGCATTCGCGTTCGCCGGCACGCTCGCCGGGCTGCTGTGGGCGACATGGCGGCGGCGGATCGACTGGCTCACAGCGGCCGGATGGGCGACGCTCGCGCTGCTGCTGAGTACCGCCTGGCTCGTGCCGTGGTACGTCGTCTGGCTGCTGCCGCTGGCGGCCGTCGCACGCGATCCGCGGTTGCGCGGCGCGACGCTGCTGTTCTGCGTCTACGTCGTCGCGACGCGCGTCGCGTACCAACTTCTCTGAGTCAGAGTTCGTCGCGATACTCGGCGTACTCGCGATCGCCACGGACGCGGCGGAAGCCGGCTTCCTCGATCGCCTGCTGCTGTTCCGGCAGCACTTGGCCGAGGAAGGCGAACACACGCGTGCCGCCTTCCGCGCGCAGGTCGGTGAGCGCCTCTTCCAGCTGCCTCACCGCCGGCATCGAGATCATGCTCACGTACGGCGCGACGTTGACCAGCCCGAGCTCGTACGCGATCCGGTGGCCCATCGGGATCAGGATCAGCACGCGCTCGCCGGGCGCGGCATGCGCTTCGGCGACGAACGCGCGCGCATCCCAGCGCTGGATCGGCGAGTTAGGCGGACCGTTGGTCGCGATGCGGTCGATCTGCGACCAGGGCGCCGGCGTTTGCGCGAGCGAGCAGACGGCAAGCGCGAGCCCGGCAACTACTGCAATCTGTGCGACTGTCGGCCGGCGTCCTCCGGCGCTCGCCATCGCGCGCACGACGACGATCCCCAGCAGTACGAGCGCGAGCGTCCAGGCGGAGAAGAGGCTGATCAGCACCTCTGGGTGCGAGCGGCCGGCGAAGTAGCTGCTGGCACCGAGCCCGAACACGCCGGCCCATGCGAGCATCGCTGTCAGCGTCCGTTGCTCTGCCCCGGCGACGGTACGCACGGTCGCCAAGACGAGTGCCGCAGCGAAGGTCGCGTACAGCACGAGGTGGAAGCCGAGCGTCGGCATCGGCAGCATCGTCACGCCGCCGACGCCCCACAATCTCGGGAACGTGAAGAGGTAGGAGAAGTGCGGCAGCGATCCGGCGACGACGAGCGTCAGCAGCGCCACGAGCGCGCCCGCCGCCACCAGCCCGAGGGCAGCGCTGAGCGCGAGTGCACCGACGCGCGGCCACCACGGACGCCGGTCGGTCCACACGAGCGCGACCAGCGTCGCGGCGAACGCCGGCATCCCGAAGTCGGGGTTGTTGAGGACCACCACGCCGGCAGCCACGAACAGCAGCACCGCGCGCCGCGGACGCAGGCTGTCGACGTGCCGGACGAGCAGCCACGCGAGCACATACGGCCCGCCGTAGCGCATCGGGAACATGCTGAAGAGGTTCGACGGCCCGTAGCGGTTGCCGAGCGGGCCGATCTCCATAAAGAAGCCGGTCGCGACGAACGGCAGGAACAACGCGAGCGCGAGCAGCGACCTGTGTACGAGCCGGCGGAAGACGGCGTACATCGCCAGCAGGCACAGAGCGCTCGCCGTCACCATCACGGCGACGTAGGTTTCCCACGACGCGCCGAACAGCGCCATCGCGCCGGCGCTGATGTACGGCCACAGCTGGCCGTACTGCGCGTGGAAATCGACGAGCGGCGCGCGGTGGTCGAGCACGGCGTACGCCTCGTCGAGCCAGAACGAGGCGTTGGCGCGCACGCCGAAGTTCGACGCGTTGAACGAGCCTTCGGTGTTGATCGCGGTCAGCAGCCAGAGGACGAGGAACGCGATCGCGAGCACGGCTCCCACGAGCCGCCGCCGCGGCGTCTCCCGCGTCAGCGTCGCAATCCGTGCCACGAGCGCCTCGCGCCGCAGCACCAACACGGCGGCGAGCGTGAGCAGCCCGCTGACGACCAGGGTCGCCGGCGTGAAGTAGACGCGCTTGAACGGCTCACCACCTGAGTAGGTCGCGTCGTAGAGGAGCCGCTGCTGGGCGATCAGCCCGGCCAGCAGAAAGGCGGCGAGCAGTATCTGGCTCACTTGCACGAGCACCGCGACGGTCGCGGCGCGCAGCGGCAGCGCGCGACCGTGCAGCCACGCGACAAGCGCGGACAGCACGACGGGGCCAGCGAGTGCGATCAGGAAGCGCGCCTGCTCGGTCGGCTCGGGCCGGATCGCCAACGTCGGCGTCGCGGTCGGCCAGAACGCTATGTCCGGCGTGGGGAACAGCAGCTCGCCGAGCGGCGGTCCGAGCAGCACGATTGCAGCGACCAGCACCGCTGCGCAGGGCAGCAGCAGCAGCCAGGCGACCTCGGCGGGTGCGACCTCGGTGCGAGCGGGCGTGAGCGCGCGCGTCCCGGCACGCACCCCCAGCGTGCGTTCCCCCTTGGACACCGGCGCAGTCTACCCGCTGGCACGACGCCGACAGGGGATGAAGTCCTGCCGCGGACGGCCGCGCGCCGTATCGCTCGCTATCGTCGGATCGGCCGATGGAATCCGTCCGCCCCCGCGACACCGACACCGAGCTCGACCGCCTGCTCTCGGGTCTGAACGAGCCCCAGCGCGAGGCTGTCCTGCACGGCGAAGGGCCCTTGCTGATCCTCGCGGGCGCCGGCTCCGGCAAGACGCGCGTGCTGACGCACCGCATCGCCTACCTGCTCGCGACCGGGCAGGCGCGGCCCAACGAGATCCTCGCGATCACGTTCACGAACAAGGCGGCGCAGGAGATGCGCGAGCGCGTCGAGCTGCTCGTCGGCGCACGCACGCGCGCGATGTGGCTGCTGACCTTCCACGCCGCCTGCGCGCGCATGCTGCGCGCCGACGCGCATCGGCTCGGCTACACCCGCCAGTTCACGATCTACGACCAGGCCGACGCGCGCCGCCTCGTCAAGCGCTGCATCGACGAGCTCGACGTCGACCCGAAGCGCTTCACGCCGGGCGCGATCCACCACGAGATCTCCGACGCGAAGAACAAGCTGCGCGACGCCGAGTCCTACGGCGAGATGGTCGGCTCCTACTTCGAGCAGACGGTCGTCGACGTCTACAAGCTCTACGAGTCCGAGCTGCACCGCATGAACGCGATGGACTTCGACGACCTGCTCGTGCGTGCGGTCAACGTGATGGAGCTGTTCCCCGAGGTCCGCGAGCGCTACGCGAGCGCCTTCCGCCACGTGCTCGTCGACGAGTACCAGGACACGAATCACGCGCAATACAAGTGGTTGCAGCTGATCGGTGGCGAGCACAGAAACATCTGCGTCGTCGGCGACGACGATCAGTCGGTGTACGGCTTCCGCGGCGCCGACGTCCGCAACATCCTCGACTTCGAGGACGACTTCCCGGACGCGATGGTCGTGAAGCTGGAGCAGAACTACCGCTCGACGCAAACGGTCCTCGACGCGGCCAATGCGGTGATCGCGAACAACCGGGGACGGATGGGCAAGGCGCTGTGGACGGACCTCGGCGTCGGCGACCCGATCAAGGTGCGCGAGCTGGAGGACGAGCACGCGGAGGCGCGCTTCGTCGCCGGCGAGATCGAGCGGCTCGTCGACGAGGGGACCTCGCGCAACGAGGTCGCCGTCTTCTACCGCACCAACGCGCAGTCGCGGGTGCTGGAGGACACGCTCGTGCGCGCGCAGATCGGCTATCAGGTGATCGGCGGCACGAAGTTCTACGAGCGCGCCGAGATCAAGGACGCGGTCGCGTACCTGACGGTGCTCGTGAACCCGCAGGACGTCGTGTCGTTCGGTCGCATCGTCAACTCGCCGCGGCGCGGGATCGGCGCCACGTCGACGTCGCGCGTGATCGGCTGGGCCAACACGGCGGGGATCACCGTGTGGGAGGCCGCCGCGGATCCTGAGGCGGTCCCCGGCCTGGGGACCGCGGCGGTGAAGGCGTTCCACCGCTTCATGGGCACGATGAGAGTGCTGCGCGAGCGGGCCGAGTCGGGCGCTCCGATCGCAGCGCTGCTGAACGAGCTGCTGCGCGAGACCGGCTACCTCGACGCGCTGGAGGCGGAGCGCACGATTGAGGCGCAGGGACGAATGGAGAACCTCGAGGAGCTCGTCAACGTCGCCGCAGAGTACGACGCGATCGAGACCGACGCAGAGGGGGAGGCTCCGTCGCTCGCCGGCTTCCTGCAGCAGATCGCGCTCGTCGCCGACGCCGACACGCGCAGAGACGACGAGGGCCTCGTGACGCTGATGACGCTCCACAACGCGAAGGGGCTCGAGTACCCGATCGTCTTCATGATCGGCTGCGAGGAAGGCGTCTTCCCGCACTCGCGCGCGATCGACGAGGGCGGCCTGGAGGAGGAGCGCCGGCTCGCGTACGTCGGCATCACGCGCGCGCAGCGCGACCTGTACGTCACCTACGCGCGCACCCGCGCCGTCTTCGGCGCGCGCTCCTACGGCGCGCGCAGCCGCTTCGTCGACGAGATCCCGCTGGCGCTGACCGACCGGCCGGCGCGGCCTGCGCTCGGCGTGGGGGGCGTGCGCGAGCGGGCGACCTCATGGGGCTCCGGCTCCGGTGCGTCGGGCGGGCTCGGCAGCGGCAGCGGGATCGCGTGGGCGAGCGGTGGAGGCGGGGCGCAGGACGGGCCGTCGTTCCGGCTCGGAGAGGACGTCGCGCACCCCGCGTTCGGCGAGGGCGTCGTGACGGCCGTCGAGGCCGGCGGCATCGTCGTGATCCGCTTCGCCAAGGACGGCTCCGAGCGCAAGCTCGTCGCCGACCTCGCTCCGATCACCCGCCGATAGCGACGCCGGATAGGATCCGCCGCCGCATGGCAGCCACCCTCATCGACGGCAGAGCGATCGCGCAGCAGGTGCGCGCGCAGGTCGCGCAGGACGTCGCCGCCTTCACGGCCGAGACGGGCATCGTGCCGGGGCTCGCGACGGTGCTCGTGGGCGAGGACCCGGCATCTGCCGTCTACGTGGCGAACAAGCGCAGAGCGTGTGCGGAGGCGGGGATCGCGGACCTGCACCAGCACCTGCCGGCGACCGCCTCCGCCGACGAGGTGACGGCGCTGATCGAGCAGCTCGACGCCGATCCCGCCTGCAGCGGGATCCTGCTCCAGCGTCCGCTGCCCGACGGGCTCGACGACGCGGCGCTCAGCGCGCTGATCGATCCCGACAAGGACGTCGATGGGCTCACGCCGATCTCCGCCGGCCGTCTGCTGCAGGGAACGCCGGGGCTGCGGCCGTGCACTCCGGTCGGCGTCGTCGAGCTGCTCGACCGCCACGACGTGCCGCTCGAGGGCGCCGAGGCGGTGATCGTCGGCCGCTCCGATCTCGTCGGCAAGCCGATCGCGCACCTGCTCCTGCAGCGCAATGCGACGGTGACGATCTGCCACTCGCGCACACGCGATCTTCCGGGCGTGTGCGCCCGCGCCGACGTGCTGATCGCCGCCGTCGGCGTGCCGCGGCTGCTCGGCGCGGATGCCGTCAAACCGGGCGCGGCCGTGATCGACGTCGGCATGAACCGCCTGCCCGAGGGCCTGTGTGGCGACGTCGACTTCGACGCTGTCCGCGAGGTCGCCGGGCTGCTGACGCCGGTGCCCGGCGGGGTGGGGCCGATGACGATCGCGATGCTGCTGCGCAACACCCTGTCCGCCGCACGGCTTCAATCTTCGGGATAACGGCCGCCCGGCCAGGTACGTTTGCGCCACCGGCAGTCGTCGGCACGTAATCGACCTACCTGGAGGTAGGGATGGCGTTTGATCTCAGCAGGCTTCGACGCGGCGAGCAGGTCGCGGCAGGTGCTGCTGTCCTGCTGTTCATCCTGATGTTCTTCGACTGGTACAGCGTCAGCGTCAACGCCGGTCCGCTCGGCGAGTTCTCCGTCGGCGGCAGCGCGTGGGAGGCGTTCGACTTCATCGACATCTACCTGTTCGTCGTCATCCTCGCGGCGATTGGTCTGGCGGTGGCCACGGCGACCGAGCGCTCGCCCGCGTTGCCCGTCACCCTCAGCGTGATCGTCACGGCGCTGGCCGCCCTCGGAACGCTCATGGTGCTCTACCGGCTGATCGACACCCCGGTCGGTGACGTGCCTGACGGCGTCGACGTCGGCCGCACGGTCTGGGCGTTCCTCGGGCTGATCGCGGTGGCTGCGATCACCTACGGCGGATACCTGTCGATGCGCGACGAGGGCACGTCGCTGAGCGACGTCAAAACGCAGGCGAGCACCGCCGGCCAGCAGGCGCGCGCGTCGTTTGACAGTTCGGCTGCACGCTCGTCCGCGCCGCCGGCCACCGCGCCGCCGGTGTCCGACGCACCACCCCCGCCTCCGCCTGCTGCCGCCCCCGCGGCCGAGGAGCCGGCGAGCGAGCCGCCGCCGAGCGGCGCGTAGTCAGCCGGTCGCGCCGGGCGCTCCCCACCAAGCGCCCGGCGCCTAAACTCCCGCGCCGATGATCGATCGCGCGCAGGTGCTCCACGTCGCAAAGCTCGCACGGCTCGCCCTTTCGGACGACGAGGTCGAGCAGATGTCCCGCGAGCTGTCCGCGGTGCTCGACCACATCGAGAAGATCTCCGAGTTGAGACTCGACGGCGTCGCACCGACGTCGCACGTGATCGACGTCGTCAACGCATTGCGTCCCGACGAGCCACGCCGGTCGCTCCCGCGCGACGTCGCGCTCGCGTCGGCGCCCGAGGCGCTCGAGCAGGGCTTCGGCGTCCCCAGTCCGGGGGCGTCGTGAGCGAGCTGATCGAGCTGACCGCAGCGCAGGCGGCCGAGCGGATCCGCGGCGGCGACGTCTCCGCCGCCGAGCTGTTCGAGGCCTACCGCGTCCGCGCGGCCGCCGACGGCGACGATCTCAACGCCTTTACATGGGTCGCCGACGGCCCACCAGAGGATCCGCAGCCGAACGCGCCGCTTGCCGGCATCCCCCTGGCCGTCAAGGACCTCTTCTGCACCGAGGGCGTGCCGAGCCAATCGGGCTCGAAGATCCTCGAGGGCTACGAACCGCCCTATACCGCGACGGTCGTCGCAAAGCTGGCGCAGGCCGGCACGACGCTGCTCGGCAAGACGAACCAGGACGAGTTCGCGATGGGCTCCTCAAACGAGAACTCGGCATTCGGGCCGGTCCGCAACCCGTGGGACCGTACGCGCGTGCCGGGCGGCTCCTCGGGTGGCAGCGCCGCCGCGGTCGCCGCCGGCCTCGCCCCGTGGGCGCTCGGGACCGACACCGGCGGCTCGATCCGCCAGCCGGCCGCCCTCTGCGGGATCGTCGGTCTCAAGCCGACGTACGGCGCGATCAGCCGCTACGGGATGATCGCGTTTGCCTCCTCACTTGACCAAGCTGGACCGTTCACGCGCGACGTGACCGACGCGGCGCTGCTGCTGCGCCACATGGTCGGCCAGGACGCCTGCGACTCGACCTCGCTCGCGTTCCCCGGGGAGATCGAGCTGCCGAAGGGCGTCGACCTCAGAGGCGTCAAGCTCGGCGTGCCGGAGGAGCTCACCGGCGAGGGGATCGAGTCGGGCGTTCGCGAGGCGTTCAACGCCACGCTCGCGCTCGCAGAGCAGCTCGGCGCCTCCGTCGAGACGTGCAGACTGCCGCACGCCCCGCACGCGCTGAACGCCTACTACCTGATCGCTCCGGCCGAGGCCTCCGCCAACCTCGCCCGCTTCGACGGCGTCCGTTATGGCCTCCGCGTCGACGCCGACGACCTGCTCGGGATGTACACGCAGACGCGCGAGGCCGGCTTCGGCGCGGAGGTCAAGCGCCGCATCATGCTCGGCACCTACGCGCTCTCTAGCGGCTACTACGACGCCTACTACGGGCGCGCGCAGCAGGTCCGCACGAAGGTCGCCGACGACTTCCGCGCCGCCTTCGAGCGCTTTGACCTGCTCGTCACGCCGACGTCGCCGAGCGTCGCGTTCCGGCTGGGGGAGAAGGTCGACGATCCGCTCGCCATGTATCTGTCCGACGTCTGCACCGTGCCGATGTCGCTCGCCGGCATCCCCGCGATCTCGATCCCGAACGGCGTCAGCGACGGGCTGCCGGTCGGCTTCCAGCTGTGTGGCCCGGCGTTCAGCGAGAACCGTCTGCTGAGCGCGGCGTACGTGCTGGAGCAGGCGCTTGGCTTCGACGGCAGCCCGGCACGGGGCGCGAACGGAGCCCCGGCGTGAGCGGGCCCGCCTACGAGCCCGTCATCGGGCTGGAGATCCACGTCCAGCTGCGCACGAACACGAAGATGTTCTGCGGCTGCGAGCTGAGCTTCGGCGACCCTCCGAACACCCACACCTGCCCAGTCTGCCTCGGCCTCCCCGGCGCGCTGCCCGTCGTCAACGCGAGAGCGATCCACTACGCGTTGCTGATCGGTTTGGCGCTCGGTTGCGAGCTGGCGCCGCGCTCCATCTTCCACCGCAAGAACTACTTCTATCCGGACCTGCCCAAGGGCTACCAGATCAGTCAGTACGACATCCCGATCTGCAGCGGCGGGCGGCTCGGCGACGTACGCATCCACCGGGCGCACATGGAGGAGGACGCGGCGAAGCTCGTGCACGTCGGCGCCAGCGGGCGCATCCACGGCGCCGACGAGTCGGTCGTCGACTTCAACCGCGGCGGCACTCCGCTCGTCGAGATCGTCACCGAGCCCGACGTGCGCTCCGCTGCGCAGGCGCGCGAGTGGCTGACGCTGCTGCGCGAGACGTTGCGCCAGCTCGGCGTCTCCGACGTGAACATGGAGGAGGGTTCGCTGCGCTGCGACGCCAACGTCTCGATCCGTCCAGCCGGCAGCGACGTGCTCGGCACGAAGACCGAGCTGAAGAACATGAACTCCTTCCGCTACCTCGAGCGCGGGGTCGAGGCGGAGATCGCCCGGCAGATCGCGATCGTCCAGTCCGGCGGTGACGTCGAGCAGGAGACGCTGCACTACGACCCGGTGACCGGTGCGATCAGCTCGCTGCGCTCCAAGGAGGAGGCGCACGACTACCGCTACTTCCCCGAGCCCGACCTCGTGCCGATCGTCGTCGACGAGGCGATGATCGCGGCAGCACGCGCCGAGCTGCCGGAGCTGCCGGCGCAGCGCGCCGAGCGCTACGAGCGGGACCTGAGCCTGAGCGCCGACAGCGCCCGCCAGCTCGCCTTCCGCGCCGATCTCGCCACCTACTTCGAGCGCGCGCTCGCCGCCGATGGCGAGCATCCGCAAGCGCTCGCGAACTGGGTCACGGGCGAGCTCGTCGCGCGCATCGGCGACGCCGATCCGGCCGGCTGCAAGGTCGAGCCGGCCGCGCTCGCCCAGCTTGTAGCGCTCGTGCGCGCCAAGACTGTGACGCCCGGCGCCGCCAAGCAGGTGCTCGACACGCTCGTCGAGCAGGGAGGCGACCCGCAGGTGATCGTCGAGGCGGAGGGGCTCGCTGCGCTCGGCGACGGTGACGAGCTGGCCGAGGTCGTCCAGCGCGCGCTCGCCTCCGACCCTGACGCGGTCGAGAAGCTCAAGGCCGGCAACATGAAGGCGATCGGCCCGATCGTCGGCTTCGTGATGCGCGAGACGAAGGGCCGCGCCGACGGCGGCGAGGTCACGCGGCTCGTGCGCGAGCAGCTCAACCTGAGCTGACGCCGCCAGGTTCGCAGGCCCCGATCAACGGTTCGAGGTTGCACCACGACCTCGATCCGATCTAGGTTGTGACGTCAAACGGTCCAGGGGGACACCGTGGGGAAGATTGTCGCGCTGGTATTGCTGGTGCTCGGAGCATCGATCGCCGTAGCCGCCTGTGGAGGCACGCAGGAAGGTGCTGATATCGCCGGCAACACGTCGCTGACGGCACCCAGAGCGCCGGTGAGACCGGGGCGCACCGACCCGCGCAAGAGCTGCGACGCCCAGGGCATCAATGCGACGCAGCTCGGCACCGGCGCGTGCACCGCGGACGGCGTGCGGTACGTCGTCGCCAACTACGGCGGCATCGTCAAGTTGAGAAAGCTTGGGGTCGCGATCATCAGCGTCGGAGTCGCACCTGGATACGACAACAACAGAGGTGGGGTCGCGCCCCAGCGCGACGCATTCCTGCGCATCAAGCTTCAGGTGCAGAACCGCGACAAGGTCCCGCACCGCTTCGGCTTCGGTCAGACGATGCTGGGAGTCGCCGAAAACAATTACCTCGAGAGCATCCGCGTCGAGCGCAGAACCCATCCCGAATCGCTTGCGAACGCGGGGACGATGGGTCCCGGCGAGACGCTGCAAGGCGATGTGGTGTTCGACATAACCGAGAGCGACTATCAGCAGCTGCAGAGAAAAGGTCGCTTCTTCATATGGGACTTCGGCGGCCACGCCTCTCCGCAGTTCTCGAGGAGAACGGGCCAGCTCGGTCAGATTCGGCTCTACGCCGTCGAAGGGGCTGCACAGCAGCAGCAGCAACAGAGACGCTGACGACGAGGAAGCCAACTTCGGCTTCAGCGGGCGCGCGGAGTACGCTTCTCGCATGAGCTCTTTCCAGGACGCCGAGAAGCCCGAGAAGCCATCGCTCCTCAAGCGAGGCCTCGCCCTTGTGGTCCTCGCCGTCGTGGTCGTGTTGGTTGCGAAGATCTTGATCGGCTTCGTGATGGCGATCTTCTGGATCGCCGTCGCCGTCGCGGCCGTGATCGCCGTGCTGTGGGCCCTCAGCCAGCTGCTCTGAGCAGCCCATGCCCTACATCTTCATCGCCCTCTGCTTCGCCGTCGCCGGCGGGATCGTCGGGCGGATCAAGGGCAGCTCGTTCTTCATCTGGTTCCTGATCTCCGGCGCCGTCCCGGTGATCGGCCTGGCCGCCGCCCTGCTCTACCGCTGGGATCGCAACGAGCTGCGGCGCGAGTGTCCCGGCTGCGGGCGCGTCGTCAAGCTGCACGATGCGCTCTGCACGCGCTGCGGGACGGAGCTGGAGTTCCCCGAGGTCGCGATCGCGTCCGAGGCGGACGTCGCCGAGCGGCGCGCCGCAGGTACTCCGCCGAAGACCGCGAATTCGCCTCAGTAGCGGCGAAATCCGCTGGTAGACTGCGTCCACGGCGCGGCGCTCCGCTGCGCCATTTGCACATTCACACGAGCTTCTGGAAAGGAGGCGAGCGCATATGCGAGCAGTCGACGCATTGATGGAGTGCCTGAAGGCAGAGGGTGTCGAGGTCGTATTCGGGCTTCCCGGCGGCGCGAACCTCCCGACCTACGACGCCTTCTACGACGCCGGCATCCGCCACATCCTCGTGCGCCACGAGGCCGGCGGCGGCCACGCCGCGGAGGGCTACGCGAAGGCGACCGGCAGGGTCGGTGTCTCGTTCGGCACGAGCGGCCCCGGCGCCACTAACCTCGTCACCGCGATCTGCGACGCGATGATGGACTCGGTCCCGGTGGTCTTCATCACCGGCCAGGTGCGCACGGAGCTGATCGGCACCGACGGCTTCCAGGAGGCCGACATCCTCGGGATGACGCTCCCGATCGTGAAGCACAGCTTCATGATCCAGCACCCGCTGGAGATCCCACGCACGATCCACGAGGCGTTCCACATCGCGCGCACGGGGCGTCCCGGGCCGGTGCTGGTGGACATTCCGCAGGATCTCTCGCGAGCCGACATCCCGTACGAGCCCGTCACCGACGTCCACCTGCCCGGCTACCAGCCGACGACCGAGGGCAACCAGAAGCAGATTCGCCTCGCGGCGAAGGCGATGGCGAACGCGCGCCGTCCGGTGATCTACGCCGGCGGCGGCATCGTCAACGCGAACGCGTCGGCGGAGCTGCGCGACCTCGCGACGAGCGACCGCTTCCCCGTCACCTGCACGCTGATGGGCCTCGGCGCATTCCCAGCCCCGCACGAGCAGTGGCTCGGGATGCTCGGGATGCATGGCACGCGCGCCGCCAACTACGCGATGGACGAGGCCGACCTGATCGTTGGGATCGGCGTCCGCTTCGACGACCGCGTGACCGGCAAGCTGTCGGAGTTCGCGCCGCGCGCGAAGTTCATCCACGTCGACGTCGACCCGGCCGAGATCTCGAAGAACGTGCCGGCGCACATCCCGATCGTCGGGGACGCGAAGAACGTGCTCGCGCGCCTCGTGACGGAGTACCGCGCGCTCGGCGCCGACCGCAGCCGCCTGGAGGACTGGTGGCAGCGGATCGAGGGCTGGAGAGCGCAGTACCCGCTCAGATACGAGGACACGACCGACGCGGAGATCCGCCCGCAGCGGGCGATCCAGGCGGTCTTCGAGGCGACCGGCGGCGAGGCGATCGTCACGAGCGACGTCGGGCAGCACCAGATGTGGACGGCGCAGTACTACGACTTCCCCGAGCCGCGTCGCTGGATCAACTCCGGCGGTCTCGGCACGATGGGCTTCGGCGTGCCCGCGGCGATGGGAGCGGCGGTCGGATGTCCCGACCGTACGGTCGTCTGCATCGCGGGCGATGGCTCCGTGCAGATGAACGCGCAGGAGCTGGCGACCTGCGCCCAGAACGGGATCCCGATCAAAGTCGTGATCATCAACAACGGCTACCTCGGCATGGTCCGCCAGTGGCAGGAGCTGTTCTGGGACAAGCGCTACTCGCAGGTCGACATGGGCAGCTATCCCGACTTCGTCAAGCTCGCGGAGGCATATGGCGCGACCGGCATCCGCCTGACGGACAAGACGACGCTGGTCGACGACCTCAAGGCCGCGATCGCGACGGAGGGCCCGGTCGTCGTGGACGTTCGCGTGACGGCTGAGGAGAACGTGTACCCGATGATTCCTGCCGGCCAGGCCGCGCGGGACATGGTGGGGTGACCGTCATGGGAGAGCCGGGAACCAAGGAGCTGATCAGCCTCGACGAGCTCGAGGCTGCGGGCAACCTCAAGACGGGCCGCAAGCACATCCTCTCGATCCTCGTCGAGAACAAGCCGGGCGTCCTGACGCGCGTGGCGGGCCTGTTCGCGCGGCGTGCGTTCAACATCGACACGCTCGCCGTCGGGCCGACCGACGACGAGACGATCTCGCGCATCACGCTGACGCTCGACGGGGCTGTCCATCCGATCGACCAGGTCACGAAGCAGCTGCACAAGCTTGTCAACGTGCTGAAGATCCGCGACCTCGAGCCGGAGGAGACGCTCGCCCGCGAGCTGGCGCTCTTCAAGCTCGCAGTCGACGGTCCGCAGCGCGCCGAGGTGCTGCAGCTGTGCGAGATCTTCGGCGGCCGCGTCGTCGACGTCTCGAAGCGCTCGCTGATCGTCGAGCTGACGGGCACCGACGACAAGATCGAGGCGTTCGAGGCGCTCGTGCGGCCGTTCGGCCTGATCGAGATGACGCGCACCGGCGAGATCGCAATCGCCCGCGGGCGCAGCGAAACCTGAGAGCGGTCCGGCAGGGCGGGTAGACCCAGCGCATGTCCTTCACGCGCACGCGGCCGGGAGAGCGCCAGTGGCTCGACTCGGCCGCACGCGAGTTGCTCACCGCACGGCTGGAGTCGGCCGTGCGGCGTGCGCGTGTCGCCGGCGAGGCGCTCGCAGCCATCACCGTAGGGTCGCCCGCCGTCGACCCGGTCGCGCTCGTCGTCGCCTCGCGCCGGGCCGGCGAGCCGTGGTTCAGCTTCGAGCAGCCCGATCGCGACGGCGCGGCACTCGCCGGCCTTGGCTGCGTCCGCGAGATCACTGCGTCGGGGCCTGGCCGCTTCGACGCCGTCGCGCGCGAATGGCGGCAGCTCGCAGCCGGTGCGTTCGCCGATCCGCCGGACGGCCCCTCGGGCGCCGGGCTGGTAGCCGTCGGCGGCTTCGCGTTTGCGCCGGACGGGGCGGGGGCGCCGCAGTGGGAGGGCTTCTCGTCAGCGTCGCTGCACGTGCCGGAGGTGGCGATCGCGCGGCGGGGCGACGATGTGCGCCTCACGGTCGCGGCGCTCGCGACGCCGGACGACACGGCGGCCGGGCTGCTCGCGCACATCGAAGAGCGGTTGAGGGAGCTGCGTGCCGGCGTGCCGCTGCCGCTGCTCGATCCCGCCCCGACCGGGCGCTACCGCGTCGTGTCCGCGATGCCGCCCGAGCACTACGAGGGCGCCGTCGCGCGTGCCGTCGAGCGGATCCGCGCCGGTGCGCTCGAGAAGGTCGTGCTCGCGCGCGAGGTGCAGGTACACGCACCGCGAGCGCACGATCCGGGTGCCGTGCTCGGTGCCCTGCGCAAAGGCTTTCCGGCGTGCTACGTCTACGCGGTCGGCCGTGGCGACGCGACGTTCGTCGGCGCGACGCCTGAGCTGCTGGTGCGCCGCGACGGCGAGCGCGCCTCAACCGTCGCCCTCGCCGGTTCGACGCGCCGCAGCGCCGATCCGGCCGTCGACGACCATCTCGGCGAGGCGCTGCTGCGCAGCGACAAGGACCGTGAGGAGCAAGCGATCGTCACCCGCCGTATCGCGAAAGCGCTGCGCCCGCACGCGGTGTGGGTGACGGCAGCGCCCGAACCGGTCGTCGTCAGGATCGCCAACATCCAACATCTCGCGACGCCGATCCGCGCGCAGCTTTCAGGCCCGCTCGGGGCGATGGCGCTCGCAGCCGTGCTGCATCCGACGCCGGCCGTCGGCGGTGAGCCGTTCGCCGCCGCCGCGCCGCTGATCCCGCAGCTCGAGGGCTTCGACCGCGGCTGGTACGCCGGCCCCGTCGGCTGGACCGACGCGAACGGCGACGGCGAGCTATGCGTCGCGTTGCGCTGCGCGCTGCTGCGCGGCGCGGTCGCTCATTGCTACGCGGGCGTCGGCGTCGTGCGCGACTCGCTGCCGGCGGCGGAGCTGGCCGAGACGGAGGTCAAGCTGCAGGCGCTGCTGCCGGTCCTCGCCGGCTGAAGCCTGGTCATCGCGCCCCGCAATTCCGTCCATCGCGCTCTGGTCACGACGCCGGTAGCGGTACGCTGACGTTCGACTGACATGCCTAACCTCCGCGTCATCGAGTCGCCGCCCCGTCGTGAGGACACGCGCACGCGACTGCTGCGCGCCGGCGGCGAGGTGCTCGAGACCGGCGGCTACGCCGCCGCGTCGGTTGCCGCGATCGCCGAGCGGGCGGGTGTTGCGACCGGCACGCTCTACCGGCACTTTCCGTCGAAGGCGGACCTGTTCGTCGAGCTGTTCCGCGCGATCGGCGACGCCGAGCTCGCGGCGATGCAGGAAGCGGCAGTGCCGACGCGCACCGCCGCGGCCGAGCTCGAGGCCGTGATCGCGACGTTCGCCGGACGTGCGATGTCGCGTCCGCGGCTCGCCTGGGCACTCGTCTACGAGCCGCTGGACCCGCTCGTGGACGCTGAACGCGTGCGCTATCGCCGCGCCTACGCGCAGCGGATGTCGAGCTTCCTGCGCGAACGCGTCGACAGCGGCGAGCTGCCCGATCAGGATCCGGACACGACGGCCGCCGCGCTGATCGGCGGGATCGTCGAGGCACTCGTCAGCCCACTCTCGCCCGTCGCCGGGGGAAATGCGGATCCCGACGCGGTGATCGTCGCGTTGACCGCCTTCTGCCGCCGCGCGGTAGGGGCGGAGTCAGCACCTGCGGCCCGCGCAGCGGGCGCGTAAGCAGCTCAGCTGCGCAGCGCCTCCGCGACCGCATCCCACACGCGCCGGTGCAGCGCGACATTCGCGCTGCGCTCTGTGCGGGCTTCGACGATCGTCACGCCGCCGCTGCCGAGCGCGCGCGCGAGCTCGGCACGCAGCGCCGCGACATCGGCGACCGGCGCATGCCGGGCGCCGTAGAGCGCGGCGGCCTGTGCGAAGTCAAGCCCGTGAGGCGTCGCGACGTGCTGCTCGAACTCATCGCCCTCGCGGGAGACCGGGAGAAAGTCGAAGATCCCACCGCCGTCGTTGTTGACCAGCACGATCGTCAGCTCGAGCCCGAGCCGCTGCGCCGACAGTAACGCGCCAAGGTCATACGCGAGCGCGACGTCGCCGATGTGCAGCACGACCGGGCCCTCGCCGGCCGCCGCAGCTCCGAGGGCCGCTGCGACGGTTCCGTCGATGCCGTTCGCGCCCCGGTTCGAAAGGATCCGTGGTGCACCGTCGCGAGGACGCACAAACGTCTCGAGGTCCCGGATAGGCATCGAGGCGGCGACGAACAGCGTCGCCTCCGACGGCAGCGCGTCGACCAGCTCGGCCGCCACGCGCGGCTCGCTCAGCTCCTCACCGAGCGTCGCAGCGATTGCGCCGGCCGCGGCGCGGTCGGCTTCACGCCAGCGTTCGAGCCATACCTGCTCGCCCGCGTCGCGGTGCTCGGGCGTGAGCGCTGCCAACGTCGCGCGTGGGTTGGCTGCGATCCGTGTGCTGACGACACCGGCCGGATCGTGCCAGGCGCCCTCCGCGTCGAGCGTGACCTGCTCGGCGTCGAGCGAGGCAAGCCACGTGCGCAGCGGCTTCGACGTCGGCAGGTCGCCGATCCGCAGCACGAGCTGCGGCTGCATCTCGGCGGCGAGCCGCTTGTCACGCAGCAGCGCGTCGTAGTGGGCAATCGCGGCCGGCCCGCGCCGCGCGCCCGAGAGCGGGTCGGCGAGCAGGGGGTAGCCCGAGGCGACCGCGAACGCGGCAACGGCATCGCCGAGCGCCGGGTCGCGCTCGTCACGCCCGGCGACGACAACCGCGCGCGGCGCCGGATCCAGTCCCGCCCGCCCAACGCGCGGCAGCTCGATCGGGGCCGGTACCACCGGATGCGCGACCCACGGACGGTCGTCCGGGCGGCCAGGACACGGATCCTCCTCGGGCAGCGGTGCATCGAGAACGAGCGGCTCGCGCAGCGGCATGTTCAGGTGCACCGGGCCGGGCCGCCCGTCGAGCGAGCTCCACACGGCGCGGCACGCCAGCGCCCGCATCCAGCGTACGCGCTCCGGGGTCGCCTCATGCGTCCCGACTTCGACGAACCACTTGGCCGCGGCGCCGTAGAGCTTGATCTGGTCGATCGTCTGCCCGGCGCCGACGTCGCGCAGCTCCGGCGGGCGGTCTGCCGTGAGCACGATCAACGGGACGCGCGCCTCGGCCGCCTCGATCACGGCTGGTGCGAGCTCGGCGGCTGCGGTGCCCGAGGTGCATGCGATCGCGACGGGGCGCCCGGTCTGCTTCGCCAGTCCGAGCGCGAAGAAGCCCGCTACGCGCTCGTCGACGTGCGACCACGCATGCAGCCCGGGCGTGCGCGCGAGCGACAGCACGATCGGCGTCGAGCGCGAGCCAGGCGACGTGCACACGTCCGTCATGCCGCAGCGCACGAGCTCCTCGCAGAAGGCGCGCAGCAGCAGGTACGTGTCGGTGGCTTCAGTCATGGAAGATGCGGGGGATGGCGCCCGAGACGATCGTCCTGCTCCACGGCTTCACGCAGACGGGCCGTAGCTGGGGGCCGACGATCGCGGCGCTCGCCGAACGCTATCGCGCCCTTGCGCCTGACATCCGCGGCCATGGCTCGGCATCCGATGCGCGCCCGGTCGACCTCGCGTCGGTGCAGGCCGATGTGCTGGCGCTCGCGCCGGAGCGCTTCACACTGGCCGGCTACTCGATGGGCGGGCGGATTGCGCTCTCGCTCGCACTCGCGGCGCCCGAGCGGGTGGCGCGGCTCGTGCTCGTGGGCGCGTCTCCCGGCATCCCCGACGCCGAGGAGCGCCGCACCCGCCGTGAGGCCGACGAAGCGCTCGCCGAGCGCATCGAGCGGGAAGGGATCGAGGCGTTCGCCGCGCACTGGTCCTCGCTGCCGCTGTTCGCCGATCAACCGCTCGCCGTCGCCGCTGCCGCGCACGCCGAGCGGCTCTCGCAGTCACCCGCAGGCCTCGTCGCCGCGCTGCGGGGTCTCGGCACCGGTGTCATGGAGCCGCTGTGGGAGCGCCTCCCGCAGCTGGCGATCCCCGTGGTGCTGATCGTCGGCGAGCGCGACGGGAAGTTCCGTGCGATCGCCGAGCGGATGGCAGACGTGTTGCCCGAGGCGGACGTCCACGTCGTGCCGGAGGCCGGCCATGCCGTCCAGCTCGAGCTGCCGGAGGCGGTCGCCGCGCTGCTTTGACCACCGCCGGCGGCCCGAATAGGGTGCCGGCGAACGTTGCGCCCCGCGCGACGACCCGCACCGTGACCGCCTTCCTCTATCGCGTCGGCCGCATCTGCGCGCACCATCGCCTGCCGGTGCTGGCGACGTGGCTCGTGGTCGCCGTCGGCCTCGCGCTCGGCTCCGCACACTTCGGCTCGCAGGCGTCCGACAACGTCAGCCTGCCCGGCACCGGCTCCCAGCAGGTGACCGATCTGCTCAGCAGAGGCTTCCCGGACCAGGCGAACGGCTCCTCGCCGATCGTGCTGCGCGCGCCGCAGGGCAGACGCGTCACCGACTACCAGCAGGCGATCGACAAGAGCGTGAGCGCGCTGAAGGCGAACGACCTCGTCGCGAAGGTCGTCAGCCCGCTCGACAGAGCCGGCGCCGGCCAGGTCAGCAGAGACGGCAGCGTCGCGTTCATCTCGGTGTATCCCGCGGAGTCGCTCGGCGACGTCACGATCGACGACGCGCAGGGGATCCTCGACAACGCGAACGCGGCCAAGGACGCCGGCCTCAGAACCTCCGCCGGCGGTCCGCTCGGCTCCAAGCTGTCGAAGCCGGAGACCGAGTCGAGCGAGCTCGTCGGCCTCACGATGGCGCTGATCGTGCTCGCGTTCACGTTCGGCACGTTCGTCGCGATGGGGTTGCCGATCCTCTCGGCGCTGATCGGCGTGATCGCCGGCCTGTCGGGCATCACGCTCCTGAGTCACGTCACGGTCGTGCCGACGTCGGCGCCGACGCTCGCGATCATGCTCGGCCTCGGCGTTGGGATCGACTACGCGCTCTTCATCGTGACCACACACCGCGAGACGCTCTCACGCGGAATGGAGGTGCACGAGTCGGTCGCGCGCGCCGTCGCGACCTCCGGCGGCGCGGTGCTGTTCGCCGGCACGACCGTCGTCGTGGCGGTCTGCTCGCTCGCCGTCGCCGGGATCCCGCTCGTCACGACGCTGGGTCTCACGACCGGCCTGATGGTCGCGGTGGCGGTCGTCTGCGCGCTCACGCTGCTGCCGGCGATCCTGGCGTCGGTCGGCACGCGCATCAACTCGCTGCCGCTGCCGGGCCGCAGACCGGACAGACCGCTCGACGTCGAGCACACGCGCTGGGCCCGCTTCGCCCGCTGGATCATGCGCCATCCGGTCCTGTCCGTCGTCGTCGCGCTGTCGATCCTGATCCCGCTGTCGATCCCCGCCTTCTCGCTGCACTTCGGCCAGACCGACACCGGAGCGCTGCCGACGAAGGAGACCGCGCGCGTCGCCTACGACGACCTCACGCACGGTTTCGGCGTCGGCACGAACGGCCCGATCGTGATGGCCGTCAAGCTCGGCAGACCGGCACAGCCGGACGATCCGCAGCTCGCCAGCCTGCAGCAGGCGGTCGGCAGAACCGACGGCGTCGTCAGCGTCTCGCCCGTCGCCGTCGACAGAGCGGGCACGGTCGCCACGTTCTCGGCGATCCCGAGCACCGCGCCGTCGGACTTCGCGACCGAGGACCTTGTCAACCAGCTGCGCGACACGACGATCCCGAACGCGATCAGAGGAACCGACCTCACCGCCTACGTCGGCGGCTCGACGGCCGCCTTCATCGACCTCGCGGAGGAGATCTCCGACAAGCTGCCGGAGACGATCCTCGTGATCATCGGCCTCAGCTTCCTGCTGTTGATGATCGCCTTCCGTTCGTTCCTCGTGCCGCTGAAGGCGGCGGTGATGAACCTGCTGTCCATCGGCGCCGCCTACGGCGTCGTCGTGATGGTCTTCCAGTACGGCTGGTTCAGCGGCCTCGTCGGCCTCGAAGGCGAGGTGCCGATCGTCAGCTTCCTTCCGCTGCTGATGTTCGCCGGCCTGTTCGGGCTCTCGATGGACTACGAGGTCTTCCTCATGAGCCACGTGCAGGAGCACTACAAGGAGGGCCGCACGCCGCGCGACGCGATCGTCGTCGGGCTTGCCGAGAGCGCGCGCGTGATTACCGCCGCGGCGCTGATCATGGTCGCCGTCTTCGCGAGTTTCATCCTCAATGGCGACCCGACGATCAAGCAGTTCGGCGTCGGGCTGTCGGTCGCGGTGATCATCGACGCGACGCTCGTGCGCTGCCTGCTCGTGCCCGCCACGATGGCGCTGATGGGCAGGGCGGCATGGTGGATCCCGCGCGGGCTCGACAAGCGGATGCCGCAGATCAGCGTCGAGGGGCACGGCTACTTCGCTGAGCGTGACGCGGCTGTCGCCGACGGGGGGCCGTCCGTTACGCCCGCACGCCCAGCCCGGGACCCGTCGGCACCCGCATGACGCCGCGCTCGACCGCCAGGACGGGGTCGAGCTCCAGCTCCTCGAAGGCGCCCAGCGTCGCCAGCCCGCACTGTCGCGACGGCCGCAGCACCGCCGCAGCGTGCAGCGCGCCTGCGATCCCGAGCGGACCGTCGAGCGTCGAGGCGAGGTAGACCTCGCCCCCTGCCGCGCGCACCGTCTCCGCCGCCTCCAACACTCCGGTGATGCCGCCGCAGCGGCTCAGCTTGAGGCACACGATCGGCGTTGCGCCGCTCGCGAGCGCGCCGGGACCGACCCCCGTCTCGTCCATCGCGACCGGCACCTCGGCCTGCGCCGCCACCGCGCGCAGCTCGTCGACCCCGTGCACCGGCTCCTCGCACAGCTCGATCCCGGTCGGCGCCAGCGCACGCAGGTGTGCAAGCGCCTCCTCGACGCTCCAAGCGCCGTTCCCGTCGAGCCGAAGCGCGACGTCAGGCCCGACCGCCGCACGCACCGCCGCGACGCGCCCGGCATCGTCGCCGATCCCGACCTTCAGCTTCACGCAACCGAACCCCGCCTCTACGGCGCGTCGCGCTTCGGTCGCGGCACCTGCGCGGTCCTCCGCACCGATCAGCGCGTTCACGGCGATCGGCTCAGGAACCGGATGCGCGCCAAGCAGCCGCCACACGGGAACATCGGCACGCCGTCCTTCCAGATCCCACAGCGCGAGGTCGATGGCTGCCACCGCCTGCGGCAGCACGGCCGCCTTGCGGCAAGCGTCCAGCACCATCGCGCGCGGCAGGCCCTCGGCATCGTGCACGATCGGGCGGCAGTCCTCCAACGCGCCGCGTACGTCGTCGAGCGTCACACCGTCGTAGGAGGGGAGAGGAGCGGCCTCACCGGCGCCGGCGACGCCGTCGGCGCCGAGGATCAGCACGTCGAGCAGCTCGCGCTCTGCGACCGTTCCGTGCGCAGCGGCGAGCGGAGTCCGCAGGCGCAGCCGTCGGGGAGCGATCTCCAGCCGCACGAGGTGTCAGTCCTGCCGCGTCAGCTCAGCAGGATGCCGGCGCAGAGCAGCACGCAGTAGACGAGCTCGAGCTGTCCGGTGCGCGCGAGCGCCTCGTTGAGCGACGGGCCGTCCGTGCGTGTTCTGACCGTGCGCACGACCGGCGCAGCCAGCGGAATCGCCAGGAAGGGGAGCAGCAGCCACGGCTCCAGCGGGCCGAAGATCCATGTGACGGGGGAGAGCAGGATCGCTCCGTAGACCATCGCCGCGTACAGCGTCCGTGTGCGCTCCCGGCCCAGCCGTACCGCCAGCGTCCGCTTGCCGGCGCGTCTGTCGGTCTCGAGGTCGCGCACGTTGTTGACGACCAGCACCGCGGAGGCCAGCAGTCCGACCGGCACCGCCAGCGCGAACGCCTCCCACACGAGCGTCTCCGTCTGCACGAAGAACGAGCCCGCGACTGCAACGATCCCGAAGAACAGGAACACGAACAGCTCGCCGAGCCCCTCGTAGCCGTACGGCCGCGGCCCGCCCGTGTAGAGCACGCCCGCGACGATCGAGGCAGCGCCGACGAGCAGCAGCTGCCAGCCGGCGACGGCGATCAGGTAGACGCCGCAGAGGATCGCGAGCGCGAACGTCACGTACGTCGCAATCAGCACCTGGCGCGGCGGTACGAGCCCGCCAGCCGTCACCCGCACGGGGCCCAGGCGGTCCTCCGTATCCGCGCCACGGCGGGCGTCGGAATAGTCGTTCGAGAGGTTCGCGCCGACCTGGATGAACAGTGCGCCCAGCAGCGCCGCGACGAAGCGCAGCGGATGGAATACGCCGGCGGTGTCGGCGAGCGCCGTCCCGACCAGCACCGGCGCGAGCCCTACCGGCAGCGTCTTCGGCCGCGCGGCCATCAGCCAGATGCGGACCACGCTGGGGCTGGCGGTGCCGGTGCTCATGCCGACAGCCTACGGCCGCCGCGGAAAGCGCGAGAAGTCAGGCGCGCGCTTCTCCAGGAAGGCCGTGCGCCCCTCGGTCGCCTCCTCGCTGCCGTAGAGCAGCAGGTTCGTGTCGTGCGCGAGCTGCTGGATGCCGGCGTAGCCGTCCTCCTGCGCGTTGAAGCTCGACTTCACGAGCCGCAGCGCGAAGGGGGAGAGCGCGAGCATCTCGTGGCACCACGCCACCGTCGTCGTCTCCAGCTCATCGAGCGACACGACCGCGTTGACGAGCCCCATCTCCAACGCCTCCTGAGCGCCGTACTGACGGCACAGCAGCCAGATCTCCTTCGCCTTCTTCGTGCCCACGAGGTCGCGCAGCACCGACGTCCCGAAGCCCCCGTCCCACGAGCCGACTCTCGGCCCCGTCTGGCCGAAGCGCGCGTTGTCGGCCGCAATCGTCAAGTCGCAGACAACGTGCAGCACGTGCCCGCCACCGATCGCATAGCCCGCGACCATCGCCACCACGGGCTTCGGCAGCCGGCGGATCTGCACATGGAGGTCTGTGACGTGGAAGCGGCCCACCGTCGCGTTGCCGCCGACTCTGTAGCCCGACGCGCCGCGCACGCGCTGATCCCCGCCTGAGCAGAACGCCTTCTCGCCCTCGCCCGTGAGGATGATCGCGCCGACCTCTGTGTCCTCTCGCGCCCGCTCGAACGCGTCGGACAGCTCGATCACCGTCTCCGGCCGAAACGCATTGCGCACCCCCGGCCGGTCGATCGTGATCTTCGCGATCCCATCGCCGCTCAGCTCATACCGAATGTCCTCGTACTCGCCGGCCGGGGTCCAGGTAACGCTCACGTCAGCAGTGCTCCTCGCAGTCAGGGCAGGGGGCCGAAACCCTAGCCCGTCCGCAGACGGCCGCGGCGATCAACGCGTTTCTCGCAGACGCGTAGCCTTCACAGAGGCATGGACCTCGATCCCTGGCTCCCGCGCGCCGCCGCGCTGAGACCGGACCACCCGGCGCTGATCGACGTCCACGGCGCGCTGGCCAGCTACGCAGAGCTGCAGATCCAGGCGCAAGACGCGGCTGCGGTGCTGCAAGCGAAGGGCATCGAGCGGGGAGACCGAGTCGCGCTCGCCCTGCCCGCAGGCGTGCCCTTCCTCGCTGCCCTCCATGCCACGCTGATGCTCGGTGCAGCAGTCGTGCCGGTCGACCTGCGGTTGACAGCCGAGGAGCGGGCGCAGCGAACTCGAGGGGCCAAGGTCACGGTCACCGAGCCGCTCCAGCGCACGACCGAGGCCGACGCCCAGACCCTCGACCGCCTCGACGCCACCGCCCCCGCCACGATCGTCCACACGTCCGGCACCACCGCTGAGCCGAAGGAGGTCGCCCTGACGATCGGCAACTGGACCTGGAACGCCCTCGGCTCCGCGCTCGCGCTCGGACTCGACCCCCACGACCGCTGGCTCTGCGCACTCCCGCTCAGCCACGTCGGCGGCCTGGCGATCTTGATCCGCAGCGCCATCTACGGGACGACGGTCGTGTTGCACGAGCGCTTCGATACCGAGACGGTCTTGACCACGATCGAGCGCGACCAGGTGACGCTCGTCTCGCTCGTGCCGACGACGCTCGAGCGCCTGCTCGACGCCGGTCTCAAAGCACCCAACCCACTGCGCGTCGCGCTGATCGGCGGCGGCCCGCTCGCTCCCCTCCTCGCGGCACAGGCGCAGGAGGCGGGCATCCCGGTGGCGCAAACGTACGGCATGACGGAGGCCTGCTCGCAAGTCGCGACCTCGCTGCCCGGCGAGCCGGAGACGGCGGGGCGTCCCCTCGTCGGCCAGCAGGTGAGGATCGCGTCTGACGCCGAGATCCTCGTCGCCGGCCCGACCATCGCCCCCGGCACCGCCGACGATGACGGCTGGCTTCACACCGGCGATTGCGGCGTGCTCGACGATCACGGACGCCTCACGGTCACGGGTCGCAAGGCCGACACGATCGTCAGCGGGGGAGAAAACGTCGCGCCGGCCGAGGTCGAGGCGGCGCTGCTGGAGCACCCGGCCGTCGCCGACGCCGCCGTCCACGGCCAACCCGACCCGCAGTGGGGAGAGGCCGTCGTCGCGACCGTCGTCCTGCACGACGGCAGCCACGCGGAGGCAGAGGAACTGCGCGCCCACGTCGCCTCGCAGCTCGCGCGCTACAAGGTGCCGAAGGAGATCGCGTTCGCGGCGACGCTGCCGCGCACCGCATCCGGCAAGCTGCTGCGTCGCGAGCTGTCGAACGACCCCGCTGCCCGATGACGCCCGACCCTGCCACGACCACCGACGATCCCGACGAGCTGCGCGCCGCCGTGCGCGAGCGCTGGGAGCGCTCCGCCGACGGCTGGCGCAGGCGCAACGGACGCTTCCAGGCAGCGGCGATGCCGGTCTCGCAGTGGCTTGTCGCGGCGATCGAGCCGCAGCCCGGGGAGCGGGTGCTCGAGCTGGCGGCAGGCGTAGGGGAGACGGGCTTCCTTGCGGCCGAGCTGATCGCCCCCGGCGGCGGAACACTGATCACCAGCGACGGCGCCGAGGCGATGCTCGTGCACGCCAGAGAGCGGGCCCAGCAGCTCGGCGTCACCAACGTCGAGTTCAAACCGTTGGAGCTGGAGTGGATCGACCTCGCAGCCGCGAGCGTCGACAAGGCGATCTGCCGCTGGGGCTTCATGTTCGCGCTCGACAAGGGCGCCGCGCTGCGCGAGACGCGTCGCGTGCTGCGGCCCGGCGGCCGGCTCGCGCTCGCCGCCTGGAGCACGCCCGACCACAATCCGTTCACCGCGATCCCGCGTCGCACCCTGGTCGAAGCCGGTCTCGTCGACGGCTTCGAGCTGGCCGCCGGCCCGACGATGTTCGACCTCGCAGACGAAAGCAAGCTGCAAGAGCTGCTCGAGGACGCCGGCTTCGCCGAAGTGGTCGTCGAGCAGCTGCCGCTGACGATCCCGTATGACGACGTCGAGGACTACATCGCCGCCACATCCGACCTCTCGCCGGCGTTCGCGGACGTCGTGACGCCGCTCAACGCGCGTCAGCGCGAGGATCTGGTGGAGCGGCTCACGGCCGCCACCGCGCCGTTCGCGGCGTCCGACGGCTCGCTCGCGATGCCGGCGCTCGCGCTCGTCGCGGCCGCAAGCTCCTGAGCTGCGTCGGCACGACCGCGTGAGGAGTTCGGCAGCGGCGGGAGCTGCGGCGTCGGCTTGCCGCGTTCGATGCGCTGCCGCTCGGTCTTCTCCACGAGCGCGAAGTTGCGCGCGCAGCTGCCCTGCCGCACCGACGCCGGCGCGACCGCGCGGAGGCCGCGCAGCGCACCCACCGCGAGCGGGAACGCGCGCGCCTGGGCGGCGGACCACGACAGCCCATACAGCGCGCGCACCTGCGGCGGCAGGGAGCCGAGCATCACGAGGTCATGCAGGCGCTTGGCCGGCTGGTTGATTCCCGGCATCGGAATCTTGAACGCGACGAACTCTCCAGTCCGTCTCGCCTCATCCGTCAGGAAGATCTCGTCGCTCGCCAGCTTCGCGTCCCACCACGCCGAGAACGTGGCATACGTCGGTGGCGCGACTTCCCGCGGCATGCCGAACAGCTCGCCAAAGCGGATGTAGTCCTGCCAGAAGGCGTCGCGCTCCCAGGCGCTGAGCGGCCGCACGAACAGCTCGTAGAAGTAGAGCGCGGACTCCGCGGTGACCGCCACGGTCCACAACATCAGCTCAGGGTCGAACGCCGAGTACGGCGTGCCGGCGGGGAACGGACCGGCCGCCTCCGGCAGCTCGCCGTGCACGCGCTGATGCAGCTTCTGCACCTTTCCCAGCACCTTGTCGGCCTCGGCGCGCGTTCCGAAGAAGATCGCCTCGAAGTCGTTCGCCGTGCGCACCAGCCGGCGGAACGGCCGCTCGCGCCCGCCTGTCGACTGACTCGTGCCCGTGTAGTTGACCGGCTGCAGTGCACCGATCGCCAACGCGCGCTGGCCGAAGAAGAGTCCGACGAGCCGCTCGTCGTGCACGCGTCGCAGCACCGACGTCGCGCGCGGGAAATAGCCGTCGTCGCTGCGAGAACTGGCCATGCAGCCAGTTTGACCGACCGCTCGGCGGCAGCGCGCCGCTTCGCAAGCCACAACCGGCCGAAAGCGCCGCTTCCGGTAGCCTGCCGCGCCATGTTCTACGACGACGACGCAGACCTCACGCTCCTCGACGGCAAGACCGTCGCCATCATCGGTTTCGGCTCGCAGGGCCACGCCCATGCGCTGAACCTCAAGGACTCCGGCGTGAACGTCGTCGTAGGCCTTCGCTCTGGCTCCAAGAGCGTCGAGATCGCCCGCTCCAGAGGGCTTGAAGTGCTCGAGCCGGTCGAGGCCGCGAGCCGCGGCGACGTCGTCATGCTGCTCGTCCCGGACGAGCTCCACCACGACGTCTACGCCGAGATCCGCGACGGCATCGGCGCCGGCAACCTGCTCCTGTTCGGCCACGGCTTCTCGATCCACTACGGCGAGGTCGAGCCGCCGGCCGACGTCGACGTCGCGCTCGTCGCGCCGAAGGGCCCCGGCCACCTCGTGCGCCGCCAGTACACCGAGGGCAGCGGTGTGCCCGGCCTGATCGCCATCCAGCAGGACGCCACCGGCAACGCCAGAGCGCTTGCGCTCGCCTACGCCAAGGGCATCGGCTGCACGCGCGGTGGCGTGATCGAGACGACCTTCAAGGACGAGACCGAGACCGACCTGTTCGGCGAGCAGGCCGTCCTGTGCGGCGGCACCTCCGAGCTGGTGCGCGCCGGCTACGAGACGCTCGTCGAGGCCGGCTACGACCCGCGCCTCGCCTACTTCGAGGTGCTGCACGAGCTGAAGCTGATCGTCGACCTGATGTACGAGAAGGGCATCGCCGGGATGCGCTACTCGATCTCGAACACGGCCGAGTACGGCGACATCACGCGCGGCAGACGCATCATCGGCGCCGAGTCGCGCCAGGCGATGAGAGAGATCCTCGGCGAGATCCAGTCCGGCGCATTCGCACGCGAGTGGATCGCGGAGGTGCGCGCCGGTCAGGAGAACTTCGACCGCATGCGCGCCGAGCAGGCCGGCCACCAGGTCGAGGTCGAGGGCAGAAAGCTGCGCTCGATGATGTCCTGGATCGACGACTCCGGCTTCGCCGAGGGCTGAGGCTCTCGCTCGCTACCCTTGCCACGCCGCCCATGACGCCGATCAATCCCTTCACGAAGCAGATCCTGATGACCGCCGGGCCGACGCCCGTGCCGCCGCAGGTGCTGGCCAAGATGGCCGAGCCCGTGCTCTACCACCGTGCACCGGCTGGGGTCGAGCTGTACGCCCGCGTGCTGGAGCGCTTGCCGCGCGTCTTCCGCACCGACAACACGGTGCTCGCGTTCGCCGCCAGCGGCTCCGGTGCGATGGACTCCGCGGTCGCCAACCTCGTCCGCCCCGGCACGAGGGCGCTCGCCTGCGCAGCCGGCAAGTTCGGCGAGCGCTGGATCGAGCTGTGCGAGGCCTATGGCGCCGACCTCGTCAAGTACGAGCCAGGTTGGGGCACACGCCTCGACCCGCAGGAGATCGGCCGCCTGCTCGACGCGAACCCGGGCACGGAGGTCGTGTTCGCGACCCTCTCGGAGACGTCGACCGGCATCGTCCACGACGTCGAGGCGATCGCCGCCGTCGTGCGCGATAAGGGCGCCCTGCTCGCGATCGACGCGGTCTCCGGCCTCGGCGCCGCGAAGCTCGAGCAGGACGCATGGGGAGTCGACGTCGTCGTCGCCGGCTCACAGAAGGCACTCATGATCCCGCCCGGCCTTGCGTTCGCGTCCGTCTCGCAGCGCGCCCTCGACGCCGCCGCCGCCAAGCCCGGCGGTCGCTACTACTTCGACTGGGTCGAGACCGCCAAGCAGCAGCGCAAGGACCCGCCGAACAGCCCCTTCACGCCGCCGGTGACCCTGCTCGCCGCGCTCGACGTCTCGCTCGGAATGATCGAGGACGAGGGGATCGAGGACGTGTGGGAGCGCCACGCTCTGCTCGCCCGCGCGACGCGCGCCGGTGCCGCCGCGCTCGGCCTCGACCTGTACGGCGATCCGGACGAGCGCTCGAACGTCGTCACCGCGATCGCGCTGCCCGACACGATCGAGGGCAAGCAGGTCCCGAAGATCCTGCGCGACAGCTACGGCATCACCGCGAACGGCGGCCAGGCTCAGCTCGCCGGCAAGATCATCCGCATCGCGCACTGCGGCTACTTCGGCGGCTTCGACATCCTCACGTCCCTGTCTGGACTGGAGATGACGCTCGCGCAGCTCGGCCATCCGGTCGAGCAGGGCGCCGGCGTCGGCGCCGCGCAGAAGGTCTTCCTCGAGGCTGGCGTCCCAGCAGCCTCGGCGGCATGAGCGACCGCCCGCGCATCCTCGTCAAGGAGCAGATCGCCGACTCCGGCGTCGACCTGCTGCGCAAGCACTTCGACGTCGATCTCGGCGCCGACTGGAGCGACGAGCAGCTCCGCGAGCGCCTGCCCGAGTACGACGGCATCCTGATCCGCTCCGCGACGAAGATGACCGAGGAGCTGATCGAGCTCGGCGCGAAACTCAAGGTGATCGGCCGCGCCGGCGTCGGCGTCAACAACGTCGACGTCCCGGCGGCGACCAAGCGCGGCATCATCGTCGTCAACGCCCCGCAGTCCAACGTCGTCACCGCGGCTGAGCACACCTTCGCGCTGCTGCTCTCGCTCGCGCGCAAGATCCCGCAGGCGCACAACTCGCTCACCGAGCACAAGTGGGAGCGCAGCAAGTTCAACGGCGTCGAGGTCTACGAGAAGACGCTCGGGATCGTCGGCTTCGGCCGCATCGGCCAGCTCGTCGCCCAGCGCGCGCGCGGCTTCGGCATGTACGTCGTCGCATACGACCCGTTCGTCTCGGCGGATCGCTACCGCGAGCTCGGCGCCGAGAAGGCGGAGAACCCGGCCGAGGTCTACGCGAGAGCCGACTTCGTCACGATCCACCTGCCGGTGACGCCCGAGACGCGCGGCTTCCTGAATGCCGAGGCGTTCGCCCAGATGCGCGACGGCGTGCGCGTGATCAACTGCGCGCGCGGCGAGCTGGTCGACGACGCGGCGCTCAAGGACGCGCTCGACTCCGGCAAGGTCGCCGGAGCCGCGCTCGACGTCTTTCCGTCGGAGCCGATCACCGACTACCCGCTGTTCGACGGCTACGACAACGTCGTCGTTACGCCGCACCTCGGCGCCTCGACGACCGAGGCACAGGATCGCGCCGGCAGCCAGACGGCCGAGCAGATCATCGCGGCGCTCAGCCCCGGCGGCGTCGTCACGACCGCCGTCAACATCCCCGCGATCTCGCCCGCCGACATGGAGGTGCTCGGCCCGTTCGTGCCGCTCTGCCGCCAGCTCGGCCGCCTCGCCGTCTCGCTTGCGGAGGGCTCCTCGATCGATCGCGTCGAGGTCGAGTTCCTCGGGCGCATCGGCGAGCGCGACACGCGCCTGCTGTCGGTCGCGGTCCTGATGGGCGTGCTCGCCGGGCACGTGGAGGAGGAGGTCAACGCGGTCAACGCGCCGGGCCTCGCCGAGGAGCGCGGGATCGACGTCTCCGAGACCAAGCGCACGACCGCGCGCGACTTCACCGACCTCGTGCGCGTCACGATCGTCAGCGGTGAGGCGCACATGCGCGTCGTGGGTACGACGCTCGGGCGCCGCAACCGGCCCCACCTGCTCGAGGTCTGGGGCCAGCGCTTCAACCTCCAGATCGAGGAGAACATCGCCTTCTTCCGCTACCGCGACGTTCCGGGCATGGTCGGGCGCGTTGGCTCAGCATTCGGGGAGCACGGGCTCAACATCGTCTCCGCCGCCGTCGGGCGCCAGCCCGACGAGGACTCCGGGGCTGACGCCCCCTACGCGGTGATGGCAGTCACCAGCGACGCGCCCGTCCCGCAGGCGGTTGTCGACGAGATCGTCGCCGGCGATGGGTTCGTAGCCGGTCGCGCTGTCACGCTGTAGGGCCGTTGTACGCAGCGGCGCACTGCGCCACGTAATTCCTGCCGGAGTGCGTCACATCGAGGGTTTGGCGATCGCGGCAGGTGCCACAATGTCCATACGCCATTCGGACTTGGAGGCTCAGGTGGAGAGCGCCGCTGTATCGCAGCCGACCTCAGGGGGCGGCGAGGTCAAGCTCAAGGAGGGCGCCCTCGGCTACCTCTCCAACCTCGTCATCGGCGTCGCCTCGACGGCGCCCGCCTACTCGCTCGCGGCGACGCTCGGCTTCATCGTCGCGGTCGCCGGCGTCGGTACGCACGCGCCGGCCGTCCTGCTGGTGTCGTTCCTCCCGATGCTCTGCATCGCCACTGCGTACCGCTACCTGAACAAGGCGGACCCGGATCCCGGGACGACGTTCGCATGGGTCCGCCGCGCGATGGGACCCCACCTCGGCTGGGTCAACGGCTGGGCGATCGTGGTCGCCGACATCATCGTGATGGCGGCGCTCGCGCAGATCGCGGCGAAGTACACCTTCCTGCTGTTCGGCTGGGACTCAGCCGCCAACTCGAACATCGGGCAGATCATCCTGGCGGTCGGCTGGATCGCGCTGATGACCTGGATCTGCTGGCGCGGCATCGAGCTCTCCGCGCGCGTCCAGACCGCGCTGCTCTCCGCCGAGGTCCTGATCCTCGCCCTCTTCGCCGTCGTGGCGCTCGTGAAGGTCTACACCGGCAACCCGGCGAACTCGATCACGCCGCAGCTGTCGTGGTTCAACCCGTTCGACCTCGGTTGGACCGCCCTGATCGACGGCGTGCTGCTCGGCGTGTTCATCTATTGGGGCTGGGATTCCGCCGTCACCGTCAACGAGGAGTCCGAGGACAAGAACGAGGGGCCCGGCCGCGCCGCGGTCGTCTCGACGCTCCTGCTCGTGCTCATCTACCTCGTCGTCTCGACCGCGGCACAGGCCTACGGCGGCACGAGACTGCTGAGCGACAACTCCGACGACGTCCTGAGCGTGCTCGGCGGGCAGGTCTTCAGCTCGCCCTGGGACAAGCTGCTGATCCTCGCCGTGCTGACGTCCGCCTCCGCCTCGACGCAGACGACGATCCTGCCGACCGCGCGCACGACGCTCTCGATGGCGCGCAAGCGTGCGATCCCGGGGCGTTTCGCGAGCGTGCACCCGCGCTACCTCACGCCCAGCTTCTCGACGCTCTGGATGGGCGCCATGTCGATCCTCTGGACCGTTCTCATCATGGCCTTCAATCCGGCTCAGAACGTGCTCGGCGACTCGATCTCCGCGCTCGGGTTCGCGATCTGCTTCTACTACGGCTTCACCGGTCTGGCGTGCATCGTCTACTTCCGTCGCGAGATCACGAAGAGCGTGCGCAACTTCGTCCTTGCGGGAGTCCTGCCCTTCGTGGGCTTCGTGATGCTGGCCTACATCTTCGGCAAGGCCGCACACGACTACTCGCAGAAGGACTTCAACTACTCCCCGCCGTTCCTCGGCATCGAGGTGCCGATCGTGATCGGCATCGGCGGCTTGCTGCTCGGCTTCGTCGCGATGCTGTTGGCGACGATCCCGTACCGCGACTACTTCAGGAACAAGCCCTACACCGAGGTCTCACCTCCAGGGCTGCTGGAGGCGCCGGTCGAGCACGCCCCCGCGCATCTGCGCGGCAGACGCTGGTAGTCCCCGCGGCACGCGGGCGGACGGGAGGCGCCCCGTTCGCCCGCCACGCGGAGGCGCCTGCTCGGTCCCAACGCCATCAGAGCGCCTGATACGCTGGACAGCGCATGTCTCGCCGGCTCTCCCTTCGACTTCTTCTCCTCCCCCCTCGGGGGGAATAGCGCGTGGCGGCCGCAGGTAGCCGCAAACCGACCGAGAAGAAGCGAAGCACGAGCCACCAGAGGTGACGACGACATGACGTCTTTTGAGCAGGACCCCAACCGCGTACTGATCTTCGACACGACGCTGCGCGACGGCGAGCAGTCGCCCGGCATCTCGCTCAACACCAGCGAGAAGCTGGAGATCGCCCACCAGCTCGCACGCCTCGGCGTCGACATCATCGAGGCCGGCTTCCCGATCGCCTCGCCGGGCGACTTCGAGGCGGTCCAGGCGATCGCTCGCGAGGTCCAAGGACCCGTCATCGCCGGCCTCGCCCGCATCCACCCGGGCGACATCGACGCTGCATGGAACGCCGTCAAGGACGCGGAGCGACCTCGCATCCACACGTTCGTCTCCACGTCCGACATCCACATCGAGCACCAGATGCGCGCGACACGCGAGGACGTCAAGGGCCTCACGCGCGCAGGCGTCGCCCACGCGAAGCGGTACGTCGAGGACGTCGAGTTCTCCCCGATGGACGCGACCCGCGCCGACGTGGCCTTCACCGCCGAGGTCTGCCAGATCGCGATCGACGAGGGCGCCACGACGATCAACATTCCCGACACCGTCGGGTACACGATGCCGCACGAGTTCACGGCCTACCTGGAGGAGCTCTACGCGCTGGCGCCCGGGATGAAGGACATCGTCCTGTCGGTCCACTGCCACGACGACCTGGGCCTCGCGGTCGCGAACTCGTTCGCCGGCGTGCAGGCAGGCGCGCGGCAGGTCGAGTGCGCGATCAACGGCATCGGCGAGCGCGCCGGCAACGCGTCGCTGGAGGAGATCGTGATGCTGCTGCACACGCGGCAGGCCGACGTTGGCGTGCACACCGGCGTCGTCACGCAGGAGATCGCTCGCACGAGCCGTCTCGTCTCGCGTCTGACGGGCTACGTCGTGCAGCCGAATAAGGCGATCGTCGGCCGCAACGCATTCGCGCACGAGTCGGGCATCCACCAGGACGGCGTGCTGAAGGAGCGCACGACGTTCGAGATCATGGACGCAACGACCGTCGGCCTGGACGCGAACTCGATCGTGCTCGGCAAGCACTCCGGCCGCCACGCTCTGAGACAGGCGCTGGCCGAGCTGGGGATCGAGGTCGACGGGCAGGTGCTGAACACCGCGTTCAAGCGCTTCAAAGAGATCGCGGACAAGAAGAAGCAGGTGACCGCGATGGACCTCGAGGCGCTCGTGACCGACGAGTTGCGCGAGGAGATCCCGGCCTACGCGCTGGAGTGGTTCGAGGTCGAGGCGTCGTCGAGACGCCCGCCGCACGCAACCGTCGGCGTCACCCTGCCCGACGGGAGCGAGGGCACCGGCTCGTTCACCGGCGACGGCCCGGTCGATGCGATCTTCCATGCGATCAACGCGGCGACCCAGCAAGACGCGAAGCTGCGCGAGTTCCGCGTCGACGCGGTCACCGGCGGTCAGGACGCGTTGGGGGAGACCTCCGTCGTGCTCGAGCTCGGCGGGGTCACGGGAGCCGGTCAGGGCGTCTCGACCGACATCATCGAGGCGGCCGGCCGCGCCTACGTGCGTGCGCTCTCCAATGCGGTGCGGCGCCGCTCGGTGGCCGACCAGGCGGCCGACCTCACTGCCGAGGCCGCCAGCAAGTCGCGTATCTCAACGCCGTAGCTGTTCAGCCCGCGCGAGCCAGCGCGCGTCCCTGGCGGTAGCCGGTGACGCGCGCGCGCTCCGCGGCGTCAGCCGGCTCAGGCACGACGACCCGGACGATCGCTCCGCGGCGCTGCAGCGTGAGCGTCTCCAGCCGAATTGCGGTGCTCGTCGCCGCGCGCACGGCCGGATGGCGCTCGCGCGTCCCGAGCTGAGCGGCCATCGGGGCGAGGCACAGGACGTGCGTCTCGCGCAGCGCCGGTGCGGCGTCCATGTTCGTCGGGCTCCAGACGGCACCGTCGACGTATTCGTCATCGCCGATGCGGACTGGGCGATAGATGCCCGGGATGCTGCACGAGGCCTGCACGGCCTCGGCGACCGTCGCCCTCGGCGCGCCCGGGGCGCCGAACACGACGCGCCGACCGCGTGCGCGATCGACGCACGCCACGCGCAGCTTCCCGTCCCACCGCAGTCCGTGTCCGGCAATTCGCCCGCCGAGGTCGCCGAGCGTGGCATGGGCGGCTTCGATCCGGGCGAGGGCCGCTGCGCGCACCAGCGACCCCGGCGCCCGTCCGAGCGAGAGCGCGAGCGGGGCCAGCGAGCTGCCGGCGGCGCTCGCGAAGCTGCCGGCAAGCCGGCTCGCGCGGCCTTGCGCGCGCCCGTCTCCGTTTCCGCGTGCGCTCGGCTCGCCGACGAGCAGCGCCGTCCCCTCGTCGTCCTCGGCAGGCGCGCCTGCTCCGGCCGGGCCGCCCGCGCGCGGCTCCACGCCCGCGAGCAGGTCTGCGGCGACCATCGATCCCGCTGAGGTCCCCACGATGTGCTCGCAGGCGGCGAAGTCGATTCCCGTCTCCGCGGCGATCCCGGCGAGCACACCGCCCATCCAGGCCGCACCGACCGTGCCGCCGGCGCCGAGGACGAGCACGTCGGGTCGCTGCATCCGCTCGATGGTAGTGATCGTGAGAGCCCGGCCCGCTAGGGCTGTACGTGATAACGTACGCTCGTATATGAGTGATGTCGACGCCATATCTGTCGCCGCTATCGGCGGCCGCGTACGCGCCTTGCGCGAGGCGATGGGGCTGTCGCTTCGCGACCTCGCCGAGCGTTGCGGCGTCAGCGCGCCGATGCTCTCACAGGTGGAGCGGGGGGAGACGAGCCCGACGCTGCAGGTCGCCACGCGCATCGCCGCGGGTCTCGATCTGCGGCTCTCGCAGCTGCTGCGGCTCGATGAGGACGGCGCCATCACGATCGTGCGCGCAGGCGAGCGGCGGCAGGGCCCGACCGCGGCACGCGCGAACGGCAGACCCGCAGGGCACCGCTACGAGGTCCTCACCGCGCCACTGCCGGGCCAGCGCGCCGAGCTGTCACGCCACGTGCTCGCGCCCGGAGCCGCGACCGGCGGTCCCGGCGACCCGCCGATGCACGAGCCCGGCAGCCGCGAGACGACGTTGATCGAGTCCGGCCGCGTCGTACTGCACTGCGACGGTGACGCGCATGAGCTGGCAGCCGGCGACTGCGTGACCTTCGACGCCGACCTGCCCCACCACTTCGAGAACCCGGGCCCCGACGAGGCGACGTTCCTGGGCGTCGTCTCCGCAGGCCTGCGACGCAGCTAGTACGACCCACAAGGAGCCACGACCGACAATGCCGAGCACCCTGTTCGACAAGATCTGGGCCGCCCACGAGGTGGCCCCCGGCCTGCTCTACGTCGACCTCCACCTGGTCCACGAGGTCACGAGCCCGCAGGCGTTCGACGGGCTGCGGCTCGCCGGCCGCAAGGTCCGCCGCCCCGACCGCACGCTCGCGACGGCGGACCACAACACGCCGACCGACGGCACGCCCGTCGCTGCACGCATCAAGGACGAGCTCAGCCGCGTGCAGGTGCAGACGCTCGAGCGCAACTGCGCGGAGTTCGGCGTGCCGGTCTACTCGCTCGGCTCGGACCGTCAAGGGATCGTGCACGTGATCGGCCCTGAGCTGGGCGTCACGCAGCCCGGTATGACGATCGTCTGCGGCGACTCGCACACCGCCACGCACGGCGCCTTCGGTGCACTCGCCTTCGGCATCGGCACGAGCGAGGTCGAGCACGTGCTCGCGACGCAGTGCCTCGTCCAGAACAAGCCCAAGTCGATGCTGATCCGCTACGAGGGGGAGTTGGGCTTCGGCGTCACCGCGAAGGACCTGATCCTCGGCACGATCGGCCAGATCACGACGGCCGGCGCGACTGGCTACGTCGTCGAGTACGCCGGCCCGGCGATCGAGGCGCTCTCGATGGAGGGCCGCATGACCGTCTGCAACATGACGATCGAGGGCGGCGGGCGCGCCGGGATGGTCGCGCCCGACGAGACCACGTTCGAGTACGTCGAGGGCCGCGAGGCCGCCCCGAAGGGCAAGGACTTCGAGGACGCGGTCGCCCACTGGCGCTCACTGCGCACCGAGGACGGCGCGAGCTTCGACAAGGAGGTCGTCGTCGACGCCGCCGCGCTCTCGCCGCAGGTCACGTGGGGGACCGCGCCCGACATGGTCGCGTCCGTCACCGACGCGGTGCCAGAGCCGCAGACCGAGGGCCACGAGCGCGCCCTGCAGTACATGGACCTGCAGGCCGGCACGCCGATCGAGGAGATCCAGCTCGACCGCGTCTTCATCGGCTCGTGCACGAATAGCCGCATCGGCGACCTGCGCGCCGCCGCGGAGGTGATCAAGGGCCGCAAGGTCGCCAGCGGCGTCAACGCGATGGTCGTGCCGGGCTCGCAGCAGGTCAGAGCCCAGGCCGAGCGTGAGGGCCTCGACGAGGTCTTCAAGGCTGCCGGTTTCGACTGGCGCGTCGCCGGCTGCTCGATGTGCCTCGGCATGAACCCGGACACGCTGTCGCCGGGCGAGCGCTGCGCCTCGACCTCGAACCGCAACTTCGAGGGGCGCCAGGGCCGCGGCGGCCGCACGCACCTCGTCTCGCCGCAGATGGCTGCCGCTGCGGCGATCGAGGGCCGTTTCGTCGACATCCGCACCTGGAGCTGAACATGGACCACGTCACCAGAATCCACGGCCAGGTCAGCGTGCTCGACCGCGACGACGTCGACACCGACCAGATCATGCCCAAGCAGTTCCTCAAGCGGGTCGAGCGGACCGGCTTCGGCGAGTTCCTCTTCTTCGATTGGGCGAAGGAGGACGGCTGGGACCTGCCGCGCCACCCGATCCTCGTCACCGGCAAGAATTTCGGCTGCGGCTCCTCGCGTGAGCACGCGCCGTGGGGCCTGCAGGACTACGGCTTCCAGGCGGTCGTCGCGCCGAGCTTCGCCGACATCTTCTACTCGAACTGCACGAAGATCGGCCTGCTGCCGGTCGTCCTCACCGAGGAGCAGTGCAAAGCCGTCGCCGCTGCTGGCGAGGCCGAGGTCGACCTCACCGACCAGGTCGTGCGCGCTGGCGGGCAGGAGCACGCCTTCGAGATCGACCAGGACATCCGCCACCGCCTGCTGAACGGGCTCGACGACATCGCGATGACGCTGCAGAGCGCCGTCGAGATCGAGACGTACGAGCAAGAGCACGAGCGCAGCGGCCCCGTCACCACCTCACTCTGATCCCGCCCGCCCACCCCCAAACCGCCAGGACTTCATGACCAAGACCATCGCGCTGCTCCCCGGCGACGGGATCGGCCCCGAGATCACTGCGCCCACCGTCGAGCTGCTCAACAAGCTCGGCGACTTCGCCTTCGAAGAGCACCTCTTCGGCGGGATCTCGATCGACGCCCACGGCACCGCCCTCACCGACCACGTGCTCGATGCCTGCAAGCAGGCCGACGCAGTACTGCTCGCGGCCGTCGGCGGCCCGAAATGGGACACGACCGACCCGTCCAAGCCGCGCCCGGAGCAGGGCCTGCTCGGCCTGCGCAAGGGCCTCGGCCTCTACGCGAACCTGCGACCCGTGCGGCCCGTCCCGGCGCTCTACGACGCCAGCCCGCTCAAGCGCGAGATCATCGAGGGAACGGACCTGCTCGTGATGCGCGAGCTCACAGGCGGTCTCTACTTCGGCAGACGCGGCCGCGAGGGCGATACCGCCTACGACACATGCATCTACTCCGTCGAGGAGATCGAGCGGATCGCGCGCGCGGGCTTCCAGGCGGCCAGACGACGCGTCACGAGCGTCGACAAGGCGAACGTGCTCGAGTCCTCGCGGCTCTGGCGCGAGGTCGTCAAGCGCGTGCACGCCGAGGAGTTCCCGCAGGTCGAGCTCGAGCACGTGCTCGTCGACAACGCCGCGATGCAGCTGATCTCCAACCCGGCGCACTTCGACGTGATCGTCACTGAGAACATGTTCGGCGACATCCTCAGCGACGAGGCCGCGATGCTGACCGGCTCAATCGGCCTGCTGCCGAGTGCCTCGCTCGGTGGCGACGGCCCGGGTCTGTTCGAGCCTGTGCACGGGTCCGCTCCGGACATCGCCGGGCAGGGAATCGCCAACCCGCTGGCGATGTTCCTGTCGGCGGCGCTGATGCTCCGTCACGGTCTGGCTATGGAGAACGAGGCGGCAACGGTAGAATCGGCAGTCGATCGCGCGCTCGCCGACGGCCTGCGCACACGGGACCTGGGGGGTAACGCCACCACGGCCGAAGCCGCCAGGACCGTCCTGAAACACCTCTAAGGAGCCATCGTGGACCAAGCGGATCTCATCTGGATGAACGGAGAGCTCGTCGCCTGGGAGGACGCAAAGGTTCACGTACTCACGCACGCCCTGCACTACGGCACAGGCGTGTTCGAGGGCATGCGGGCCTACGAGACCGAGCGCGGCACGGCGATCTTCCGCCACGAGGAGCACCTCGACCGCCTCTACAAGTCGGCCGAGCTCTACTACATGCCGATCCCGTACACGCGCGAGGAGCTGCGCGCGGCCGTGCACTCCGTCGTCGCCCAGAACGGGCTGCCGTCGTGCTACATCCGCCCGATCGCCTTCCGCGGCGCGGGCGTGATGGGGATCAACCCGCTCGACGCTCCGGTCGACGTGGCAATCGCCGCGTGGCCGTGGGGCGCCTACCTCGGCGACGAGGCAAAGGACCACGGCGTGCGTGCGAAGGTCACCAGCTGGCGCCGCATCAGCGCCGACTCCCTGATCCCGCACTCGAAGGCTTCTGGACAGTATTTGAACAGCGTGCTCGCGAAGATCGAGAGCCACAAGGCCGGCTACGAGGAGGGCATCCTGCTCGACCAGCACGGCTTCGTCTCCGAGGGGACGGGCGAGAACATCTACATCGTGCGCGAGGGCGTCGTCGTCACGCCGCCGCAGACGGCGGGGATCCTCGACGGCATCAACCGCAGGTCCGTGATCCAGATCGCCGCTGACGAGGGCTACGAGCTCGTCGAGCGCAACATCGCACGGGCCGAGATGTACCTCGCCGACGAGGTCTTCATGACCGGCACTGCCGCCGAGCTCACGCCGATCCGCGAGATCGACGATCACGTGATCGGCGATGGCAACCGCGGTCCGGTGACAACACAGCTGCAGCGCGTCTTCGAGGACGCCCTCTACGGGCGCGATCCGCGCTACACGGCGTGGAACGACGTCGTCCCGGTCGCCAGTCCGAAGGCGGCCGCCTAGCCATGTCGCAGCTGCTCTCGTTCGGCGGGCGAATTATCGGGGCGGCCGGCTCGCGCTGACGCGCGCGCTCGCCGCTGCCCGATTTCGCCTTATCCGAACGAGAGGACTCAGATCCCCATGACGACGATCCAGCTCTACGACACGACCCTCCGCGACGGCATGCAGGGAGAGAACATGTCGCTCTCCGCCGAGGAGAAGCTGCGCGTCGCCCACCGGCTCGACGAGCTCGGCATCCACCTGATCGAGGCCGGCTTCCCCACCTCGAACCCGAAGGAGCTCGAGCTGTTCGAGCTGCTCTCGCGCGAGACGTTCGCGACCTCCGAGATCGCCGCATTTGGGATGACACGCCGCCGTGACCTCAAGGCCGATCAGGACCCCGCTCTGCGTGTCTTGGCGGACTGCTTCGCGCCGGTCGTGACGCTCGTCGGCAAGACGTGGGCGCTGCACCTGGAGAAGGTCGTGAAGGTCGACCGCGACGAGAACCTGCGCATGATCGAGGAGTCCGTCGCGTTCCTTGTCGCGCAGGGCAAGCGCGTCGTCTACGACGGCGAGCACGCACTCGACGGCTGGCGCGACGACCGCGACTACGCCCTGCGCTGCCTGCGCGCCGCGGCCGAGGCCGGCGCCGAGACGGTCGTCCCTTGCGACACGAACGGCGCCTCGCTGCCCGGTCAGATCGCTGAGACGATCGCCGACGTCGTCGCCCACCTCGCCGACACCGGCGTGCAGGTCGGCACGCACAACCACAACGACCTCGAGTGCGGCGTCGCGAACTCGCTCGCGGCCGTCGCGGCCGGCGCGACGCATGTGCAGGGCACGATGAATGGCTACGGCGAGCGCTGCGGCAACGCCAACCTCGTCTCGACCGTCCCCAATCTGCAGTTGAAGCTGGGGCACGAGTGCCTCCCGGCCGATCGCCTCGCCCTGCTGACAGAGACCGCGCACTATCTCGACGAGCTGCTCAACCGCACGCCGAACGCGAACCAGCCGTACGTCGGAAAGAACGCGTTTGCGCACGGCGGCGGCATGCACGTCGCCGGCGTCCTCGCCGACCCGACGACGTTCGAGCACATGGATCCGGCGCTCGTCGGCAACAGCCGCGAGCTGCTGATCTCCGAGCTCTCGGGCAAGGGGACGGTCGTCGCGCGCGCCGAGCAGGCCGGTCTGAGACTCGACGACGCCGCCGCCAGTCACGTGATCGAGCGCGTTAAGGAGCTGGAGCACGTCGGCTACCACTTCGAGGCAGCCGACGGCTCGTTCGAGCTGCTGCTGCGCAAGGAGTCGGGCGAGTACGAGCCGCTGTTCCGGCTCGAGTCATGGCGCGTGACCGTCGAGAAGCGCGCCGACGGCAAGGTCGAGACCGAGGCCACCATCAAGATCTGGGCCAACGGCGAGCGTTACGTGCGCACGGGGGAGGGCAACGGCCCGGTCCACGCGCTCGACAACGCGCTGCGTTCCGCGATCGGCGAGAGCCATCCCGAGCTGCGCGACACCGGCCTCGTCAACTTCAAGGTCCGCATCCTCGACGAGACGAAGGGGACCGAGGCGGTCACGCGCGTGCTGCTCGACGCCTCCGACGGCCACGACGTGTGGGGCTCGATCGGCGTCTCCGAGAACGTCATCGAGGCGTCATGGGACGCGCTGGTCGACTCGCTCGAGTACGCGATCCAGCCTGGCCGCACGCAGCCTGGCACGCGCGGCGCGACGCGCACTGCCTCGTGAGCACCACGGCTACGCAGATTCCGCTCGCGCAGCCCGTCCTCGGCCCCGAGGAGGAGGCAGCGGTGATCGAGGTGCTGCGCTCGGGCCAACTCTCGCTCGGCCCGCGCGTTCCCGCGTTCGAGCAGGCCTTCGCCGCACGGCTCGGCGTCGCGCACGCCTCCGCCGTCTCCAGCGGCACCGCCGGCCTGCACCTCGCCCTGCGCGCCGTGGGCGTAGAGGAGGGAGACGAGGTCATCACGAGCCCGTTCTCGTTCGTCGCCTCCGCGAACTCGATCCTCTACGAGGGGGCGAGGCCGGTCTTCGCCGACATCGACCCGGTCACCCTCAACCTCGACGCGACTGCCGCACAGGCCGCGCTAACCGACCGCACAAAAGCCCTGCTCCCGGTGCACATCTTCGGCTTCCCAGCGGATCTGCCCGCGTTCGAGCGCATGCAGCTGCCGATCGTCGAGGACGCCTGCGAGGCGCTTGGCGCCGTGCACGTCGACGGGATCCCGGTCGGCGGCCGCGGCCATCCAGCGGTCTTCGGCTTCTACGCCAACAAGCAGCTCACGACGGGGGAGGGCGGCATGGTCACGCTCGCCGATCCCGCGCTGAAGGAGCGGATCGACTCCGAGCGCAACCAAGGGCGAGCACCCGACATGGGCTGGCTCGACCACGACCGGCTTGGCTTCAACTACCGCCTGTCCGACATCGCCTCCGCGATCGGGCTCGTGCAGCTCGAGCGGCTCGACGGGATGCTCGCCGATCGCGCACGCGTGGCGGCCGCCTACCGCGAGGCGCTTGCCGGCACAGAAGACCTCGCCCTCCCGTGCCCGGACTCCGGTGGCAACGTGCGCGGCTGGTTCGTCTTCGTCGTCCAGCTGCCACACCGCGTCGACCGCGACGCGACCGTGCGCGCGCTCGCCGCGCGCGGAATCCAGAGCAAGCCCTATCTGCCGGCGATCCACCTGATGAGCTTCTACCGCGAGCGCTTCGGCCATCGCGAGGGCGAGTTCCCCGTCTGCGAGGACGTCGCCGCCCGCTCGATCGCACTGCCGTTCTTTCCGGCGATGACTGAGAGCCAGGTCGCGCGCGTGGCGGACGCGCTGCGCGAGATCCTCTCCGGCCCACCCGGCGCCTGACCGAGCGCGCGACCACCTCGCCGACCCACCGACTCGACGGCGCCTCCGCGTAGACTCCGCCGCCGAATGTCCCGCTTCAGCGAGCCGCAGCACCCGGTCTTCCGCCAGCTCAACGCCTCGATCGGCTTCGACTGGCGGCTCGGCCCCTACGACGTCGACCTCTCTCGCGCGCACGCACGCATGCTCGCCGCCCAGGAGATCATCGCGCCCGGGGACCGCGACGAGCTGCTCGCCGCGCTCGACACGGTCGAGCACGAGCTGGAGGAGGGAACGTTCCCGTTCCTGCCGGAGGACGAGGACGTCCACATGGCGATCGAGCGGCGCATCATCGAGCTCGCCGGGCCGGTCGGCGGCAAGCTCCACACGGCACGCTCGCGCAACGACCAGGTCGCGACCGACATGGCGCTGTTCACCCGCGCTCACGCACAAGCCGCCCTCGCCGGGATCCGCGACCTGATGCAGGCCCTGACCGCGGCCGCTGAGCGCCATCTGGACTGGCGGATGCCGGGCTACACGCATCTCCAGCGCGCCCAGCCCGTTTATCTCAGCCACCATCTGCTCGCGTATGTGTGGATGCTCGCGCGTGACCTCGAGCGCTTTGCCGCCGTCGAGGCAGCAACCGCCAAGCTGCCGCTCGGCGCCGGCGCGCTCGCCGGAGTGAACTTCGACACCGATCGCCAGGCCGTCGCCAGAGACCTCGGCTTCGCCGGCGTCGCCGAGAACTCGATCGACGCGGTCTCCAACCGCGACTTCGTGCTCGACTACCTCGCGGCCGCCGCCACCTGCGGCACGCATCTCAGCCGCCTCGGCGCCGAGATCGTGCTGTGGTCGAGCAGCGAGTTCGGTTTCGCCGAGGTGTCCGACGCGTGGGCGTCGGGCTCCTCGATCATGCCGCAGAAGAAGAACCCCGACGCGGCCGAGCTGCTGCGCGCGAAGGCACCCCGCATCGCCGGCCACTTCGTCGCGCTCCAGGGCGTGATGCACGCGCTCCCGCTGACCTACAACAAGGACATGCAGGAGGACAAGGAGCACCTCTTCGACGCGGTCGACACGCTCGAGCTGTGCCTCGCCGCAGCGGCGGGGATGATCGAGGGCATCGTCTTCGACCGCGAGCGGATGGCGCAGGCCGCCTCCGACGAGTTCCCCGCCGCCACCGACGTGGCGGACTTGCTGGTCCGCCGCGGGATGCCGTTCCGCGAGTGCCACGGCGTGGTCGCCGCCCTCGTCAAGCGCGCCGTCGACAGCGGCCGCACGCTCACCGACCTGCGCCCCGAGGAGCTCGCCGAGCACTCCGACCTGCTCGACGAGGAGTACTACCGCGTCCTCGCCGGCGAGAGCTGGCTCGAGTCGAAGGACTCCGAGGGCGGAACCTCTCTGCGCCGCGTCCGCGAGCAGCTCACGCGCGCTCGCGCCCTGCTCGGCTAGCCTCGGCGGCGTGGCCGCGCACACCGCCAGCCCCGCGATCGCCGACCCGCTCCCCGTCGCCTTCTACGATCGCCCCGTCATCGAGGTCGCACGCGACCTCGTCGGCTGCGTCGTCTCGCACGCGGGTACCAGCGGTGTGATCGTCGAGACCGAGGCCTACCACGACAGCGAGCCGGCCTGTCACGCGTTCGTCGGCATGACCGCGCGTACCAAAACGCTGTTCGGCCCGCCCGGCCGCAGCTACGTCTATCGCTCCTACGGGATCCATGCGCTGCTGAACGCCGTCTGCGAGCCGGAGGGCATCGGTGCCGCCGTCCTGATCCGCGCGCTCGAACCGCTGGACGGGATCGAGCTCATGCGGGAGCGCCGTGGGCTCGAGCGGATCGAGCAACTGTGCTCCGGGCCGGGCAAGCTGACCCGGGCACTCGGCATTGAGCTCGGCGAGAACGACACGCCGCTCACCGGTGCCGGACCCGTCGCGATCGGCTCACCGCCGGTTGGTTGGCCCGGCGTCGAGCTCGCGGCCGGTCCGCGCATCGGTATCACGAAGGCCGTTGAATTGCCGTGGCGTTTCTGCGCCCGCGACAGCCGCCATCTGTCACGGCGCTACTGAGCGGCAGCGGCCGCCGTCGTTCGTACAGCCACGCGCGAGGATCTTGCGGAGGACGACTTCCCAGTAGATGACAGTGCCGTAGTCCGCATGCCTCGGCTCTATGCCGGCGAGTCGCGGCGGGACGAGTATCCGGCGCCGTCCACCCGGGCGCATGCCTTTCATGCCGATCACCATCCCGCGCCATCGTTCCGCAGGCGCGAGTATCACGCCCGCGGTTGCGTACGGCGGACCGCCCCACGATCTGTAGAACTTGGAAGCCCTCCGGTAATCCGCCTCTATGTAGTCCATGAAGACGTAGTCGTGGACACGGGCGGCCGGGCCGTGACCCTTCTTGAGGTCGCGCACGACAACGTGATCGAGTTGGGCATGCGGGTGCGCCCGCAATCTCCAGTGGGCCGGCTCCTTCCACGGATTCGGCGCGAGGCCGTGCACCGTGTCGAGTCTCGGCCCGGTGTCTTCCTGCGTCTCGGCCGCCGCCGGCGCGCCGCGCGTCAGCTCGGGACGATCGTACGCAGGACTATGTCGAAATAGGCGTCTTCCCAATGCAGTTCGTTGACCGGTTCGTGCACGTCGGCGATCGCGCGCGGGATGACTATGATCCGCCGCCCGCCTGCCCGCATGCCTCTCATGCCGCGGCGGACGCCCTCCGCTTCGTGCCCGAGGTCAATGAATTCGGCTCTCAGGGGGCCCCATGCGGAGTAGAACACCCTTCCGGTTCTCCAGAAGGCTCTGATGAAGTCGGCGTAGACGCTTTCGTGGTCCTGCAGCGCGGGTCCTCTGCCGACCTTGACGTCCCTGATGACCAGGTGGCGCACCGGCTGGTGCGGGTGCGGCGGCGGCCCGGACGGCCTGCGATAGGGGTTCGGCGCGAGCGTCTTCTCGACGTCGCGGCGCTGCTCGATCCGGAGGCGTTCGTCGGCACGGCGCTGCTGGGCTGGCGTCAGCGCCGGCTGTTCCGCGACGGTCGACGTCTCGGTCGCGGCGTCTCCGCCGCCGCACCCTGCGAGCAACGCTGCCAGGGCGCAGCACACGAGCGTCCATGTGAGTCCCCCTCTCACTCGGCCAATCTAGCGGATGCGTAGGCCTTACGCACCACTTACCGGACTGCAACTCGGACTAGCCGCTGGGCGCAGCGGCGCCGCCGCCAGAGGCGCCGCCGGTCGCCGGCGGAGTGGGCGTTCCCGTGTCGCCGCCTCCATCAGTCGGCGGCGCCGGCGTTCCGGTGCCACCGCCGGCAGGTGGCGTGACGGTGCCGTCGCCTCCGCCGGTATCGCCTGTCCCGTCGCCGCCCGCGTCGCCTGTTGGCGGTGCCGGCTCACCGTCGGTGCCGTCATCGGCGGTCGTACCACCGCCAGTTGGCGGGGCTTGCACGTCGGTGCTGGGAGTCTCGACGGAGCCCGGATCGTCGCCGTTGCGCAGCGCCTCGGCCATCGCGGTTCGCTGGTCGAGGATCGCGATCGCCTGCTCCATGAAGTTGTGCCACAGCAACGCCGGATAGGTGCCCCCGGCCACCGGCTGGCCGCCGTACTCGGTCAGCATCGGCACGAGTCTGTCGGGATACCCGACCCAGATCGCGACTGTCATCTGCTCGTTCCAGCCGACGAACCAGGCGTCGCCGTAGTTCTCGGTCGTGCCCGTCTTGCCGGCGGCGAAGCCGGGTATCGCAGCGGCTTTCCCAGTGCCGTAAGCGACGACGGTCTGCAGGATCTGCGAGACCTGCGACGCGACGCCCGCGGGGATCGCCTGCGTGCGCTTCAGCGTCTTCGGGTTGCTCAGGAGCACCTTGCCCTCGCCGTCACGCACCATGTGAATGCCGATCGGACCCTTATCCGGCGCACCGAGCTTCGGGTTCCAGATGCGCTTGCCGCCAGTCGCGAACGTCTCGTAGGCGTGGGCCATGTCGAGCGGCGTGACCCCGTCTCTGAGCCCCCCAAGGATCATCGCGTAGTTGGTCGAGATCGGGGTGCGAATGCCGAGCCGCCGCGCCACGCGAGCGATCTTGCGCGTGCCGACGTGCACGCCGACGTCGGCGTAGACCGAGTTGTCGGACGTGGTCGTCGCGCTCGTGAGCGTCTGCGATCCGTAATAGGCGTCGCCGTAGTTTCTGACGACGAAATACTCTCTCCCGCCGCTGTGCGGGACGACGAACTGCTTGGGCTGCGAGCTCCACACCGACCCCGGAGAGATGCCCGACAGCAGCGCGCTCGTCAGCACGAACGGCTTGAACGTCGAGCCGGGCTGGCGCTGGCCCTGCGTGGCGAGGTTGAACGGGCTCGTCGCGTAGTCCGCGCCGCCGACCATCGCGCGCACCTCGCCCGTTTTGTTGTCGATCGCCACGAGCGATGCCGACGGCAGCCCCGAGCCGGCCGGCAGCATCTGCGAGATCGTGCTCTCGGCTGCCGTCTGGAGGTCGAGGTCGAGCGACGTCGTGATCTGCAGGTTGCCGCTGAACGCTCTGAACGGGCCGAAATGGTCGACCACCTGCTGGCGCACCCAGCTGGTGAAGTACGGCGACTCGCTCTTCTCCTGCGGCGGCGTCAGGTCGTCCTGTATCGGCAGTGGATCCTGCAGGTCCGTCGTGTACTCGCTCGGGGTGATGTAGCCCTGATCGCGCATGTAGCGCAGGACCGTGTCGCGGCGGTTTCTGGACGCGACGGGGTGCGCGATCGGGTCGTAGCCCGAGGGCGACTGGATGATGCCCGCGAGGAAGGCCGCCTCCGGCGTCGTCAGCTGCGAGGCGCACATGTTCGCGCGCGTGCTGCCGCAGCCACCTGTCGTCTGCCATCCGTGCCGCTTGCCGAAGTACACCCGCGCGGCCGACTCGATCCCGTACGCGCCATTGCCGAAGTAGATCGCGTTGAGGTACTCAGTGAGGATCTTGTCCTTCGGCCACTTCTTCGTGAGGTGGTAGGCGAGCGCCGCCTCGCGCAGCTTCTGGAAGACCGTGCGTTCGCCCTGGGCCTCGAGCGCCACCTTCACGAACTGCTGCGTGATCGTCGAGGCGCCCTGTGCGGAACCGCCGGCACCGACGTCGGCCCACAGGGCGCGCGCAATGCCCTTCAGGTCATAGCCGGGATTGGTATAGAAGCGCTTGTCCTCGATCGCGATCGTTGCGTGCTTCATCGCCGGTGCGATCTGGTATTGCCCGACCAGCACGACGTTCTGGTTGTTCGTGAGGATCCCGAGCTTGCGGCCGCGGTAGTCGAGCAGGATCGAGTTGTTCTTGCTCGAGCGGTACTGCTCTTTGTTCTCAAGCTGCGGCAGGTCGGACGCGACCGCCATCATCATTCCGAAGACGGTCGAGACGAACGCGAGCAGCCCGAGGCCCGCGAAGATCGAGAAGACCCGCAGCTTCTTGATGCGCGGGCGCCCCGGATCGCCACGACGGCGCCGCGGGAGGCGGGGCAGCCTCGCACGCTGGCGGGTCGGCGTCGGGGTGTTGCCGTGCGCGTCAGTCATACGTCGAGGTACTGCAGGCGCCGGTGCGACGGGAAGCGGCGCGCGGCGGGCCGTGGCGGCGTGGGCCTCGCCGAGCACGGCAGTCTAGCATTCGGCCCCCGTGACTCCCGCAGCCCGCACCCCCGCCGAGTCGGCCGCATGGCTCGCGCGCAACGCTGTCGATGCGCTGCCCGCGGAGGGGCTGGAGCGCAAGCTGATCGAGGCGGAGAGAGCGCAGCGACCGCTGCGGGTGAAGCTCGGGATCGATCCGACGGCACCCGACATTCACCTCGGCTTCACCGTTGTGCTCGGAAAGCTGCGCGAGTTCCAGGACCTCGGTCACACTGTGGTGCTGATCGTCGGTGACTACACGGCGCGCGTCGGCGACCCGAGCGGTCGCTCCGCAACTCGTCCGCTCCTGTCCGGCGAGCAGATCGATGCAAACGCCGCCACCTTCCAGGCCCAGGCGCTCAAGGTGCTCGACCCGGATCGCCTCGAGGTGCGCCGCAACGGCGAGTGGCTCGACATGGCGATGGAGGACCTCTTCCGTCTCGTCCGCACGACCACCGTGGCGCGCATCCTCGAGCGCGACGACTTCGCCAAGCGCTACGCCGCGCACGCCCCGATCTCGATCCTCGAGCTGCTCTACCCGCTGCTGCAGGGCTACGACTCCGTCGCCGTGAGAGCGGACGTTGAGCTCGGCGGGACGGACCAGAAATTCAACCTGCTGCTCGGCCGCGACATCCAGACGGCCTACGGCCAGCCGGAGCAGGCGGTCCTCACGATGCCGATCCTCCCGGGGATCGACGGCGAGCGGAAGATGTCGAAGTCCTACGGGAACTACATCGGCGTCACGGAGCCGCCGGAGGAGATCTACGGCAAGACGCTGCGTTTGCCCGACACCGCCCTTGGCACGTGGTACGAGCTGCTGCTGGGCGAGCCGCTGCCCGCCGACGCGCCGCCCCGCGACGCCAAGCGCGCGCTCGCACGAGCACTCGTCGCGCGCTTTCATGATGCCGACGCCGCCGAGGCCGCGGAGCAGGCGTTCGATCGCATCCACCGCGAGCACCGTCCGCCGGAGGAGATGCCCTCGGTCGCCCTGACCGCGAACGGGACCGACGACGGACTCGTCCACCTGCCGGCGCTGATCGCGGGCGCGTTCGGCGTCTCGACATCGGAGGCGCGGCGGGCGCTCAAGCAGGGCGGCGTGAAGCTCGACGGCGAGGCCCTCGCGGCGGATCCGCTCGACCGTCCGCTCGACGAGCTCGACGGGCGCATCCTCCAGCTCGGCAAGCGGCGCTTCGCGCGCCTCGAGCGCGGCTGAGAGGGGAGACGGGGCCGGCCGTGGTGGTCCATGGCGGCGTGCTGCGGCTCGAGACTGTCGGGGACGGCCAGATCGTCGACCTCACCGAAGGCGTGCGCAGCGTCGTGCACACGAGTGGCGTCGCCCATGGCGTGGCTGTCGTCTTCGCGCGCGGCTCCACCGTCGCCGTGACCACGATGGAGCACGAGCCGGGTGCCGTGGCGGACCTGACAGAGCTGCTCGACCGGCTCATCCCGCGCGCCGGCGACTACGACCACAACCGCCGCAACGCGGACACCAACGCCCACGCGCACCTGCGCGCCGCGCTGATCGGCCCATCGGAGAGCATCCCGGTGGTCGACGGCGCACTCGTCCTCGGCACCTGGCAGCAGATCGTGCTGATCGACTTCGACGATCGGCCGCGCCAACGCGAGGTAGCGGTACAGCTGCTGTCCTGACGGGCGCCGGGGGCCCGCTGGCGCACGCGCGCTGACCCGCACCGCACGCCGCCGCGCGACTGGCTATTCTTCTCCGAAGTCGTCCCCGGACGGCCAGGGCGCCCTGCGAAAGGGCAGTCCGGGGCAAAAGGAAGCCCAGCTTCCCCCGCCTGCGCGCAAGCGCTATACTTTCGCGCCCGCACCGAGAGCCGCAAGCTCTCGCGTGTCCGGCGGAGGAGTCCCCTCCGGGAGGCACGGCGGTCTTTGAAAACTCAACAGCATGTGCACCGACAGACCGGAATGGTCCGGCTGTCGTGTGCGTCCAGGTTTCGAAAGCCGCCGCCCACCGCGCCAGCGCGGGTGGGAGAACGGTGGCGCCAGAATTAGACCCCGTCCGATGCCCGGGAAGCCCCTACGTGTACGTGGGCCTCCCGCAGTGGGCATCGCGACGCTCTTCGTAGAAGTACACATATGTAGTTCTTCACGGAGAGTTTGATCCTGGCTCAGGACGAACGCTGGCGGCGTGCTTAACACATGCAAGTGGAGCGACGAACCAGGGCTTGCCCTGGGGCAAAGCCGCGAACGGGTGAGTAACACG